>Ga0160428_1000836_pt1 | contig 28617 bp, 25 predicted proteins | sample SolpanmetagenomM_FD_108198 | JGI IMG/M metagenome (GOLD analysis project Ga0160428, IMG submission 108198) | Solar panel surface microbial communities from Lawrence Berkeley National Laboratory, California, USA - M | ecosystem: Engineered > Built environment > Solar panel > Unclassified ... | reverse complement strand
GATAACGGGCTTTATCCCGTTGGTGTCGAAGGCTTTGAATAGGTCGGCCAGCATCTGGGTGCTGCCCACGTAAATGCCTTGCAGGCGCTGCGTGAGCAGGGGCACCATGCGCAGGTTGGGCGCCTCATCGCTGGGCGACACCTGGCCGATTTGAAACACCGTGCCGCCGGGCTGGAGGGCGCGCAACGAGCGGGCCATCTGGCCGGCCACTTCCAGCACGTAGGTAGCGCCTTGGCCGTGGGTTAGCTCGCGCACTTTTTCCTCCCAGTCGGGCGTGGTTTTGTAGTTGATGCCATGGTCAGCGCCGAGGGCTTGGGCCTGGGTTAGCTTCTCATCCGAGCTGGAGGTGATGATGACCTGCGCCCCGAAGAGCTTGGCGATTTGAAGGCCGAAGATGGACACGCCGCCCGTGCCTTGCAGCAGCACCGTATCGCCGGGCCGCAGCCGGGCCTGCTCCACGAGCGAGTGCCAGGCCGTGACGCCCGCGCACGGGAAGGCCGCCGCTTCCTCAAACGAGAAGGAATCGGGCACCTTCACCACCGCGCTTTCGGGAAAAGCCACGAACTCGGCCAGCACGCCGTCGGTGCTGCCGCCCAATGAGCGGTGCACCTTGGCAGCCGTGAAGGCCCCGTCGGCCCAGTCGGGGAAGAAGTTGACGGCCACGCGGTCGCCGGCCTGAAACTTGGTGACGCCCGCGCCCACCGCCGTCACCACGCCGGCCGCGTCGCTGAACGGAATCATGGGCAGCACCTCGCCGGGGTAGCCAAACCAGCCATTGGCCAGCGCCCAGTCGCGGTAGTTGAGCGACACGGCTTTCACCTGGATTTTTACCTCGTAGTCGCGGGCCGTGGGCTCGTCGAAATCACCCAGCCGGAAGTTGGCCAGGCTTTTGGGCTCGTGCAGTTTGTAGGCTTTCATGAGAAAAGGGAGGAGGCCAGCCGGCCCCGCTAAAAGAGCCGTACTAACGAGCGCCCGCCCAAAAAGTATAGCGCCCAGCCCAACCCAGCGCCGGCCGGCGGTAGTTTTGGCCTTCTTTCCAGCACCGCTGCCATGCCCCTGCCCTACCGCCGCCTCGTTGTCAAAATCGGCTCCAACGTGCTCACCCAGCCCAACGGCCTGCCCGACGAAGCCCGCATGGCCCAGCTAGTGGCCCAGGTGGTGGGCCTCCAAAGCCAGGGCTGCGAGATTATCCTCGTTTCGTCGGGGGCAGTGGCGGCGGGGCGCAGCCTCATCACCCCGCCGCCCAAGGCCGATGCCGTGCGCAGCCGCCAGCTGCTGGCCGCCGTGGGCCAGGTCAAGCTGCTGAGTCTCTACGCCGCGCTGCTGGCCCCGCACGGCCTGCTGGGCGCGCAGGTGCTAGTGACGAAGGAGGATTTTCGCGACCGCCAGCACTACCTGAATATGCGCAACTGTTTTCAGGATTTGCTTCAGCAAAACGTCATTCCCATTGTGAATGAGAACGATGTGATTTCGGTGACGGAACTGATGTTTACCGACAACGACGAGCTGGCCGGCCTGGTAGCCAGTATGCTCGATGCCGATGCGCTGCTCATTCTCAGCAACGTGGACGGCATTTTCGACGGCGACCCCAACCGGCCGGGTGCGCAGGTCATTCGGCACATTGCGCCGCACGACACCGGCTTTGCCAGCTTCGTCACGGCCACGCGCTCGCAGTTTGGGCGCGGCGGCATGCTCACCAAGTGCTCCATTGCCCACAAGGTGGCCGGGCTGGGCATCAGCGTGCACATTGCCAACGGCAAAACGCCCAATATCTTACCCAACATCCTGAACGAGAGCGCCGTCAGCACCTGGTTTCAGCCCAGCAAGAAAGCTTCGGGCACCAAGAAGTGGCTCGCCCACGCCCAGGCCGCGCAGGCCACCGTGCGGGTAAATGCCGGCGCCCGCGCCGCGCTGCTGGCCGCCGGCCAGGCCACCAGCCTGCTGCCGGTAGGGGTTGTGGCCATCGACGGCGATTTTCAGAAGGGCGACCTCGTGCGGCTGGTCGATGAGGCCGGCCACGCGCTGGGCCTGGGCCTGGCCGAGTACGGCGCTGACAAGGCCCGCGAGCGCTTGGGCCAGCACGGCCAGCGCCCGCTGGTGCACTACGACTACCTGTTTCTGACCGCCGATAGTGCCGGGTAAGCGCTAGCTTGCCGGCATCCTGGCTTTTGTATTCTCCGGCAAGCCCCGGCTCATCCCCCCGCTATGGCTGATTATTCCGCTTTCTTCCGCGCTACGCAGCTGGCCAGCCGGGCGCTGGCTACCGTGGCGCCCGCCACCATCGACGCCGTGCTGCGCGACCTAGCCGCCGCCCTGCTCGCCCACGCCGATTTTGTGCTGGCCGAAAACGCCCGGGACCTGGCCCGGATGCCCACCACCGACCCGCGCCACGACCGCCTGCGCCTCACGCCCGCGCGCCTGGCCGGCATGGCCCAGGACCTGCGTAGCGTGGCCGCCCTACCCTCGCCGCTCGGCACGGCCCTCAGCGAAAAAGAACTGCCCAACGGCTTGCTGCTGAAGAAGGTGCGCGTGCCACTGGGCGTGGTGGGCATCATCTACGAGGCGCGGCCCAACGTGACGTTCGACAGCCTGGCGCTGTGCCTCAAAACCGGCAACGCCTGCCTGCTCAAGGGCGGCTCCGACGCGGCGGCCTCCAACGCGGCGCTTATCGAGGTGGCGGGGCCGGTGCTGGCGCGCCACGGCCTGCCGCGGGCCGCCGCCACGCTGCTGCCGCCCGAGCGCGCCGCCACCGAGGCGCTGCTGCTGGCCGTGGGTCTGGTCGATGTGGTTATTCCGAGGGGCAGCCAGGGGCTGATTGACTACGTACGCCAAAATGCCCGCGTGCCCGTCATCGAAACCGGGGCCGGCGTGGTGCACACGTACTTTGATGCGAGCGGCGACCTGACCAAGGGGACCGCCATCGTAGCCAATGCCAAAACGCGCCGCGTCAGCGTCTGTAACTCACTCGATTGCCTGCTGGTGCACGAAACCCGGCTGGCCGACCTACCCGCCCTGACCGCGCCGCTGGCCCAGGCGCAGGTGCAGCTTTTTGCCGATGCGGCGGCCCACGCGGCGCTGGCCGGCCACTACCCAGCCGCGCTGCTGGCCGAGGCGAGCGAGGCGCACTTCGGCACCGAGTTTTTGGACTATAAGCTGGCCATCAAAACGGTGCCTGACCTCGACGCGGCCCTCGACCACATTGCCCGCCACGGTTCGCGTCACAGCGAGGCCATCATCTCGGAAGATGCGGCGCACCTCGACACCTTTTTGCAGGTCGTAGATGCCGCTGCCGTGTACGCCAACGCCTCCACGGCCTTCACCGACGGGGCGCAGTTTGGGCTGGGCGCCGAAATCGGCATCAGCACCCAGAAGCTGCACGCCCGTGGCCCGATGGGCCTGGAAGAGCTCACGAGCTACAAGTGGCTGGTGCGCGGCACCGGGCAAGTGCGCCCGGGCTAGCTGGCTGGCACCTATTACTTTGCGCCTATGAAACTTTTGCTCGTCCTGGGCCTGCTCCTGCCGGCCACAGCAGCCTTGGCCCAACCCAAGCTGCACCAACCTCTCAAGCGGGAGCTGGACAGCATCCTGGTGGAAGACCAGCGCTTTCGGGGGCTGATAGTGGGCCTGAACAACGGCCAGGGTGACTCGCTGGAAACTGCCCTGCACCTGGCTAAAGGGCAGCTGTTTACGTACATCATCACCAACATGGACCGGGTAGACTCGCTGAATCTGCGGCGAGTAGAAGTGCTTATTCAGCGCTACGGCTACCCCGGTAAGTCGCTGGTGGGCACGCCCACCAACATTGCCGCCTGGTACGTGCTTCAGCACTCTTCCAAAATAGCGCAGTATCTGCCTCTGATACAGCAGGCCGCCGAAACGGGGGAGCTGCCCTACTACCGCTACGCCCAGATGCTGGACCGCCAGCTGGTAGCGGAAGGCAAAGAGCAGCTTTACGGCACGCAGGGCAGTTCTTTTAACGTGTTGAATAAGGCTACCGGCCAGCGCGAGACCGTTTCCTTTATCTGGCCGATTAAGGACGCCGCCCGCGTAAATGCGCGCCGCAGGCAGGCCGGCTTCCGGGATACGATAGAGGCAAGTGCGGCCGAGATGCACCTGCCTTACAAGCCGGTCACGCTGGAATATGCTAAGCGTGTGCAGCAGCAATCGCAGGCGAAGTAGCTCATTTTCAACATGGATTTTTCCGCCAACGCCGCTGTTTTGTTTCGGGCCACGCTGGAGGCGGGGGGCCCCAGCTTTATGCCTACGCAGGTAGTGGCGGTGCCCACCGAGGCCTGGCTGGCCGTGGGCGGCCAGGCTACCAAGCGCGTCATTGCCACCCTCAACGGCCACGCCGAGCGCCTGGGCTTGCTGCCGCAGGCGGGTGGCGGGCGCTACCTCCTGCTGCGCAAGGAGCTATGCCAGCGCCTGGGGCTGGCCATCGGCCAAAAGCTGGTGGTGCAGCTGGCCCCCGACCCCACCCCCGACTACGTGGACCTGCCCGCTGAGCTGGCCGAAGCCCTGGCCGCCTGGCCCGAGGCCGAAACGGCGTTTCTGGCGCACACCGGGGCCATGCGCCGGGCCATGGCCCGCAAGGTAGCCGACGCCCGGCGCCCCGACACCCGCGCCCGCTACGCCGTGGAGCTGGCCGAGCGGCTGGCGCGGGGCGCCCACCCGTTTCGGGCCGACGGCTAATATATTAGCTTGCGGCGCCCACGGCGGCCGGAGCTACTCTTTCAGCGCGATGCTTACCACTTTGCCTGGCCCGCTCACCACAAACTTGCATTCCTGAAAGGTGGGGGCAGCCAGATGCGGCCGGACGTTGTTGGAAAATGCGAACGGCTCAGTCGGGATGCCCAGGAAGTTCTTGTCGAGCTTATCGTTGTCGTTCACGTCCTGCGTGAGGGCCACCGCCCATTCGCCGGGCGCCAACTCTACGGGCAGCGTCACCTCATTCTTGCCTGCGGGCTTCACCTCCAGGCGCAGGGCCTGCTGGCCCTTTTTGAGAAACTTCGCGGGGTCGTTGTAAAAATTGAGCTTCACCATTGAGTGCGTCGAGGCCAGGGCCGTCACGACGATGGTCACCACCTCCGTAGCCCCGGTGGGCGCGGGGGCCGGGGCGGCGCCCAGCGCCAGGCTACTCAACAACAGCATAGTCAGGGGCAAAGTCTTCATAATGGGGCGGCTAGCTACTGGCAAGTACTTGGCAAACCAGCGACCCGGCCCAAATCGTTCAGGGCTGAGCTGGGCTGGGCGCCGCCAGGCCAGCCTAGCTCCTGCTGTTATCACCGTTCGCGCCGGTTTACTACGCTGCATTACTTGTCAGATTTTCAGCAAGCTGTTAAAGTCGCTAGTTGATACTTGCCACGCGCCAGCCACCCGGCCTATTCTCCCACTCGTCTGCTTCAACCGAGCCAGCGGGGCCGGATTGTGCCACGAGCAGAACCGGGAGTAGCTACCGCAGCTTCGTCGGCCCAGCACAGGCACTACAGCCAGGCCGAAACGCGACGCATGAAATGCCCTAAGGTAAATAGCTGATAACCCGTTCTTCCAACCGCTCGTATTGCGTAAGCCGGCTAGTGCACACTAGCCCTTACTTCGCCGCTTCACTTTCGCCTGATGAAAAAATTATCGCACTTACGTATTCCAGCCCTCGTGGTGTCGGGGCTGGCCGTGGTGGCCGCTGCCTGCCAGGGCAACTCCACCACCCAAGCCAGCGACGCCACTACGGCCCACGAGGCCGTGGCCGACACCACCAAAACCGGGGCCACTGCCACCAATGCCTCGTTGCGGGCGGGCAGCGTGGAGGCGGGCCGCGACGTGTATCGCTACGAAACCTTTGGCGACGAAGGATTCTGGACCGATGCCGTGCGGATGCCTCAGGGCATGAAAGCTGCCAAGCTGACGGTGCTGCAAGCCCTGCAAGCTGGCGTGAGCTTCGACGTAGATGCGATACCGGCCGACCTGAAAGCGACGCTGGCCAGCGAAGTAAAAACCGACCTGTCGGCCGCCAAGGCTCCTAAGCTGAACGACCCCGCCACGCTCGACGCGCTGGTGAAGGCCAACGCTGTCATTGGCATGGTGCCCAAGGGCGGAAAAGTGGGCGTGACTTGCGCACTGTGCCACGCCATCACCGACAAGTCAATGTATGAGGTGACGGGTAAGGGCACCATCGGCAAGCGCATCGACGGGCCTACGCCGCACGGCCTCAACGTGGGCAAGCTGCTGGCTACGGGAGCCAACACGCGGGCGCTTTTCCCCACGGCACAATTGCAAAACCCCGATGGCAGCACCATCGGCCGCGCCCCGAAGGGCCTGACGGCCAAATCGACGGAGGCAGAGTTTGACGCCTACTTCAGTAACCCGAAATACTACCCCATTGGCACGTTTGACGACTCGCCTGATGGCAATGGTAACTCGGTGCACATCGCGCCGTTCTTCCGCCAGGATTTGGCCGCGCCTTACGGCTCGTCGGGCCAGAACAACGACCTAAACGACTTCAACAACACAGTCTACACGGCGCTTTTCGACCAGACCAACCTGCTCTCGCCGGGCGGCAAGCAGTTTATCCACGGCCTCGGGGCCACGGGTGGCGACTCCATTCTGGCCGGCTACCAGCGCGTGCTGGCCGCCACCGGCGTCACCGGATACCCCTACGTGACGGCCCACATGCAGGGCAAGCCCGGCGAGCCGCCCACGCCCACCGGCAAGCGCGTGGATGAGCAAAAGCTGCGCGACCTGCAAGCCTACGTCAACAGCCTGCCTGCGCCGAAGGGCGTGGTCGCCAGTGCCGCGCTCGTGGGGAAGGGCCGCGCTCTCTTCGCCTCGGAAAAATGCACCGCCTGTCACAATACCAACCAAGGCGTAGCCGTACAGAGCAAACTCGTGCCAATGAACGTTATCTGGCCTGGCTATGCGCCTAAGGTGCTGGCCCAGCGCCAGGCGCCGCTTACGCCCATCCAAAATGCGCCCGGCACGTTTGACGATAAGATGATTGTGGTGGATGCCAGCCCGGGCGGCGGCATCCGGGGCAATGCCCTGCCGTTGCTGCTCGACCTGGCCCGCAAGCCCGTGTTTCTGCACGACGACTCGGTGCACAGCCTCGACGAACTGCTCGACCCTAAGCGTGGCAAAACGTCGCCGCACCCCTTTTACGTCGTAACGCCGGCCCAGCGCACCGAGCTGGTGGCCTACCTCAAAAGCCTCGATACGGACAGTAAATAGCCTGGCTACCGCTAGCCCATTGCCCACTTAAAAGGCCAGCAACTACGCGTTGTTGGCCTTTTTTACGTTTGGGGCCGCCTAATGTGCAAAGGGACCGTATTAGGTGCTTGGCACTGCGCGGGCTAGCTTCGCACTCCCTCATTTTTCCCTCTATGGAAGGTCTTACGAAAATTGCCGACCTGGGCAAGCCGCGCGTGGTAATTGTGGGCGGCGGCTTTGGCGGTCTCCAGCTGGCCAAGGAGCTGGCCAACGCGCCCGTACAAGTAGTGCTCATTGACAAGCAGAACTACCACGCCTTTCAACCACTTCTTTACCAAGTAGGTACGGCGGGCTTGAATGCCGACAGCGTGGTGTCGCCGTTTCGTAAAATCCTGAACGAGCAGGAAAACTTTTACTTCCGCATGGCCGAGGTGCGCTCCATCGACCCCGTGGAGCAGGTAGTCGAAACCACCATCGGGCTGCTGCGCTACGACTACCTGGTGCTGGCCACCGGCACCACTTCTAATTACTTCGGCGACAAGCTGATGGAGAAAAATTCCATCAGCCTCAAGAGCGTGGGCGACGCCATTGAGCTGCGCAACACGCTGCTCTCCAACTTCGAGCAGGCCCTGCAAATCGGTGATGTGGAGCAGCTCAACAGCCTACTCGATTTCGTGATAGTGGGCGGCGGCCCTACGGGCGTGGAAATGGCGGGCGCGCTGAGTGAGCTGCGGGCCCACGTGTTTCCGCGCGACTATCCGGAGCTGGATTTGAAGCAGATGGATATCCACCTGGTGCAGAGCGGGCCGGTGCTGCTCAAGGGTATGTCGACCGAGGCTTCGGAGCACGCCCTCAAGTACTTGCAGGAACTGGACGTGCAGGTGTGGCTCGACAACCGCGTGACCTCGTACGATGGCTATACGGTGACGCTCAAGAGCGGCGAACATCTGGTGGCGCGCACGCTCATTTGGGCGGCCGGCGTCACGGGCGCGCCGGTGGCCGGCCTCGACCCGGCCGCGCTGCTCAAGTCGAACCGCTACCAAGTCAACGAGTTCAGCCAGGTGGCGGGCTACAACAACGTCTTTGCCATCGGCGACATTGCCCAAATGGCCACTACGGGCTACCCCGAAGGCCACCCGCAGGTGGCGCAGCCCGCCATTCAGCAGGGCCGCCTGCTGGGCAAAAACCTCAAGCGACTATTGCAAAAGCAAACCCCGCAACCCTTTGTGTATGAAGATAAAGGCACAATGGCCACCATCGGGCGGCACCGGGCGGTGGGCGATATCATTCTCTTTGGCAAGCAGTTTCACATCACCGGCTGGCTGGGCTGGCTGGGCTGGAGCCTCGTGCACATCATGGCGCTGGTGAGCTTCCGCAACCGCATTGCCGTGTTCATTGCCTGGGCCTGGAACTACATCACGCAGGACAAAGGGATGCGCTACATCATCGGCCGGCCCAAGGCCCCCATTAAGGAGCGCGAGGTGGAAACCAAAGCCATCGTGTAAGGCATGGCCAACCTCTCGGGCACGCTCTCCATCCTGTCGGCGATGTTTACGCCGGCCATCCTGGTGTCGGCGTGCGGCTCGCTCATCCTCACCACCTCGCAGCGCCTGAGCCGCAGCCTCGACCGGCAGCGCGAGGTGGCCCAGTTGCTAAGCCAGAACCGGCAGCAGGCCGCCACCGCCACGCCCGACCCAGCCGAGCACGGCCACTTGTCGCAGCAGCTGCTGTTTGCCATCCGGCGGGCGCGGCTGCTGCAACGGGCCATGACCAGCCTGCACCTCACGCTGAGCATCTTTATCGGTAGCATTCTGGCTATCGGCGTCTTCGAGCTGACCAACATTTCGCGGGCCTGGATTATCGCCGCGCTGAGCGTAATCGGGGCGCTCATCTTGCTCTACGCCAGCTTTCTACTCATTCAGGAATCCAATCTGGCGCACGCCGACGTAGCCGAGGAAACGGCCTACCTCACCCGCTTTACCGAAGCCGACCAAGCCCGCATTGCCAAACATTAGCGCAGCCTCGACGATGTAGCGCGAAGCTCCTGCTTCGCGCTACAGCTATTCGGGCTATTTACAGGCGCACGTTGAAGGCCAGCGGCTGCACCACCCAGCCCTGACGGTAGCTGCTGTAGGCCACCCGCACGCCTGCTTCCAGGGGTGTGCGCAGGTGAAAGACGTTAAACAAAGCCATAAAATCGGCCCCGTAGTTCTGGTAATTCTGATACAGCCGGGTGGGCACTGCCGGGCCGCCGTTCGGCGGGCGCAGGCTCACCACGCTGCTGCCCTGGGCCACATCGGCAAAGGCCGTGGCGCGCAGGCGCTGCACGTAGAGCACCCGCCCCACCGACCAGTGCACAAAGGCCAGCGGCAGCGAATAGTCGGCGCTGCCCACGGCCAGCCGGTCGAAGCTCACGTAGCTCGTTTCGGCCCGCGGAAAGGAGATGGCCGAGGTAAAGTTGTATTGTTGCTGCTGCTGATACTGGAAGCCGCCGCGCAGCCGCAAGGCGTGGTGCCGGGCCAGCCCCGGCGCATACACGCTCGCCTGCACGCCCACCTGGCTGGCCTGCAAGGCGGTGCCAAACGGCGTGGTGCGGTACGTAGCCAGCAGCGTAGCGCCGCCGCGCGGGGCCACATCGCGGGCGCTTTGCTTGAGCTGGCTGGCGTAGGCCAGCGAGGTTTGCACGGCGTGCAGCGGCGTGTTGGGGCCTACTTCGGAGAGGCTGCGCAGGGTGGCCGCGTAGTTGTACACCCGCTCGTGCAGGTAGTAGGCGCCCAGCGTGAGGGCTTGCAGGTACTTGGAGCGCGTGAGCACCAAGGGGATGCGGGCGCCGGCCAGCAGCCGGGCGTATTGCCAGCGGCTATTGCGCAGGCTGTCGAGCGGCGCGGCGCGGTCGAAGTAGCGCGCCGCGTTGCGCCCGCCGTAGGTGGCTTCCACATCGAGTACCGGGTAGCGGCCCTGGTAGCTGAGGGCCCCCGTGGCGGCCACCGTGCGCTCGGTCTGGTCGTAGCTCAGGCCCGCAAAAAGCTGGGTAGTGCTCAAAAAATCCTGCGAGCGCAGGCCCACGCTCACCGCGTTGCCGGCCGGGCTCTGCACCACGCCGTAGCTGAACACCCGTAGGGCATGGGCCAGCGGCCGGTAGCGCCGCGCCCCGTAGCGCGGCCCGCTCGAATCGGGCGAGGCCAGCAGCGCCGTGATGCGCGCCGCGCCCGGCTCGCCGGCGGCCAGCGCGGCCACATAGGGCGCGGGCGCATCCTGGCGGGCGGGGGCGGGCAGGGCCAGCCAGGTGGTGGGGTCGAGGGGCATTTCGACTACGCGGGCGCCGGTGGCGCGGTAATCGTGCAGGGCTAGGCGGCGGCCGTCGGGGCTCACGGCCACGTGGTAGGCGCCCACGGGCCGGTTCGTGACCTGGTAGGTCTGGTGCGTGCGGTAATTGACGGCGTACAGGTTATCTACCCCCGACTGCGGCGAATTATACAGGACGTACTCGCCCCACAGCTGCGGATTGGCCAGGTTGACGTTGGCCACCGGCAGGATGTTGACGTCGAGGCCGCTGGTGGGCTCGATGAGCTGCAAGGTTTTGCCGGCCGCGCTCAGGGCCACCGTCACGATGGCCTGGCCGGTGGGCGAGAAGCGCGGCTGCTGGTAAAAGTCGTTGTGCGGGTTGGGCAGCGTGCGGATAATGGCGCCCGTGGCGGCATCCAGCACCACGAGCGCGTGGTGGTAGGCCTCGTCGGTGCGCACGGCCACGATGCGCTGCCCATCGGGCGAGAGCGCGGCGGCGGCGTAGCGCTGCCCCTTGCCCAGGCGCGTGAGGCGGCCGGTTTTCAAATCCAGCACCTTCAGCTCGGAATAAATGCGCTGGCCCCAGCGCGGGTCTTGCCGAAACTCAGGCCACACGGCCTTGCCCCCGCCTACCGATAGCATCTGCGGGATGTTCTGCAAGCCCAGCGTAAACACCCGCTTCTCGCGCCCTCCCGGACCTGCGCCGGGGCGACCCAGCAGCACCAATTGCGCCAGGTCGCCGAGGCCGCTTTTGAGAGCCAGCACCGTGCTATCGGTCACGTACTGCGGAAACTGGTACTGCGTAAATACCCCCGGGGCCGCCTGCCCGGCCAGCTCGCGCACGGGCGTGGGCGCCGGGCGGGCGGCCTGCTCGGCGCGCCAGGTCGAGTCCAGCTCGTGCATGGTGCGGGCGTAGAGGTCCTCCACCCGCAGGCCGGTGGTGCGCCGGAGGCTGCGCGAAAACGAGAACGGATAAAACGGAAAGCGGTAGTACTCATCCAGCACTCGGCGCCACACGTCGGGGCCGTAGTGCGCTTTGGCCGCAGAGGTTAGGTAGTAGCCCAGCACGTACCAGTCGGGCACGAGGTCGCGCAGCGAGCCATTGACCGCCTTTTGATACTTATCCAGCCGGCCTGCGAGCAGATTGGCCCGCAGGCCCACGCCGAAGTACGGGATGCGCCCGCGCCCGCTACGCGTGAGGGCCGTTTCGGTGCCCACGGCGTCGCCCTCAAAAAACCACTGCGGCACGCCCACCGCCGCCACGCCCAGCCCGCCATCGCCGAGCAGCGGCACCACCACCCGCCCAAAGCCCTGCCGCGCCTTATCAAACTGGTTAACGTGCCGAAACTCGTGCACCACCAGCCCATCGAGCCAGTCCACGGTGCCCAGGCCCTGTCCTTGGTCGGGGGTGGTAAAGAACTCGGCGTGGCGCGGCAAAAACGTCACGAAGCCGTTGCTCACCGTGGTCTGATTTTGCAGCACCACTGCAATGGGCCGCGCCTGCACGCCCAGCGTGGCGCCATCGGGGCCATGTACGGCCTCCAAGCGAATGGCCGTGCGCTGGGCCGCCGTGTCGAGCCCCTGCGGGTAGAGCACCCGAAAGTGCGGGCTCCGGATTTCCTGCCAGCGCAGGCCCGGCGGGTTCTGGCTGATAACGGGCAGACTCTGGGCGGCAGCCGGGCCACCGGAAAGCAGCGCTACCCCTAGCGCGGCAAGCATTTTTTGCATGCCCCAAGTTACGGCTGGGCCGCTTTTGGTGCGGCCGCCAGCCCACGGCTAGGCCGTGCGCTTCAGCCCGATAATGCCCACCAGAATGCAGCCGATGTAAAAGACGTGGACCCACTGAAAGGCCTCTTTCAGCACCAGCGTATCCACTATTTTGATGCCCACCAGGGCAATTCCCATCCAGATAGCAAAGGCCGTGGAAGCGGGAATGACGTTGAGCGCCTTGGAAAAGAAGAACACGTTGGCCACGCCGAAGCCCACGTAGCCGATGGCGGGCAGCAACGTCATCACCCCGGCAGAGGCCGTGAAGAAGTGTGACCAGTCGATGGCCTTTATCTTAGCCACGCTCGTGTATTTGAGGCTGTAGTTCCAGCACACTTCCATGATGGAAGCCAGAAACAAGTAAAGCCAGGCGGGATTAAAGCTGAGTGTCAAGACGCGGCGGTAACAGCAGGACGGGGAGAGGATGCAGCGGCAACGGCCGTTTCGGCCGTGGGGTTGCCGCCGGGGCGGGGCGCGGGCACGGTTTCGGGCACGTCCTCCGTCACGGGCCAGCCCTGGAGCACCTGGGCGGCGGGCAGGCGACGGCCCACCCAGTCCAGCACGCGCCAGCGCACCCCGTGGTAGGCGCGGAAGGCGGCCGAGCGCTCGGCCAGGGCCTTCTCATCGAAGCGGTACACCGAAAAGGCGTGCTGGGCAAAGTAGTCTTTTGGGAAGGCGTAGGGCAGGCCCCAGCGCTCGGGCTTGCGATTTGCGGGCAAAAAGGCAGTGCCGAACAGCCAGTCCCAGACCGCGAATTTGGTCGAGAAGTTGGCGTAGTACACCTCCTCGTGGTCGGCGTGGTGCCAGAGGTGCATCTCGGGGCCGTTGATGAAATACTGGAGCTTGCCCGATTTCACGTCGATGTTGGCGTGGATGTACATGCCCCACACCGCATCGATGAGCGCCTTAATGGGCACCACTATCGGGTTGGCTCCCAGCAGAATGATGGGCGCAAACTCGATGGTTTGGTTGATGATAATCTCCATCACGTGCGAGCGCGAGCCGGCCAGCCAGTCTACCTGCTTGCCCGAATGGTGCGCCTCGTGGGTGCGCCAGAAAAAGGCGCTGTTGTGCTGGAACCGGTGAAACCAGTAGATATAAAAATCGTGCGTAATGACGAAGAAGCCCACCTGCGCGGCTATCGGCCAGCTACTTACCAGGTGAAACCGGGCCCCAAAGTGCGCAGCCAGCGGCGCGATGATGAAGCCGAAAATCACGATTTGCAGAAAGTAGCTCTGCACCAGCGTGTACCAGAACAAATCCACAAACAGCCCTTCGCGGAAGAAGGGCAGGCCCTTGCGGTAGGGCATTTTGCGCTCCAGCACCAGCAGCACCCCCACCGCCAGCAGCAGGATGGGCGTGGTAATCATGGTGGTTTGCACTACAGCGCTCTGGCTTTGGTACAACTTACTTAGCGTCTCCAGCATAGCGTGTTTGATAATCAGGTAACTCTGCCCAAAACTGTTGGCTGCGGGTTAATGTTCGCCCACACCCATTTACATCTGGGTTTCCAGTAAAAATAAGAACGTCATGCTGAACGTAGTGAATCATCTCGCTAGCGCCGTTGGGGTACTTACCCTACGATTCGAGCGAGATGCTTCACTGCGTTCAGCATGACGTTCTTGGTTGTTTTATGGTGCTTTACGCGGCCGTTACCTCGCGGCGCAAGCGGCGCAGGGGCTCTTTCTCGCTCTCGTACACCACCTTCACGCCATCGCCGAGGCCGGCCTCGGTATCGCGGATGTCGCGCACCATCTTGGCCATGCCACCCGGCTCTACGCTGGCGGCGTGGTCGGAGCCCCACATGGCCCGGTCGAGGGTGAAGTGGCGCTCCACGAACGTGGCGCCCAGAGCCACGGCCGTTACGGTGGTGCTCAGGCCGGTCTCGTGACCCGAGTAACCGATGGGCGTGCCCGGAAACTGCGCCATCAGGGTCGGAATCATGCGCAGGTTCAGCTCCTGCGGGGGGCAGGGGTAAGCCGAGGTCGAGTGCGCAATCATCAGGTTGTCAAGCCCTACGTATTTCACGGCGTCGGTGATTTCCTGCTGGGTGCTCATGCCGGTGCTCAGCATGAGGGGGCGGCCGGTGGCGCGCACGCGGTCGAGCAGAGGCTTATCAGTGAGCGAGGCGCTCGCCATTTTGTAGAGCACGGGCTGAAACTGCTCCATGAAATCGACCGACGGCTCATCCCAGCACGAGGCAAACCAGTCGATGCCGCGGGCCTTGCAGTAGTCGTCGATGGCCGTGTATTCTTCCTGGCCAAACTCCGTTTTGCGCTTGTAGTCGATGTAGCTCATGCGGCCCCAGGGGGTGTCGCGCTGCTTCTCCCACTGGTCTTTGGGCACGCACAACTCGGGGGTGCGCTTCTGAAATTTCACGGCATCGCAGCCAGCCGTCACGGCCGCGTCGATGAGCTGCTTGGCAATATCAAGCGAGCCGTTGTGGTTGATGCCGATTTCGGCGATGATGTAGCACGGCTGGCCGGGGCCAATAGCGCGGTTTTTCTTGATTTGAACGACTGACATAACGAGAAATATGGTGGGCGTGAAAGTAGAGCCGGAAATAACTGAAAAGCAACCTAACAGCGCCGGTGCCAAACGGTTTGCGCAGCTAGTTGAACGAGACGACGCGGGGCGCCAGATTTTATTTTACCAGCTTACTTATTCTGCGCCGGCGCTGGGGACCGGGGCGCCGCCCTGGCAGCTGATAATCAGCTCGGCCAGCTCGCGAAAAGCGCCCTGCCCGCCAAAGGCCTGGCAGTGGTAGTCGGCCGCCTGGCGGGCAAAAACAGTGGCATCGCCAGGGCAGGCGGCCAGCCCTACCAGGCCCAGGATGGCCACGTCGTTGGTATCATCCCCGATGAAGGCCACCTGCTCGGCCGTGAGGTTCAGGCGGGTCAGAATCTCGGCCAGCAGCGGCGCCTTATCCTTGATGCCGAGGTGCAGCTCGGTGATTTTGAGCTTGTCGGCGCGCCTCTGCACCGAGGGCGAGCGCTCGCCGGTGACGATGCCGGTTTCGACGCCCACGGCGCGCAGGCGCTCCACGCCCATGCCGTCGCGGATGTTGAAGCGCTTGAAGACTTCCCCGCTTTCGCCGTAATACACGCCGCCGTCGGTGAGCACGCCGTCGCAATCGGTCAGAACGAGCTTAATGCGGCGGGCTTTGGCAACGAGGTCGGCGTGCTTCATGTAACGGGTTGGTGAAATCTTGTCCGAAATTACTACACGACGGGCAGTAGCGCGGCCGCTACGCATCTGCGTCCGCGCTCGACAACCGCAGACTACAAAGGCCGCGCTAGTGCTTATATCGCCGTCCAGCCGCCATCTACCACGAGGTTGGCGCCCGTCATGTAGGCCGAAGCATCGGAGGCCAGGAACACCACCGCGCCCTGGTAATCGGTGGGCAGGGCCATGCGGCCGAGTGGCGTTTTGGCGCTGTACTGCTGCACGAAAAAGGCATCCTGGCTGTTTTCGACGCCGCCGGGCGAGAGCGTGTTTACGCGCACGCCCTTGGCGCCCCAGTAGGCGGCCAGGTAGCGGGTGAAGTTCACCACCGCGCCCTTCGTCATGGGGTAAGACGGTGACTTGTAAAATGTTTGCTCACCGGCCGCGTTGCGGTAGATGCTCTGGTCGGGCCCCACGATGCCGTAGGTGCTGGCCACGTTGATGATGGAGCCGTGGCCCTGCGCAGCCATTGGCGTGCCGAAAACCTGCGCCGCCAGGAAGATGCCCGTCACGTTCACTTCCAGCACTTTCGTGAACGTAGCCAGCGGAAAATTCTCAAACTTGCTGAGGTCGGCGGCCAGCGCCGGGTTCTCAAACATGTCGTTGATGGCGGCATTATTCACCAGCACGTCGATGTGCCCGAAGTGCTCGATAATCGTGTCGCGGGCGGCGGCCAGCGACTCGGGCGAAGTCACGTCCACGGCCAGCGGCAGGTGCACGGCGCCGGGCAGGCCGGCGGCCACCTCGCGGGCTTTGTCGAGGTGCAGGTCGGCCACGACCACGTTGGCGCCGGCCAGGGCCAGGGCCTCGCAGTGCTTCTGGCCGATGAGGCCGCAGGCGCCCGTGACAATAGCGGTTTTGTTGATTAAATCGAAGAAATTCATGGGAGTTTTCGTCCTGGCGTGGCGCCTCACCCCTAGCCCCTCTCCGAAAAGGAGAGGGGACTAGTTTCTAGTGTTTAGTTTCTAGAAACCAAGAGAGCAAGCTACCTAGCAAGGCTTAAAAGAGGCTAGAGCTAAAACTAGAGGCTAGTCCCCCTCTCCTTTTCGGAGAGGGGCTAGGGGTGAGGTGCCCACCTGAACGAGCCTCCCAAAACCTACTTCGCCTTCACCGGCGCGGCATTGGTCACCTTGCGGAACACGGCCTCCACGGGTTCGCCTTCGAGGCGGCTGGCTACGTCGCCTTTATCGATGGCATCCTTCAGCATGGGCAGCACGGCGCGGTAGGCGGCCAGGGTTTTGGCCACGTCCTCGTCGGTGTGCGAGAAGCTCATGTTGTGGAAGCCGCCCCACAGGATGCCCTCCTTGAACAACTCCTGCTGTACGAACGCCTTCACTTCCAAGGGGTTGCCGGCGCTAGCGTCGAAGGTGATGATGCTGCGGCAGTCGTAGCCGTAGCACTTGGTGTAGCTGCTCAGGCCGAGGTCGGCGGCAATTTTATTGTAGCCTTCCTTTAGCTTGTTACCCTGGGTGGCCAGGAAAGCCGCCACGTTTTTCTCGCGCATCTCGCTGATAGTGGCCACGGTAGCGGCCAGGCTCAAGGCCTCACCGCCAAAGGTGGTGAAGAAAAACACGTCCTGCTCGAACAGCTGCATCACATCCTTGCGGCCGGTGAGCAGCGCAATGGGCATCCCGTTGGCGCAGGCTTTGGAGAAAACTGCCAGGTCGGCCTTAATGCCGAAATACTCCTGCGCGCCGCCCAGGGCGATGCGGAAGCCGGTCCACATCTCATCAAAAATCAGCAGCGTGCCGTTCTCCTTGCAGAGGCGGGCTACTTCGTGCAGGAAGTTGTCCTTGGGCGCGTCGAAGATGAACGGCTCCAGGATGACGCAGGCCACGTCGGGCGTCAGCATTTCCTTGAACGAGTCGAGGTTGTTGTACTCGAAGGCACTTACCAAGTCCTTGCTTTCCTGCGGAATACCCTTGTCGCGGCTCGTGGTGCCGATATACCAATCGTGCCAGCCGTGGTAGCCACAGCACAGCACGTCCTTGCGGCCGGTGAAGGCGCGCGACACGCGCACCGCCGCCGAGCACACGTCGGCCCCGGTCTTGGAGATGCGGATGCTCTCGGCATTCGGAATAATCTCGTGAATCAGCTCGGCAACCTCCACTTCCAGCTCGTGCATCATCGAAAACGTTATGCCGTCTTCGAGTTGCGCCCGGATGGCATCATCGACGCGCGGATAGGCGTAGCCCAGCGAGAGCGGACCAATGCCCATCTGGTAGTCAATGTACTCATTGCCATCGACATCCCACACGTGGGCGCCCTTGCCGCGCTTCACGTACTTGGGGCTGGCACCTTTGGTGTACTGGCCCGGACCCTTGGCGAGGGTTTGGGTAACCGGGGTCATTATCTGCTGCGCCCGGGCATAGAGGTCGTCGGATTTGGGGAATTTCATAAGGCTGGATTAGGCAACAATAGTAGAAAAGAACGTCATGCTGAGCTTGCCGAAGCATCTCTACCGCGCCGGTTGGGTTCGTTCAACGACCCAGTAGAGATGCTTCGGCAAGCTCAGCATGACGTTCTTTTATAAGTTAGAAAAGTACTTACTCGGCAAACTCGTTTTCGACCACCTTGGTCTTGGCGCCGAATGAGTGCACGCCGTCGCCCAGGCGCTCGCCGATGCGGCGGGCAATGTGCTGGCCGGTAAAACCTTCGTATTCGAGCACTTCGCTCAGCAGGCCGGGCTTGTACCAGCGCTCCTTGAGGGCCAGCGGCAGCACTTTGGCGGTCAGCTCGTTTTCGAGCAGCAGCTCGGCCAGGATGGAGTAGAGGCCGCCGGTCTGGAAGTGGTCCTCCAGGGTCACCACGAGTGAGCCGCCGCGCACCACGTTGAGTACGGCTTCGGTGTCCAGGGGCTTGAGGCTGCGCAGGTTCACAAGGCCCACCGAGTAGCCGGCCTGGGTCAGCAAGTCCTTGGCGATGAGGGCTTGCTCGAAGAGCATGCCGTAGGTGAGGATGGTAATGTCGGTGCCTTCGCTCACGATTTCGGCCTTGCCCAGCACGAACGGCTCGTGCTGGTAGGTGGCGGGCCGCGTGTTCACGCGCACGTAGGCCGGGCTGGGCGAGGCCCAGATGGCGGGCAGCATGGCGAGCATGTCGGCCTCATCGGCGGGCGCAAAAACCGTCATGCCGGGAATGCCGCGCATCAGCGACACGTCTTCGATGGCCTGGTGCGTCGGGCCGTTGCCATCGGAGAGAAAGCCGGGGACGAAGGCGCTGATTTTCACCGGCAAATTGCCAATGCCCACGTCGGTGCGGATAAACTCAAACGCCCGCAGCGTGAGGAAGGTCGCCAGCGCGTGCACCACCGGCACGCGGCCGCGCAGGGCCAGCCCGGCGGCGGCGCCAATCATGGTTTGCTCCGTAATGCCAGTGTCGATGAAGCGGGCGCCCAGCGGGCCGGGCAGGTTGCGGATAAGGGCGCGGTTTTCGGCCGTCATCACCAGCAGGCGCTCGTCGGCCAGGGCGGTTTCGTGGATAAGCTGCTCGTAATTCATGGCACTAATTATCTAACGGTCAGGGTTTCGCTCGTAAGGTTGGTGGCCTCCTGGCTGTGCAATTCCTTGAGGAGCGAAGTAATTTCCTCGCTGCTGAAGTTGCAGAACCAGCGGTCGGCGCGGCGCTCGATGCTGGGCAGGCCCCGGCCGCGCACCGTGTCGCAGATGATGACCGACGGCTTATCGGCGCTGAAGGGCAAGGCGGTGAACGCCTCTTCCAAGGCCGCGAAATCGTGGCCGTCGATGCGCCGCACCACCGCGCCAAACGCCTCAAACTTAGGCGCCAGCGGCTCCAGCGGAATAAGGTCTTCGGTGGCAATGTTGGCCTGGAAGTGGTTGCGGTCCACCACGATGGTCAGGTTGTTCACCTTGTGGGCGCTGGCCACCAGCAGGGCCTCCCAGCAGGTGCCTTCGTTGAGTTCACCGTCGCCGGTGATGACGATGACCTTTTGATTTTGGCCGCGCAGGCGCGCATCCAGGGCCACGCCCAGCGCCACGCTCGGCAGGTGGCCTAGCGAGCCCGAATGAAACTCGACGCCCGGCACGGCGCGATTCGGGTGCCAGTAGATGGAGTCGTTCGACTTCAGGTGGTTGCTGAGCCGCTCCTTGGGCATAAAGCCCAGTTCGGCGAAAGTGCCGTAGAGGGCGGGCACGTCGTGGCCCTTGCTCAAGAAGAGGTAGTCGCGCTCGGGGTCGGTGAGGTTACCGGGGTGCACGTTGAGAAAGTCGGCGTAGAGGTACACCAGCAGGTCGGCGCAGCTCAGCGAGGCCCCGGTGAAGCAGCCGCCATCGGTGCTGAGGCGAACGATATGCTCCCGCACGCGCAGGGCGAGCTCAGAGAGCGCTTGTTTTTTTTCGGTAGTCATAAAAACAGAAACGTCAAATCAAAATCGTTGTCATGCTGAGCTTGCCGAAGCATCTCTACCGCATCGTTGGGTTAGTAACCCTAGCGGCGTGGTAGAGATGCTTCGACAAGCTCAGCATGACGTTCTTATTTAATGAATTACAGTTGCTTGGTATTGCCCGCGTCCACCGTTTTCAATTCGTCCAGGTGGTTACGGTACCAGTTCACGCCGGCCAGGTCAGCATTTAAGGCGTAAATGTCTGGCCTTTGTTTTAATAAAGTCAGTATATCGGCCAGGCTGAATGCCGGGTTGGCGGGGTAAAGCGCTTCGTACACGGCTTTTATGAAGTCGTAATCGGCCGCGTAGTCAATGGTAAAGCGGTGCGACATTGAGTAGTCGAGGCCCGTTTCCCAAGGCACGTTGGCGAGCCGGAAGCGGTCGGGGTTTTCCCAGAAGAAAGGCGTGGTGTGCTCACGTTCCAGCGGGCGCCGGGCCTCGCGCCAGGCCGTTTCGAGGGCCGCCAGGGTCATTACCTCCACGTCATTGCCGTCGGGATAGGTGGCGGGGTGCAGGTTGCTCACAAAATCATATTGCCCCTTGGTGGCCTCGTACACGCCCAGCACCTTGTCGATGATGGCGGGGTCGATGAGCGGGCAGTCGCTCGGGATTTTCACCACGGCTTCCGTTTCGCCAAAGTGCCGGGCTGCCTGGTAGTGGCGGTCGAGCAAGTCGAGGGCGTTGCCCCGAAACACGGCAATGCCATGTTGCTGGCACAGCGCGGCCAGGGCATCATCGGCCGGGTCGGTGGTGGTGATAACGGCCACCTGGCCCACCCGCTGGGCCAGCCGCACCCGCTCGACCTGCCGCACCAGCAGCGGCCGGCCCACGAGGTCGAGGCTGACTTTGTCGGGGAGCCGCGAAGAGCCGCGCCGGGCCTGGATAAGGGTGAGCATTGCTTAAAGTATAAAACGTAACAAAATCAGCACAAAGTGTAATGCTGGAGGCGCAAGAGTTCCCAGCGCTACTGCGCAGCCCCGGCGCGCACGAGTTGCGGCACTTCGGCAGGCGTGTACTGCTTGAGGAAGGCCGGGCCGGAGCCCTGAAACTGCCCAAACTGCCGGCAAATATCGGCAATGCGCTGGGCGCTGGTGCCCCCGTTCTGGATGGGCAGCTTGCGCCGGAGGTCGTCTACATCGAAGTAGGAGTGCACCGGGATGCCCAGCGCCAGGCCCACGTAAGCTACGGTGCTGTACTGGGTTATCAGCTCCGCCGAGTTGGCAATCATCTCCTCGGTGTTGCCGCTGGTGTAGATGAGCGTGCCGGGCGGCGCATACTTGCGCACTTCGGCGGTGGCGCGGTCCATCTCCTCGTTGGGGTGAAACTTGAAAATCATGGGCCGGCCGGCGGCGATGCGCGTGGCCTCGCGAATGAATTTTTTGCGGTTATCGGGCCGGAAGGTTTCGCGCATGTCGGTGGTGGCTACCAGCACGTAGCCGCGGTGCGGAAAATTATTCTGCCGCAGCTTCTCCACGTCGTCGAAGTTTGGGATGCCCGTAACCACGATTTTGCCCTTATCGACCCCGATTTTCTCGAAGTGCTCGGCGTAGCCGGGCGAGGCCACGCAGTACAGGTCGCAGCAATTATTCATGCCATTGAGGGCGGTGCCGATGGCCAAGATGGGGAAGTTGGTGCAGCGCTTCACGAGGCGCGCCCAGGTGTTGAGCGGGTCGGTCATGCCCTCCTGCACAAACACCGACTTGGTGGTGGCCAGCAGCGGCCAGGGCACGATAATGTCGGAGCAGCACACCACGAGGTCGTACTGGTGGCCCAGCTCGCGGTTTTCGAAGTCGCGGCGCAGTTGGTGCTGGGCAATGTAGCGGTCGGCCTTTTCCTTCACCAGGCCCGTTACAATGGTCTTGTCCAGCACCTTATTGCGCAGCAACCACTCGTAGAAGCCGCGCATCCAGCCATCGTAGTAGAGCTGGCTGAAGTAGGGTTCGTACTCCTCCTCCAAAAGCTGCGCCACGCGGTGCATCTGGGTGGTCTGGTTGGGCGAGCCGATGAGATACAACGCTTTTTTCACGGGCGAGGAAGGGCGGAGAAGTAGGTATGCCTACAAAAATACAACGGCAATTTTGGCGCGCGCCCGCTACCCGGCGCGGTGGCCGCGCAACCCAGCCCGTTGGTTTTCTACTTTGGGGTTTGGCTTCTCGTCCTAGCTCACCCATTATGCGCCGGCTTACCCTGTTTTTTGCGCTGGCCACCGCCAGCCTTCCCCTGGCGGCGCAGGCCCAGGCGCCCGCCGCACCCTGGGTGCCCGACCTGGGCAACGGCCAGTATAAAAACCCGGTGCTCTACGCCGACTACTCGGACCCCGACGTGGTGCGCGTGGGCCCTGACTATTACCTCACCTCCTCCAGCTTCAACTCGGCGCCGGGGCTGCCCATCCTGCACTCGCGGGATTTGGTCAACTGGACGATAATCGGCCACGCGCTACCCGTGCAGCCGCCCGCCAGCCGATACGACCACGTGCAGCCCGGCAACGGCGTGTGGGCGCCCGCCCTGCGCCACCACGCCGGCAAGTTTTACCTCTACTACCCCGACCCCGACCTGGGTATTTTCGTGACCACCGCCCCCAACCCGGCCGGGCCGTGGAGCGCCCCGGTGTGCGTGAAGCAGGCCAAGGGCTGGATTGACCCCTGCCCCTTTTGGGACGAAGACGGCCGGGCCTACCTCGTGCACGCCTTCGCGGGCAGCCGGGCGGGCATCAAGAGCATCATCCACGTGAGCGAGATGGCCCCCGATGGCCTGAGCTTGCTGGGCGAAGACCGGCTGGTGTTTGATGGTCACCAGAATCACCCAACCATCGAGGGGCCCAAGTTTTACAAGCGTCACGGCTACTACTACATCTTCGCGCCGGGCGGCGGCGTGAAAACGGGCTGGCAGGTGGCCTTGCGCAGCAAAAACGTCTTCGGGCCCTACGAGGACAAGATTGTCATGGCCCAGGGCAGCAGCCCCGTCAACGGCCCGCACCAGGGCGCCTGGGTCGATACGCCCGACGGCCGGCAGGATTGGTTTCTGCACTTCCAGGACCAGGGTGCCTACGGCCGGGTGGTGCATTTGCAGCCGATGACGTGGAAAAACGACTGGCCCGTTATCGGCCTTGACCCCGATGGCGACGGCACCGGCGCGCCGGTGCTCACGTACCGCAAGCCCGCCGTGCCGGGCAATGCAGCGATGGCCGTGCCCGCCACCTCCGACGAGTTTGCCAGTGGCCGGCCCGGCCTTCAGTGGCAGTGGCAGGCCAACCCGCAGCCGCAATGGCTGGCTAGCCCCGGCGCGCCCGGCCAGTTGGCCCTGGCCGCCGTGCCCGCCCCCGCCGACGCCCCCAACCTCTGGCTGACTCCCAACCTGCTGCTCCAGAAGCTACCGGCCGAGCACTTCAGCGCTACCGCCCGGCTCACGCTGGCCGGCACCGCCCCCGGCGAGCGCGCCGGCCTCGTGGTGCTGGGCATGGACTACGCCACGCTCACCCTCACCCGCCTGGCCGACGGCCGGCTGGCCCTGTCCCAAACCATTTGTGCCCAGGCCGACAAGGGCACCGCCGAAACCACGGCGGCCACCGTGCCCCCGCTCCCGGCCGGCCAGCCGCTCTACCTGCGCGTGGCCGTGCGGGCCGGCGGCCGTTGCCAGTTTAGCTACAGCGCCACCGGGCAGGCTTTTACGCCGCTGGGACCCGAATTTACGGCGCGCGAAGGCCGCTGGGTGGGCGCCAAGCTGGGCTTGTTCTGCCTGAGTGCCAGCGGCAAGGCGGCGCCGGGCTACGCCGCCATCGACTGGTGGCATGTGGAGCCGTAGGGCCGATTTTTAGTTGTGCAATCGTTTGCATAGCCCGGCTAGCGGATATTTGCCCTACTTTCGTTTTCCATTCGTTTTTTCCCGCCCTATGCACAAGCTGGCTACGTTAGACTACATAGTCTTTTTCGTTTACTTTTTGATAGTCGCCGGCTACGGCCTCTGGATTTATAACCGCAAGACCGGCCACGATGGCAGCATCGAAGGCGATTCCAAAGATTACTTCCTAGCTGAGGGGTCGCTCACGTGGTGGGCCATCGGCTCCTCGCTGATTGCCAGCAACATCTCGGCCGAGCAGTTCGTGGCCATGTCGGGCTCGGGCTTCAAGATGGGCCTCGCCATCGCGGCCTACGAGTGGATGGCCGCCGTCACGCTCGTCATCGTGGCCGTGTTCTTCATCCCGGTGTATCTCAAAAACCGCATCTTCACGATGCCCCAGTTTTTGCACCAGCGCTACAACGGCACCGTGGCCATGATTATGGCCGTGTTCTGGCTCCTGCTCTACGTTATCGTCAACCTGACCTCGATTCTCTACCTGGGCGCCATTGCGGCCAGCAGCGTATCGGGCCTCAACCTCACGTTTTGCATGTACGGGCTGGCCATTGCGGCCGTCATCATCACGCTGGGCGGCATGAAGGTGATTGGCTTTACGGACGTTATTCAGGTATTCTTCCTCATCCTGGGCGGTCTGGCCACTACTTACTTGGCCATCAACATGGTATCGGAGCACTACGGCACCACGGGCGTGTTCAACGGCCTGAGCCTCATGTACCACCAGGCCAACGACCACTTCCACATGATTCTGAAGCCGGATAACCCCAGCTTTATCGACCTGCCGGGCCTCACCGTGCTGCTCGGCGGCCTCTGGATTGTGAACCTCAACTACTGGGGCTGCAACCAGTACATCACGCAGCGTGCCCTGGGCGCCGACCTGCCCACCGCCCGCGGCGGCCTCCTGTTCGCGGCCGTGCTCAAGCTCCTGATGCCCATCATCGTGGTGCTGCCGGGCATCGCGGCCTACATCCTCTACAAGCAAAACGTGTTTGGCAGCGGCGAATTCATGCAGGGCGGCGAGCTTAATCCCGACCGGGCCTACCCGGTGCTGCTCAACATCCTGCCGGTGGGCCTCAAAGGTCTGTCGTTTGCGGCCCTCACGGCGGCCGTAGTAGCCTCGCTGGCCGGCAAGGCCAACTCGATTGCCACCATCTTCACCCTCGACATCTACAAGAAAGCCATCAACCCCAACGCCTCGGAAAAAACTCTGGTACGGACCGGTAAGATTGCGGTAGTAGTAGCAATGCTGCTGGGCATCCTCATCGCTCCGCACCTGGGCATCGACAAGAAGGGCGGCTTCACTTATATTCAGGAGTACACGGGCTTCGTGTCGCCGGGTATTTTCGCCATGTTCATCCTGGGCTTCTTCTGGAAGAAAGCCACGTCGAGCGCCGCCTTGTTTGCCACCATCGGCGGCTTCCTGCTCTCCGTGCTGCTCAAGTTTTTGCCCGGCATGGCCAACCTCTCGTGGCTGGCACCGTTCGGCTACGCCGTGCCCGTGAATGGCGTGTATGAGATTCCGTTTCTCGACCGCATGGGCTTCGTGTTCATCTTCTGCATCATCGGCATGGTGCTCATCAGCCTCCTCGAAAATGCCCGCGGCGTAAAAACCAACGGCCTCGAAATCGACTCGTCGATGTTCCGGCCCAACCCCACCTTCACGGCGGGTGCCGTCCTCATCATCGGCATCGTGGTGGCCCTGTACTCGGTGTTCTGGTAGCCGCTTCATCTACTACGCCCACTAAAAGAAAGGCGACCCGCGTGCGGGTCGCCTTTCTTTTTACCCGATTCAGGCCCACTAGGCGCCCGCTCACGGCGCCCGCTTCGTAGGCGCCTCGAATTACTCATCAGGCCAGCCAGCGCCCGCCAAAGCGCATTTGCAGCCTCGTGCGCCCCCTAGCTGCGCAGCTAAGCAAAAGATACCTGCTTAACTACCCGCATCCGCGCCCGACCTCCTCGCCTACCATCGGCACTGACTCAGCTTGCGTTTCATTCGGCCGGCATTCAGTGAGGGTCCAGCTCTTTGGAGCCGCTACAACCGGTTTATTACCCACGCCTGCTTCGCTACCAGCATCACAAAACCAGCTAAGCAAAAATGCCCTTGCAAGTACTTGACTTACAAGGGCATTTGCAGTAAAAGCGCTCCCTCCTGGGCTCGAACCAGGGACCCTCTGATTAACAGTCAGATGCTCTAACCGGCTGAGCTAAGGAAGCTTTTCTATCCCGAAACCGGCGCTTTCGGGCCACAAAGATAAGAACAGCTTTTTCGAGAAAACAAGCCGCCCGTAAAAATTGACCGCTTTTTTATGAAAAAAATTTCCTAATTGGTGATTGTCAGCAAGCTACCATTCAAGTTGGTGGCGTACTGCCGCAGGGAGCGGGTGGCCGGGCCCGCCGTCACCAATCCCTGGAGGTTGAATTGCGAGGTGCAGCAGCTATCCCGGAAGAACAGCCGCGAGCTACGGTCGAGTTTGACGGTGGCGCAGCTGTTGAGGGGCTGGTAGGGGCAATTGCGCTCGAAAGCCAGGTACGTCGTGGCGTTCTGGCGCACCACGTAGATGCCCTTCAGGCCACCCTGGCCGTTGGCGCTGCCCGGCGGGATGGCCACAATGCCATTATCGAAGCGCAGAGCCTTGTTTTGCTGGTCCAGCAGGTCGAGTTGCACGTTGACGGGCACCAGCGGGATAGTGGTCGTGGTGTCGGTATTCGAGTTGCAGGCGGCCAGCAGCCCGCTAGCCAGGAGCCCGAGGTAAATAATGCGCATCACAAGGGATAAGAAGAACCGCTTCCCCAACGCGCAAAAGCGCCCGGTAGTTTACCGGGCGCTTTTGCAGAGGCGTTTTTAAGTGCGCCTTACTTCTTAAACAGCGAATTGACGAACGTGTGCCGGTCGAAGAGCTGCAAATCCGTCATCTTCTCTCCCACCCCAATGTAGCGCACCGGGATGCTGAATTGGTCGCTAATGCCAATCACCACGCCGCCCTTGGCCGTGCCATCGAGCTTGGTAATGGCCAGCGCCGACACCTCAGTAGCGCGGGTAAATTCCTTGGCCTGCAAAAAGGCGTTCTGGCCGGTGCTGCCATCGAGCACGAGCAGCACCTCGTGCGGCGCCTCAGGAATGACTTTCTGCATCACGCGCTTGATTTTACTCAGCTCGTTCATCAGGTTCACCTTGTTGTGCAGGCGGCCGGCGGTGTCGATAATGACCACGTCGGCGCCCATCTCCACGCCCTTCAGCACGGCGTCGTAGGCCACGGCGGCGGGGTCGGTGTTCATGCCGTGCGAGATGACGGGCACGCCCACCCGCTGGCCCCACACGATGAGCTGGTCCACGGCGGCGGCCCGGAAGGTATCGGCCGCGCCGAGCACTACCTTCTTGCCGGCCGCGTGAAAGCGGTGGGCCAGCTTACCGATGGTCGTGGTTTTGCCCACCCCATTCACACCCACCACCATAATCACGAAGGGGTGGCCGGGGCTATCGGGCCGGTCCAGGATGGCGCGCGAGCCCGTGGTGTCGCCGTGCGCATCAAGCAGGCCCACAATCTCTTCGCGCAGGATGCGGTCCAGCTCGTTGGTGCTCACGTACTTGTCGCGGGCCACGCGCTTCTCGATACGGTCGATGACCTTCACCGTCGTGTCGATGCCCACGTCGGCGTGCACGAGCAGCGTTTCGAGGTCGTCGAGCACGGCCTCGTCCACGGTGCTTTTGCCCACCACGGCCTTGCTGAGCTGGTCGAAGAAGTTGGTCTTCGTCTTCTGCAAGCCCTCGTCGAGCGCCTGCTGCTGCTCCTTATTTTCCTTGTCCTTCTTAAAAAAGTCGAAGAGGCCCATATGCTATTGCTAAAGAACGTCATGCCGAGCGCCGCGAAGCATCTCGCGTGACGCAATAATTTCTTACGCTAACTAACGGAGCGCGCGAGATGCCTCGCTGCGCTCCGCCTGACGAAAGTCATGAACACGAAAAAAGTCCCACGAAGGTGGGACTTTTTTGCTTCATCAGCGGCTGGGCAGCTTACTTGTTGCTGGCCAGAACTTCCTGTACCTTGTCAACGGGTACCATTTCCTCCTTGAAGGTATAGGCCCCGGTCTTCTCCGAGCGGACGGCGCGAATCACTTTCGCCCAGTCTTTGCCGGTAGCGGTTTTCAGCGTTGCTACTACTTTCTTAGCCATGACTCAGGTTATTTAATTTCCTTGTGAACAGTCATTTTGCGCAAAATCGGGTTGAATTTCTTCAGCTCGATACGCTCGGGGGTGTTCTTGCGGTTCTTGGTGGTGATGTAGCGCGAGGTGCCCGGCATGCCCGAGTTTTTATGCTCGGTGCACTCCATGATAACCTGCACCCGGTTTCCTTTCTTGGCCATCGCGACGGGAGGGGGGTTAGTTTTTAATTTTAGGACTGCAAAGGTACAGTTTTTTTCCTGAACTTCGCAAGCGGTTGGGTGGGTACTGCGTTAAAAGTCAGGCTGCCACTGGCTTTTAATGCGCCCCTGCCTGCCGGCTGGGCTTGGCAGGAGCAATTGGCAACGGGCTGGCCCCGCTACATAACGAAGCCGGTGCCGGTATCTGTCGGCGGCAAGCAGCCAGATACCGGCACCGGCGCGAAGCTGGCAGGCCCGAAAAAAACCTACGTTTTTATCGCCTTGGGGCGAACTAGTAAACGATGAAGCCCTGCTCCTTGGCCTTCTTCAAGGTGGCCATGATGCCATTCTTGTTGATGGTGCGGATGGTCGAAGCGGCTACTTTCAGCGTTACCCAGGCATCCTGCTCGGGGATGTAAAAGCGCTTTTTCTGCAAGTTGGGGTAGAACTTACGCTTGGTTTTGTTGTTGGCGTGCGATACGTTGTTGCCTACGCGGGTACGCTTGCCGGTCAAATCACAAACTCGG
>Ga0160428_1000834_pt1 | contig 28626 bp, 23 predicted proteins | sample SolpanmetagenomM_FD_108198 | JGI IMG/M metagenome (GOLD analysis project Ga0160428, IMG submission 108198) | Solar panel surface microbial communities from Lawrence Berkeley National Laboratory, California, USA - M | ecosystem: Engineered > Built environment > Solar panel > Unclassified ... | reverse complement strand
CGCAAGGTTGGCAATAATAGGCCGTCAGGCTTGTCTTCGGCTTAAGGTTCTGAGCTAATAGAGAGCTAGCGGCCACCACCAGCCATCCAGCCACCAACCAATAGAAACGATAAAGGAAAACGGATGCTACATTCATGGTCGGGTGCTGGGCTTAAGCTTGTCTTTCTGCCAAATTCGGCGGAGCTGGCGGGCATCTTGGAAGCCACATTGCTGGGCAATCGCTTCCAGGGTCATCCCCGGATTAGCCTGAAGCGTACGGGCTTGTTCCAACCGGAGTCGTGTCGTATAGTCGTGAATAGAAATGCCGGTCTCTTTGCGAAAGCTTCGCGTTAGGCTGCGGGTACTCATCCCCACTGCCTCGGCCAGGGCGTCTAAAGTGGTTTTGCTTTTCAGGTTAGCAATCAGCCAGTCCTGCACTTGGTGAACGGCCACGTTCATATGGTTGCGGTAATTCAGATATACACTGGTCTGGGAATGATAGGGACCGCGTCGTAAATACACGACCAACTCGCGGGCGATCTTGGCGGCAAACAATGGTCCCTGTTGTTCTTCCAAAATGGCCAGCGCCAGGTCAATACCGGCGGTGATGCCCGCACTGGTATAGATGCCGCCATCTTGGACAAATAATCGATCAGGCTGGGTAACAAGGCGTGGGTAGGTCGTTTGTAATTCATCCACGCGTTTCCAATGGGTGGTGCATTTTCGGCCATCCAGCAGGCCCGTTTGGGCCACCACAAACGCGCCCGTACAGATGGCGCATATGATCACGCCTTGGCGATGCTGCTCTCGGAGCCAATTCAGAAAACCCTGCTCTGCTCTCAACTCGGCCGAGCGGAGATAGGTCATCTCCATGCCTGGGATGACAATCAGATCACCAGCTTGCGTCTGGACCTGGGTAAAGTGCTGCACCAACCCTATGGCTAGGCCCGCTGAACTAATGAGCGGCTGTTGGAAGGAGCAATAGCGTAATTGATAGGGAGCCCCATACTCGGCGGCTTCATAGAAAACCTGAATGGGTCCGGTCAGATCCAAGACGTGCACAGCAGGGGGTACCACAAAAATGACCTGTCGAGAGGGCGACATAGACTAACGAAACTGAGCCCTAAAAATAGGTGATGCTTAAGGTTGATGTGAGCCAACTTGCGGACATTTTGGGCCAAAATGCGAAATGGCTTGACGACCTCTGCACTCCGCTAGGCGAAAGCCGTTCGATGAAGCAAGTCATTGCCGACCGGCTATCGCGACGTTGAGACGCTTTAATGGGTTGACTTGTGGCTGTTTTTTTTCGGCTTCTGTCGTCTACAGTTAATCTCATAAAAGGCTCGTGGCTGTTGCACAACTTTAAATGATTACATTTTAAGCCATTCCTTGATGGTTTTCGGACGCTTTTCCAAGCAGCAATACACTAGTCCCAGCAGCACATTGAGACTAAGACCAATGAACCAGCCGGCTCGGCGACCATTAGCGTGGGTAGCAAACGTTCCCATAAAGAACGTCCATCCCCAAACAATAACCATACTGATAGTCAGCAGTATTTTGGTGAGTTTGACCATATACCTCGTAGGATTGTATACTTCTACTTTTCAAACGATATGTTTCTGAACTCTTACAGGGATAATTAAGGTGAAGACAGAATCAAATTTGTAATACTCGTCTAGGTCGCATTTCTTGGAGCGTCCTCAAAAAATTCCACGAGCTAAAAAAGTTGTGCAACAGCCACGCTCATTTTTTAGACTGACGAAAACGGACAATAGCTGTACGATTCCGGACGTCAAACTTTAGCTACTAAACAATACACAATTGATAGTCAATGGATTACTGCTTGGCACTTTATTTGTTCAACAACTAATCAAGAAATGTACCTGGTTTAACCAAGCCGTTATGGGCCGAACCTACATAGGTGAGTTTGAAGAGTTGGTCTTACTGGCCGTGGCCGTGCTCGAACAACAGGCTACCGGGGCTTATGGGGTTACCATTGTCGATGAACTCCAGCAACGCGCCAACCGAACGGCCTCCGTGACGGGAGTGCACGTGGTCCTATACCGCTTAGAGGAAAAAGGCCTTCTGCGCTCGGAGTGGGGTGGGACCACCACCGAACGGGGCGGTCGGCGTAAGCGCTTATTTACCCTAACAACCGAAGGGCAGCAACTGCTGCGAGAGATGCGGCAACTCCGGCTGGCATTTTGGGACGCTTTACCTACTCCGTTCTTTGCCTAACCCATGAAAAAGACCACGCCTAAACCCACCCGCCAAACGCTGGAACGCCGAGCTTCGGCCCAGCGGCCGCCCCGGTGGGCCGACCGCTTGCTGAGGTGGCTTACCCCACCCCATCTTCTGGAAGAACTGCAGGGGGACCTCCACGAGCAGTTCGCCCGGCGGGTTGACCAGGTGGGCCTCCCCCAAGCCCACTGGTGGTATGGCCTGGAAGCAGTCAAAGTCATTCGACCCTACTACCTCCGACATCGGGTGGCCGGTCTGGCACATCCCCCCACAGAACCCCTCACCAGCAGGCGGACGAGTGCTCACCTTTATCCTGTACCGACTGATGCTCAACCTCAACTACTAAACCCGGCTATGCTACGCAACTATCTGACTATCGCTACCCGAAACTTACGCAAAGACCCCTCGTTTACGATCATCAATAGTCTGGGACTAGCCTTGGGCATGATCTGTTGCTTGTTCATTCTTCTTTGGGTTCAGGACGAGACGAAAATGGATAACTTCCATACCAATGGTCCCCATCTCTATACAGCCTATCAAACCATTTCAGCCCATGGAAACGTGACGGGCAACTATGGAACGCCCATGCGTCAAGCCAAGTCGGATCCACCTCACCTTGATTTTTTGGTCGAGGATGCAGCCCGGACCATTCCTGACATCAAGCACGTCGTCTTCTACGCCACTGGCTACGAACTTCCCTGGGGTCATCCCGAAACGTTCCAGGTTGGCGATACAAGAATTAAATTAGAAGGCGCGCGGGCAAGTCAGGACTTCTTTACCGTATTCACCTACCCACTCCTCGAAGGCAGTGCCCAAACTGCCTTGAAAGACATCGACGGCATCGCGATCTCGCGGAAAATGGCCCAACTATTTTTTGGTAGCCCACAACAGGCGATGGGCAAAACCATGCGCTTCGAGAACAGAACAGATGTTCGCATCGCTGCTGTGTTTGAAAACCTGCCTGCCAACAGTTCCCATAAATTTGACTACCTATTCAATTGGGAGGCTCAAAAGAAAAAATTAGAGTGGGCGTCGGGGGACTTTAGAACCTACCTCCAACTGAGTCCGACCACGAACGTTTCCCAAGTAGAAACCAAGATCAATCGCTTTATCCAACCCCGACTCGCGACCGACAAAGGGTTTAAGACGCAAATTGGGCTTCAACCGTATGGCGACCAGTACTTACGTAGTCATTTCGTCAATGGCAAACCGACCAACGGGCGAATTGAGTACGTGCGGTTATTCAGTGGCGTAGCCTTGTTCATCTTACTCATTGGCTGTATCAATTTCATGATTCTGGCAACGGCCCGCTCGGCCAAACGAGCCAAAGAAATCGGTGTTCGCAAGGTGTTAGGCTCCACCCGAGCCCATCTGATCGGGCAGTTTTACAGCGAAGCTTGGCTACTGGCGGGCCTAGCGATGCTCGTCACCATCCTGTTGACGTTACTGCTGCTGCCCGCCTTTAATACGTTCGTCGGCAAACAAATCCCCTCACCCGTCCTGCAGGGTTGGTTTTGGGCTTCGCTACTTGGCCTGACGCTGATGACTGGTCTGCTGGCGGGGAGTTATCCGGCCTTGTTCCTCTCCTCGCTGGAACCCATTCGGATTTTGAAAGGGATTCTCCGCTTTAGCGGGCAAGCCATCCGCTTTCGCCAAGGACTAACCGTGTTTCAGTTTGGCTTGTCGGTCCTGCTCTTAGTGGCGACCATCGTTATATCCAGACAAACCCAGTACGTTCAGAATACCCATTTGGGCTATGATCGTAACAACCTCATTTATGTTCGTGTCGAAGGAGAATTAACTCACAAAAACAAGTACTTGCTCTTTAAGGAACAGGCCTCAAATTTGGGGGGCGTGGCGACGGTTGACCGCAGTAGCGAAGCCCCGCATGATATGGGATTTGTGGTAGACGCTAAAGATGGCGTTGCCGAAACGGCAACGGGCGAAGATGCCATCAACTGGGAGGGCAAGGCTAAAAACGCGTCTGTTGGCTTCAAACCCAGCTCGGTGGGGTTTGATTTTACAACGCTAATGAACCTCAAATTGGTGGAAGGGCGTAGTTTTTCGCGAGCTAACGCCACCGATTCAACGGACGCATTCTTGGTCAACCAGGAAGCGGTGCGGCAAATGGGCCTGAAAAACCCGGTGGGCAAATGGATATCGGCCTGGCAGAAAAAGGGCCATATCATTGGGGTCTTGAAAGATTATCACACTAACTCGCTGAACGAGCCAATCAAACCCATAGTTATAGATATAAAGGAGGGCGAAACCTTTGGCGTACTATTGGTCCGGATGCAGGCGGGTCAGACCAAACAGGCTCTGGTCGGTTTAGAACAAGTGTACAAAGCCATTAATCCGAACTATCCGTTTGCCTACCAGTTTGTTGACCAGGAATACGCCAAGCTGTATCGTAGTGAGCAGGTCATGGCCAAACTAGCGAATGTATTTGCCTGCCTGGCGATTATCATTTCCTGCTTAGGCTTATTAGGGCTGGTGATGTTTTCAACCCAGCAACGGACCAAAGAAATCGGCATTCGCAAGGTACTAGGTGCATCCGTCCCGGGTATTATAACGCTGCTATCCCGCGACTTTCTAAGACTGGTGTTCATCGCCATTGTCGTGGCCAGTCCCTTAGCTTGGTATGTGATGCACCAGTGGCTCCAGGGGTTCGCTTATCGGATTGACATCGACTGGTGGATATTTGCGTTAGCGGGTTTGCTGGCCGTGGGGATTGCCCTGCTAACGGTCAGTATTCAAAGTGTCAAAGCAGCTTTAGTTAATCCCGTACGAAGTTTACGGTCGGAGTAACCGCATACGAGTGAAATTTAGCTTGTCATACCGGGAGTTGATGACTAAATGTTGAACCAAACTTGGCCGGGGGTTGATCGAGCAAAACCAAAACAGCCGGGCGTTTTTGTACCTCTATCAGCCAGGGAGCCCCAAAAGCCGAATTCATTATGTACGGCTGACGATCCTCACGTTGGTCTGGATAAGGTAAGCCAATGATACCACGGACGTAGGCCAGACGATTTCGCTCATGGACTGGTCATCCCTTGTCGTATACTCCCATGCGTGCGAGGTTGATAGAACCGCTCAAAGAGAGGGCGTCCGGTGACCCTCGAAAAGGTTAAAAAGTAAACGATTATGACAAAACTAAAAACGGGTGGTCAGCGCCGGACCGCTCCCAAACGCAACTTTTGGCGCGTGCCTTTCGCGCTTTGGATTAGCTTATTGGTTGGGAGCCGATGGGGGTATGGCCAAGTGACGATGCCTGCCGATAATAACAAAAAGGCATCGGTTTCCGAGCAGATCGGTATCACCCAAGTCACGGTACGCTATTCTCGCCCCTCGGTCAATGGACGAGAAGGGAAAATCTGGGGGGCGCTGGTGCATTACGGCTTTCGCGATCTGCATTATGGTACTAGTAAAGCTGCCCCCTGGCGGGCCGGAGCTAATGAAAACACGACGATTGAATTCAGTACGCCCGTACGGATCGAAGGCCAGGCCCTTGCTGCGGGCAATTATGGTTTTTTTATAGCGATGAGCCCCGACACGGCGACCCTTATTTTCTCCCGCGTCAGTACCGCCTGGGGAAGCTTTTACTATGACCCCAAAGACGATGCTCTTCGCGTGAACGTGCCCGTGGTGTCTCTACCGGCTAGTAGCGAACGACTGACCTACCAGTTTGACCATCAAACGAGCCACTCAGCGGTGCTGGCGCTCTTGTGGGAAAAAGTGAGAATTCCCTTCGAGATTCAGGTGGACTTGCAACAAACCCAGCTAGCGGCTTTTCGGCGAGAAGTTAATCAAGGGGAGTTTTACCGCTATTGGCAAAACCTGGACATGGCTGCTAGTTATTGTCTGACCCATACGATTAACCTGGAAGAAGCCCTGGGTTGGTCCGAGCGCTCGATCAACCCGTTTTTTGGCGAGGCTAATTTTAGAACCCTGTCCACCTACGCGGGCCTGCTGGCAAAGCTGCATCGTACTGCTGCAGCCGATTCAGTTATGGCGAAGGCTTTACCGATGGCTAAGGTAACGGATCTGTTTCAGTACGGCTATACGCTGGGGCAAGCGGGGCAAGCACAAAAAGCGTTCGTAATCTGGAAGGCTAATTTTGATAAAAACCCCTCTCATGACTATGCCATCTTGGGGATGGTGATGGGCTATTATGTGATGAATAAAAAGGTTGAAGCGCTCAAGTTAGCCGCCTTTGGCCTGAATAAGGTGCAGGAGAGTGGCTTCAAAAGCTACTATTCGGGCTTGATAACGAAAATGCAAACGGGTAGGTCTATTTTTGAGTAGCGTTCTTCTCGCTCTCGTTGTTGGCGGCTCACTAAGAATGAGACGGCACTAATCGCATCCTGAAATTTCTTTTGGTAATCAACAATCTCGCTAAATGCTCACTCGTGAGACGGAGGGGTGTTTCGGTAGGAGTACCTCTCAAACTAGGCGTTTAGTTGACCACTATTTGTTGACCGGTAGCCACGCCAAGCCGGTGCCTACAATCCAACAGTTTTACAATAGCTTTGCCTTATCACAATTCCCCGCCATGGGAAGTTACGTTTTTGATGAAAGTACGACTATACTCCTGCCTGTTCTTGGTAATGACAATCAACGTCCTTTCCGCCACGGCACAGGATACCCCTATAAAGCACTTAATCCAGCAACGAAGATTTCCCTTTCAGCTAACCAAGCAAGGATTTGCAGGACCTGGCTGGGATACCCTCAAGCAGCAAATCAAGCAGACGCACTTTTTGCTAATTGGCGAAGAGCCTCATGGGGTTGCTCAGATTCCGCCCTTTGTAGAGGCACTCTCCCAAGTGTTTCAACCCCAAGCGTTTGTTGCTGAAATTAGTCCCTACGAAGCCCGGGACCTGAATCAGCTGGCTCAGAAAACTAACCTCCCCCTTGAGTACCAAAGGCAGTACCCATTTGCCCTCTCCTTTTACAGTTGGACCCAAGAATTTGAGTTGGCTCAATCATTACGTAGCCGTCACATACCCATAATTGGTATCGATCAGGTCTACATAGGCAGCGTTGGTCGTTTACTGACCATGGCTGCCGAACAAATATCCGATAAACAACTGAAGACAGATGTACATCAACTGGCGACAACATTCTTAACCAAGGATCGTCGCGTCTATGGACCTCAGAGCCAGGCTAATTTTTGGCTTGATACGATGGCAAGGGCTGACTTGGAGCGGTTGAGAAGACGGGTTGATCAGCAAAAGCCAGCTGTGGGCCAAATGATTAATGAGGTGTTGCTTACTCAAGCTATCAGTAATACTTATAGGGATAGATCAATGCACATCAATGGGATGTCGGGTCATCAGACCCGGATTAACCGAATGAAGTATCGTCTCCTTTCTCAGCTCTACTCGGATACGCTAGCGGCGGGTCAGCCCCTGCCTAAGTTGTTATTCAAATTTGGGACGAACCATGTGGGCCGAGATCGCTCGTTGACGAGTAACTTGTTCGATGTCGGTAATTTGATGGTAAATCTGGCGGACGCCCAAAATCAGCGTTCATTACATGTGTTGGTGGTTGGTAAGCAAGGAAGCTACAATGCCAAAGATTCCTTCGAGCCCCAGCAGAACAGCAGCCCACTCCGTCCCGAAGACAACGCGTATCTAAATGTTTTCTTCGAACATACCCCTGATTCGTGGCAGCTGATTGACCTACGGCCCCTACGATTGGCCCTGACCAATCATCAACTTGACGTTTCTAGTTTGTTGTTGGAACGGGCTATACTTAATTATGACTACGTTGTGGTCATCGCTGAGGTAAGCGCCAGTAACAACTATTAAGTTAGTTATGTGTAGAGTAAGATATAAGTCGGTTTAGTTCTTAATAATTGAACTCCGCTGTTCCTAAAAAACGCTCGCTCATGAGACGGAGGGGTGTTTTAGTATATGTACCCTCAGGAGCACAGACCGGTTAGTTGGTGTAAGCTAGCAGTTGACTGCCGGCGGATCGGTATTAACCAATCATCACGCCAATAACGATACGTCATGCCGTGGTAGCGGATGCATGACGCTCAGCGGTTAACAGTAGATTTGGTTTAATCGCCTTTTCAGTTGGTAATTACAGTTACTTTCAATCGAGTCAAACCAGGTGAGCGTCTTCGCATAATTCCGTCAACGTAACCTAGCTGCCATCTCCGCTATCTAGTTCATGAGCCTATCAACGCTTATCAAAAAACTACGTCCGCACTTAATCGCTCTAGGCGGGCTGTTGCTCTTATCGTTTCTCTATCTGTGGCCGGTAACAGCAGGCAAATCGATTTCGATGACGGACATCCAGCAGTCTGTCGCCTTAGCACGTGAAATTCAGGAGGTGGCTCAACAGACTGGCCAAAAACCGCTTTGGACTGAAGCCGCATTCAGTGGTATGCCAGCCTACATGATCAGCTTCAACTACCCCTATATCTTGCTGTATAAAGCCGTTACGGGCCTATTTAGCTTGGTGCCGAGTATTGTAGCGGTCCTCTTTGCCATCATGCTAGGCGCCTATATTTTATTGGTTGTATTAGGGTGTAACTCCTGGATAGCGGCCATGGGAGCGGCAGCGTATGGACTAGGAACATATGGCATCGTCAGTCTGGAAGCGGGCCACGTCTCTAAATTATACGCGATGGGGTTTGGGGCGGGGCTGTTAGCGGGTGTCATTCTCGCTTTGCGAGGACGGTACTGGATCGGGGCCGCCATAACGGGCCTGTTTTTGAGCTTAGAGATTGGCGCGAACCATATTCAGATTACCTATTATCTGTTTATGACCATCGCCCTGTATCTGCTTTTCGAAGGCGTCGCTTTGGTTCGAATGGGTAAGAGCAGACAGCTACTACTAGGACTGCTTACCTTGACGCTGGCTGGCACCCTAGGGTTGGGTAGTTTCAGTAAGCGCCTGTTGGTGCTCAATCAATACACCAAAGAAACCATTCGGGGCCGTTCCGAGCTGACGGCCCGGATCACTAATCCCGACGGTAAATCAAGCCAGAATGAATCAACAGATGGGCTCAACAAAGAGTACGCTTTTACCTATAGTTATGGACTAGCCGAGACGTTGACCCTGTTGATACCCGGGCTTTATGGTGGTGCATCAAATGGCGGCTTAAGCACAAATTCTGAGTTCTACCGAGCCATGATAAACCGGGGAATAGACCCGAGTTCAGCCAAACAATTTGTTGAACAGGCCGTGCCAGCTTATTGGGGCGAAACACCAATCGTCGGTGGGCCTGCTTACGCGGGAGCGGCTGTCCTGTTTTTGTTCGTTCTCAGCCTGTTTGTGCTTCGTGGGGCCCTGCGTTGGTGGCTAATCAGCACCGTCAGCCTACTACTGATCATTGCCTGGGGCAAAAATTTCGCCTCAGTTAATTATTTGCTGTTTGATTATTTGCCGTATCTCAACAAGTTCCGAGCGATGACGATGGCGCTAGGGCTCGCTCAACTGTTTTTCGCCTTAGGAGCGGTCTTGGGCCTACAGACTATCAGTAGCCAGCAGCTTACACTCACTCAACTAAAACAGCCGCTCCTCATCAGCCTGGGGCTAACAGCGGGATTATCCCTACTGATAGCCTTGGCAGGAAGCGGGCTTTTTAGCTGTCAATCGCCGAACGATTTGGCCCGCCTCGCGCCTTCAGTTGGCGACGCTGCCCATGACTATCTGATGACCCTAATTCAGGACCGGCAACACATGCTCCGCAGTGATGGCTTACGGTCAGCCTTCATTGTTTTGCTTACGGCTGGGATCATCTGGGCTTTTATAGCCCACAAAATGAAGCCGCTTGTCTTTTACAGCCTGCTATTGGTCGTGGTCGTAGTGGACTTGGCTAGTGTCGATAAACGCTTTTTAAATAATGCTGATTTCGTTCCTAAATCGCAGCTTAATCAAGTGTTCGAGCCTACGCCTGCGGATCAGCAAATTTTACAGGACCGCTCGCTCGGCTATCGGGTATTCGAACAAACAGAGTATTTCATGGAAAGTAATCGAGCCTCCTATTTCCACCGCTCGATTGGAGGTTATAGCACGACTCGGCTGCGGCGGTACAATGAGTTAATGACGTATGCCTTTCCAGGCAACAGCGGTAACATTCTGAATATGTTAAATGCCAAATATGTAATTCAACCCGGGCAGCCTGACCCAACTACTTCCCGCCAATCAACGGCTCCGGTTGCCCTACTCAATCCGGGGGCCTTAGGTGTAGCCTGGTTTGTCACAAAGGTTACTACCGTTACGAATGCCGACGAAGAAATAACGGCGATGAAGCAGTTAACGACGCGCGATATCGCTGTCGTCGATAAACAATTTGCTGACCAGCTAGTCGATTTGCCGGCTCAACTGAATCCTACCGGTAGCACCATTGAATTAACCGATTACCGACCTGATCACCTTATTTACCGGGCGAATACGGCTCAAGATGGTTTAGCTGTGTTCTCGGAGATTTATTATCGAGGCCAGGAGGACTGGCAAGCTAGTATCGATGGCAAGCCGGTTTCCCATTTGCGGGCGAACTACGTTTTACGGGCTATGCGTCTGCCGAAAGGTAACCACACCGTTGAATTCAAATTCGATCCCCCTTTGGCCAAGCTAGGCGATAGAATCGACCTAATCTGCAATCTGTTATTAATTGCACTTCTTGGCTTCGTTTTTTATCGGGAAACTCGAGCGCGTGCGGTTCTGCCAACTCAGGCACTACACGTATAGATTAGCCTGCTTGATATTGAGCGTTACCAAGAAGGCGGCAAAAACAGCGCTGGTGAGGAGGCAATATGTAAAGTATTGCCTCCAATCTCGTTAAACGCTCCTTAGCGTGAGCTACTCCGATTCTGATTGAGTAGTAGGATTAGTTGATGCTGACGGCTGAATACTGAAGCTGACTATGAGGAGGATGTGCAGGCCATACTTGGTTCTACACCTGATAAGAGGCTAACTCAAAGCACTGATCTAGGCGATCAGCCAAGTTATTAGTGATGCCGCTACCAGCCCTATGGTCGTGGTCAGCCAGCCGAGCGCCCTAGACCGAATCCAACCGCTCAAACCTAGAGTAATAACCAAACTGTATATACCAATAATAAAGCCAAGGCCCCCAATAATACGAGCGCTTTGGAGATGAGCGCTCTGCTTGATATGAGCAGGGGCCGCTGGATGTAAAACAATGGAGATCATGGTCGAAGCCACGACCGAGAGCGCAAAAGCAGCCGCGGCGATGGCGGCACTACCGGCTACCCAGCCGGCCGTTGGATTGGGTTTAGGAACGGTTAACACGACCCCGATAAAGGCAATGGCGAAACCGGCTAAGAAGGCGCTCAAGGTAGCCAGTTGTTGGCCAATCTGGGCTAAATACTCGGGGGGTAGTTGGGTCATAAACGGAATGTTCATCAAATGAGTCGGTTGATGAACTATTGGCGAATTTGTCAGAAAGTGGCCAAAGTACAAAAGGTCAGGCTACACGCTATGCTTTGTAAGTCTCTTCTTAATCTCGCGCGCGAGATTAAGAAGAATGCCGTATCACTGATCCGAGTATTTACTAAGACAAATTTCTTTGTTCGAATCTAATCCAGTGGTTCATCATCTGATCTGAGTAAGAATCAGATTGGCGAGTAAGAAGATTGCCAGAAGACCGCCTATATTAGCCTACCAACGCAACCGACATGATCAACCTGAAAACAGGTCAATTTTACGGACAAACCAATGAAATGATGCGGTTGGAAGGACTGACTCTAACGGATACCGAGTACACCCATGAGTGGGTCGATTGGCACTATCATCAGAACGCTTACTTCACCTTTATCATCCAGGGCGGGGTACTAGAAGGCAACAAAAAAGAAACCTACCACTGTTCGCCGGGAAGTCTACTGTTTCACAACTGGCAGGAGGCCCATTATAACCAGAAACCACCTGGTTTCACCCGTGGCTTTCAGTTGGAACTTGAACCCCAGTGGCTGGCCCGCTTTGAGTTGGACATAAATCGGGTGGAGGGTAGTCTGGACATAACCGACCCCCAGCTAAAAATTTTGTTCTATCAGCTCTTCAAAGCGTCGAAAGAGGCCGATCCGACCCGATCCCTGGCCGTTCAGTCAATGCTAGTCGAGGTGATCTCCCGCCTGATTGGCGACGAACAGGCCGTTAGTCTAAACCCACCAGCCTGGGTTAAGCAGCTACGGGACCTGCTGCACGATATGCCCACCGAAAACTGGACGCTACCCGCCTTGGCTCACCAAGTAGGCATCCATCCAGTTCACCTCTCGCGCTCGTTTAGCTACTACTTCTCCTGTAATCTGAGTCACTATATCCGCCGGGTCCGGGTTCAGCACTCGCTGGCCTTGATGCCCCAGCACCAGCGCAGCTTAACCGACATTGCTCTAACCTGTGGCTTTGCCGACCAAAGCCACTTCATCCGCATCTTCAAGGAGCTATGTCAGGATAAGCCCTCGGCTTACCGCCGGTTTCTGATGAGCTGAACACCGATGTTAATTCTGTTCTATTTTGGGCGGGGGCCGACGACTACTTTTGGTTGATTCAATCGATAACAGAACCCACTCAACCATGAACCGTTCGGCACAACTCATCAGCTTACTGCTTATTGGTACCCTGCCGGTATGGGCGCAACCGAACACGTTGTCCGCTAACCGACCACTGAACAGTTCAGTAGGCCAATCCTATATAGGTCAACTTACATTTACCGCTACCGACATCCCGCTGGCGACCTGTCAGGCCTCGGACTTTTTAACGAACTACACCCTAACGCCCAAAAGCGGGCTGTTTATCACGGCTTTTCTGGGTAAGTCGCTGGTCAAACATCTATCCGCTCTTTTCCCCCAACGGTCAACGCAAGAGTTAATAAACTTGGGCAGCTACCAGTTCTCGTTTTACGTGGATGAGCGGTTGATCTACGTCTGTAATCTGCCGCCGGATAACATCGAGCCCGGGATTAAACAAACGGAAACCGTGCTGAAGAAACCGTTTATTGCCCGGCCCCGCCAGCGCTCGTGGGGCGAATCGATCTGGATTCTGTTTCTGCGCAATGGTGGCCAGCAGGCGCTGACCGAGGGTCAACATCGTTTCAGGGTGGAACTCCGGCCTTTTCTCCAAACAGCTGAGCCTCAGGTCGGTACTATGGTAGCCGAGGGCCAGCTAAATCTGAATGTTCAACTCGACCCACCTGTCAATCCTGATACGATTCAGTTGCGAGCCCTTCAACCCTACGCTGGTCTTGCCGTTTCAGCCGACTCATTCGATATCACCAGGATCAAGACGTTGAAAGGTAAAATCGATGCAGACGTCTTCAAGAATATTACCAGTGTGGTGGTACTGAAGAAAGGTAAACTGCTGATTGAGGAGTACTTCAACAATGCCGACCGCAGTACCCAACACGATGTGCGGTCGGTGGGAAAGTCGTTTGCCTCAACAGCCACCGGCATTGCCCTGGGGGAAGGCTATCTGAAGAGCGAGGCACAGCCGTTGAAGGCGTTCTATAACCTGAAAGACTTTGCGCACTACTCACCCCGCAAAGAGACGATTACGCTGAAAGAACTGCTGACGATGAGCTCAGCGCTGGAAGGTAATGATGACCGGCCTGAGTCAATAGGTAATGAGGAAAACATGTATCCAACAGCCAACTGGGTTAAGTTTGCCCTGGACCTGCCGGTTGACACGGTTCGCCGGGCGGCCGATTGGCACTACTTCACGGCCGGGGTGGTCCTGCTGGGCGATATTATCAACAAAAGCGTGCCGGATGGGCTGGAGCGCTACATGGATCAGAAACTGTTCAGCCCCCTAGGTATTCGCACGTACAGCTGGCAGCATACGCCCCAGCAAGTAGCGAACACAGCCGGGGGCATTCGCATGAACGCCCTGGATTTTGCCAAGTACGGTCAACTATACCAGAATGAAGGTCGTTGGAATGGTCAACAAATCTTGCCCAAAGCGTGGGTGGATAAGACGTTCTTCCGGTACAAAGCAATTCCAGGTCGGCCAAACGAGTACTACGGGTATCTGTTTTGGAATAAAACTTATTCCGTTAAGGGCCATTCCTACGAGACATATTACTGCGCCGGTAACGGGGGAAACAAGATTTATGTGTTCACAGATCAGCCCTTGGTTGTCGTCGTAACGGCCACCGCTTTTAATACGGCTTACGCCCACACCCAGGTTGATCGAATGATGGAGGAGTACATTCTGCCGGCAGTAGTGGGGTATCAGTAGCGGCCGTTACGGCTGTGGGCGATTATTCCATAAAACGCTCTTCCCAGACTTGAAGTAGAGCGATATAGTTCAGCTGAGCGTATTTGTTGAGATGTGGTAGTATATCGCCTCGATTAGGGTCTCCTGATTCAGTTGCGACCATTTCGGCAATACTATCTTTCCCTGATTAGCTTTTTATAGTCCTAGCGGCGAATGAATATACCGGCATCTAGCCAGGCCGTTAAAGACGGCTTGTAAGCACCCATTTTGACCCTTTTTCGACAACAGGATTCATCAATTAATCTATCGGCATGAACCGCTTTACTGTCATATTGCTATACTGGATGGGTGGGCTGACTCTGAGCCTAGCTCAGCCCACGACGGCCAAGTTTACCCCTGCGGACGTGAAGGCCGACCTAACGTATTTATACGAAACCTTAGCGGCCTCCCATTATGATCTCTATGCCAATACGCCCAAGCGTGTTTATGATAAGGCGTACCAGCAATTGTATGCCTCCATCCACGATTCATTAACCCCGCTGCAAATCAATCGACTGTTTCAACCCTTTGTGGCCAAGGCGCAGCTAGGGCACTGTGTGACGGGATATCCCTTTAAAAGCTACAACGCTTTTCTAGCCAGTGGAGGCCGGGTGTTTCCTTTTGATGTGCGGGTTGATCAAGAGCACGTTTTTATAGTCGGCAATCATTCCACCGATACGACCATTCGGGCGGGTGATGAAATCGTCGCCCTGCAAGGGGTCAAGATGAGCCAGTGGCTGACCCGAATCTACCACTACTTATCGGGTGAAAATGAGTATTATAAAAACACCCTGATTGACTTGGTGGGCTTTCCCCGCCTGTTCTGGATGGTCTATGATCAAATAGGCCTGTTTTCTCTACAAATAAAGCGTAGCGATGGTCGAGTAGTTTTCGTCAATGACCCTGGTGTGCTGGCTTCCTCGTACCGGGAGATTCGAAATCGTCAACCCGCTTTGTTTACCACCAGCCGCCAGCTCAAATTTAGCCAGCATATAGCCTATTTACGACCTGGTCAATTTCTTAACAGCCAGGCAAACGGCAATACGTCTCGTCAAGAGACCTTTCAGAAGGGCGAGTTTATTCAATTTATCGATTCAGTCTTCGTTCAGCTGTATCGCCGAAAAACCAATCAGCTGCTGATTGATCTACGCGGCAATCCGGGTGGTGACAATACCTTCAGCGATTACATGGTCGCCTATTTTGCGACTCGTCCGTTCGCGTTTTATTCCACGTTTGAGGTAAAGACTAGTGCGGTGACCAAGTCGTTCTGGCGCAACGTAGCGGATTCTTCCTTAGCCGATCTAAGACGGGATATTCTGTCTAAGAAAGATGGAGAACGGTTTGCCATCAAGCCCTCCTTTTACCCAAACCGAACAGATTCGTTGCATTTTGGGGGTGAAGTATACGTGCTTATTGACCGATACACCTACTCGAATGCGGCTACGACGGCCGCTCAAATTCAAGATTACGGGTTTGGCACGCTCGTGGGTGAACCGACGGCGGAATCCCCAACCCTGTATGCCTCGGTTCATGAGTTTGTCTTACCGCACACGAAAATAGCGGTTACTTATCCTAAAGCGTTTATGATCCGGCCCAATGGAGATCACTCACTGAAAGGAGTAAGTCCTGATATTGTAGCTCCCCAGAACGAGTGGATGACAGCTGACAATATACTAACATTTGGGCTGGACTATATTCGACGCACTCATTGATCGATAAATAAACGTTTAGGGCATCTGTAGCCTCACTAAAACAGACAAACCGGATGGCTGTGGAATCCGCGATCCGTCGAGAAATGACCCATTTTCAATGTGGTGTAACTCGCCTACAAGCGTTTCGTTAAAGGCCCAGCTGGAGCGGCAAGGCACCTGTATCGAAATACTCTGTCGTCTCACAAGTGAAGGTTATGTACCGCTTTTCTTTTGGTCGGCAAAAGCGGCATCGTAAATTTTATTAGGCTTTAGATAAACGACGTTCTTTTGAAAATCTAAAACCGTATTAAACCGTCTCAGAATATCGTTTCCTAGGATATGAATGTTCAAGCCGTGCATCGGATTCGCGTGTTGCATGACCTGAATGGGGACATTTTTCAAGGTAAAATTGCCAATTCTCAATAGCTCTAAAGCAGCCGTAATAACTGGAATTTCATTGCCACTAGCCCCATGCATGATTACTTTATTCAGTATGGTCATATCACGGGTAGGAAAGTGCGCTTCGTTTAATAAATCACTATCCAGCATAACGGTTCTGGTGTACCCCAAATCAAACAGAAACCAGTTTTTAGCTTTGGTTCCACTTTGCTCAAGTTCACTTTCTATAAACGGCTTATTGTCGATATAGCGCATTTTAAAGGTCTGGTAATCCTTATCCCGTAGGATTTGTTTCGGCATGTTAGAATGGACAATCAGTTTATTCTCGTCATAATTAAGCTCGACGACCATTCCATCAAAGTTGTTCCATCCCAACAGTCCGTCCGTCTCATGACCGGCCATTTCGATGTCATGAACTTTACTTGTATACAGTTTGCTGCCTATTTGTAGGGTATAATCCGTATTGTACAGCGTTGGCCTGACTCTAAATTTACGCTTCAATGCCTCATTGGTAAGCGCTACGTCATTCGCTCCTGTATCAAAATTAAGTATGAGTGAATCCGTGCGGTCAAAGAGGACTTTTAAAAAATTAGTGTTATACTGATTGACAAAGAAGGGAATTGAATCATGAATTTCAGGCGAGCGTTTAGCTAAATTTTTTGTTTCGATACTTTGCACTTGCGTAACACACGAATCTTTGTCGTTGAGCAAAACGATAAAGTCCTTCTTTTGCCCAGGTTTGATCTTAAAAATGAGTGAATCATTATCGGTTTTAAATGTCACTGTTGTGGGTTTGGTCAGTTTACCAACCGTAAACACATCTCGTTTTAGTTTCGGGTTGATTTGCCATCGATACGCGGAATTAGATTGATCGTATTTTACGTAGATAACTGCTTTAGTGGAATGCGCCTTAATAATCGGCGTTGCCTTTTGAGCAAAGCATGCACACGCGTTTAGGGCAAGAAGTAACGTCAAAATCGTTTGCATACCGGTAAGGTTTTTTTGAATCTCCTTTACCAACTTCGGCTTGTTGCCGGTAAGTTGCTCAAAAATAAATAAATAGTCGTTGTGTACAGCGTATAAGGGCTATACTAGCCCTGATCTGATGGGAGCCCTTGACGAACAGTTGTTTGGTGATGAGGAGTTGATGGGAAATTGTGTGCGCTGGTGGGTTTCCCTATTCATCAGTTACCCCAGTTATCCGATTATGCCTAGATAATCTAAGGGGGACAACGTAACTAATAATTCGTATCATTGAACGTCCGGAAACAGAGGTGCCAGTTTCATTTTGGAGCCTTTTATAAGACAATCATTTTAACAGGGGGGGCTTTGGTTAATTGGGCGGACTCACAGGGGAAGCAACACAGAGTTAGCCTAAGAAATAGACAGACATCAATCCTAAACCTCCTACCATAATGAGCGCCTGCTATAGATAGGCATCAAATTAGGCATTGATAAAGGCATTTTGTACAGGAAAACGAATAAGTGAGCAATCTTTTCTGTAGCTACTTTGCTTTGCAAGGTACTAGGTATCTATATTTGCTCTCTCATTCTCCTTAATTACCCATGCACCTCCTTGCTTCGACATTACGTCTCATTGCTGTTCACGCACTAGCTCTCCTGGGTCTATGCCTGCCCCTGGTGGGTAGTGCGCAAACTACTCCAGTAGCTAAAATTCAAATCATGGTCGTTGGCTCCGACCACCTCAATCAATTGTATAATAAGCAACCCGCGTCGGATGTCTTCAGCTCCAAAAAACAAGACGAACTGGCTCGGGTGCGAGCGCAACTCGCCCGGTTTCGTCCCGAGGTGATTTTGGTCGAGGCCGAACCCAGCGAGCAGGCGCAGATTGACAGCCTGTATGCCTTGTACCAAAAAGGACTCCTGTCACTGGAGCGCTTACCAACCGGTCGCAGCGAGCGCTATCAAATAGGCTTCGCTTTGGCCAAGCAACTGCAACTACCCAGCCCCAAGGCGGTAGATTACTTCGCTGCCACCTCCCAATCCCTGTTGAGCACCGGCACCAACATTGAGGCCTACCAGCAAGACTTGAAGCTACTGCAGACTACAGCACGCCCGTTGCGAACCTTAGTGCAGCGTGATAGCCTTTCTCTCTACGATTACTTGGCGTTGGCTAACCAACCCGCCATGATTGCCTTGGTACACCGCGTACAGTTCAACACCCCGGCGTTAGTAATGAACGGTACGTTTGCAGCGGGTGGGACAAATTCGGTGGATTTGGGCAAAGTGGATACCGAATACATTGGGGCCCATTTTATTACGCTGTTCTACAACCGAAACCTCAAAATCTACTCCAACATGCTCCGGGCGCAGCAGCAGAGTCAGGCGAAGCGGGTGTTAGCCGTGTACGGCGTGGCTCATGTGGGGGTACTCGAGGAACTCTTCGAGGCAAATCCTGCCTATCAACTCGTGCACGCTGCTTCGTATTTGAAAACCAAAAAAACGGGGCTACTCCATCTAGCTGACAAGCCCTAACGAGTAGAGCCTTATTTGAGAGATAAAGTAAACTACCAAGTACCTAGCATTCTAGAATGACTTGTCGTCTTTTAAATCATACCTATCAATCCGGCGCCATTTTACTCGCCAACTCCACTTTCTAATAGACTAAATGTATGGGTCGTACAGTCGATTTGGGCCATTGATCCGTAGGGAATCGTGAAAACGGGGCAGGTGTGCCCAAAATCCATCTCGGTAATAACTGGCGTATCTGTCAAACCCTCCTCGCCTAGCACCTTTATCAGTTCATCATTATACTCGTTGACATAGGCATTGTTATCAGGCCTACCCAGTATAATTCCATTCACTTTCTTCAGTATGCCTTGTTGGGCATAATTGCGTAGCCACCACCGAAAGTAATCGGGTTCTGGCTTAATATCTGACGTTTCAAAAAATAAGATAGAATCGGCCCATAGCTCGCTGGGGGGCCAGAATTCAGTTCCTTTCAAGGATTCCAGAGCCTCCATACACCCCCCGATCAATCGGCCCTGGACCTTCTTGTCACCTTGTAGAAAATTCCAACCTGAACTCGGTTCTAGTTTTCGTCTGGTGTTTTGGAGCGACAGGTCCGACCAGTCCAGCAACTCGGATGTCCAGCCCAGCTCATTCCGGTTCACCTGGCCAATGATCTCCGTTGAAAACAGGGTTCGCCTAATATCTGCTACTTGATAAGGGTGCATCCCCCCATTTTCGGCAAAGCCAACCAGTAAAGACGTACCATAAAATGTCGATAGACCAGCTTTTAAACAAAGCAAATGCGTGATGGTACTATCTGAGAAGCCTAAGAAGATTTTCGGGTTTTGCTGAATGATCTTTATATCTATATGGCGTAAGATGCGACAACTATCATCTCCGCCGATCGTAGAAATAATCGCTTTAATGGATGGGTCAGCAAAGGCGTCCATTAAATCTTGGGCTCTGGCTTGGGGATTTTCGTAGATCCATTGCGCCGATTGTAAGGCGTGTTTCGTTTCGATAACCTCAAGCCCGAATGTGGTTTGCAACTGCTGCTTACCTAGTTGGTAGCGGGCCGGCAGTTCGCCCGCCCCACCCCAGGAGAGAGAAATGATTGCTACTTTATCGCCCGGCTTTAGTGCTTTTGGTTTGACTAAGTTCATCAGGATGGAAAAGGTCGTTAGCTATGGATAACCGTTGATAATTATTAAGACAAGCCGTTTTTTTAAAAGCCCCCAAATCTGAGACAATCATTGACTGGGTTTGTTTCTGAGATCAGATACGTCGCTAGTGGCGTTAGCAGGTGACTACCTCAAACACATCACCGCAAAAGTACGGTAGGCGGTCTTACCGTACTTTTCACTGGTAAACCAGCGATAGCAAGCAATTTGTATAGGTGGTAGCCTTATCTTGAGCCGATTACAGTTAGCTAGCCAATAGCTACCCTTATTCTCAAAACGTCCATCCGTGCCAAACAGTCGTCTCTTTACTACCCTACTGCTAGCACTGACGCCCGCTCTCAGCTGGGCTCAACCGCACGCCCAGCAGCTGAAGGCCTTGATCCAGAAGTACCATGTCCCCGGTATGCAACTCGTCTATACGAAGGGCAACACCAGCCAGCAGTACGCCCTAGGGGTACGGGAAGCCGGTAGTCAACTACCCGTCACCACCAAAACCACCTTTGAGGCCGCTTCGCTGGGCAAAACCATGCTCGCTTATGCCACCTTGCGCCTGTGCGATCAGGGCCGCTTTGACCTTGACCGCCCTTTACTCCGCTACGCTACCTACCCCCGGGTAGCCGGCCAGCCCGCCGCCCAGCGTGTCACGGCCCGCCTCGTGCTAACCCACGCCACCGGACTACCCAACTGGGCCGAAAACCCGTGGGGACCCACTTGGTCGTCCTCTGCCTTACGCTTCAACTATACCCCCGACAGCTGCTGGAATTACTCGGGAGAGGGTTACGTCTGGCTGCAACATACCCTGGAGCAGATTACCGGCCAATCCTGGGAGGAGATAGCCCGGCAGCAGGTATTCGCCCCCCTGGGTCTGGACCATAGTAGCTTCATGTGGCAAACCACGTTTAACGCTGATGTCAGTGCGGGGCACGATCAGGCCGGCCAGCCTACCCCTATTGAGCACTTCAGCCAGCCTAATGCTGGGTTTAGTTTGTATACCACTGCCCAAGAGTATAGCCGATTTCTACAGGCCTTGAGTACGGGTCGTGGTCTTCAAAAAACTACGGCCTTCCTTTTACGACTGGTAGCCAGCCCCGCCCAGCGTTGCGATCGAGCTACGACGGCCGCTGACGCTCACATCGACTGGGGGCTGGGCGTTGGACTAGTGTCGACGGATCAGGGCCTGGCTCAGTGGCAGTGGGGTGACAACACCAACTTCAAAGGCTTCTTTATGAGCTTACCCGCTAAGGGAGAAAGCCTGGTGGTGTTGACTAACAGCGCGCACGGCGATGAATTGACCACCGAGTTGCTGGGGCTATTCTTTGGTCGTGGTCGGTACTGGGTAGCGGATTGGTTGGCCGCCCAGTAATGGGCTATCGGTGGGCATCTGTTAACCCGCTGATGGTGTTCAGTCTGTCAGCGTTTACTGGCGGCCTGGAGGAACTAAATGCGCCATCAGACCATCCTGTTGGGCTTAGGAACTCACCTCTATGAACTGAACTGCTGATAAATTCAACGAAGTAACCGGTCAATCTCAGAATACGCTCACGTTAGTTGGACGATAAGGACTAGTTGATCCTGAATAAGATACTCCAAGGGCTAATAGTTGGGTCCCACAAAGAGAAAGTATACGCTACCCAGGCAGGATTGACCAACAACCAGCAGGACGATAGCAAGCCAAATGGCTGATGGGCCATGGATCGCATTTCTGCCTATCATTAACGTCCATGTCTACCGTCGAATGGGCAAAAGTAGCCGTGTTACCACCCACTCATACCACTGCATTGGCGCCCTTAGTGACTACCATAACTGGAAGCCTCAGATCGACCTGGTACTCATCCGGCTCGCTGGTGATGCGAAGCGTATGGTCCGGGTACAATAAATCCAGCCGCTTTCGCACGTTGGTCAGCCCCAATCCACCGACGCTGGCTTCCGGCCTGGCGGGTTTACTGTTACTGATAGTCAATTGCAGGCCAGCCTCATCGACTACTACCGCTAACCGGACCCAAGACTTCCGCGCACTGCGTTGAACCCCGTGCTTGAAGGCGTTCTCCACAAAAGGAATCAGCACAAACGGGACAATGTGACGGGTTTCGTCAATGATGTCGGGCAGCGATAGCTGAAGATCGACCCGGTTGCCCGTCCGGATTTTTTCCAGGGCGATATAGTCCCGGATAAACTGAAGCTCCTTTTGCAGCGGTACGGTCGGCTCGGCGGTTTCGTACAGGGTATACTGCATCAGGCCGGACAACTGATGAACTAGCTGTGCGGCTGGCGGGCAATCCTCTTCCGTCAGGGCGTACACGCTGTTGAGTACGTTAAACAAAAAATGCGGATTGATCTGCGATTTCAGGTAGCCCAGTTCCAGCTGCACGTTTTGTTGTTTTAACTGGGCGTTGCTGATCTGGGCGGCCATGTTGTCGTACAGGGCCTTGAAAGCCAGGAGTAGCGCCGGGTAGGTAAACGAGAGCAGGAAGTTCCAGCCAAATAAGGACACATTGGTAAACAGGCCCAGTGGTCCGTGTCGCTCCATCCGGTGCCACATAGCAGCCAAATGCAACCAGAAACTGGAACGGGGCAACGACGAAGAAACCGTATCGGGGAAGCCCACGGTCTGATGAAGCCAGGCGAAACCGGCGTAGTTGGCCAGATAAGCACCGGTGTACGTGAGCAGCACCAGGCCGAGCAGGGGAAGCGGCCTGAACCGATAGAGGTAGCGGGGAAAAAGCCAGTATCCCCAACCATAGTAAATACCCAACTGTACTCCGAACTGACCGTACGTGAACCATTGCCCGATGCCGTCGTAGCGGTACAGCAGATTGGCCGCCAGGCCGTCGGCATTGACCAGCACGTACAGGGTGACAATAACGACGGCGTGCGCCAGTATCCGACGGGCTGACGTGGTAAGAAAGGGTCGTTGGATGCGGGGAAATTTCATGGGTCAAACATCGCGTGTTTGCGGGATTGGTCCCCCTTTTTTCGACCAACCTACCCAATTTTTCGATGAACATGAGCGAGAAAGGTTGATCGAAAAGAACAGCGGGTTCACCGAATTAACTGGGCCTGCCGATGGGGTGAGGGTAGGTTTGCCTCATCAATCACGCAACACAAATCACCCCATGAACGCACGTCTGGCCTTTTTTCTGTTCCTCCTCTCCCTACAGGCCCTCGCCCAGCACCAGCTAACCGGCCGGGTTACGGATACCGCCAATCAACCCATGCTGTACGCCAGTGTAGCCCTGTTGCAATCCGCTGATTCATCAATCGTCAAAGGGGCCATCACCGATGAAGCCGGGCGCTTCCGAATGGATAAACTCGCATCGGGAACGTACCGCGCCCGGATCAGCGCCGTGGGGTACAGCGACCGGTATTCGGCCGTGCTGACGCTAAACGCGGATACACCAACGATTGACCTGGGGGTGCTGACTCTGGACGCCAGCGCCCGTAACCTGGCCGAAGTCACCGTAAAGGCACCGCAATCACTGGTTAGTCAGCAAGCCGATCGGATCGTGCTGACCGTAGAAGGCAGCGTGATTACACGCGGCAACAAAGCGGAAGACCTACTCCGGTATATCCCCCGCGTCCGCTACGACGGCGGAACGATCAGCGTGGGCAATAAGGCCAACGTGTTGGTGCTAGTCGATGGGCGGCAGCTGGGGCAGGGGAGTCTGGCCAGTTTTCTGCAAACCTTCTCGGCCGAAGATATTGTCCGCATCGAAGTCATCACCAACCCGTCGGCCCGCTACGACGCGACTGTGGACGGGGTCGTCAACATCATCACCAAAAAGAGCCGGGAGCAGGGCATCAATGGCCGCTCGACGCTGACGTATTCGCAGGGCCAATACAGTCGTTCGTCGGCCAATGGGTCGCTGACGTACCGGCAGGGGAAATGGACGGTGTTCGGCAGTCTCAACGCTACCCTGCCCTCGACATCGTATTCGACTCAGGACCTGAACCGGACGTTCCCCGATATTACGCAGCAGAATAACCTGATTACCCTCAACCGCTACCGCTCACTGGCGACGAATCTAAGTCTCGACTATGCTTTTAACCCCCAGCACGTGCTGAGTCTGCGGCTGAATGGCAACTGGCGCCGGGACAATCGGAATACCGACACCCGTACCCGGTCTATAGCCGCACCGCTCGTTGACTCGACGATCCGCACGGAAAATGCCGGGCTGGACCAGGCCAGTGTCTATGACCTGAACCTGAGCTACAAAGCGAGCTTCGGTCCGACGAAAGCCAGGGAGCTGACCGTTCTGGTGACCGAGTCACTGGTTGATGTAGACGCGTCCCAACTCATTACCTATCAGCGTATCGGTGCGGATGAGGTCGCCAGCGGTCCGGTGACCCGGCTTCGTATTCTGAACCCGAATCAGCAACGAAATCTGATCGGCCAGCTTGATTACGGTACCCCCGTGCTGGGCAGCAACTGGCGGCTGGACCTGGGCGCGAAGTACGTCTTTATCCGCAATGACAACACGCTCCGGCAGGACAACCTCGTTGACGGCCAGTACCAGTTCGATCCGGCCTTCAGTCAGGCGGGGCTCTATCAGGAGCATACCTACGCTGCGTATTCGAACCTGAGCCATTCGTTTGGCCACGGCTGGTCGTGGCAGGCTGGTCTACGGGTCGAACGGACCGAGCAGCACCTGACTCAATCGGCGCTGGCTCGCAGCTATGCGGGGTTATTCCCCAGTATGGGGCTGAACCGAAGCCTGTCGAACGGATACTCGTGGGGCGTGACGGTCAGCCGGAAAATAAGCCGTCCCAGCCTCAGCAGCCTGGTTCCCTACCGCAACCTGATCGACCCGTACACGATCATCGAAGGGAATCCGCTGATTCGCCCGTCCTTCGCCCACACGCTCGACGCGGTTTATTCGCTCGGCAGTCTGAATCTGTTCGCCAACTATTCGTACATCCGCGATCAGATGACCACCGTACTACGCGCTGATCCGGCCACGTTGGTCTACACCCAGGTGATGGACAACCTGCGTAACGGGCATGAGGTTTATCTGGGCGCGACCTACGCCAAGAACGTAACGAAAGTCTGGCAGACGAATACCACGCTGATGGGTATGGGCAACTACACCAGCAGCCCTGTCAACGAACTGAGCCGCTATCAGGCCACCGGATTGTGGGTGACGGCTACGTCGTTGAACATCATTACCCTGCCCCGCGACTGGAAATACGAGCTGACGGCGCACTACATGTCGCCCGCCCGGTCGGGCTTGTTCACCCAGAAAGGCTTTGGGGGTGTATCGATGAGCGTAACGAAATCCCTGCTGGCCAAACAGGCGACCCTCCGGATCGACGTAAGCGACGTATTCCGGACGATGGCCAGCCGACTGGAATCGAACTACGGGCAGGTGAACTTCACCATGCGGAGCTACAATGACAGCCAGCGCGTCAAAGTGTCGTTCAGCTATACGTTCGGTAAAAAGACCGTTAAGATGGCCCGGCCCGCGACACTGGGCAACGATGACGAGAAGGACCGTATGCGCTAGGAAACCCCCACCGGTTAGCCAATTTGCTCCCGCCGGATCCGCTCTTTAACAGCATCCCGGTAGTTTGGCCCCACCACCAGACGCTCGCCGGTTGATAAGCGGACTGAGTTGCCTTCCAGCACTGTCACGTGACGGAGCTGAACAATGAACGACCGGTTGATCCGCAGAAAGCGGTCCGGAGGCAGGGTTTCGGCCAGTCTGGCCATTGTCAGATGCGTCACCACGAACCGATCCGGCAGAAAGACCTTGATATAATCGCCCAGCGCTTCGGCGTAGACCAGGTCATGGAGGTGGATCTGTTCAAGTTTCTTGTCAGTCTTGAGGTAAATAAAATCGGCGGCCGGTGAGTCAACCGCTACCGGCCCAATGGCCGAAAGTGTTCTGCTCTCATCAGACACAAACCCGGTGTCTGATGAGAGCAGAACGGATTTGGGCGCCCGCTCTTTAACCCGGCCAATGGCTTTGAGGAACCGGTCGAAGGCAATAGGTTTGAGCAGATAATCGACCACCCCCAGCTCAAACCCGTCCACGGCATGATGGGGATTGGCCGTTGTCATCACGACAAGGGGATGGGGTGAGGGATAGGCCCGTAAAAATTCCAGCCCCGTCATTTCGGGCATGTTGATGTCCAGAAAAATAACCTCGGGCTGTAGGGCGGGTAGCCGCTCGAAGGCGGCAATGGCGTCGTCGAAGGTGGCTACCAAGTCCAGCGAGGGGACACGCCGGACGTATTTTTGGAGTAGCTCCTGAGCCAGTGGTTCGTCTTCGATAATCGCGCAACGCAGAGAGCCAGTCATCTAGAAGAGGCAACGGGAATAGGGTTACCCCCTGCAAAAGTACGGCACGACACGATTAATTGTGCGAGCGCTAGGGCGTCATTAACCTAGCATTTACTTTGACATCCAGCAGGCAGGCACCTAAGCCGGTTTCGCCCCAGTAATTGTTGGTATATCGAAAGAGTGTGCTGGTGTTATTGCCGGTGAGGTAGGTTAGCGTCACCCGCATGGCCTTATGCTGCTGTTGGTCGGTCTGAATAGTATAGCTAAGTCGTTGCGCCCAGCTGATCGAGCTACTGGCTATCCAGAGCAGGGTTAACCATAACCAACGCTTGATTATCCCGGTGTAGGATCTACCGACGACAAAAGCGAATAGGGATCTGTTTTCCATACATGTCTGCGTTAGTTTACTCTTGGTTCAACTAGTATGCCATTGCACCGAAAATAGCTGTGTGCATCTTAGCTGCATTTTGTGAAATAATCTTGTACGAATTGGACAAAGCTATGTCCGAACTTGAAGGGCAGGAGCTATCCAATTAAACGCCCGTTTTTACGAGTCGATAAATTCGTCGCGTCCGTGATGGTGGCTCACTACCTGTCCGATTCTCAAATTGCCGTCTCTCGAATCAACGTCTCTTTTTCGGCACTGGGTTGAGTTTGTAAAACAGAAATTGCCCTGTTTATGGCGTTTCACACTTATTGAGTGTCTGTTCAGAAAATGTGAGCCGGTTTTGTGGGAATGAGTGTAGGCTTTTGAAGGACTGTTATGAACAGGTTGCAGAACATTGACAGCGCTCCTGCGCTTGGCTGTTCAGCGAATCGTATGTTTCGAGGCTACCTTTGAAGGCTAATTAACTGCTCATTATGGCCGCCCTGTTGTTCAAAGCCCAACTCATCAATCAGGACCAGGAAGTGAAAGCGGAGTTGGCCCGCATCCTGTTCGGGGTTGACTCTGTAGAGGATAAGGAGAAAGCGTTTCGTGTCATCTGCCAAACCGTTTATCCAAATCTTTACATCCGGGAGCCCTTAAGCATTTCGCCAACCAATCCAGGCTGAACTCTACCCGGCTACTCAGCCAAGCCTGGATTCGTCAATGTAGTCGACATCGTTACAGTGGGTGAGCAGCGTAAGCTTAATTTTAGAGCCGGTCAAAACTTGTAAGTAGGCCCCAAAAGCCGACATTTGTCAGGCGTCAATACCTTACTTATGGAGGCATTAAATCAGTATCTAATTGACCATATAGTTTGGTTAAGTTGGTTGGATTACGTTGATACGGTTATACTGATTGCTTTCGCAGGTTATGGTTTGTACCGTATCGATAGTAAAATCAATCCGCTGGTTCGGCAGATTGAGGAGTTGACCCAAACCAACCGCCAGCAGCAGGACCTGATCGATTCGCAGACTGACGAGTTGTTCGACTTACGCCAACAGGTGCAGGAACTGGGGTACCAGCACCGGGAAGTGACCGAACTGTTTAGCGAGCGCAACCGGTACCGCGATAACTGATGCCGCGCCGTTCGATGACTACCCGAATCGAAGTAAGCTAGCTATCGACCGTGAGCGGTTCGGCTGTGGCAAAAAGCTTCTGGTAGTTCGTTTAGAAGACAACCTCCAAGCCTGTATCAACCAAAGCGGATAAATATGAAGGTCACATTATTGACTCTGTCACAAAAGACCTTCGCTTGATCAATCGTTTAGCCGAGCTAGCGGTTTGATACGATTAGTAACTAAAGCCCTAGTTTGCCCGAGGCATTGTGTTTGCGAATATTGCGTCGTCGGTCATATCGCTGTATCATGGTCGTGGTGCGGTGCTTAGTCTGATTCATCACCTCCAGATCGTCCGCCCCGTTGGCTTTGGCCACCGTCACGAAACTGGCCCGCAGCGAGTGCGCGGTAAAGGACTCGCCCAACTGCTGCTGGACTAACACGTTGACCCACTCATCCGACAGTCGATCTTGAGTTACTCGTTCCCCTTTCCGAATCCGCACAAACAAGGGCCCCTGCTCCCGGTTAATCACGGCTAGCCACTGTTGCAGGGCTACGATGGGACAATACTCCGGCTCGTTGGCGTAGGCCACGGCCTTTTCCTCGACCTCTCCGAACTGATTGGTTTTCGAGCGGTGTAGCCGGATGACCAGGCCGGCCTCATCGATGAGGATGT
>Ga0160428_1000833_pt1 | contig 28629 bp, 37 predicted proteins | sample SolpanmetagenomM_FD_108198 | JGI IMG/M metagenome (GOLD analysis project Ga0160428, IMG submission 108198) | Solar panel surface microbial communities from Lawrence Berkeley National Laboratory, California, USA - M | ecosystem: Engineered > Built environment > Solar panel > Unclassified ... | reverse complement strand
CGTTCGACCGCCCCGAGCCCTGCGAGATAGGCATCCGGTTTTGCGGTCCAGGTCATGTTGCCTACCGTGATGCGCCCGCCAGCACGCATCTGCCTGATAAGCAAGCCCGGCGGGATGGTCTCGTAATAGATCAAGCCGGTGAGTTCCGGGTGCCGCGACTCGAAGGCGGCGACCAGCGGGGCCATCGCGAAGAAATAGTTGCCGCCGACGTAGAGGATCAGTCGAGCATTCGTCGGGTCGCCGTGGAAGTCCGCGAGGTTATCCGCCTCGTGAACCGTGAACTCCAGGCCCTTATCCCGAGCCGGAGCGTTGGCGCCCCCCTGCCAGGGCGGGAAGATGCGGTCGGCGTCGCGGCGCGGGTCCGCACCGGCCGGAGGAGCGGCGAGCAGGGCGAGGCAGGAGAGGACGGTAAGTAGCGGTCGGGACATCTGGCTCTCCTACGGATGGATGTATGTGAAGCCCATGCCCTGGAGCCGGGCGAGTTCGGCGACCCCGCTCGGCACGATGTCTTCCTCGTTGACACCGTAGAGTCCGCGCCAGTCAATCTTCCGCTCCGTTAGAGTATTGTTGCAGATCAGGAACCGGACGCCCGTGCTCTTAAGGGCGTCGATGCGTCCAGCGAAGTCGCTATCGTCCTTCGCAACCTGGAAAAGGGTCAGGCCGTCTCCGTGGTTGACGACGCGGATCTCAACCTTGTTCTTGCCGAGCGCCTCGACGTGGTTGCGGATGTTGCCGAGCAGGCGTTTGAAGTAGGCCACGTTGTCCGGCGGCGCACCGTCATTGTGGTAAACCACTTTCTGCGGAGTGTAGTAGCCGGGTGCCGCCTCCCCGGCTGCGAGGGCGTTCCCGAGGCCTAATCCCAGCGTGAGCAGAACGGCCGTCATAAGGCGGGATAGGGTCATGGTGGTCTCCGAACGCGTGTGTCGGGCTGGCCGCAACGGGGTCGAGCTGGAATGGGGAAGGTCAATCAGACGCGGAGGTAGGTCCAGCCTGCTTCCTGCAGCGCGACGAGCCGTACGGCACCGGCGCGGACAACGCCCACGCCCGCCAGCAATTCAAGCTTTCGCCCTTCCGCGTGCTCCATCGCCGTGATGGTGTTGCCGCAGGCCGAGATGACGATGCCCGGGACACTCTCCGTCACGGAGTGGATGCGCGCCTTGGCTGGCGAAGTGTCGGCCCGGACCATGTGCAGCCCGGGGCCGTAGGCGACGATCTCGATCTCGACCTCCTCCGCTGCCTCTCCGTACTCGCGGGCGAGGTTCACGGCATTGCTGAGGGCGAGGTCGAACACGCCGGCGTCGTTCGTGCTCACCTGCATCGCGACGCGATGCGTCTTCGCACCGGTCTCGGCGGCCTTCGCTCGCGTGACCACGAGGCTGGCTACAAGCGCCGCGATACCCGACATGCCCCTGCGCGACACCACCATTTCCGTCCCTCCCGGTTCCGAGCACCCCTCGGCCGTCCGTCTCCGCCTGCGGGCCGCGCCTTAAGCAGGTCTTAAGGCGCGGCCCGCGACCACCCGGATCATGCCGACACAAACCGATAGGCGTCCCCGCACCGCTCGACGCGTCCGACGCCCGAGCCTGGCAAGTGGAATCCGATGAGCGTCATCCGCTCGTTCGCCAGGCGGTCGAGCAGGGCGAGGCGAGTGCGGATCGCGAGGTCGCGGTCGAGATCGCTCCCGAAAACCCATGCGGGGCGACGGAAGGAAGCGACGGCGTGACTCAAGGCGTCCCCGCCGATAAGGACCTGCTCCCGGCCGGCCTCGACGAGGACAGAGGCATGGCCGGGCGTATGCCCCGGCGTCGCCACGTAAGTGAGGCCAGGAGCGATGCTCTCACCGGGCTTGCGGCGCTCCACCTTCGCCTCAAGGCGCCGCAGTGTCCGTCGCGAGCCTACGGAGAGGCCCTTGAGCCAGTCCGGCACCAGGGTCTCGACATCCTCGCGGGTCCAGAAATCCCATTCCGCCGCCGGCACAACGTAGCGGGCATTCGGAAACCGTTCGCTATCATCGAAATCGTCGACCGCGCCCCAGAGATGATCGGGATGGGCGTGCGTGAACACGACCTGGGTGATGGCCTCCCGCGGGATGTTCCGGCTCTCCAGCGCTTCGCCGAGCTTGCCTGCCGTAGGTTGGAATGAGTTGCCCGAGCCGGCATCGATCAGGATGACCTCCGAGCCGATCCGCACGAGGCTGGCGTTCGTCGGGATCGGGGTGGCCTCAGCGGGCTGGCCCTCGGTCTTGAAGACCGCCTCCACGTCCTCGCGCGGCGTGTCGGGCAGCATGAAGGCGAGAGAGGAGGACAGCGTGCCGTCGCTCGCCGTCTCCACGGAGGCGCCGCCGACCTTCAGCGCCGCCATTGGGTTCGCCGATGCGCGGCCGGTCGGCCACGTGCCCGCGAAGCCCGCTGCGAGGCCGGCCAAGAGCATCCGCCTGTCCAAGCGCATACGCCTGTCGCAGCGCGGTCCCGGGTCGATTGTGCGGCTCGTCATTGGACCGGCGGGGCCTTCTTCGCGGCTTCGGCTGCCTTGTCGGGTGTCACGTCGAGGATGCGCGCGCGGCTCGTGATGGATGCTTCCTTCGGGAGGCAGTTCGTCATGCAGGGCTTGGCCGTCCAGAACTCCTTCTCCGCCGTCTCGCGGTCGTCCATGAAGAAATTCTTCTCGTTCGGCAGGCGAATGCTGGCCAGGTTCTTCTCGCTCACCTCGAAATCCTGGTCCTTCAGGATGTCGTTGAGATAGAGGAGATAAGCCGTGACCGAGTAGGTCTCGTCCGGCGTCAGGGTCTGGGCGGCGCCGAACGGCATCGCCCGGTGCACGAAGTCGAAGACGGTCGAGGCATAGGGCCAGTAGGACCCGATGGTCTTGACCGGACTGTCGGACTTCAGCGTACCGGACCCACCAGCGAGCTCCGGCCACCGTCCCGCCCCCTCGCCGAACTCGCCGTGGCAGCTGGCGCAGCGCTCCTGGAAGACCGTCTCGCCGAGTGCCGCGGTGCCCTTGCCGACAGGAAGACCCTGGCCGTCCGGCCGCACGTCGATGTCCCAGCCCTTGATCTCCTCGGGAGTCGCGGTGCGACCGATATTCAGTCGCTCCGCAGACACCGGCGTGGCCGCGAGGAGGACGGCCGCAAGGACGGCCGGAAGGCGGTTACGCGACCTCGACATTCTCGATCTCCCCGCTGGGCAGCACGTGCCAGGTCTGGATGCCGTTGTTGTGGTAGATCGAGTTCAGGCCGCGGTGCTGGCGCAACGCCGCCTTGGTCGGCTGGACGTACCCGGTCTCGTCCATGGCGCGGGACTGGAGCAGCAGCGGATCGCCGTTCCAGTCGAACTCGTAGTAGAAGCGCGTCAGCGCCTTATCGAGGACCGGGCCATCGAGCCGCGCGGCCCGCCAGTTGCGGCCGCCATCGAGCGAGACGTCCACGCCCTTGATCGCGCCACGCCCTGACCACGCCAGGCCCGAGAGCACGGTGAAGCCCTTGCCATGAATGGGTGCCTGCGGGCTCGGACTGGTGATCACGGACTTAGCGTCCATGGCCCAGGTGAAGCGCCGCGCCTGCCCGTCCGGCATGAGGGCCGTGTACTTCGAGGTCTCCTCGCGGGTGTGCCAGGGCTCGTCGCCGACCTTGATCCGACGCAGCCACTTCACCCACATGTTCCCTTGCCAGCCCGGCAGGACGAGGCGCAGCGGATAGCCGTGCTCGGGATAGAGCGCCTCGCCGTTCATGGCGAAGGCGACGATGGCGTCGTCGAGTGCCTTTTCGATCGGCACGGATCGGGTCATCGCAGAGGCGTCGGCCCCCTCCGGCAGCAGCCACTTGGCGTTCGTTCTGAGACCGGCCTCTTCGAGCAAACGCTTGAGCGGCACGCCCGTGTACATCACGCAGTGGATCATGCCGTGGGTGAACTGGCAGCCGTTGAGCTGCGCGCCCTTCCACTCCATGCCGGAATTGGCCGCGCATTCCAGGAAGGCGATCCGGTTGACGCGGGGGAAGCGCTTGATGTCCTCCAGCGTCAGCATGAGCGGCTTCTCGACGAGGCCGTGGATCATCAACCGGTGCTCGGTCGGATCGATCTCGGCGATGCCGCCATGATGGCGCTCGAAGCCGAGGCCGTTGGGGGTGATGATCCCCTCCAACTGGTGCAGCGGCGTAAAGCTCACCGAGCTCTGGCGCGAGGCGGTCAGCCATTCGACGTCGCGTCGGATCACACCCGCCTCGAACTTGGACGGACGGCCATAAGGCCGGCTCACGACCCCGTCACCAAGGGATTGCGACCATTCCGGCACGTTCGGCGGAAGGTTCTTCGCATCGGGCGCGGCGGCCGCATGGCCTGCAAAGGCCCCCGTTCCAACGCCGGCGCCGACCGCCCCCCCAAGGGCGAGGCCGGTGCGCAGGAAGGATCTGCGGGAGGTTGGCCCGGACGGATCGGGGCGCGGCTTCGGTTCAGACATCGGCATCTCCGAACTGTTTCAAGAATGGCAATGTGTGAATATCTTGGAGACGATTAGGCGCCACGAACCGTGACCTGCGCGGGCGTCGGGTTCACCGTTCCCTTGGCCTTGATGTGCGAGGCCACGACGTCCCAGATCGGCGGGCCCTCGGTGCCCTCGTTCACGCTCGCCCATCCCGCGACGGTGTAGCTGGTGCCAGCCTCGATGGGTTTGCCGGTGCGCAGGAGGGTGAGGTCGGAGATGCGGCTGCCGGCCGGTCGGGCGACGTCGATGGCGTAGGACACGCCGCCCACCCGCACCATGTCGCCACCCTGCTGGTAGTATGGATCGGCGTTGAAGAGATTATCGGCCACGTCCTCCAGCACCTCCTTCAGCCGGGCACCGGTCATGGGCATCCGGTAAGCCGCCGGGTAGGTGATGGCGGTGGCGTTGTAGACGTCCTCACGGGTGATCGGCTGGCCGGGCAGGAGGGTCGTGCCCCAGCGGAAGCCGGGCGAGAGGGCGATCTCGGCCTCGCGCTCGGACAGGAGCGCATCGCAGATCATGTCGTCGAGCGTGCCGTTGAAGTTGCCGCGCCGGTAGAGCAGGGCCTCCGTTCGGCCGAGTTCTTGGCTCAGCATCGTTTCGTGGGGCGCGCGGATCGCCTGGATCTTGGCCGCCATCGCCTTCTGCGGGGCGATGACATCGGAGAAGATCGGGATGAGCTTCGAACGGTAGCCCTTCACGGCGCCGTCCCGCAAGTCGAGGTCGACGCGGGTGAGGAACTTGCCATGGCTGCCCGAGGCGATGAGCAGGGTGTTGCCGACCTTCACCGCCTGAGGCAGCGCATCGTGCGTGTGACCGGTGAGGACGACATCGATTCCCTTCACCCGCGAGGCGAGCTTGCGGTCGACGTCGAAGCCGTTGTGGGAAAGCAGCACGACGAGGTCGGCGCCGTCCTTCCGGGCCTTGTCGACGCTGGCTTGCACATCCTCCTCGCGGATGCCGAAGGACCAGTCGGGGATCATCCAGCGCGGGTTGGCGATGGGCGTATAGGGAAAGGCCTGCCCGATCACCGCGACCTTGGCGCCGCCGCGCTCGAACATCTTCGTGGCCTCGAAGGCCGGCTCGTTCCATTCGGCGTCGCGGACGTTCTGGCCCAGGAACGGGCAGCCGAGCCCGTCCACGATCTCCTTGACCCGCTCGGTGCCGAGGGTGAACTCCCAGTGGCCGGTCATGGCGTCGGGCTTCAGCAGCGCCATGCAGTCGACCATGTCCTGGCCCTTGCTCACCAGCGAGGTGTAGCTGTTCTGCCAAGTGTCGCCGCCGTCCAGGAACAGCACCTTGTCGCCGCGCTCGGCGCGGATCGCGTCAAGCACCGTGGCGACGCGGTCGAGGCCGCCCATCCGGCCGTAGCTGCGGGCCAGCGCGACGTAGTCCTCCGGCGTCAGGGCGTAGGCCAGCGCCGAGGCGCCGGGGATGCCGTAGAGGTCGAGATAGGGGCGTCCGGTAACGTGGGGGACCTGGCCGCGCGCCTCTCCCACTCCGAGATTGGTCGAGGGCTCGCGGAACAGCACGGGCCTCAACTGCGCGTGGATGTCGGTCAGGTGGACCAGGGTAACGTTGCCCATCGGCTCGAAGGCCAGAAGATCGTCCTGGGTCAAGCGCTGCTGGGCGAAGGCGCGGGTCCAGCCCGTCGGCACCAGCGCCGCGGTGGCGGCGGCGATCTGCAGGAAGTCGCGGCGTGAGGTCATGGCAGGATCAGACCTTCAGTTGCGCACGGCGGGCGTCTCGACCGGAAGGCCGAGGCCGCGCCAAGCGACGTAGGTTTCCAGGGCGAGGAACTCGTCGGAGAGCGGCTGGAACGGCGTGGCCCGGACGTCCTGCATGCAGCCCTCCATGCGCTCGTGGAGCGGCACGAGCCGCTGATCGCGCAGGCGGTAGACGGGGAAGCCGTTGCTCTGCCCCTGGCTGAGGAAGTCCGCCCGAAGATACTTGCCGTGGTTCTTCTCGTGGCAGCTTGCACAGGCAAGATCGAGTTGGCCGTTCCGCTGGTAGTAGAGCGATTGTCCTCGCTCGAACCAAGGCGTCATCGGCCCTTCCACCTTCACGGCAACCGGCATCCCGCGGGACTGGGTACGGATGTAGGTGGTCATGGCGGTGAGTTCGGATGAGCCGAAGGCCCAGGGCTCGGCTTTCACGGCACCGCTGCGGCAGATGTTGATCCGCTGCTCCAGATTGATCGGCTTGCCGAGCTTCTCGTTCCACTTCGGATAGGCCGCCGCGACGCCTTTCATCGAGGTCGATGCCTCGTTATGGCAGCTCGCACAGGACTTGCCCGCCGCGCCATCGACCTTCGACCAGAGTTCCTCACCCTGCTCGACGGCGAGGAAGCCCGGATTGTTGAAGTCGTCGGCCTGCATCTCCTGCGTTTCCTTTGAGCGGAAGTACAGGCCCGAGACGACTTCATCGAACGGGGAATTCGGGTTCTGGGGCTTGAGGCCGTGCGCCTGCCATGCCGGACGTTCGGACGCTTCCTTCGCGGCGGGCCCGGGGGGCATGTCCTGGGCGTGCGGTGCGACGGCCAGCACGACGAGCGCGAGCGCGGTGAAGGCAAGGGGTAAGGGGCGGACCATCGTGAGGGCTCCGGCGCGGCGGGGAAAGGCGCTCCGGGGCAATCGGCCCCGGGCGCGCGTCAGGCGACCTTGATCTGCTCGGTGGCCTGGATCTTCGACCCGTCGTCATCGATCCAGGTGAAGGTCAGGGTGCCGGTTTCCTCGGGCTTGATCTTGAACTGGAAGTAGGGATTGGCGGAGACCGCGCTCTCTATGTCGGCACTGAAGATCGTCTTGCCGTTCAGGTCACAGGTGAACTTGTTCAGGATCTTGCGCGGGATCACCTTCCCGTCCTTGTCCTTGCGCTGGCCGGATTCCATCGTGTGGGAGACAAGCGTCTTCACCTCGATGATGCCTCCCTTGGCGACATCCTTCTTGTCCAATTTGATCCGCGGCTTCACGTCGGCCATGTGGTCCTCCCGTCCTCGTTCGATGCTGTCGCGTGTGGGTTAGCCGCCGCAGCCGCCGATGGTGACCTTCACCTGGCGCACGTCGCTGAAGACCGAGCCGTCGTTCATGCGGGCGACCGCGATGACGTTCTGGGTCTCGGCGAGTCGGATCCGCGTGTTCGCCTCGGCGACGCTCGACGGCGTGAAGTGGAAGCTGATGACGCCGGGGTTCGGATTACCCTCGGCGACGATCATCACCTCCTCGACGTAGCTTTCCGCCGTCATCGGCACATCGACGCTCACCGTCATCGGCACGGTGTTGCCGTTCTCCGCGATCTCGGGGAGTTCGAGCTTGACCTTGCCTCTTACGGGCTCCTTGCCGCGGGTGAAGGCCTTGATGGCCTCATCGGTCGCAGGCTTCGCGGCCAGCGCCGGACCGGTGCGGAAGGCGAAGGCCGTGGCCACGACGGCACCGGTGCCGAAGGCCAGGGCTTGGCGGCGGTTCAATGCGGGGATCTTGGCAGAGGTCATGGGAAGCGGCTCCTTCAGCCCGCGAGATCACTTCAGGGTCGTGAGGTAGGCGACGATGTCCTCGACCTGCTGCGCGGTCAGGATCGGCTTGCCCTGGAATTCGGAGCGCACGCGGTGGAGGCCGTCGATCCGGTAGAAGGCCGGCATGACGGTCGCCTCGGTGAAGACGTGCTTCGGGTTGACGACGATCATCCGCAGATGCGCCGCGTCCCACCTGCCGGCGACGCCGTCGAGGGAGGGCCCGATCTCGCCGTGGAATGACTCGGCGGTCAGCGAAGAGACCTGATGGCAGCCGAGGCAATTGCCCTGGCGCCGGTTCACGACGACCTTGACGCCTGCCGCCGCGTCCCCCGGCTTGTCGGTGAGCGGCTCGGGGATCGCGTCGCTGCCGTCGACAGCCACGATCTTGAAAGGGGCGAGCCTGGTTGAAGGCGTCTCGGCTCCGGCGGCGGTCGCGAGGACGCAAAGTCCCGCGAGCGCAAAGGCTGTGATCGGCCTGCGCATCTGGCGTTTCCTCGGTGCGCCGTCATTGCGGCGGGTGCGGTCTTTTCGAACCGCTCGCTTTGCCGACGGGCGAACCAATCGACATATGCGAATATTTGCAAGTTTGACGCTTATCGCGTTCGAGTCAAGCGGTAATCAGGAGGCCACACCTCATCGCGGCCGGACTGTCAGCCCCGTTGCGCCACCTCCGGGGAGCGCAGATAGTCCTGCAGGTTCGTACGCTCGTAGGCACGCTCGGCGACGAAGGCGAAGGTCCGCCGGAACTCTTCCGGCGCCACATAGCCGCGAAGGCGAAGAACCTCTCGCTGCTCAGGCGGCTTGCCCGCAAGCGTCAATTCCTCCGCCGGGAAAAACTGGATGCTCGGCGTGGAGTAAATGCCGTACTTCGCCGCGAAGCCCTTTTCGGAAAGGGTCTGCCCATCGAAATCAGTCACCTCCCGCGAACCGATGAAGTTCAGTTGCAGGATCTCGAAACGCTCGCGGATATACGAGCTCGTCGCCCGGTCCGCGAAGTTCACGAGGTGGATCTGCTTGCAGTAGGGACAACCCTTCAGTTCCCAGAGTACGGCAAGACGCTTGCCGTGCTCCCGTGCCGCCTTCAGATCTTCCGCGAGATCGAGAAAGCTTTCCAGGAACCAGGGCTCCCGGTAGAGGCCGTCATCGCCCTGGAACGCCTGGGCCATGGCCTTGGAGGGCAGGCCGAGCGCGAGGGCACCCGCCAGGAACCGGCGCCGGGTCGACATGACGTCCCCTCCAAATATTCTGCTTCCTGCATGTGTAGTGCGATTTTCCCGAACGTGGCAATCCGGTGTTCCTGACATCAGCCGTCACCGCGGCCATGAAGGGCAAGGCGGAGGGGTGACAGGGGCCGTGCGCCGAGGGCGATCACGACCCGGGCGGCCGCGTCGCTGCCACTCGAACACATTCGATTTTTGCTATATCAACGTCGGTGGTCCTGGGATTGAGAAGGTCGATGCGGGAAACGAGGCGGGCAGTCATGGCGGGGGCGTGGGGGTTCGCCCTGTGGCCCGGCTCCGTCGAGGCCGCCGAACTGGTCAAGTTCGAGCGGCGCGGCTGCCCGTGGTGCAAGGTGTGGGACAAGGAGATCGGGTCGATCTATCCGAAGACGGAGGTCGGGAAGCGGGCGCCGTTGCGCCGTGTCGATCTCGACGCAGGCATCCCTCCCGGACTCACGCTCAAGCGCCCGATCCTCTACACACCGACATTCGTCCTCATCGAAGACGGGTCCGAGGTCGACCGGATCGAGGGCTATCCCGGTGAGGAGTTCTTCTGGGGGCGGGCCGAGCGGTTGCTGGAACGGCTACCCGCTTCCCCGTGACGGGCTTCGGACGGCGAGGAAAAGGGTGAGATGATGCCGTTGCAGAAAGCGCAGCCGGTTACGAGCGCCGAGGCCCCGGGCAGCCTCGACCTTGATCTGTTGCTGGCCAATGCCCGCGCCGCCAGCGAGTTGCTGAAGGCCCTCGGCCACGAGGCGCGGCTGGTCATCCTCTGCCTGTTGGTCGAGGGCGAGCGCTCAGTCTCCGAGCTGGAGCAACTGCTGAACCTGCGGCAGCCCGCCGTATCCCAACAGTTGGCGCGGTTGCGCGCCGACGATCTCGTCGAGGCCCGCCGCGACGGCAAGAACATCTACTATGCGCTGGCCCGGCCCGAGGTCCGTGAAATCATCGCCGCCTTGCACCGCGCGTTCTGCAACGGACGCACGCCGTGATCGTCGATAACCCTCATGTGTGCCGGTCCACGAGGAAGTAGAGACCCGCGCGAGCCCCGACGAGGATCGCGCCGAGGGCCAGCATCGAGCCGACCGATAGCGTCGAGAGTCCGCTCAATCCCTGGCCGATCGTGCAGCCGAGAGCCGTGACGCCGCCCGTGCCCATCAGGAACGCACCGAGAAGGTGACGCTTCACCTCCCGGGCATCGTCGGGCGCCTCCCAATAGAATTCACCCGCGTGGCGCGCCGACGCGAACGATCCGAGCAGGACGCCGAGGACCGAGGCTACGCCGAAATCGATCTTCGTGCCGCTCGCGAGCATGGCATAGAGCAACGTATCGCCGACCGGGCGCGCGAAGCTGAAGGAGCCGACCGCCCGGGTCTCGAACTCGTCGAAGCCCGCGCTTCCGTTGGTCCACCATCCGGCGACGATCACGCATCCGACGACGATGGCGCCGACCAGAAGCCGCTTCGTCTCCCGGAAGGCGCGGCTCGTGAGCGCCGCGATACAGAAGCCGACGCCCGCGACGACGCTCACGACGATACGGCCCGTTTGATCCAACCGCAGGAGGGCGCCGAGGCGCTGGCTTCCGAGATCTATGCTCAGCGGCTCGGTGATCGTGACGCGCAGAAGCGCTGTCACGCCGCTGATCGCCATATAGGCCGAGAGGCCGAGCACAAGCAGGACGAGGAGCGCCCGTAGATCTCCCCCACCGAGCCGAATGAGCGCTCCAAAGCTACAGGTCCCGACGAGCGCCATCCCAAAGCCGAACATCGCCCCGCCGAGGATCATCGCGCCCCATTCCAGGCGCGGCCCCGTGTAGATCGCCCGAGCGAGGTCGAGACCGCCACCGGTTTCCAAAAGCTGGGTGCCGAGGATGGCGATGCCGGTCGCCAGCAGCCACGCCCGCGCACGGCGGGTGTGGCGCGCGTAGACGGCATCCTCGATGGCGCCGAGCGTGCAGAAGCGACCCCGCCGCGCGACTATGCCGAGCAACGCTCCCAGGGAGAGGCCGAGCGCCGCCCGGAGCAGATATGCAGGCAGGATGTCCAACATCGGCCTAGGTTCGCACACCCTTGAAAGGTCTTGTCAAACGACCGTGTGAGGATCGTAGCGTCGCATGTCGCCGAGCGACGGGGCAGTCTGCGTCAGGCTGGCGACAAGGTGGCTCCGTGCGCGGCTCACACGGCTCTTGACGGTCCCGACCTGGCAGCCGAGGCGGGCCGCCGCCTCCTCGTAGGTGAAACCCTCGGCACCCACGAGAAGGAGGGCTTGGCGCTGGGCCAGCGGCAAGGTCCCGATCAGGTTCATCACCGAGCCAAGGGCGACCGCATGCTCCTGGTCCGGGGCGGCCAGCAGCGTGGCCGCGTGCGCCCCGTCGCCATCCTCGACCTCCCGCTTGGCCTTTCGGATCTCGCTGTAGAACTGGTTGCGCAGGATGGTGAAGGTCCAGGCGGTGAAGTTGCCGCCGGGGGTGAACCGCGTCCGGCTTGCCCAGGCCCGGACCAGCGTCTCTTGGACGAGGTCGTCCGCGCGCGCCTGGTTTGCGCAAAGCGACATGGCGAAGGTCCGCAGCATTGGGAGACCCCGGAGGAGATCCTCGCGAAAGCTCTCGGCGAGCCTGTCGTCAGATTCCGCCAGGACGGCGTCGAAACGCCCGACGAGGACCGACAGCCTCGCCGGGATCGGAGCCTGTGCTACGAGGGCGAAATAGTCCCGCAGCGGACCCGTAAGGTGGGAAGCGATGTCCGCCTTGCGGCAGCCGTCGCCAGCCGGTGTGGCCCTCGGCTCGGCGGCGAGCAATGTCTCGGTCACGGATGGTAGTCTCCAATGGGCGGCGTGAACGAGCCCGGCACCGGACGCGGCTTATCGCCTTGCCAGTCGCGATCAGGCTGGATCGACGGTTCCGCCGGCCTTCGCCAGCGCCGGGAAGCCGCCAGCGACATGGACCACCGGGCCGAGGCCCATGTCGTTGAGCGACTTGGCGGCAAGGGCCGAGCGGTTGCCGGAGGCGCAGTAGAGAACCAAGCGCCTGCCGCCGCCGAGCTCGGCATTGTGGGTCGGGCTCGCAGGATCGGCCTGGAACTCCACGAAGCCGCGCGGCACATGCACCGCGCCGGCGATCTTGCCGGTCTTGGCCAATTCCTCGCCCTCGCGCACATCGACGAGGATCGTGTCGGGCTGGCCGAGGCGCGAGAGTGCCTCCTCGGCTGATAGGGTCTCCACCTCGCGGTTGGCTTGCGCCACCAGTTCCTTCGCGCTCTTCGTAGTCATGGTCGCCTCCGTCACTCGCCCCAGGCCGCGCCTTCGAGGGCATTCAATGGGATCTTCAGGTAACGCCTGCCGCTCGCCTCCGGCTCGGGAAGGCGGCCGCCGCGGATGTTCACCTGCAGGGAATGCAGGATGAGCTTCGGCATCGGCAGCTCGCGGTCGCGCGCCTCGCGCATCCGTACGAACGCCTCCTTCGTGCCGAACTCGGTCAGGTGCCTGTTCTCGGCCCGCTGCCTGGCGACCGTGCTCTCCCAGGCCGGTTCCCGACCGTCCGGACCATAGTCGTGCCCCGTGAACAGGCGCGTTCCGTCAGGCAGCGCCATGATGCGTTGGATGCTGGCCCAGAGCGCGTGCGCATTCCCGCCGGGAAAGTCGGCCCGTGCCGAGCCGCTGTCGGGCATGAACAGCGTGTCGTGGATGAAGGCTGCGTCTCCGACCCTGTAGGCGATGGAGGCCAGGGTATGTCCCGGCGTCAGCATCACCTCGACCTCCAGGTCGCCGATGGGGAACCGCTCCCCGTCGGCGAACAGCCGGTCCCATTGCGAGCCGTCCGTCCGGAACGTCTCGGGCAGGTTGTAGAGTCCCTTCCAGAGACGCTGCACCTCAACGACCTTCTCGCCGATGGCGGTCGGGACCCCCGTCCTGTCGTGCAGGTAGCCGGCCGCCGAGAAGTGGTCGGCGTGCGGATGGGTGTCGAGTATCCACTGCAGCTCGTAGCCCTCCCGCTCGATATGGGCGAGCAAGGCGTCGGCGGAGCGGGTGGCGGTGCCCCCGGAGTTCGGGTCGAAGTCCAGCACCGGGTCGATGATGGCGCAGCGCTTCGTCGCCGGGTCCGCGACGATGTACTGGATGCTGCCGGTCGGCTCGTCGTGGAAGCCGGTCACGATGGGGTGCCCGCGCAGGGACGCGGCGATCTTGTCCGTCATGGATCTCCTCCTTCCGGGTTCAGGTTGCGACGCCGAGGAGCGGCAAGGCTCCGCGGGCGACGACGTAGAGGCCGACCAGGATGACGAGGCCGGCGAAGGTGACGCTCAAGGCGCGTTTGCGCCCGGCGAGCCGCTTGCCGAGGCTCGCGCCGGCGAGCCCGCCGAGCACGCCGCCAAGGATGAAGAGGCCGGCGAGCGGCCAGTCGATCAGGCCGGAGGCGGCGTAGCTCGCCGCGGTGGCCGCCCCGAAGGCGCTGACCGCCACCAGCGAGGTGCCGATGGCCATCGGCAGGGGCATGCCGGTCGCCAGCATCAGGCCCGGCACGATCAGGAATCCCCCGCCGATGCCGAAGAAGCCGGAGAACAGGCCCACGAGAAGCCCGACGCCGAGCAGCCAGGGCAGGAGCACGGCGGCGCTGCTCTTGGTCAGGCGAACGTCCGGATCGCCCTCGCCACGCCGCTTGCGCAGCATCAGGGCGCCGACCACCAGCATCACCACCCCGAACAGGGCGAGCAGGCTCTGGCCGTCGACCGCCTTGGCCGCGGCCGATCCAACCAAGGCGCCGAGGACGCCTGCCAGCGAGAACGCCGCGGCGCAGCGCCACTTCACGTTCCCGGCCCGCCATTGAGGGATGAGGTTGCCGGCCGCGCTGACCGAAACCGCCAAGGCGCTGGTCCCGATGGCCACGTGCGGTGAGCCCACGCCGACGACGTAGGTCAGGAGCGGGACCGCCAGGATCGAGCCCCCGCCTCCCACGAGGCCGAGGATCACGCCCACGACCCCGCCCGATCCCGCCGCGAGACTTGAGGTGACCAGGCCCGGCATCACGCGTCGGCTCCCTGAGGCGCGGTCGGCTTCGCGGCCTCCGAGGGCACGAGGCGGAACAGCAACATCCCGGCGACCATCGCGGCCACGAACGTCGCGGCGGGGGCCGGTACGACCGTGAGGATGGTCAGGGCGGGACCGGGGCACAGGCCGGCTAGGGCCCAGCCGATGCCGAAGACCGCCGCCCCGGCGATCAGCCGGGGGGCGAGGTCGCGCCGGGTCGGGATCTCCAGCCTGGACGCAAGAACGGGCCGGCCCCGGCGCCGCGCCACGCGGTACCCGATGGCGGAAACGACAAGGGCGCTTGCCATGACGAGGGCGAGGCTCGGGTCCCAGCGTCCGGTGACGTCGAGGAAGGCAAGGACCTTGGCTGGATCGGCCATGCCGGAGATGAGCAGGCCGAGCCCGAACAGCAGTCCGATGGCGAAGGCGGAAGCGATCTTGTCCATGGCTCAGGCTCCGGTCAGGTGGCGGGCGACGAGGACGGTCAGGATGGCGACGGCCATGAAGGTGCCGGTCGCGACGAGGGAGCGGGGCGAGCCTCGCCCGATGCCGCAGACGCCGTGGCCGCTGGTGCAGCCGGACCCCATCCGCGCGCCGAACCCGACCAGCAGGCCCGCAAGCGCCAGCACCGGGTAGGAGGCGTCGACCGTCACGGGCGGCAGGCTTCCTCCCAGGCCGGCGTAGGCCAACGGAGCGAGGATCAAGCCGGCCAGGAAGGCGACCCGCCAGCCGCTCTCGCGCGAGGGAGGGGCGAGCAGGCCGCCGAGGATGCCGCTGATGCCCGCGATGCGCCCGTTGAGGAGTAGGAACAGGGCCGCGGACGCCCCGATCATGATGCCGCCGAGGGTGGCACCGAGTGGCGTGAAGCCGTCCATGTCATCGCTCCCGATAGGTGCGGCGGGCAAATCCGTCGCCGCCGCCGATCCACCCGGGGTCGCCGGGGTTGTCATAGGCGGGGCGTCCTCGCCCCTTCGACAAGATTAGATGATGCTTAATTAGTGATTCCTAATGTTTGGTCAAGAGGGAGATTCCCGATGGTTCCTGGAACGGCGGAGCGGGTCCCGCTCCACACCGGCGAACGCGACAACCGCCGCATCGCCGCCGCCCTCGACGCGAGCGTCCGCTGGCATGCCGAGCACCCTCGGGCCATCGGGCGCCGGTTGCGCGAGCTCGATGCGGAGTGGGACACCGAACGGACCCTGGAGGCCAACGCCGCGACCCTGGCGCTCGCCGGGACGGTGCTGGGCATGACGACCGACCGGCGCTGGCTCGCCCTGCCTTTGGCGGTGACGGCGTTCCTGCTTCAGCACGCCGTCCAGGGCTGGTGCCCGCCCTTGCCGGTCCTACGGCGGCTCGGCTTCCGCACGGCCCGGGAGATCGATGTCGAGCGCAACGCCCTGAAGGCGCTCCGGGGCGATTTCGGCCCCATTGGACCCAGGGCGGACGACCATGACACCCGCGCGAGCCACGCGCTGATGGCCGCCAGGCTCTGACGGGAAGCGACGGTATGGGCGTCACCACCCCGTGCCTTCAAGGATGGATGTAGGCGAACCCCATGCCCTGGAGGCGCGCCATCTCGGCGACGCCGCTCGGCACGAGATCGTCCTCGCCCACGCCGTGGAGGGGGCCGCGGTCGATCCCGCGTTCCCGCAGGGTGTTGGCGCAGACGAGGAAGCGGACACCCGCTGCTTTCAGCGCATCGATGCGTGAGGCGAGGTCCTCGTCGTCGACCACCGCCTGGAAGAGCGCGACCCCGTCGCCGTTGCTCACCACCCGGATCTCGACGCGCTCCTTCCCGACCGCATCGACGTGGTTGCGCAGGTTGCCGAGCGCGCGCTTGAAATAGGCGGCCTCCTCGGGACCGCCCCCGGCGTTGTGGTAGGCCACCTTCTGGTCCGCATAGCATCCGGCAGGCGCTTTCGGACCGGCGAACGCCGGACCGGGGTCGAGGGTCGCGAGAAGGACCGCGAGCATCAGGTTCCTAAGGGCGGTCGTCATCGGGATCCCCCTCGTCGATCGGCGGCTCCATGGCCTCCGAGGCGCGGGCCGACAGGCTGCCGAGCTGCCCATGGTCGAGGCCGTCGCCCGGCGCGGTACGAGCGGCCCTGCCTTCGGCGAGGCTTCCCGTGGTCTCCGGCGCGGCTCGACGCGCCTCCCGGGCCCCATCCTTCGAGCCGAGAACCACGACCTTCGTGCCGGTGGGGACACGCCTGTGCAGGTCGATGACGTCCTGGTTGAGCATACGGATGCAGCCCGAGGACACCGCCTCGCCGATGCTCCAGGGCTCCGTGGTGCCGTGGATGCGGTAGAGCGTGTCCTTGCCGTCCTTGAACAGGTAGAGCGCCCGGGCTCCGAGCGGGTTGCGCTCACCGCCCGGCATTCCGCCGGCCCAGCGCGCGTTGCGCCCCGGGTCGCGCCGGAGCATGTCGGGGGTCGGCGTCCAGCGCGGCCAGGACGCCTTGCGGGCAACAGTCGCCGCGCCGGTGAACTCGAACCCGGCCTTGCCGACCCCCACCCCGTAGCGCATCGCCTTGCCGCCCTCCATGACGAGGTAGAGGAAGCGTTCGTAGGGATCGACCACCAGGGTCCCGGGTGGCTCCTTCGTCGGATAGTCGACGAGCTGGCGGAGGTTTCGTGCCTTGAGGTCGCGTGGGTCGACGGCCTCGACCGGGAATGGCTCGTCCGTGGCCGCCGCATACCGGCGGAGGACATCCGGTGCGATCAGCGGACGGGCCTCCGCGACGGGGGACGGCGCACCCATCGAGGCGGTGCAGGCGCCGAGCACCGAGGCGAGGGCGACCAGAGCGGGAAGGCGGAGCGCCGGCCGCATCACGAGCGGCCCTTGGCGCGCGCCTGGGCGACCGCCTGCTTGAAGCCGTCGTAGTCGAGCGCAGCGGCGACCTTCAGCGGCCCGATCAGGAAGACGGGCGTACCCTGCAGGCCGAGGGCATCGGCCTGGTCGAGGTTGCGTTGGATCAGGGCGGCGATCTCGGTCGCATGTGCCGTTCGGTCCGCTTCGAGGCGGGCCATATCCGCCCCGGAGGCGGTCACGGCCTCAAGCATCCGCTCCTTCGGGATCTTGCGGCCGGGGATGGCCATGAGCGCCCCGTGGACCGCGTCGTAGCGCCCCTGGTACCGCGCCGCGAGGGCGAGCTGGGCGCCGTAGACGGAGGGGTCGCCGAGGATCGGCCAGTCCTTGTGGACGAGGCGTATGCGCCCGTCCGCCTTCACGAGGCGCAGGAGGTCGGGCTCGGCCTTCTTGCAGAAGGGGCAGTTGTAATCGAGGAAGGCGACGATGGTGACGTCGCCCTTCGGGTTGCCCGAGACCGGCGCCTCCGGGTCGTTGAGGATGGCGTTTGCGTCGACCCCTTGGGCGAAGGCGACCTCGATGGGGGGCGCCAGCGAGAGCAGGGCGGGCGCGAACGCGACGGCGGGCAGAAGGGCGAGCAGGGTCCTGCGGTCCATGATGGTCTCCGTTTAGGTTTCGAAGGGGCGTTCAGGCGCCGACGAGGGCGAGGCGGCGTGTCAGGTCCTCGACCGAGAGTTCCCCTTCGATGCGGGCCTCCCGGACCTCCTCGCCGTCGGGGCGCATCAGGATGAGCGTCGGGGGGCCGATGACCTCGAAGCGTCGCATCAGCGCCCGGGAGTCGGGGTCGTCGCGGGTGACGTCGGCCCGGATCACCGAGACCGCTCTCAGCCGCTCGCGGATGCCGGCGTCGGCGAGCACCGTGCGTTCGTTCGTCCTGCAGGCGGTGCACCAGTCGGCGGCGAACTCGACGAGCACCGGCTTGCCCTCGGCGCGGGCGGCCTGGAGGGCCGCCTCGAAGGCGGGCAAGGAGGAGACAGTCCGGACCTCGTCGCCGCGCTCCGCTCCCGCGTGGCCGAAGCCGGCGAGCGGACGAAGGGGATCGGTCCCGCCCCCGGCGACCCCGACGAAGAGGACGAAACCATAGGCCACGGCCGCGATGCCCAGGGCCTTGCCGAGCCGTCCCCGGGTTCCCGAAGCCGGCGCCACGCCGCCGAAGGCGCCGACGAACACGCCGACCCCGACGGCGAGCAGGCTCCAGAGGACCATGGTGGCCTCGGGCGGAATGATGCGGGACAGCATCGCGATGGCCAGCCCGAGGAAGGCGACGCCGAACGCCTGCTTGGCCGCGACGAGCCAGGGTCCGGACTTGGGTAGGACGCCGGACCCGAAGGTGCCGAACGCCACCAGCGGCAGTCCCATGCCGAGGCCGAGCGCGAACAGGGCGGAGGCGCCGCGCGCCACGTCCCCCGTTTGGGCGACATAAAGCAGTGCGGCGGCGAGCGGTGGTGTCACGCAGGGGCCTACGATCAGGGCCGAGGTGAAGCCCATGACGGCGGCGCCGCCGAGCGCGCCGAACCTGCGACCGCCGATCCTGGACAGCCGTGCGGCGGCACCAGCCGGCATCGCGAGGTCGAACGCACCGAACATCGACAGGGCCAGGGCCACGAAGGCCGCGGCGAGAAGGCCGAGCGCCATCGGGGTCTGGAGCGCGACCTGGAGGTTGCGGCCGGACCATGCCGCCGCCAGGCCGAGGGTGGCGTAGGCCAACGCCATCGCCAGTGCATAGATACCGGACAGGACGAACCCGCGCCCGGCCGAGAGCCTCTCGCCGGAACGGGCCAGAATGCCGGCCAGCACCGGGGCCATCGGAAGCACGCAAGGGGTGAAGGCGAGGAGCAGTCCCAGCCCCAGGAAGGTCGCCAGCACACCGATCAGCGGTCCGGAAAGGGGGCCCTTCGCACTCGGCGGCATCAAGGTCTCGCCATCACCGATTCCGGGCGAGACGACTTTCGCATCCGTCGCGCGCGACGCGCTTGCGAGAGGTGCCGGGACGGCGATGGTTTGGGTGACCGGCGGGTAGCAGATCCCCTTCTCGGCGCAGCCCTGGTAGGTGACGCGCACCTCGTGCTGTCCGGCGAGGCTCGCGCCCGGCACGACGGCCTCGGCCGAGCCGTGATAGACCTCGGTCGGCCCGAAGTTCGGATCGTCCTTGGTCTCGCCGGGCTCGGTGTGGACCGGTAGCCACTGGCCGGCTACCGCGGAAGCGCCGATCCGGTCGCGGTAGAGGTAGGTGCCCGGTGCGATGGTCCAGCGCAGGCGAAGCGACAGGTCCGGATCGCGCGTCGCGCCGACGGAGAACGGGGCCTGTCGCGCGTCGGCATCGCGGCTCCGCCCCGGCGACCAGAGCGAGGAGCTTGCCCAGACCAGGGCGGCAAGGATGACATGGACGATGAGGTTCGGCATCGGCGGCGGGGTCCGGTTTCGGAACGGTCCGCCGCAGGTCGGAAACGCAACTTAAGCCAGGCTTAAGCCAAGCCGTCAGGATGAGGGTCGGCCAGGGAGACACGCATGCGCATCCTCGTCGTCGAGGACGACCCCATCCTTTCAGACGGCCTGAGGGCCGGGCTCGGTCTGTCGGGAGCGACGGTCGAGTGCGTCGCCACCTGCGCCGACGCCGACGCGGCGCTCGCCACGAGCCGGTTCGGCGTCGTCGTGCTCGACCTGATGCTGCCGGACGGCTCCGGCCTCGACGTGCTGCGCAGCCTGAGAGGACGGGACGACAGGACCCCGGTTGTCCTGCTGACGGCCCGTGACGGCGTCGCGGATCGGATCGCCGGCCTGGACGGCGGGGCCGACGACTACCTCGGCAAGCCCTTCGACCTCGACGAGCTCTCCGCCCGTATCCGTGCCGTGGCCCGCCGTGCGGCCGGTCGCGCCGCGGCCTGCCTGGAGCATGCCGGCATCCGTCTCGATCCCGCCGGCCTCGTCGTCACGCTCGACGGGGAGCCCGTCCCGGTGTCCCGGCGCGAGTTCATGGTGCTGGCGGCCCTGATGGAACGGCCGAACGTGCTGCGCTCCAAGGCCGAGTTGGAGGAGCGGCTTTATGGCTGGCAGGAGGAGGTCGAGAGCAATGCGGTCGAGGTCCATGTGCACAACCTGCGCGCCAAGATCGGCAGGCAGGCCATCGAGACCGTTCGCGGCGTCGGCTACCGCATGAGGGCGTCCGCATGAGGTCCCTGCGCCTCAGGCTCTTCGCCACGCTCCTCCTGGCCACCGGCATGATCTGGCTGAGCGCGGTCGCCTGGATCTATCTTGGCTCGAAGCGCGAGGTCGAACAGGTCCTCGACAATCGCCTCCAGGAAGCCGCGCGCATGGTCAGCTCCCTGGTGGGGGCGGTGAGCGACGCCGGAACCGACGGAGCGCCTCGCACCCTCCCGGCGCCGTCGGCCTACGAGCGGCAGCTCTCCTGCCAGATCTGGTCGCTGGACGGGCGGATGGTCGCCCGGTCGACCGGAGCCCCGGAGCGCCGCCTGACCGAGGCCCCAGCCGGGTTCTCCCAACGCGAGGTCGACGGCGAGACCTGGCGGGTGTTCACGGTCGAGGATGCCGAGAAGGGCGTGCGCGTGATGGTCGGTGATCGCCTCAGCCTGCGCGAGCGCCTCGTCACCGACCTCATCATGGGCCTGGTCACCCCCGCGCTCCTCGTCGTTCCGCTCCTCGGCATGCTGATCTGGGCGAGCCTCGGACGGGGCCTGCGTCCCCTGCGGCTCATGGCCGGAAACCTCGCGGCGCGGGATGCCGACGACATGAGCGCCATCGATGCGGGCCGGGCGCCGACGGAGGTCCGGCCCCTCGCCGATGCCCTGAACGGGCTGTTCCTGAAGGTCGAGGCGGCGCGTCGGCACGAGCGCGAGGTGACGGCTTTCGCCGCTCACGAGCTTCGCACACCGCTCGCCGGCCTGAAGACCCAGGCCCAGGTCGCCATGGCAGCCGCCGACCCGGAGGTCGTGAAGGCCGCGCTCCGTCAGATCCTCTCGGCCGTAGACCGGACGACGCGCCTCGTCCGCCAGCTCCTCGATGCCGCCCGCCTCGATGCCGACGGGGAGACGCGGCCCCTGACCACCGTCGACGTCGGCGCGCTGGTGGCGGAGACCGTGGAGGGCATGCGCGCGCCGGCCGGCATCCAGACCCGGATCGCGCCGGAACTGCACGGCTACACGATGCGGGCCGATCCCGAGAGCCTCCGCCTGGCCGTCCGAAACCTTCACGAGAACGCGGTCCAGCACATGCAGGCCGGGCTCGTGGAGTGGGCTGCGCGCTCGGGTGGTGGGGGAATCGTCGTGCGCGACGAGGGGCCGGGCATACCCGAGGACGAGCTTCCTCAGGTCACGAAGCGCTTCTTCAGGGGACGGCATAAGAGTCCGACGGGAAGCGGTCTCGGCCTGGCCATCGCGGAGATGGCATCCCGCCGAAGCGGGTTGAGCCTGCGTCTCCGCAACCGGCCGGATCGGTTAGGGCTTGAGGCGGAGATCCTAGCTGGCTGAAGTCGACCCGAACATTCGGTTGGCGGGGCGGTGGAAGGGACCGGACGCAGGCTGGTCCATGGAGCTCATGCCTCGTGCCACCCGCCTGAAACCGTGACCTTGGCGCTGTAGACGACGCTCCCCGAAGCGTTGCGGACCGAGGCGTGGAACGCCTGTCGATCGCTCCTGGGCAGGGCGTCCTTGGCAATCTCGGAAAGCGCCTTCAGGACTTCCGTCCGTGCACCCTCGACGTCGGGAAGGTCGATGCCTTCCTCGTCCCTGAACCGCGAACGACCGTCATCGAAGTCGAGATAGAAATGCGGCATTGATGGTTTCTCGGGTTTACATTTTGTTCCGAAAAATAGGGTTATCCACCTGTGCTTCGATTGTCGTTTTCGTAGGTTAAGATGCGAATAATCGACGTTATCTTGAGCGTAGTAGACTTGTCTTCGCCTGTTTATGCCACGTCTTGGCAACGGATGCGTCCACGTCGAACTTCTGCAACGATGCCGCGGCGGCCCCTGCCGCGTGTCGGATCGGGATCACTACTGAAGGTTCGGATGGACAACCTCGTCGGTCACGTCCTGTCCCGTTTCGACCTCACGGATGCTGACCCTTACGCCCCGCCGAACAAGACGCTCCAAGTCCCCTGCGGAGAGATAGGCCCGGCTTTCGGGATCGAAGATCTGGCAGCCCGCGTAGCGCCTGAGGTGGAGGATGGACGAGGGTTTCTTGCCGGACATCGTCGGAACCGAGTAGGCGCGATCGATCCTGTCGACCGCATGGCGGATTGGAGTTGGAATAATTAAAATCGAGGGGCCCGTCGGCGCAACCCCTTGGACGGCCTCGCATAGCCGTTTCCTAGCCTGAGGCGACGGAAGGCGTCCGATGCCTCGTAAGGGTGGGTTCAGCCGATCTCCGGGCAGAAGATGTCCTTCAGGGTCGCGAGCACCCGTGCGGCACGGGGATCCTCCAGCCGATAGTACAGGGTCTGGCTCTCGCGTCGGAACGCAACCAGGCCATCCTCGCGCAGCTTGGCGAGGTGCTGCGATAGGGCCGACTGGCTGAGCTCCACCGCATCGGCGAGGCTCGTCACGTCCATCTCCTTGCGGGCGACCAGCAGGCACAGGATCAGCAGGCGCTTCTCGTTGGCGAGGAGGCGCAGGAAGCGGGCCGCATCAGCGGCCTTGTCCTGGAGGCGCAACAGGTCGGTCGGCGTCACGGCATCCATTGGTCCGCATCCTGGAACATGAGGTCCACCTTATTTAGGAACGTCTAATGTAATTGCACCGGCTCGCATCGTCACGCCGCGGCACCAAGTCGTTTTTTCGGTGGATGGACACACCGGCGGTGACCCGGCTCTTCAACGCCCTGGCCTTCGATCCGGAACGGATAGGGTGTGAGCGTCAGTTCGGTCGTTTCGCCGCGAGACCCGGGTGGTCGGTTATATGAACCTCGCCACTGCGGACTTCGATGAGTCCCTGGTCCGCCCACTTCCCGAGAAGGCAGCTGATGACCTCGCGGACGCTGCCCACATCCGCAGCGAGCTAGCTTGTTGATCCCGACCGGCGTGACCCGACAGGTGTCCAGCCCGCCGCTAGACTGGTAAGAGGAAAAGCCTTCCTTATCCATACGCATCAGGAGACTGCGCACCAGCGGAACACTCCTCGAAGCGGGGCGGTTTCTCGTCGCTGCCAATGGTCCGAGCCGTTCACCGTGCCGGCTCAGTACAAAGATCAGCCACCAACAACCAACGAGGAAGCCCCCCATGAGGAAGTCTTTTTTTGCAATCGCCGCCTTGGCCGCGCTCGGAGCCGTCGGCATCGCCGCGCCCGCCTCGGCCGCCCCCGGCATGGTCGGCGCCGTCGATGCCCAGACCAGCATCGTCGATGTCCGCATGCACGACAGCCACGGCCATCGCGGCCACGGTATGCGCCATCACCACCATCGCGGGCATGGCATGCGCCACCATCACCATCATCGCGGCCACATGATGCGCCACGGTCACGGCCATCGCCACCATCGCATGTGATCGTTCAGGGGCCCTTCGGAGCCCCTTCTCGTTTCGCGGCCATCCGGTGAAAACCGGATGGCCTTTCCGTTTCAGGACACCATCCTAGCTTCGGGGCCGGACACGCCAGAGGGACAGGGCAAGTGCGACGTTCGCCACAGCGAGTACGCTGAGCAGGGCGTAAGTGGCGTTCGCGCCCGCGTGGGTGAGGACCACGGCTCCGATGGAGGGGGCAAGCGCCTGCGCCACCAGTCCTGGACGGGCGAGCCGGCCGACGAGCGCGGCGTAGCGCTCGGGACCGAACAGGGCCAGGGGGACCGTTCCCCGTGCAATCGAGTAGATCCCGTTGCCGGCCCCGTAGAGGACCAGCGCCAGCCCAACCAAGGGTAGGCCGGCCGTCAGCATTGCGACACCCAGGACCACCAGGATCATGGCTGCGGTGAGCGTCCAGAGAGGGTGATGTCGGCCCTTCCCGGCCATCTCGACGATGCGCGCACCCACCTGTGCCGGTCCGATCAGGGCGCCGTAGGCAACGGCCGAGGTCAGAGCTACGCCACGGGCCTGGAGCAGGGTGATGAGGTGCACCGAGACCATGGCCATCACCGTGCCCCCGAGGGTCAGTACCCCTGCCATGAGGAGGAAGGCACGACGCTCTCGTCCCTCAAGCCGGATGGTAGGCATCGCGCTTTCCAATCGCGTGATGATACGTACGGGCGGCTGGGGGATCAGGAGCAGAACGAGGGGCAACGTGACCGCGAGGTGCAGGCCGGCATAGGCGAGGCAGGTCCCCCGCCAGCCCACCTGCTCGATCAGGAAGGCCGAGAGTGGCCAGCATACCGTGCTGGCGAAGCCGCCCCACAGGGTCAGCGTCGTGATGGCTGGCCTGGCCTCGGCACCGTAGAGACGCCCGAGGGTGGCGAAGGCGGGATCGTACAGGCCGGTCCCCATACCAAGGCCGACGAGGAGCCAGGCCGCCAGGTAAGCAGCAACGTTCGGGGCCAGTGCAAGGCCCGTCAGGCCCAGTGCCAGGGCAATGGAGGCAAAGGCCAGCACCGGCCGGCCGCCGTGCTCGCCAATGAACGCTCCGACCCGTGGCGAGACCAAACCCGCGACGAGGAGGCCAAGGGACAGGCCGCCGATGACCCAGCCGAGGGGCCATCCCGTGTCCTGCGTCATCGGAGCGGCCAGCACCGAAAGAAGGTAGAACGAAGAGCCCCAGGTCAGGATCTGGACGACGCCCAGGGCCGAGATCACGGGCCAGCGGCGCGCCGAGGCCATCGGTCCGCTACCGGGCCCCGAGCAGAGGGAGCCAGAGCGCGAGAGCCGCCAGGGTGACGAGCAGCACGGGCGGGGTGATGACCAGACCCACCCGCATGTACTGACCCCAGGTGATGTGCTGGCCCTTGGTGTCGAGGACGTGCAGCCAGAGCAGGGTCGCCAGACTCCCAATGGGCGTGAACTTCGGGCCGAGATCACAGCCGATGACGTTGGCGTAGACCATGAGCTCGCGCATCAGGGGCGAGAGATCTGGAGCCTGCTGGATGGAGAGCGCACCCACGAGCACGCTTGGCATGTTGTTCATGACCGAGGACAGGATGGCGGCGGCGAACCCGGTACCGATGGTGGCAACGAACGGACCATGGCCCGAGAGCCAGACGAGGCCCTGCGCCAGATAGTCGGTCAGGCCGGCGTTCTTCAGGCCGTAAACGACGAGGTACATACCGAGGCTGAACAGGACGATCTGCCAGGGGGCCCCCGAAAGAACCTTGCGGATGGGAATGACGCGGCTGCGGTTGGCCAGCGCCAGCAAGACCAGTGCGCCGGCGCAAGTGACCACCGAGACCTGCACGCCGAACGGTGCCGTCACGAAGTAGGCGACCAGCAGCAGCCCGAGGAGCGGGAAGGCCGCCCGGAAGACCAGCGGATCCTTGATCGCGTGGCGGGGCGCTTCGAGCTCGGCCACAGTGTACGTGGCCGGAAGGTCGCGCCGGTAGAACAGCCACAGCACCACCAGCGTCGCGGCCAGCGAGACCAAGTTCACCGGCACCATCACGGCCGCGTAGCGGCTAAAGGAGATGTCGAAGAAGTTCGCCGAGACGATGTTGACGAGGTTCGAGATCACCAGCGGCAGGCTGGTCGAGTCCGCGACGAACCCGCAGGCGACGATGAAGGCCAGCGCCGCCGCCGGCTTGAAGTTCAGCCGGAGCAGGATCGCCAGCACGATGGGGGTGAGCAGGAGGGCCGCCCCGTCGTTGGCGAACACTGCCGCGATGGCCGCGCCGAGCAGAATCACCAGCGGGAATAGCAAACGTCCCCGGCCGCCGCCCCAGCGGGCGATGTGGAGCGCCGCCCAATGGAAGAAGCCGGCCTCGTCGAGGAGCAGCGAGATGATGATGAGGGCGACGAAGGTGAAGGTGGCGTCCCAGACAATGTGCCAGACCACAGGGATGTCACCGGGGCTGATGACCCCGGTGGCAAGCGCCACAGCGGCCCCGATGAGGGCGCTCCACCCGATCCCGAACCCCTTCGGCTGCCAAATGACGAAGACGAGGGTGACCACGAAGATGGCGAGCGCAAGCATCGGGACCGTTTCTTGTTCTTGGGTATGTGGAGCGGATCAGGCGGTGGCGACGCGGCGCCCGTGCTCGTCGACGACGCGCTCGCCGTCTTCCTTCACGAACTCGCTCTGCTGGGCCGGGAGGAGGTCGAGGACCACCTCGGAGGGGCGGCACAGGGTGACACCCTTCGGGCTCACCACCAGGGGGCGGTTCAGCAGGATCGGGTGCTCGGCGATGGCATCGAGAAGCTGGTCGTCCGTCAGGCTCTCGTCGGCAAGGCCGAGCTCACTGTAGGGCGTGCCCTTCTCGCGCAGGAGGTCACGGATCGAGACGCCGGCACGCTCGGCGAGCTGGCGAACCAGGATCCGGTTCGGCGGCGTCTTGAGGTACTCGACCACATGCGGCTCGATGCCGGCGTTGCGGATCAGGGCCAGGGTGTTGCGGGACGTGCCGCAATCCGGGTTGTGGTAGATGACGACGTCCATCACGCGACCTCCGGGCGGGGCGAGGTGGCGCCGGCCTGCTGGCCGATCTCGCGCACCTTGGCGGACAGGGCGACCCCATCGAGGCTGGCCAGCGGCAAAGCTACGAAGGTCGAGATCCGGTTCTTGAGGAAGCGCTGCGCAGTTACGAAGGCTGTCTTGCGCTCCAGGTCCGTCCCCTCGACCGAGGCGGGATCCTCGATGCCCCAGTGCGCCGTCACCGGCTGGCCGGGCCAGTACGGGCAACCCTCGCCGGCGGCGGTGTCACAGACCGTGAAGACGAAATCCATAACCGGCGCGTCGGGGCGGGCGAACTCGTCCCAGGACTTCGAGCGCAGCCCCTCGGTCGGGTACTCCGTCTCGCGCAGAACCTGAACGGCGAGCGGGTTCACGTCTGCCTTGGGCTGGCTGCCGGCGGAGAAGGCCCGGAAGCGTCCCTGGCCCTCCTTGTTGAGCATGGCCTCCGCCAGGATCGAGCGAGCGGAGTTGCCGGTGCAGAGGAACAGGACGTTGTAGACGCGATCAGGCATGGGCGGTGTCTCCGGTGGGCAAGCAGCAGGCGGCCAGGGCCGCGACGGCGGGGGCGCAGACCTCGGGACGCCCCTGACAGCAATCGCGCATCAGGAATTGGATGAGCTCGGACAGGTCCGGGTAGGCGGCGCTGTAGATGATCGAGCGCCCCTCCCGCCGCGAGGTGACCAGCCCGGCATGGCTGAGCTCCTTCAAATGGAACGACAGGTTGGTCCCCGACACACCGACCGTCTCGGCCAGTACGCCGGCCGCCATGCCGTCGGGACCGGCGATGACCAGCTGGCGCACGATGCGCAGCCGATGCTCCTGTCCGAGGGCTGCGAAGGCAGCGACGGCTTGCCGTTCGTCCATCATAATGTCAATATCTCAACCATCGTTGAAACGTAGAGGAATGCAGCGTCTTGGACAAGCCCCAACAGTTCTTCGCCGACGGATTGCCCAACCTCAGCGAGGAGCATTTCGTGGTTCCGACGGCGACCAACCTGCAGGTGCAGGCACCCTTCACCCACGCCCCACGCTTCCTGGTCCTGTACGGCTCGCTACGGGAACGCTCGTTCAGCCGCTTCCTGGCCTATGAGGCCGCGCGCCTGCTGGAGGCGATGGGCGGCGAGGTGCGGATCTACGATGCGCACGGCCTGCCGCTCCCCGACGACGCCACGGCCGATCATCCCAAGGTCCAGGAACTGCGCGACCTCTCGATCTGGTCGGAAGGCCACGTCTGGGTCAGCCCCGAGCGCCACGGCAACATGACCGGGGTCATCAAGAGCCAAATCGACTGGCTGCCCCTGTCGGAGGGGTCGGTGCGCCCGACCCAAGGGCGAACCCTGGCCGTGATGCAGGTCTCCGGCGGCTCGCAGTCGTTCAATGCGGTCAACGGACTGCGCGTGCTTGGACGCTGGATGCGGATGATCACCATCCCCAACCAGTCCTCGGTCCCGATGGCCTACAAGGAATTTGACGACGCCGGCCGGATGAGGCCGGGGCCGCTCTACGACCGGGTCGTCGACGTCTGCGAGGAGTTGGTGAAGTTCACCCTGCTCACCCGCGAGCGTTCCAACTATCTCGTGGACCGCTATTCCGAGCGAAAGGAACGACAGCCGGAACGGCTCAATGCTGTCGCCGTCGACATCGGGTTCGTCAAGCGTTGAGCCACCGTCCCTTGGCAGCTGGACGGTTTCGTTGCCTTCGGGCAAGCGACCCTCAGTCCCTAAGCTAACTCAGTCGAGGATGAGCCGCACCAGCGCTAGGCCGCCTATTTCCGCGAATGTCGAGGTGACGGATAGTTCCCGGATAGCCAGTGTCGGTTCCTACCGGGGCGCTGGTCATCGTCCCTTTGGGCTTGTTGGGGCCGGCTTGCCGCTAGCCCATTCACGGTCGGATCTCGGACCGCCTTCGCCGTTCGTCGGTCCCTTGAGCTGACCCTGGACCACGTCGGTGACACGGGTCCAGGTCTGGGTTCCGCAGAGGACCGCCAGGAGGCAGCCCT
>Ga0160428_1000832_pt1 | contig 28632 bp, 38 predicted proteins | sample SolpanmetagenomM_FD_108198 | JGI IMG/M metagenome (GOLD analysis project Ga0160428, IMG submission 108198) | Solar panel surface microbial communities from Lawrence Berkeley National Laboratory, California, USA - M | ecosystem: Engineered > Built environment > Solar panel > Unclassified ... | reverse complement strand
CACCTGGTGTTGGTGGAACAGCACAGGATGGTGGTATCAGCACTGCTGCGACTGTTGCTGATGGAGGCCCGAGTGAGCCTCAAGCCGATCCTAACTACAGCAGCATGTAGGCTAGAGCTGATAAACTGCATTGTTGAGGAGATTGTCTTGGATAACGTGTTTAGTTGTACTGAATATTGAATTCATAATAGTTTGAGCAGGAATATAAGTAATATAGCTCCTTGAATGCCGCTTCACCTTTACTGCGTTCGAGTACTACTTGAGTAAACACGTCTCGCTTGTGTCTCCTCTGCCTTGTGCTGTCTTCTTTCTTCTTGTTGGTGGAGAACGTAATACTTGTGATTGAGGGGAAGGGGAGTACCACTATCCAGCTCAATAATTCATCTCCATGACAAGGTGCCTGTCCAAGTCTCCAGTGTCACTTCTAGCATTCAGACCGATCTCCTCATTGATAGCCGCCACGCTCTCGTTGTCGTAATGCAGGTCATACCGAGTAGTATGTTGATTGACAGCATACATTATGTGTTTGCTATAGCACGTTTGTCATCGTTTTGTCAAGCAGTACAGCATAGTACCTCTCAGATTGCTGCGGTTGCGAACAAGCAAGTTTGCTGGAACACACACCTTGGTCGACTCGTAAGCAAACTGCAGTCAACATGAGAAATCCATTCGGATGGTCGTATAAAGTCTCCCCGGAGATGCTATCCATGTTCACTTCAGCTCATGTTCGTTCGAATCAACACGCCCACCAACACTACTCACAACCCAGCCAAAAGCCACACTGACCAATATCAACACCACCACCATGACACCAGGTCTCTTCGCCAACAAAAACGCAATCCAAGCCCAACTCAACAGCCTCTCCGCCCGTGCCCACCAACTCTCTCGCCGTCGCGATATTGAAGCCCAAAACGTCGCTAGGCTCAAAATCAAAGCAATGGATCTTCAGCAAAGCGACGTCACTGCTGCAAAACTGTTCTCAAACGATCTTTTCTTCGACGAGCATGGGGAGCCGGTTTTTCAAGCAGAGACTCTGGAAGCGATGGAGCAATTGAAGGCGGCGGAGAAAGTGCTGGAGGAGACTGAGAAGGAGATGGAGGAGGTTGAGGTGGAGTGTAAGGCTTTGATGAGGCAGTAGGAGGGGAAGGAGTTTGGTGAGTTGTTCTCTGGTTCTTGATACAAGAGGGTTGGAAAGATTGACTGAGTTTTGATGCAGACAGGTTTTGAGAGCATCTGCTTGTGAGCGAACTCGCCAGGTGGATTGTCAGTCTGTCTTGACCTGGTCATGCTAATCACGAGAGGCTGACAACTGGATTTGGTGACGCAGGCAGAGCTTCGTAGATGGACTACGGCTAGTCGATGGTCGGAAGAGGAGGTGGCGGGTTGTTGTCAGTAATTGATTGGCTCTGTTGTAGCAGAGATTCCCGGAAGACGGTGTTTGGTCGACTCATACCAGAGCAGTCTCCCGCAGCTAGTATTGAATGTCCCGGATTAACCTCAAGTCGCCACTTCACCCTCCCAGCACTCCTCATCTTCATCTTCATCTTCACTCATCTCTTCGTCATCTTCTCGCCCACTTACTATGCAATCTATACTCTCCACAAATCTTCCCAAACCCCAATCTCTTCCCATACCGCCATCCCAGCCTTCGAACCAGCTGTTGACAGCAACACATAGTCCATATTCATCTTCATGTTGCTCTACATGGTGTAACCAGCCTCGTGGTAAGTATAGCATATCTCCGGCATGAACTGTGACAGTATATGGTCTAGGTCTATGCCTTAGACGCGGGTATCTCTCGAGTAGTTCTTCGGAGACGTGCAGTGGATGCGGAATAGCATACCAAGGGATCTTTGAATCAACTTCTGAGGCTTGTAGTGTGACATATGGAATCTTCTTTTCTTCCTCAGCAACATGCTCATCTGTCGCTGGCTCGCCATCGCTTTGATCATTCTCGAAGCCCTGAGGACCAGGTTCTTGGCTCTCCACCCATTCAGCAGTACCAAACCAGCTCTTACTATAGAACCATGCTTCCCCTGGTGGAGCAATCACAAAGGTTTTGCTTCCTCTGATGACCACATAGATGTTCTCATAAGGGTCCGAATGCATCGTACTTACACTGTGTTTCGTGCCTACCCATAGATTAATGGCTTCTGGTGAGTCGCCAAGGACGTCCGTAACCCAGGCAGGATGTAACTCAGTCATTGGAAGGTGGTTGAGAAGATGAGGGTATTCTGAGCGAAGACAGTCGTTTTGTGCTTGGAGGTATATTATTGGTTGGTGAGAGGTACTGGAGAGAGGGCTTTCGGTAGTGGTCGTAAGTGGATTGCTACTCGGCCGTGTGGCGTGCTTTGAGCAAGTGACATGCGAGGGAATGTTGGGTACTGGAAGTCGTTGTTGTGTTGATAGTAGGTAGGAAAGTGCGGTGGAAAAAGGAAGCTGAGCTGTGTGTGGAGTGGCAAAGACGTAGCGAACACTGTCCTTGTGGCCTTCGCTTGTGACATTAACTTGCACTATCTGCTCTGTCACGCTTGGATTGGCATCCTTCTTAACGACCTTGGCGACTTCCACACCTTCCACCAAAACGACAGCATCCGCCCTGCCGTCTCCAGTGATTGCAACACTGACCTCTGTCTCGCCCATAATCGTTGTCAAGAATTCATTGGTCCACCTCCCCTCTGTTCTACCGTCCTGGGAACTGCTCATAGCAGGCCAGGCGGAAGCAAAGTCTCTGACGACAAAAGGTGTGTTGTTGCCGACATGCTTAGCAAACCCGACACCTGTAGGCGGTGCGTCTGCTGGATACTCTCGGACGTGATGACCATAATGTGTTGAGCGAAGAGTACGGGCGAGTTTTCTATGGGCGCGCAAGAGGTGATCTGATTGGGCACCATTAGGAGTTGTGCTTTTAGGCGACTGAGTGGACATGCTGCGCCTCGAGAAATTGGAGCTGGAGACAACGCCCGAAGAAAGGGGAAGGTATTCAGAAATTATCAACGACTTTCAAAACACCTTCATCGAGCTTTCTGTCACATTCTGCTTCGTCAGCGCCGTTGAGATTCTAAGTATTGTGAGCATATAGGCACAGGAGTATTAGTTCTTACACATGGTCCCAAGTAGAAGTGATAACATGTGTCTCACTCGTGTATCAAATTTTGTTATGCATTCAAAGAAGGGCTACTAACCCTAGTGAAGGTATTACAGAAGGAAATAGTATGTATCTATGGTGCCCAGAATTATCACTCATTCACTGTATCCTGACAGTCTTGATAATCGCCGTTAATAGGCCGATCGATGTACCACACTACGGCGGATGTCGGCAAAGTATCTGATATCAACCTAAAGCACAAGTTTCCATGTCCAACAGCTTGTGCGAGATTTCCTGCTTGTCTACAGTATCGACCTAGACTGACGCGACTCGATGCACCCTCCACCTTGTTCAGCCTCAATCTCCTTCAGCCATCAACCTTCTCACAATCCCCTTAGCTTGTTTGAGAACCTTAAGTTCCGCCTCGTCGACATCCGCTGTCAAGCCCTTTTTCTCTGCCTTGGCGATGTTGCTCCTCTCACTCATCATGCTATTCAGCGCAACCTGTCGATCGATTTCGAGACTGGCAGTCAGGCGAGTCAAACCATCAAGCGTGGCTGTAAGTCTCTGCTTGCCGTTGGTGCTGTCCAAGACCGCTTGCCCATGTAGTTTGCTGTGTCTGAGAGCTTGGCGCTTGGTGAGTTCGAGAGATTCCTTCATAGCTGAAGCGAGGCTATCACGAGTGGTCTTAATCTGTTGAACACGTGCACGATACTCAGCTTCAGTCAGGTGAGTGATGTTGGCTGGCTTGGTGGGTTGTGAGGTGGGTGGTGGGCCACGAAAGACAGGCGCAGAAGTTGTTGAGCTGGGTGCGGTGGAAGTGACAGACGATTCCTCTTTGATGCGAGAAATGAAAGGCGAGGATTCTTCTTTGACGCTTGCACTGAGAGGCGATGTGGAAACTGGAGTGAAGGAAGTCTTCGCAGACGGAGTAGGCGTCGTTGATGTGAGATCGGGACGACCAGGTAGAAAAGATCTTGCAACCTGACTGAAGCGAGCGTGAGAGGCAAGACCGGAGTAGGGCTCATTTTTGATGCTAGGGCTTAGGCTCTCTGATTTGATGGAATGTTGTGGAGGGGTGTGATGGAATGAGAGCGGCGAAGAGCTTTTAATGCGAGAGGAAAGTGGTGTTATCAGATATTGTTCTGACATTTCTGCTGCGCCGGCCTGAATTGTGGATTTGAGCAAGTGCTGCTGTTTTCGGTCCTGCACAACCTTTGTCATAGTCTTTGCGAAGATGAGAGACGTGAAGGAACGAGAACGAGGCGAGGGAAGAGTAGTTGGGAAAGTGAAATGGAGACTCAACACGCGGTTTGTCTTGGCGCGTTTGTTTCAGCTCAGGTCTGAAACAGATCTTATAAAACTCCTGTCAGAGACCAAGATAACGAAAGCCAGTTCAATGAAGAGACTGATGGGTATGATCTGGTGTTATCTCATGTCATACCTTTTCACGAGATCCTCTCGATTGACAATTGTGTCTGATCAGCTGGGCTGTTCTCAAATGTCAATGATCCGTCACTAAGTAAGGTGTTTCTCCATTTAGTAGAACAGTACTTTGCGCAAATCATTGTAGCACGTATCACAGGTTCTTGAGAATCTGCAGAAAAGCCAGCCAAGGTCTCTGGCACGACTGTCCATGTCCAGCGACCATATGCCCAGTTCAGAATATACCTTGATGGCTGGTTTTCAGTGGAAGTGTTAGCAGTAATTTCCCCAGTAGAATTCGTTGGTGGCTTGCTGGCGTAGAAGAATCCTTTTATCCTGTACACTTCGTCCTTTGGTGGTGATAACAAGAAGTACTCGAGCTTATCCAGATCGACGACGCTTCCTTGAGGACCTTTCACAATAATAGACAGTACCTCGACCTCACTCTGATGACTATGATCGTGCTTGGGGTGATGATGACCATGCTCGTTCGTGATCTCGTCCTTTAGTGCTCGAGCTAACGCCCCGTCGATTCCTAGCAGCACGTCCTTCTCCACGAACCCCTTGTGACTCTTTACCCAAGGTGTTTGAAGTTCTAGATCCCCAAGTCGATCCAGCACAGTATCAAACCTCCTCTCGTCCACAAGCTCCCACTTATTGAACACGACAAGATCAGTATATGTTGCTTGAAGCTTGGCAGTGATACTTGTATCTTCGTATCCCTCCCAATTCTCTACATCGATAACACTTATCACACCATCCAAGACAAACCGCTCGCCTTTTGTCTCATTTACAAGGCGATTGACTTCCATGGCCAGCGTGGCAGGAAAAGCACTACCAGATGTCTCTATAATGATACGATCTGGATGAATCTCCTCTCTTAGTTGTTCAAGCGCTTCGCCAAGCTGGCCAACAAGGTTACAACAGATGCAGCCATTGAGGAGCTCTTTAACACCCGAAATGGCTTGAGCAGAAGCAAGTTGAGAATCTACTGCTACATCACCGAATTCATTCTTCAGTAGTGCGAGCTTGTATGTCTGGGGTAGTTGAGGTATCAGATTGAGAATGAGAGTAGTCTTTCCACTTCCCAGGAACCCAGTGAGTATGGTTATTGGTATGGGTGGCATTGTGATTATAGATGTAGTTTTGAAGCTGGAATACTCATAATAATGTGGTGGACGGAATAGAATAGAGTTGATGCTCGAACTCCCAACCGTTTTTTTTACATACAGTACGTAATAGGCAATTGATCGACGTGTCGCTTCGTTCGAATATTCACAAAAACAAACAAGCCTCATTGTGGTACTCGTCATCATCAAGTCTTTTGCCCTCATATCACCCTCCTTCTTCTGCACACCTTCGTCACACAGTCACTCTTTCGAAATCTACACATCCAGTTCTGCTCAAGATGGTTTCAGAGGTATGTAGGAATCGAGCGCGAACCCCCCTCAATGCAAATATGGAAGCTGACGACGCATCTTATCTATAGAGAGACAGGTAAAGCTCCCACCGAGACAATGCTCGCGCGCTTGATTACTCACAATATCTGTTCAGCAAGACATTCCTTGCCCGCCTTTGCGAGCAAGCTGAGCGCTACGATGGTTGGTGACGATCTACAATTTTGCACAATGAAAGCTGACAATGTGCCATAGAAATGGTCAGCTACATGAAGGAGGTAGCTAGGGTACGCACTCCCCATCGCATTCGCACATTCTGCGACAAGAAGCTAAAGACATCACAATATAGATTGGTGGAGAGTTGACTGTCGACGAGCGCAACTTGCTTTCAGTCGCCTACAAGAACGTCGTCGGTACTCGACGTGCCTCATGGCGCATCATCTCGTCCATCGAGCAAAAGGAGGAAGCCAAAGGCTCAGACAAGCATGTCGAGGTCATCCACTCCTACAGGCAAAAGATTGAGACTGAGCTCGAGGGTGTCTGCCAAGATGTTCTCGACGTCCTGACCGAATACCTGATTCCCAAAGCTGAGTCCGGCGAGTCCAAAGTGTTCTACCACAAGATGTAAGATCAATTAAGCTGGACGCACGTGGAGGAAGGCGTTGACACAATGCTATACAGGAAGGGCGACTACCACCGTTACCTTGCCGAATTCGCTTCTGGTGACAAGCGCAGAGCGACTGCTGAGGAGGCTCACGAGGCTTACAAGGTGTGTAGATGTGTACTGGACTATATCGTTGTATGTTACTAACACGTCTCAAGTCCGCTACCGCTATTGCGCAGACCGACCTCACTCCTACCCACCCCATCCGCCTTGGTCTTGCCCTGAACTTCTCCGTCTTCTACTACGAGATCCTGAACTCACCTGACCGTGCCTGCCACTTGGCTAAGCAAGCTTTCGACGACGCTATTGCCGAACTCGACTCGTTGTCCGAAGAGTCTTACAGAGACAGCACTCTCATCATGCAGCTTCTCCGCGACAACCTCACTCTCTGGACATCAAGTGAAGGCGCCGAGGCTCCAGCTGATGCGGAGGGCGTGAAGGCCGAGGAGGGTGCCCCCGAGGCTGGTGATGAGGCTGCTGCAGAAACTCCTGCACAACCTTCGGCGCCTGCTGCTTGAATATGTTTATGATTCTGGCAGATCCTGGAAATGCTGATTGATACTGGGCAGACGTAGAGTAGAAGGCGTCTCGGTGTTTTCGTTTCCTTATGCTGACTGAGCAGGGAGGATGACAACACATGCTCACCCTCGGCGACGGAGTTTTGGATGGGATCCTTGGGCGGAAGGGGAATAAATCTGAATGATTATGATGTCGGGAATGACATAACTACACACTCCTTTCTACCACCGCTTATAGCTGTGGAATTTATCGAATCCAATTGTATGCCACCATAACACATCTAGTACCTCTCTCTCTATCTCTCTGTCCTCAGACCCTACCGTTGTACCTCTTTCTTGCAACTTGTAACTTCTGCACATCGGGCGCACGTGGCAAGCAGATCAGGGGTATTTAACACATGCCAGATCTTAAAGATTAGAATGAACGCCAGGTGTCAAGTAAATAAGTATTACAACAAGTTCGTCTTGTATATCACTCACTCCTTCTTGAAATCTTCTTGAACTGTATCATTTGTTGCAGTGACTTGGCCATTCTCGACTTGCTAGAGTCACTCCTGCTTTATTGCGCGTTTTGCGCCTCTACCCATCACATCAGAATCGAATATGGATACCGCATTTACAAAAAGTACTACCGATGTGCTTGGTCACTTCAAGGTCACAGAGCATGATGGTCTGTCCGAGAAGCAAGTAGATGACTTGAGGAAACAGCATGGTCCTAATTGTACGTCGAAAGTCCTCACAGCTCTGTTTGATATCCATTAACATCCAGTATAGCCCTTGCCGAGGAGCCACCAACTCCTCTCTGGGAGATGATATTGGAACAATTCAAAGATCAGCTGGTTCTGATCTTGTTGGGCTCTGCTGGTATTTCATTTGTTCTTGCACTTTTTGAATCAGAAGGAGACTGGACAGCTTTTGTTGATCCTGCTGTTGTATGGTTTGAGATTGTTCGAGATGCACAAGATCAGTACTGATGTCATATACAGATTCTGACTATCCTCATCCTCAACGCCGTCGTTGGTGTCTCACAAGAAAGCAGCGCAGAAAAGGCCATTGCAGCACTACAAAAATACTCCGCAAATGAAGCCAAGGTCATCAGGAATGGTACTTCTAAACGTGTCAAGGCGGACGAGCTGGTACCTGGAGACATAATTACCGTAGCAGTAGGAGACCGCATCCCTGCCGACTGTCGATTGATCTCTGTACACAGCAACTCTTTCTTGGTCGACCAATCTATTCTGACGGGTGAAAGTGAAAGTGTTGGTAAGGAGACAAAGGTTGTAAAGGATGAGCATGCCGTGAAGCAGGATCAGGTCAACATGCTCTTCTCTGGAACTACTGTTGTCACAGGTCATGCAAATGCTGTTGTGGTCCTCACTGGAGGAAGTACGGCAATTGGTGACATACACGAGAGCATTACATCGCAGATCTCACAGCCCACACCTTTAAAGGAGAAGCTGAACACTTTCGGCGACCAACTTGCAAAGGTCATCACAGTTATATGTGTCCTGGTCTGGCTTATCAACATTCAGCACTTCAATGATCCTTCGCATGGTGGTTGGACCAAGGGTGCCATTTATTATCTTAAGATTGCTGTCTCTCTCGGTGTTGCAGCTATTCCAGAAGGACTTGCTGCTGTAATTACGACTTGCCTTGCTCTCGGAACGCGCAAAATGGCACAGAAGAATGCCGTGGTTCGAAGCTTACCTTCAGTAGAAACCCTCGGTAGCTGCAGTGTCATATGTTCTGACAAGACTGGAACTCTGACCACGAACCAAATGAGTGTCAACCGCATTGTCCATTTGAACGAATCAGGCACTGGTCTGGACGAGCTTACTGTACAAGGAACTAGCTTCAACCCCGCTGGTGATGTCTTACGAGCAGGCTCTGTTGTACAGAACCCTGCCTCCGACTCAATTACTGTGGCTCAAATGGTTGAAGTCTGTGCTCTATGTAATGACTCCTCACTGTCATACGACCCTGCAACACGTGTCTACTCTATCATTGGCGAACCTACTGAAGGAGCTCTAAGAGTATTGGCAGAGAAAATTGGTACGCCTGATGAGATGACCAACAGAACCAAGCAAACTTTTGGAGCTGAAAAAGGACTTCAACACGCAACGGAATTTTACCAGATGCATGGACCACATCTTGCCACATATGAATTCTCCAGAGACAGGAAGAGTATGTCTGTTTTGGTTGAAAAGGCTGGAAAGAAGCAGAAGCTTCTTGTCAAGGGAGCTCCAGAAACGATACTCGAGCGCTGCACAAATATCATGGTCGGCTCGAACGGCCAAGTCCAGAAGATGAGCCAATCTTACTCTGATATTATTGGAAAGAAGATCAACGAATATGCCAACCAAGGTCTCCGTGTCATTGCACTTGCCAGCATTGACGACGTTGGATCTAACCCTCTTCTGCAACGAGCTCAATCGACAAAGGAGTACGCGCAAATCGAGCAGAACATGACTCTCCTCGGTCTGGTAGCTATGCTCGACCCTCCTCGACCTGAAGTTGCAGATTCCATTCGTCTTTGTCGTGAAGCTGGCATTCGTGTTGTTGTCATTACCGGTGACAACCAAAACACTGCCGAAAGCATCTGTCGTTCGATTGGTGTTTTCGATCCTGATGAGGACGTCACTGGCAAGAGTTATACTGGTCGCCAATTCGATGCTCTCAGCGAGAGCGAACAACTCGCAGCCGCACAACGCGCATCTCTCTTCTCCCGCGTCGAACCTACTCACAAATCACGCCTTGTCGACCTTCTCCAATCTGTTGGCGAAGTCGTTGCTATGACTGGTGATGGTGTTAATGATGCTCCTGCACTCAAGAAGGCTGATATTGGTGTCGCTATGGGCTCTGGAACTGATGTTGCGAAGCTGGCTGCCGACATGGTGCTGGCAGACGACAACTTTGCGACTATTGAAAGTGCGATAGAGGAAGGTCGAAGTATCTACAACAACACTCAACAATTCATTCGCTACCTCATCTCTTCTAACATCGGCGAGGTCGTCTCGATCTTCTTGACTGCCGCTGCTGGTATGCCCGAGGCATTAATCCCAGTTCAACTGCTATGGGTCAATCTGGTGACAGATGGTCTTCCTGCCACTGCCCTCAGCTTCAATCCCAAGGACCACGATATCATGCGCAGACCACCCAGAAAGCGGGACGAAGCTCTTATCAGCGGCTGGTTATTTTTCAGATATATGGTGATTGGCACATATGTTGGTGCTGCGACGGTTGGTGGATATGCATGGTATTTCATGTTTAACTCGGAAGGACCGCAAATCTCCTTCTACCAATTGGTGAGTTACTCTGATATGTCACTTTCCGTTGCACTTTCACAGTCGATCTGGATCCAAAGCTAACAATCATCTCTTTCTAGTCACACTTCCACCGATGCTCCACCGACTTCCCTCAAATAGGCTGCGAAATATTCAACTCAACCACCTCCCGCACCGCCTCAACAGTCTCGCTCTCCATTCTTGTCGTCATCGAAATGCTCAACGCAATGAACGCTCTCTCTTCGTCGGAATCACTCTTCACCCTGCCACTGTGGCGCAACATGATGCTTGTCTATGCCATCACGCTCAGCATGGCGCTGCATTTCATCCTGCTATATACGCCGGTATTGCAGACGTTGTTCCAGATTGTGCCGTTGAATTGGAACGAGTGGACGGCGGTCATTGTGATTAGTGCGCCAGTTTTACTGATCGACGAGGTGTTGAAGTGGATGGAGCGGGTGTTTGTGGTTAGTGCGGAGAAGGATGAGGCGAGGGCTATCAGGGAGGGGAGGAAGAAGATTCAGTGACGTGCTTGGATGTTGGATTGGTTGATTGCATGAAAGACGGGGAAAATTGCATAGTTTATGTTTTGAAAGATAATAGAGCATATACAGTTACAGTAGATAAAAGCTCCTTCCATTCTGGCTTACGCGAAGGTTTCTCCTCTGATGATATTGCCCGCTGATGAACGTGGGATTCGGTATTCTCACTCACTCTCCATATGCTTTCCTCTTCCTCAGCTCCATGAATTTCAGTTGACTTACCTTAAGATACGAGAATATCTGATGATTCTCTCTAGCTCGTTCGTCTCTTCAGGTCACGTGATCTTTTGACCTTCGCGAGATCTGGCACACACCTCGACTTCCCTGTATCATTATTGCTCTAACGAAGTCCTAATCTCGAGATGAGGCTTCCTGCTTAATAAAGACATCGTGAGCTCCGTCAGACCCATAGACTTGCCAGCACTTGCTTGTTACCCGAGCTGAAAGCGGCGACCAATAGTCGTGCGGAATGTCAGCCTGTCAGCAGCCTGTCAGCAGCATGTCAGCATGCCAGTCACCTTACTAATATACTACTCCCTTGTCGCCTTTATGTTGTTGTCCCAATTTCCAATCGTTCGTACTCACCGCTCGTAAGGAAACAGACAAGACTGCCCACGATGCTAGAACACCTCTTCGAGCTGCTTGATGTGACCGCCCATGCCATCAGATATGCCATTTCCATCACAGGAGCTGCTATCGGCCTTTCCCTACTGTCCACCTTCTATATCGTGTACCAGATTTATTTTCACCCTTTGGCACACGTTTCCGGCCCTCATCTTGCAGCCTGGACGAGCTGGTATAAGGCATACTACATCCACTTCGGTGACATCAGTACCCATACTGTTTTGCTACATCAGAAATATGGCAAAGTCGTTCGTATCGCTCCAAATGAGCTTTCTTTCGCCAGTATTGAGTCGACCAAGAAAATCTATGGTGTGTCGTGATGACATCCTAGCGCTGGCTTTGCACTAACTTCATCCGCAGGAGCTGGCTCACCTTTCACCAAGGCACCTTGGTACCGTAAGCGAAACAAAGAGCCAATACCTAGACCACAACCATACTAAAGCCCGCAGAAATGCTGAAAGATAGCAAAGTCTACCTCAACAACCAAAAAGACAACTTGCAGCTCTTCACTGAGATGAACCTTACAAAGTACCGCGGCCAGCGACGAGCACTTGGCCCTGTCTATGCTATGGCCAACTTGAAGAGACACGAACATCATGTCGATGATGTGTTGAAAACTTTCATGACAGGCATGACAGCGACACTAGCTGGAACTGTGATCAAGTTGGACGACTGGGTTCATCTCTACACGTTAGGTGAGCATCAAGTTCTTGTATCGACTTCAAGCTCCAGCTAACACAACCCTTGAGACGCCTTGGCGCAATTGACTTTCGGCAGCAGACCAGACTACGTTAAAATTGGCACCGATGGTGGCATGCTACAGAGATCTGATAAATACTGGACGAGGAATTCCATCAATGGACAGTGGCAATCGACAACCTATCTGTCTCATCTTTGGAATTACTAGTAAGTAGAATATCGATCTCTCTCGGTACATTGAGCTGATGTTACATCAGTTTTCCTATTGAGCCCAAGAAAGGCGTTGCTCCAACATTATTCAAGGTGAGTGAGTGGTTTAAGAGTCCAAGTACATAAGCAGTACTGACATTGTTCCGATAGTGGGCTTTTCCACTCCTTGAAAAGCGACTGTCCGATCTCAACAAGACTTCGCCAGATTTTGCGAAGACTGGGGGCACCCACGCGATTAGCACATCATCTCCCTTTCTAGAGCAAGACACGATCCCTATTACCTCGACTTCGACGACGACGACACCAAAGGTTGCGAGACAAGACGCAATAGATAATTTCGACAACCCTAGCACACTATCTCCCATCACAAGCTCGTCTCCCGACATTCTCGCCGACCTCCTCAGTATCCAATCACGCCATCCGGAATGGACATCTACCTGGACCACCGGAATGACCTTCACCAACTTCGGCGCTGGCCACGACACCATTACATCCACGCTGACTTCAATTCTCGTCTACATCTGCACATCTTCCTCGAGTCTCACTCGCGTCCGCGAAGAGATCACTTCCACAACCATTGCAGGCACTATCCCCGACCCAGCCACTTACGACACCCTCGTCGAAAACCTACCATACCTCAGCGCGTGCATGAAAGAAGCCATGCGTCTCCGTCCTGTCATCGGTATGTCGCTCGTCCGCGTCACACCGGCTTCGGGCGCCATTATCGATGGTATCGTAATTCCTGCCGGCACAGTCGTGGGACAAAACCCAGCTGTTGTCAGTAGAAGCGAAGTTATCTTTGGTCCAAATTCCAACGACTTTGTTCCTGAACGTTGGCTTGACGAGGACAATGAGACAGCAGCTACAGTATGGTCACGGCACAACCTGATCTGGGGTGGACCGAGCAGGAGTTGTCCCGGCCAGCATATGGCGAGGTTGATTATGCTCAAGTTTCTGTTCGTGGTCTTGGGGAAGTGTAGATTTGAAGTCGTTGATAAAGGAGTTGATAGTAGAGGGTTTTTGGCTAGGATGGTGGATGTACAGGCGAAGGTTGTGGTTGGACCGGTGGTTGTTTGGGGTGAAGAAGGTGATGAGTGCGAGAGGAGGGAATGAGTCAGGTGAAATGGCAGGGAAGAGTCTATGGAAACGCTGGTGCCCAGTCTTTCGAGGCGACTATTACTTCACCAGAGTAGGGAGAAGTTAAACTAGACAAGACGCTGTTGAGGAAGACCTCTAGACTACAGATACACTTCAGCCAGTCCATGTCTATTCGCATGCACCAGCAGATCTTACTCCTCACAGGCTCACTCATTATTCTGTCCTGTCTTACGAGTCTAGGCTATCGCATGCTGCGAATAGAATATGCTTGAGAAGTATGCATCATCGTCCTCTCCCTCTGTGAAAGGACGAACGGTTCAACCTGAGTATGCTCTCTCACATCGACGGAAAACTACCTCCATTTGACTACGAATCGCTCCAAATGTTATGAATCCCCAATTCTTCCAATATCTTACAATCCCACATCGTCCCCACCCATCCATGCGCCTACATTACCATCACTCCACACCACCACCCCCACCAATAATCCTCCCCCTCTCCTTATCACCAAGCATATACGCCGCACCCCCACCCACAACATTCAACCCCGCCAGCCCCATCGTCGCACCTCTCACAAACCCTCTCGTACCAAACTTATTCCTCAATCCGCCCGCCCGCCGTCGCATAGCTAGCAGTAGATAGATACCAGACCACGCGGCGGAAATACCAGCGGCGTCGCGGATGTAGCCTTGCAGGTTGAGATAGGATGTGAAGAGGAGGACTGGTGGGAAGAGCATAGGCAGAGGTTGGAGCGGGCGGGCGGCGAGGGGGAAGATGAGGGTGGCGAGGAGGGAGGGAGGGAGGGAGGAGTCTGTGGTAGTGGAGATTGTTAGGATGGGTGGTGGTGAAGCGGGGGAGGAGGAGAGGAGGGGGGAACATACCACCCCATGCTTTTGCGTATTGGATGAAGGACTTTTCTGCGGCGACGGCGGTTTGTTTTGCTTTGTCTTCTGTGGACATTGTGGAATGGGATGTTGATGGAAGAGGATGGCCTTCTCGCGTGGTCTTCATGGTAAAGTTAATTTTGGTAGCAGGGTATGCAAATCTGGGGAAAGAGCGGCCAGATGATTGACTCGATAGAATAGCGCACGTTTCGAATGTGTAAGAGATCTGTCACGAATGCTTCATTCTTGTTTCATATTCTAGCCACTACCCCGTTCTTTGTCCTCGACCATAACTGCCTCGGTCTTCGCCGTCAGCTCCTAGTGATAACTTCTAGTCCTTCATCCTACGGGCCCAAATCCTCAATAGCCTCCATCTCCAAATCCGCGTCACTGCATAGACAACCAGACATATCCCGCGATAGAAACACTCAAACCTGATCACGCTACCAACAACCCACAATGTCCGCCTCGGCGAGCGGTTCCTCCGCCGCACACGGCTCAGCCCACAACCGCAAACCCGAGCATACAGACGGATCCTCCACACGCGCCTACACCACCGAGCAAAAAGCCGCCGTCATCCGCGTGCGACGCTGCCAACCAACCGCCTTCTACGAAATCCTCGGCGTCGAAAGCCAGAAAACCACAATAGACGAAAACGGCATAAAAAAGGCGTATCGTAAATTAAGTCTCCTGACGCATCCAGATAAGAACGGGTATGATGGCGCGGACGAGGCGTTTAAGATGGTGAGTCGGGCGTTTCAGATTTTGGGAGACGCGGATAAGAGGAGGATGTTTGATCAGACGGGAGGAGATCCGGATAGTAGGTCTGGTGGTGGTGGAGGAGGAGGAGGAGGAGGGCAGAGTCCTTTTGCTGGGTTTGCGAGGAGTCCGGGGATGAGGCAGGGTGGGTTTGAGGCGGAGATATCGCCGGAAGAGCTGTTTAGACAGTTCTTTGGTGGTGGAGGGATGGGTGGTGGATTCGGAAGCCCTTTTGGTATGTTCGGACAGCTACGTCGAGTTTGCCAGTGCTAACTTTCTTCAACAGGCGGCGGACTATTCGATAACGGTCCAGGCTTCGTCTTCAACATGGGTGGTCCAGGAGTTCGCGTACATCAATTTGGCGGCCGCCAACCACGGCGACGCCCAGCAGGCGCACAAGACCCCAACGCACCACCACGCACCGCAATGTCCGCCCTAGCAAACCTGCTCCCTCTTATCCTCCTCTTCATCATCCCTCTCCTCTCCTCCATCTTCGGCGGCTCCGATTCCGCCTCAAGTTATCCCAAATTCTCCCTCGACGTCCCCAAACCCCCACTCTACACATCTCAGCACATCAGTCGCAGTCTAGGCGTACCATATTACGTCGAGCCCAAGATCGCAAACAGCTATACGACGAAAGAATGGCGGAATCTGGATAAATTTGTGGAACAGCAGTTGGCGCGGCAGTTGAATTATGAATGTTCGAGGGAGATTGAGGAGAGGGAGGATTTGGCACGGCAGGCGCAGGGGTGGTTTAGTACCGATCAGATTCTGATGGAGAGGGCGCAGAATATGGAGATGAAGGCGTGTAGGAGGATGCAGAGGTATGGGATGAGTAGGTATTGAAGGAGTGATGATTATGATTAGCATTGGGATTGGCGCCTATTTAGTTTTAGAGGCCTAGTCAGTCAGCTTGTATAGCAGAGCACTTTTCCACAGAAAAAGTCATGGAACATCCAGAGGCAATGCACCCCAACATAGCTTCTCAAACACAAGCAAATCGAAATACAGACTGCCCACGAAATATGCTGCAAACGCTTTGTTGAATGTGCATTTATTATTTCGTCTTGTACCGCCAAAGTGACTACGACGATTTCGGCGGTGTCGGTGGTGTCGGTGATGTTAATGTCTTCTTGGGAGACCTCTTTCCAATATTCCATCCCCAGCCTCTCAACGTCTTGACTACCTTTGGCGTCACTGCTGCTGTCAAGGGTACGCGAATGAAGATGAACGATTTATGTATCGCGTAAGCTAGGACGAGTTGTGTCCATAATGCTGAACAGATCTCGTTAGCAAGACAACATCTTTCTTCCGCACAGACACTACGACCATTCTTATCTTCTGTCCATAACACTAAGGATCCCCAAAACGAAGGAAATAACAACAGGAAATGAAAAGGCAGAACGTACTGGCATTATCTTTACTCGCCTCCTTCTGCGCCTCTTCAACACCCCAACTCCACTCCTCCTCTCCCTCTTTTGTTGCGTCCTTCTTCCTCATCCCAACCGCCTCCTTCAATTGAACCTCCCCCTCTTGCAACCCACCCTCAACTTCCTTCGACAAAGGCAAAACTTTGCCCACCGCCTCCTTCACAGTCGTAACAATAGCATGTTCCCACTGCCCAATCCTCTCCGTCCCCAGCGCACGCACCGCAAGGAAGCAAAATGGAAAGTCGAGGGCTGATAGACCCATGTAAACGCCAAAAGCAGCCCAGCCGTATTCGCGGGATAGTTTGCGCATGCGTTGGGAGAGCGTTAGAGTTGGTTCAGGGCTTCCTAGGTTGGGAGTGATGTTTGGGGAGACTGGTTTCGAGCTGTTGTGTCGGCAGGAGCGTAGGGGTTGGAAGCGTGTGGATAGGGCAGGGGAGTGTCGTGGCCGAGGCCGTGCTGAGGGTGTGATGTTGTGAGATCTGCTGAGTTGGCGAAGATGTTGTGTGGTTGAGAGTGGTTGTCGTGGAGGGAGGAGTTGGCGGAGGAGCGGGTGGGAGACTTGGGCGGTCCGCGTCGGTATCCGATAGGGAGGCATGGTCTGTGGTTGTGTCCGAGTGAGCAGTCTTTCGATCGAATATTACTGCGAAAGTGTAAAGCTAGAAGACGCAGCTTGTCAACCCGAAGCTCAGCTCAGCTCGTCATCTGCGGCCAACTCCGACGTAATTTTCAGATGTTCAAATTATTTCCATCATACACTTCAATACAACAACAACAGCACAAGATGGCAGCAACAGTGTTCGAAGCACAGCAAGCGCTCACAAACCAATCACACATCTTCCTCCAACCAACTACCACCCTCCACACAGCCTTCCTACAACTAGCGAAACGCTACCTCGATCCTCTAGCCAGCAATGTGACTGAAGCGCAATTACAGCGCCAGAAGCTCCAGAGACAGGCCAAGAAACGCAAGAGAGGCACGAATGATGACGACGACACAAGGGTTGAATTGCTGCGGATGAAGAAAGTGCATGTAGATGGCTTTGAAGTAGATCAAGTTTGGCAGCAGGCAAGGAGAGTATTGGATGCAGCTACAGATGAGCTTGAACGGGAGATACCAGAGGAAGAGGACGAAGATGAAGACGAGGATGGGCTTGAAAATGGTCGTGTGAAGAATGTTCATTTTGATGACGAAGGTTTGGAGGTTGGCGAATCAGATGATGAGGTATTGGGAGAAGGGGGAGTTGATTACGAAGTCGAAGGAGCAGAGGATGGTGATGATTATGAAGATGATGACCAAGTCGAAGGAGAAGATCATGGTGGTTACGATGAAGACATGGACGGTACTCCTTCTGTAGAAGAAGAATCACTCGATATGGATAGTGATGTCGAAACTCCTGGACAAGCACAAGAAACATACGTCAAAGACCCCAACAATCTCAACGACGGCTTCTTCAGTATCGACGACTTCAACAAGCAATCACAATTCCTGGAACAGCAAGATTTCAGAGGTGAAGATGACGGAGCGGCTAGTGACGAGGAAGATATTGACTGGGGTACGGATCCATTCGCTATGGGAGCACAAAGAACCAACTCAACAAGCAAGTCCAAGTCCAAGGCAAAAGCAATAGCAACAGTCGACGAAGACGAAGAAGACGACGACGACGACGATGACAACGACGGTCCAACATTTGGTAACATGGCTCTCAACGCTCCGGAGGGCGACAGCGACATTGAAGACCTTGACATGAACGATGCCGACTCACTCAACAGCGACGACATGGGTGCCGGCGACACTGGCAACGCAAACAACATCATGTATACCGACTTCTTCGCACCACCCGCCCGCTCAGCCAGCAAGAAGCCAAGGAAGAACAAAACACACGAATCACGTCGAAAGCCAGCAATCAAACTCGCCACCGAAGACTCCACCAACGACGACGCTGAAGCAGCAGCGATCCAACGGACAATGTCTGCCGTCCAACGCGACCTCTTCAACGAGGAGGACGTTTCCGAGGACGACCTAGAAGAAGAAGAAGAAGTCGATCCTGACGAATATGACATTCTTGCCGCCGAGGCCTTGAAATCTGATACTCGCCCTGCTCGCCAAAACCTGAGCACGCACGAAAAGCGACAACTAGCCTTACGCTCCGAAATCAGACGTCTTGAAGCAGTCGCTGTAGCTTCAAAACCATGGTACCTCAGCGGTGAATCCCTCGCAGCGTCTCGTCCCGAAAACGCACTATTAGAAGAAGATCTTGAATTTGAGCGCGCAGGCAAGCCCGTTCCTGTGATTACGGAAGAGACGAACGAAGACATTCTCGCGCTGATCAAACGACGCATCCTCTCTCGCGACTTTGACGAGATTCCCCGACGGCGACCTGGAGAAGCTGATTTGGCTCCGAGAGCTAAGAGGGGTAAAGTGGAGGAAGTGAGCACGACGCGAGCGAGCAAAGGGCTAGCAGAGGAATATGAAGATGATTTACTACGGCGCACGGATCCGAATTATGTGGATGAGCGATCTGAGGCGGTCAAGGCGCAACATGCCGAAATTGAAGGATTGTGGAAGCATGTGTCGGCGCAGCTGGATACATTGTCGAATTGGCATTATAAACCACGACCTGCTGGTGCGAGTTTGGAGGTTAGAAGTGATGTGGCGAGTGTGGCTTTGGAAGATGCTAGGCCTAGTTTGGCTGTTGGTGGGGACGTAGGAGCGAGGGTTCTGGCGCCGCAGGAAGTGTTTAAGCCTGGTGGTGATGGTGATGATGGAGATGATAAAGAGGTCGTTAGGACGAACGGAGGACAAGCTGTGAGCAGGGAAGAAATGAGTCGAGAGCAGAAAGTTAGGAGGAGAAGGAGAGAGAAGGAGAGACAGCGTAAGGCTGGCGCGAATGAAGTTGAGGCTGTTAAGAGTAATGTCATTGGAGACGTGGATGGTAAATCCTCAAAGAAGGGTAGAGGTAACAAAAGGGATAGGAGGGAGGTAGAGGCGCAGCTGAAGAAGAGTGGTGCGAGGGTCATCGACAGCAAGGGCACGATTAGGGATGTTGAGGGTAATGTGTCTAAGGAGAGTGTGATTGTCAAGGGTGGTGTTGGATCGTTGAGACTTTGAGTGTTAGATGGAGGAAATTTTATGCTGGATTGCAAAGATTGATGTTTCGTATGCTGCTACTAAGGGTTCACATTCCAGATTGCATTCAGCTGAAACTAGAATTTTTGTGCACGAGCATGCTGCCTCCTATATTCGAGCACACTGAAGACAGTTAGACAGTGTTAAGACTGCAGCGGTAAACAATGATTAGAGAGTCGCGTGCTCATCTCCATTCTCCACGCCACTATTGTAATCTTGCCACAAGCACAATCTCTGCTACAGAGATAGTCTAGATTGGCGAGCACTAGCAACACGATGCACGCGTACGTATGTGATGCCCTTGCTCATAATATTAGAATGTGTAGTTGTGTGTCAGAAAATTGTCAGAAAAAGTCTAAATGAACACGAATTGCGGAGATTAGTCCCAGCGTGTTGTCACGACGACATTGAGTGTGCACGCGAGACATGCCGTGCGTCGTATTGTAGTAGTGTCGATGACGAGTCTTATCTATGTATGCGGAAGGAAGCATTCATTGACTTATCTGCTTGTCAGTGCGAAGGAGAATCTCATGTTGTGTTGTAGTCGAGCTTTCTCAACTCAAGCATGCTTAACGAGGCATCCACAGTCGACACAGGCCTCGCATGATCCTTGGCAGTGTCAGTCGTCCAGTCGTCTTGACGGCAAAACACACACCATGACTGCAAAAAGATCATGGCCCGGCACGAGCTTACTTGCATATGCAGTACAAACATGCCCCCGAGTCTTTCGCGATATCGTGCCGGGCGTTGGTTGGATGGACGGGACGTCAATGGCGCGGACGCTAACAACGGGTCTGGTTGATGCAATTTCAATCTTGTGCCTTTTACCGTGTGCATGTGCGTGATTGGAGATGGTATGAGAGTGGTCTTATCCATACAAGAAATGCGTACTCTGAATATGCTTGTTTGTTGTTAATCTAGAGGGGAAGATGGAAGGATGAAGGACATTGATGAATTGATATGCAGGGTCTTGGATTGTTTATTATGACCAGTTTTAGCAGCAACATTACTAGACAGGATTCACTTGATGACACTGGTCAGTCACACGAGCGAGCCGAGTAGAGTGGATGGCTGCCCATGACCGAGCTCGTTAGAAAGAGGCTAGACTAGACATGACATGACTTGATTCTTTCTTGCGTTGCCCGTCGAGCTAATGCAGGTCCACCCACCAACGCACCGGCTAACGAAAGAAAGGAAAGCTTGTTTCTTCTTTGTATTCTTGTCCCCTGCCAACTACTCTACTCTGCCTTTGCATTCTCGTCTCGTCTCTTGTCTTCTCTGTTACCCGTCGCCGACTACTCGACAGTCAATTCGTTCTCTAACTAACACCACAGCATACTACAGCCTCACACCATGTCGATATAGCCACACACGCGCGACTTTGTTTTTGCTTTCCTTTTCGACTTTGTTTACTACCTTTTTACGACGCCTTTCAGGTCGACCACGCTCATTACACAACACTCATTATAGTCACTCGTTCACAACTGTATCTACTTCGACTTTTGACGGCCTTTTATTCGAATAGCAAAGCATTTCTTTACAGCAAAGCGACATTTTAATACACGTTTCTAATCGATCCAATAACATATCGAGGAAGCTCAAGACAAGATCAAAACAGCAAAGGACGAGGACAATTCTATCCGGCGGATAGACAACTAGACATACCACGACAACATGGCTCGTTATGCTGCTGTCGAAGAGTGGCTCAGCCATCATCTTATCTCCAAAACCGAGAATGCTTTCGAAAGCAGTCAATCTCTTGCCACCCGTGTACGCCGCGCAGCTGCTTCGCCCAGCTGTACTGGACCTGCGAATCTATGTGAAAAAGCATATACCTCTGTCTCCGACCAGACCATTCCAATTGCTCTAGGTGTAGCGTGAGTGTTTCACTTCCTTTGCATATCTCAAAACGTCCATGGCAACTAACCGCCAAATATATATAGTATTCCACTCACCTTCGCCGTCGTCGTTTTCTACATCATGTGGAGAAGAAACAAGAAGCGAATGCAACAAGAGGACGCCACAGACAAACATGCATCACTCGATTTTGGTCTTGGTGAATATGATCGACAACAAAAAGGTCCTGAAATGTCACAGCAAGAAAAGGTTCAACATGCCAATCGTAGTCGTGGAATGTCTTTGGAAGATATGATGGAGGGGCCCTTTGTTATCCCAAGTGGTGAAAGAGGATCTATGCGATCATTGTCTCGACTGTCTGACGCCCACGACCCATACCGTCCGGTTCACCTTCTGAAGAGTACCTCTCAACTATCTCTTTCTCGACCACCAACATACAACTCCAGACCTGCTAGTGGGAAATCTGCATCCATCTGGACTTCTGCAAGTGGCGACACTGCTCACAGTATGAAATCCAGCCTCGTCGCCAATGCTCAGAATCCTTCCAGAACAGACCTTGTCAACATTTCTGTTAATAGTTCAAGTTCGACTTCTGCTTCAAACTCACCACCCAGTCGTTCACCTATTGATATTCCGGAAGCTGCTTTTATTCCTCCTCGTCTACCCATCAGTCCTACCTTGACACCACCTCCTCATCAACGACTTGTTCGTGAAGGATCTGATGCCAAAGGTGCTTTCGTTCCTAGAGAATCTGTTCCATCTGTTCAATCTGCAACAAGCTTGCCTGCTGCGCCTGCAACTACTCAACCTGCAATCCCTGCAGTCGTTGCAGCAGCAATTGCACAGATGACACCTCTCGGAACTCAACCTCGACAGGTGTCCCCTCAGAACCAACCGCAACATATCGTGCAATCAATTGAAAGACCAGATCAACAACAGCCTAAACAGTCAGCTTCAGGTCATCCTCGATCTGCACGTAAATCAAACGGCACTCGTGCTTCAGTCGATAACATTCCATCTTCACCCATCTCTACTTACGACGACTCGGAAACATACGCCGACGTTCTAGGCATTGCTCAAAAAGAATCGAAATCACCACCACTCGACCGCGCTCACCACCCCAAACCCATGCCAACAGTTCCTGAAGGAGGTCCAGTACAATCCGGACTTGGCCTCCAAGGAGTCAGATACGACACTCGAAACTCACCCCCAGCAGAAGAACAGCATACAGCAGAATCCGCCGAACTCCGCGCTAACCGTGTTCGCTCATTTTACAAGGAATATTTCGACTCTTCGCCTGTTCAGAACCAGCAACGTACTCCTAGACACCATGCACATACATCTTCTTCGTACTCGCAAGACTACAACCAAGAACATTTCTATGGCGCTCCGATTTACGATCCAACGACTGGTGAGTTCTACATGGCAGGCGCACCCTACGCTCAACCCATGAACCGTAGAGCAATGACACCACCACCTCGGGCTCCACCAAAATCCTTCCGCAACTCTCCAGGTCCTCGATCTGCATCTGCCTCTCGACGACCACGTGGATACTCTGCCTCATCAACGCATCGTCGTCGAAACGGCACACCAAACTCGTTTAGCAGCCGCGGACGAGCTCCTCGCCGTACACCACCTGCTCCATTGACCGTCCTGCCAACTCCGGCACAAATGAAGGATGACTCTGCCATCTTCTCTCCTACCGACTTTGCTCCACCAACTAGTGTCAAGAGTCGTGCTGCTGGTATGAGCCCGCATGGTGGCGAGAGAGTGCCTTACCAAGGACCTGGTAGGCGAGCGTTTTCACCACTTGCGAGTTCATTTGACGACTTGGCTTTTATGCCGCATCCGTATGTTACAATAGTCTCATTTCGTGCCTACTTCACCATGCTAATACTATACAGTCACAATCTTCGCAAATCAGCCTCCTTCACTGCACTCGACTTTGCACCACCGCAACGCTTCGGAGCGCAACAAAATCAGAGCAGTACCGGCCACAATAGCGAGAATGGCAGCGTGAGGAGTGGACGATCGCATGGAACTAGTGTGAGTGCGGCGCAGTTGGCGAGTATTAGAGCTGGTGCGTATAGGTTGAGTAGGCTGCCAAAGGATTTTGTGGGAGGAAAAGGAGAGATTGATCTGAAGCCGAGGATGGATATAAGTAGAGTGTGAGAGGTATGATGATTGGTTGTATAGTACTGTTGTTGTATAGTATGATGATGGCATTTTCTTGACATGTATGTATGTCGGCATAGGAAGCATATGCAGGATAGAATGTGTAACTATAGAGACTTTTTACTCCTTGATTGGCCTTTTGAGTTGTGCTGATGGTCATCATTGCCTCGAGATGGTTCTCTCCCGTTCATGAGGTTCATCATATTCATTATCACATCATCACCTTCCCTTTTTTCTTCTTCCACACTTTTGTTCTCTTTTTCTACCTCTTTCTCTACCTCCTCTTCCTCTTCTTCTTCTCAACGACACGAACGAGCCAAACAATCTAGATATATTTGTGTATGTATATATATAAAACGACATACAATGAGCCCACGCTATCTACAACATTCGATCAAATGAAGAGTTCTCATCCAAGGCCGAGGAGGTGCACACACAATTCACTACTATGCTTCTTGCGGCCGTCAGTAGTTCGCGCTTGCGGTTGCCAGTCATGTCCGCTTTCATCAGATCAATTTTCACCCATATATGACGGCCCTTGCAGCAGCTGTCACCGCCCGTCTTGATGGCGTCTTGCGCGATGCTGTTTCCACCGGGCTCAATGCTGAAGACAGCGCAGCAAGGTTGTTGAGCGCTCGCGGCAATGCCCAAGGTGACAGCGTCCTAAATATCATCTCTAACACTGTATCCGCTGCTGTCAAAGCAGCCATGGTGTTGAGCGGTCCGACTCGCTAAGCTCGAACCCAGGCGTCGCCTACGTTCAAGGTGAGCTTAGAGACAAGCTCCCAGAGTACTTTGACACGCATCGTGAGCCGGCACGCGAACAATTACTGGTCTAAAACCTCTATACGCGTCGCCAGCAGCAGATAGTCGCGCAGAACCGTCCCTCGTTTGTCATCGATAAACAATTACGCACAACATTCGGTGGTTTGCTAGGGAAGTTGAGGTTCAGACAACGATTCTGATGACGACAATGGCAATGGAGGACGTGGTGGTGGTGGTGGTAACAGCAGCATTTCACGAAACACTCGTCACAAATCAACCGCAACCCAAAAGCAGAGCGTGACGTTTCAAGGCGAAACAGAACGTCAAGCAAGCTGCGACAGTCTGGACAGGACAGACGGAAGAAGCTGTTATAGAGGAGCGAGGGCATTATCACACACTGAAGTCTGTGCCTGACGCTGTAACACCACAAGCCCACCAAGATACCGTTACCGCCAATGAGACTATCCTCAATCAGATGCAGCTATCCATCGGGCCAAGTGTCGGCTCTAAAAGCAAGCCGTCTATATGTAAGCGCGCTATTGAGGTTGTCAAGCGTGCTGCTGCTGCTACAAGAAATCTTGGGTTGAAGACTGGTCTATCATCAAAGCCTGTGGGCAACTATGACACCGCAATCATCCGTCTCGGGGTTGGCCACTATGGAATTTATGACAAGACAGATCTCCTCCCCAGCCTTCTCAGCGGCAAGTCTTGTGATATCATATGTGCCATGACGAACACGTAGCGCCTGGACTCCTTGAAGCAGGGCAAATCATGTTATAAAGTCGAAGAGAAATTCAGGCTGGCGAAAAACAGGGATCAATTGGAAATGGCGGTCAAACGACAAGATGAATGCCTCGAAATCATCATGAAAGACGGAAAGAGCCTTACAATGCTTATATATATAACGACATAGAATGGTTTCCCTCAACAGCCTAACTCATTTCAAATCGAGTACATTTTCATACCGGCATCTGAGAAGCTGATCAATGCCGCTCATTGCCACGGCGGTGGAGAGCGTCAATACAGCCGTAGAAACTGCCCAGCAGTCATCACTCGACGGTGTTCCTACTCTCCAGACAACACTGCAAAGCGTAGCAACCGTCGACGGACTTAAAGGGGCTTCGACAGTAGTTAACAGTCATACACAGAAAAGGTTCTCCACTGTACAGGAGTGGGTGAAACTTGTCAAGAGAACATGGTCACGAGAATTGATGGACTGTTTTCCTGAATCCGAGAGAGGGGAAGCTATGGATGGCTTGGAAGGATATGTTGATTTTGCAAAAGACATAAAAAATGAATGATTCATGTCGGTCAAGATTGATCGCCCTTGCAAGCTGTTCATAAACTAGACAAGTAGTCAAGTGGCATTGGGGCTCAGAGAACCAGAAGTGCAAGAAGCTTTTGTACCACTACACAAACTCTCCTGACTCTCTGAACAATGCAAACTCCTGGCCTTCTGGAAACTCTGGTGGTGCCTTAGGCACCACATAACACCTTATCACCGTATCCTGCGCCGCTTCACCATTAAACGTCCTCGGCAAGTTGATTCCCCGCACAATCAGGTTTCGCTCACTCCTCACGAGTCCAAGTTTTTGCGCTATATTCCAACTTCCCCGGTTGTGTTCGTCAGTCAAGCAAATCATAACTTTGATTCCAAACTCGTCCCGCCAGTATCTCATTGCTTCACGCGCTGCTTCAGTTGCATATCCTTTGCCTGTATACGCTTGCAGAAATATCCAGCCTATATGAGGAACTGCTGGCTTGGCTTCCATGAGCGTAACCATACCGATTCGTTCACCATCTGGATCGTTGGCGCCAAGGTGGACTATAAACCAGGGCGGTGAGGTAGGAGGACTGATACCGTCTACAGGAATAGGTTTGCCGGATGCCTTGTAGGCTTTCTCATATGTTGCGCGTGAAAGTTGGGAATGCGCAGCCCAGTGTCGAAGAGCTTCTTCTGTGTGGACGTTGAAGTCGCCTTGAGTTACCAGAGAAACTGGATCATTGAAAACGCCTATGGCTACTTCGATGTCTTCTGGATTGGACCAGGAGAAGTGTGTCAGGGTGAGACGTGGTGTATGGAGCATGGGCTTGATTTCTACTGGTGCCATTGTTGCACTCTGTCATTATCTTGTAGAGTCCTTGAAGAGAGAGTCAACATTAAAGGAGCGAAGTCACGGCTTATTTATACGAGCCTTTTTTCAATATTGTATTAATATCGAGCTGTTCACTTACCTTTTACGGACTGGCACGAATGCAGTCAGCTGAGTCATCTTGTTCTAGAACAGCAATTGAATATAGGTACTTGATACTTGAAAAGCCAGTCAGCAAGCCACCTGTTAAGCGCGCAGTTGTCCTTTTTCCTTTCTAGGCCTAGCTCGATCTGGTACGTACATTGTTCGCTTACGGCTGAAATGTCATCCGCAAGTTTCACTGTATAGACGCTGCTTGCTCTCTATGTTAATGTACTCGAGGTTATCTATCCACTAGTACTTGTGTATTATTTGGTAGTAGATGACCTCGGGTACGTGCACTTTAAATGTACTACGGTACTGCGTATAATATCCACCTTAACGACCGCTCCATTTATTTCCTCTAATAGCTAGGACTCCTCGAACCCTATCCTTACCTAGCTTAAAAAGTACACCTCCACCTTCTTCGATGCACGCGACTTTACTCCCGCTTCTATCGCCCGCCTGTATACTACTAACTACACCTTTATAGATCCTAGTAGTATCTCCGGCTCTAACCGCGACTCCTCGTAGCAGCTTATTAAAGCTATATATAGCCCTTTTATTGCCCATTTACATGAGCCGTACTATAGTGTGGTGACTAAGAGGGAAAAGAAAGGAGAATGGATCCTACTTAGACTCTCGAAGGCGTACTTCGTTCTGCCTAGCGAGGGCAAGGAAGGGGAGGAGAAGGTAAAGTTAAAGGATAGGAAGAAGTAGAACGTATATATACTACTACCTATGACAATGGTACCCATTAAGGGTACCATCACTTTTTAGTAGATAGGTACTAAGGAAAAGTTTTCTCTATGGTACCTATAATTTTTAATAGAGAAAGTAAAAATCGTAAGAGACAGTTTTATAGAGCGTATCTTATTGCATGTTTTTCACTATATAATTACCCGATTAGGACTAGCCCCTAAGAAGTTATACTTTAGGTACTAACGAAAATGCCTAATAATATTCCCGCTTAGTGTCACCGGTGAAACTAGGGTCTTCCCTTATAAAATCCATGAAATTTAAGCTTTTCTACCCCGCGTTTTACTCGTTTTTACCGCTACCACTAAGAATCCTTCACCGCTGCTACTACGACAATAACTTTACCTTACCGCATACAGTTCCTGTAAAAGTAGGCTCGTTAGAAAGCCCTACTTATACGCTATAGACTACACGTAGTTTTAAACGTTTATATACAGTGGTCATCGAGACATCGTATATAAGCTAAACACCACATTTCGATGTTTCTACACATGTTAAACCATCCGTAACTGAAACAACATTTATTAAAACCTAAGACTACATACCTTTTCACCTTACGTAGTATTAATACAGTCACGCACTACACGTAATCTACCACCTATAACCGTCATGTCTCGACTCTACTGCATATAGTTAGTTATGTGCTCTTACGCGACATGCGTAAACCGTGACAAGCGTTATAAAATGTTAAAACCGCATACGTATCACTTCTTTTTATTTTACGCAAAATCTCTTCAGTCACGAACTGCATGCATTGACAATACTACGTGTAGTGCTGTAACCTTTATCGCAATTTAAAAAGTTTTAGCTGCATGCATATTACCTCTTTATACTTTACGCAACATTACCATAGTTAAAAACCGTATATAGTAACGAGACTGCGTGTAGTGCTGTACTATTCGTCGTAATTTAAAAAGTTAAGGTTGTATGCATGTTACCTCTATCCACAATCCCACGAAGAAATGTACTTCATTTGTTTACTTTTGTTAGACACTTGGGACATGACTCGCCGACCACCCCAGTTCATTTGTTTAAAAAACAGCAGTATATTTGTTTGACATTCCCACGCTCGTATTGATCCAAAATTAATACGGTG
>Ga0160428_1000831_pt1 | contig 28648 bp, 22 predicted proteins | sample SolpanmetagenomM_FD_108198 | JGI IMG/M metagenome (GOLD analysis project Ga0160428, IMG submission 108198) | Solar panel surface microbial communities from Lawrence Berkeley National Laboratory, California, USA - M | ecosystem: Engineered > Built environment > Solar panel > Unclassified ... | reverse complement strand
TCCCCCCGCCGAAAACAAACTGTCGGTACCAGTCCGGGCGGGAGAACGGCATGTAGCGCACGAATAAGCGCAGTGGATGTTTAAGGAAACAAGGCACTTCGTGGCATAACTATTGCCCCTATAGACTTTGCATTCCTCTCTCAACCAAGTGAAATTAGTTTTTCTCGCCTTTTTAATCGGTATCTCATTCCTGAGTGCACTTAGCACAGCCGTGTTCGCCCAAACGGCCGAAATATGCAACAATGGGATTGACGACGACGGCGACAACCTGATCGACTGCCAGGACCCCGACTGCCCCGAGTGCGTACAAACCGTCAGTTGTGCCCAGCCTAACATCTACTACCTGCCTTCCATCTACGGTAATCCGGCGGTTGGCAGTCCCCAGTACGGAACGCAGGATCTGATTTTGTCGACCCGATCGGCCAACGCTATCGTCACGATCAAAACGCCCGACGGCTCATTCAGCCAGCAGGTGGTGCTCACGTCGGCGACGTCAACCAGCATTGCCCTGCCCCTGTCAGTGGTGATGTCGCCCAACCCCAACGCGAAGGAAAAAAACAAAGGATTGATTCTCCAGTCGGACCAGCCGATTCAGGCTACCTACCGGCTGACGCCCGTTAACAATCAGGACATTATTTCGCTGAAAGGCAAGGCTGGATTAGGCTACGCTTTTTACGCCGGTAGTCAGACCCGACTGTCGGCAACGCAGAACGCTGTCGATCAGCGGCACTTCGTCAGTGTGATGGCTACCGAAGCCAACACCACCGTCCGGATTCGCAGTCCGGTACCGTTGTTCGGCATTACCGATCCCTCGAACTTCACGGTATCGCTCAATGCGGGGGAAACCTACATGGTTACCTCGACCACGCTGACGACTACGACATCCAGCAACTCATCGGTATCGGGCCTGCTGGTCACGTCCGACAAGCCGGTGGCCGTCAACTCCGGCTCGCAACATACGTACAACCCCTACAGCGGTAACCGCGACGCAGGCTTCGATCAGCTTGTTCCGGCCCGGATAACGGGGCAGCAGTACGTAGCCGTTCACGGCCAGAATAACACCAATGCGTCCGACTACGTCTTTGTTGTCGCGATCGAGAAAGCAACCAGTCTCACCATTACGGGTCCGGCTACAGCGACCGGGCCACCCACATCCCTGACCACCGTCACGCTCGATGCCGGGCAGGTGTATACCTATAACCTGACCAACTCGGCATTCAGCCGGGCCTTTCAGTTAACGGGCAACAGGAAATTCTACGCTTATCAGGTTTCGTCGGTGGCCGCCAACGAATACGGGATGGCTATCCTGCCGCCCATTACCAACTGCACGGGTAGTTTGCGCACGGATTTCTTTCGCAACGTAGGCAGCACGACCGAGCAGGCACTGGTCATCATTCCGACCTCAGCCCTGCCGAGCCTGCTGTTCAACAACCAGTCGTACACGGTTAAGGGCGCAGTCAAAGACAGCGTACGAGTAAATGGCACGGCCTATTCCGTCGTCAGCTTTACCGCCAACACCGCTTCACCCTTTAGCCAGGCCAACGTACTGACCGCCAGTCAGCGGTTTCACGTCGGCGTCATCAGCGGATCGAGCGCCACGGGCAACTTTGGCTACTACTCAAACTATGATGCGCCGGTTGATGTGCTGGACCCTACGGCCAATCAGCCAACCAGTTTTTACCGTGCAGCCCAGGTTACGCCCGGTCAGCGGAAACAGCATTGCCTTCGGCTGAGCAGTTGTGGCAGTACCAACTATATCCAGAACGTCGTAGGTGGCACACTGACTGGTTCCGTCAGTATCGACCCATCAAACAACACCTGCCTGCTATACACGATGCGTACTAATGCCCCTAACTGCGGGCGGGATACCATCCGGGTAACGGTCGTCAACGAACTGGGCCAAACCGGCTCGGTCTGTCTTGAATTCGTCAATGCATCGAACACGATACAGCCGACGATCACCCCCCGAAACCCGGTTGTCTGCCGCCCCACGGGGGCAACGTCGCTCACAGCATCGGCCAACAGTTCGGGTGGGCCATACACCTACCAGTGGATTACGGCCGATCAGCAGCTGGTCACGACGGCGGTTGTCTCGACCACCAGTACAGGGCGGTTCAGGCTTACCGTAACCGATGCGGCCGGTTGTCAGGACACGACCTCAGTCGTCGTTACCGGCGATACGCCAGCCATTGGTTTTACCAGCGGGTCGGCCACAGCCTGTGTCGGTTCGTCACTGCCATACAGCGTTAGCAGCACGGCGGGCACCTACAGCTGGACGGTAACGGGAGGCACCATCACCAGCGGGGGAACGCCAGCCAGCACGACCGCAACGGTGAACTGGACGGCGACGACGGGAACGCTGCGCGTATTGGTCACCAGCACCAACGGCTGTACGGCCGTTACCAGCCTGACTGTCACGGCGTATTCAGCCCCAACGCTATCCACCACCGCTGTTGCCCCCACCTGCTTCGGGGCCAGCGACGGACGCGTTACCCTGACGGCCAGCGGAGGAGCAACACCGTATCAGTACACGTGGTCCAACGGCGCAACAACGAAGGACTTGGCGAACGTGAAAGCGGGCAAATACACGGTAACCGTCACGTCGAGTTGCGCAGCAGCCACGACGACGGTACGGCTGGCAGACCCTTATCCTGTACTCTGCCCGAAAACAGTCCTCCGACGACTTTGACTACCTAAAGCCAGCGGCTTTCTACGTTCTTCCTTTTACCGGGTTGCCCTTCTCCTTACCTTTGCATTTTTATCGCAATGCCGCCGTATGGAGATTTCCTATAAATGGTTACAAACGTTCATTGATTTACCCGAATCACCCGAAGAAGTTGGCAAACGCCTGACTGGAACGGGTCTCGAAGTCGAAGGTATCGAGCGGTTCGACGCTGTACCGGGCGGCCTCGACGGGCTGGTCGTGGGCGAAGTACTAACCTGTACCAAACACCCCGATGCCGATTCGCTTAGCCTGACCACTGTCGACGCGGGCGATCCCGAACCGTTATCGATTGTCTGCGGTGCGCCCAACGTAGCCGCCGGTCAAAAAGTTATCGTGGCCAAAGTGGGTGCTACACTGTACCCCACCGGTGGCGAACCGTTTACGATCAAGAAAGCAAAAATCCGGGGAGCCGCTTCGGAAGGGATGCTCTGCGCCGAAGACGAAATCGGGTTGGGGCAATCGCACGCGGGCATCATAGTGCTTTCGGCCAACGGTCCGGCGTCCCCGCTGCCCAACGGCACGCCGGCCGCCCGCTATTTCAACCTCGAAGCCGACTACCAGATCATCATCGGGCTCACACCGAACCGCATCGATGCAGCGTCGCACCTCGGCACCGCCCGCGACCTGCACGCTGTACTGAACCGTCCGCTGCACCTCCCCGACGTCAGCAACTTTGCCGTTAGCAATACTGATTTTACGCTGGACGTTCGCGTCGAGGCCGTCGACGCCTGCCCCCGCTATACCGGACTGACGATCAGCGGCCTATCGGTCGGCGAATCGCCCGACTGGCTCAAGCAGCGGCTACGGACGATTGGCATCAACCCCATCAACAACGTCGTCGACATCACCAACTTCGTCTGCCATGATCTGGGTCAGCCACTGCATGCGTTCGACGCGGACAAAATCGCGGGCAATCAGGTAATCGTGAAGACGTTGCCCGCCGGTACAGCCTTCGTAACGCTCGACGGGGTAGAACGCAGCTTAACAGATACCGATCTGATGATTTGCGACGCCAACGGACCAATGTGTATCGCGGGTGTGTTTGGTGGCAAAGAATCGGGCGTAACCGGGCAAACGACGCGCATCTTTCTGGAATCAGCGTACTTCTCAGCACAGTCGGTTCGGAAGACGGCGCAGCATCACCGGCTTAAAACCGATGCGTCATTCCGGTTCGAGCGGGGTACCGATCCCAATATGCCCGTCTTCGCGCTGAAACGGGCCGCGTTACTGATTCAGGAGGTCGCCGGTGGGCAAATCACGTCCGACATTACGGACTTGTACCCCACTCCAGTTGATCCGTTTCGAGTGCCGGTTCGGTACCGAAACATCGACCGGCTCATCGGGATTCAGATTGCCCACGACGAGATCAACCGCATCCTGTCCGCGCTCGACATCGAACAGGCCGACGAAACGGCAGACGGGTTTACAGCTGTCGTGCCCCCGTATCGTGTCGACGTTACCCGCGAAGCCGACGTAATCGAAGAAATTCTGCGCATCTACGGGCTGGACAACATTCCGCTGTCGGGCAACCTGTCGGCCGAATCGTTGACGGAGTTCCCGAAAAACGACGTCAATCAGTGGCAGAATCGGGTTGGACAGACCCTGGCGGCCGGTGGTTTCTACGAAATCCTGACGCTTTCGCTCACGCGCCCCACCTACCACGACGCGATCCGGGCCAGCCTGCCCGGCACCGACGTAACGCTGCTCAACCCGCTGAGCGACGAACTGTCGGTGATGCGGCAGAGTATGCTCTTTTCGGCCCTCGAAACGTTGACGTACAACCTCAATCGGCGGCAGAAAGACCTGAGCCTGTTCGAGTTCGGCAAAGTATATTTCCAGACCACTACCGACGACGGCGCGACGAAGTACACCGAGCGGATGAGGCTGAGTCTGGCGATGATGGGCAATCGACAGGCAGAAAGCTGGCAACAGAAAAGTCAGCCCGTGGCGTATACCGATCTGGCAGCGGCTGTGCAGCGCGTGCTGAACCTGTTTCGCATCGGCCCCGATCAGGACCGCCGGACGGAGACGCAAACCGCCGACCCGACCTTGTTTCAGTACGGGCTGACGTATCTGGTCAACAAAAAACCGGTCGTGAGCGTAGGACTGGTGCAACCCCGGCTGACCAAACTGGTCGACCTGAAGCAACCTGTTTTTTACGCCGACTTCGATTGGGATTACCTGATGAAACTGGGTAGCCCAAAGGTGCGTTACCAGGAAGTACCCCGGTTCCCCAGCGTCCGGCGCGACCTGTCGCTGGTACTCGACAAAAGCGTTGCCTTCGAGCAGATTGACCGGCTGGCTCATCAGACCGAGCGCAAGCTGTTACAGACCGTCAACGTATTCGATGTGTTTGAAGGCGACACACTAGGTACCGATCGCAAGGCGTATTCCGTCAGCTTTATGTTGCAGGACCCGCTACAGACACTCACCGACGCGACCATCGACAAAACGATGCAGCGGCTAATGGGCGCGTTCGAGCGTGAACTGGGTGCTATAATTCGTAAATAAGTGCTTTTTTATCGGTAATCTGTCAGCCCGGCAGATTACTGGTCCTGCTCTCCACCCCGATGAATCCAAATGGAATCAATGAATTTCAATTGTGGTCGCTGATCGATCAGCTACAGGACAACATCGTTCAGCTGAAGGAGGAAGCCAAGACGTCGCAGCGTACAATCGAGAAGCTACAGCGTGACCGACAGGAAATTCGGAAAGATCTGGTATTAAAGGAACGGGAACTAAAGAAGCTGGAGAAAAAACTAGCTGATTCGAAGAAAAAACTGCCAAAGTCGAAAGAATTTGGTAAGATTGTAGGTAACAATCTGTCTGCAACAGATTCGAATGCCGAACTAAAGCAGCAACTCGACGAATATATTCGGACTTTAGACCGATGTATAACGCACTGGAGTAATTTGTCATAACTATTAACTGCCCCTGGCTAATGTCTACATTGCCGACCTCAGCCATAGAAGAAAGACCTGTAAACGTCAAAATTGCCGGCATCAGCTACAAACTACTGGTTGAGCCGGATACAGAGGTGTTTGTTAGAAATGCCGCTGAACGGTTGCAGCAATTACTGGACGAATTGAAGGAAGAGGGTATCGATAACCCCGGCGAAGCGATGATGCGCATTGCCTTCGACGGGTTAGTCAATAAATTTAGAAGTGACCAGCAAGGGCAGCAATTACAACAAATGTTATACAAGCGAATTGCACAACTCGACAACGTCGTCACATCGGCGTAATCAGTTTTGTTGTCTAATTTGATTTACACGTCGCTATAATTCATCACTGAACTAACGAAAAAACCAACCGATCAGAGACGATTGTTTAGCCATCTAGGCCCGTCTTTTTTCCTTAACCACCCTTCGTTTTTCGTGATGACTGTACTGTAATCGGTAGTCGTATCGCAGCAGGTTGCTGAATTATTTTTTCAACCTTAACGATATACTTCCAATGGATATTCCAGTTTGGATTGCCATCCTGGCTTTACTGGCCGGTGGCGGACTGGGGCTCGTGATCGGCCGGCGAACGATGGCCGATACCCACGCGAGACGTGAACAGGAGGCCGAAGAAAAAGCGGCCGCTATTCTGAAAAATGCCGAGCAGCAGGCCGAGACCGTCAAAAAAGAACGGATGCTCGAAGCCAAAGACAAATACATTCGCCTGAAAGCGGAGTTTGAAGAAACGACGAGTCAGAAGCGGAATCTGCTTCAGCAGAATGAAAATAAACTCAAGCAGCGCGAGCAGCAACTGGCCCAGCAGGCCGATCAGCAGCGCGCCCGCGATCAGGAGTTGAATCAGCAGCGGAACGAGATCAATCAGCAGCGCAATTCCCTCAATCAACAGAACGACGCGCTGGTCAAACGGCGTGAAGACGCCGATCGGCGGCAGCAGGAAGCCGATACGATGCTGGCCGAGCAAGTCTCGCAACTCGAGCGCATCGCCGGACTTTCGGCCGATCAGGCACGCGAACAACTGATCGATACCCTGAAAGCCGAAGCCGAAACACGGGCCTCATCGTACGTCAAGAATATCATCGAGGAAGCCAAGCTGACGGCCACCAAAGAAGCTAAGAAGGTGGTGATCGAAACGATTCAGCGTACCGCTACGGAGCACGCTATCGAGAACTGTGTATCGGTGTTCAACATCGAATCCGACGATGTAAAGGGCAAGGTGATTGGGCGCGAAGGACGCAATATCCGGGCACTGGAAGCCGCTACCGGCGTCGAAATTATCGTCGACGATACGCCCGAAGCCATCATCATCTCGGGATTCGACCCGGTTCGGCGCGAGATTGCCCGGTTGTCTCTGCACCGGCTCGTGCAGGATGGTCGTATCCATCCGGCCCGCATCGAGGAAATTGTGGCCAAGACCCGCAAGAATATCGAAGACGAGATTGTCGAGATCGGCGAACGGACGGTGATCGACCTCGGTATCCACGGTCTGCACCCCGAACTGATTAAGATGGTTGGCCGGATGCGCTTTCGCTCCAGCTACGGGCAGAACCTGCTGCAACACTCCCGTGAGGTAGCCAAACTATGCGCCACAATGGCCGCAGAACTTGGCCTGAACGCCAAGCTGGCCAAGCGGGCGGGACTGCTGCACGACATCGGTAAGGTGTGGCCCGAAGAAGCCGAACTGCCCCACGCTGTTCTGGGGATGGAACTGGCTAAGAAATACAAGGAAAATCCGGAGGTAATAAACGCCATCGGTGCTCACCACGACGAGATCGAGATGACGAGTATGATCTCGCCCATCGTGCAGGTCTGCGACGCCGTATCGGGGTCGCGTCCGGGCGCACGCCGGGAGATGATGGAGTCGTACATCAAGCGGCTGAAAGACCTGGAAGCACTGGCGGGCGGTTTCCCCGGCGTTACGAAATGCTACGCTATTCAGGCTGGGCGGGAACTCCGGATTATGGTCGACGCCGACCATATTTCCGATGACCGTGCGGGAGCGCTTTCGTACGAAATTTCGCAGAAAATTGAAAAAGAAATGCAATATCCGGGGCAGATCAAAGTTACCGTTATCCGAGAAATGCGCGCAGTAGCTTACGCTAAGTAACTGCAATTACCAATAGACAAAGTGTACTGCAAAACAGTTGATTAGCTGTTATGTAGTACACTTTTTTCATGTACCGAATTCGGCTACTTTTAGTCCCAGCTATGGATTTTCTGACTACTGTTTTGTTGCTGCTCGTTGGGGCGGGCGGGGGTGTTGCAGCCGCCAGTGTGCTGCGCAAACGCACCGGTATAACCTATGTTCGGCACGAGTCGACGTTGCTGCTGGAGCGTATCGAAAAGGTATTCAAAGTAGTCATGGCTGAAGGGTATTTCTCGGAAATCTATAATTACCAGGATCAGAAGAAAATCCTGTACCTGCTCAACGACCCCAAGAAGGCAATGGTCATCGCCAAATCAAAAGTGCTGGTCGGGTTCGACTTCGCCAAGGTGCGATTTCAGGCACCCGGCCCCGACAACCGAACGCTGGTGATCGAAGCCTTTCCTGAGCCCGAAGTGCTGTCGATCGATACGGATTACCGGTTCTACGATATTCAGGCGGGTATCCTGAATCATTTCAACGGGGCCGACTATACGCAGATTCTGAGCGAAGCCAAGCAGGTAATGAATGAACGGGCGATGCAGAGCGACCTGCCCAAAATCGCCAACAATCAGATTCAGTACATGATGTTTCAACTGGCATCATCGATGGGCTGGCAGCTACAGCTACCCGAAGCCGATCAGCGTCGGCTGGATGCGCTCCGGGCGGAGGCTGAACACAGCGACCAGCCACTCAAAGCGATACTGCCATCAAGTAACGATCCGGCCAGTTCTCAGTCATAATTACATACCCTACTCTTATTATACCATGCTATCCGCTATGCGCCAGCTTTCGCCTGCGCGAATCCTGACCGGTATCCTGTGTCTGTTCTATTCTGTTTCGCTGGCACAGCTAAGCCCCGACACCGACGGCGGTGACTTCTGCCGGGACGGAAAAATCCGCGCGCTGACGCGGCAGGCGAGTAATCCCAAAGCCCGGCTGGCTTACCCCGGTGATGACAACATCGACATCAACTACTATGGGCTGGACCTGAATCTGACCTATAGCCCTAAGTACCTGCGCGGAGCAGTGACCGTTAAACTCAAATGCACCGCTTCTTCATTATCGTCCTTTTTCCTCGACCTTAACTCAACGACAACGACCACCGGGCTGGGATTACGGGTCGATTCAGTGAAGGCGAACGGACGAAAACTAGCCTATCAGTTTGCGCAAAGCCGCCTGACAATCACCCCCGACCAGGCCTTGACAAACAGCCAGCTTTACAGCGTTGTCGTCTATTACCAGGGTATTCCAAATGGGCAGGCCCAGAGCAGCTTTTCGTTCAGCACGCACGAGCGGACAAGCGACCCGGTGATCTGGAGTTTGAGCGAGCCCTACGGCGCACCCGACTGGTTTCCGTGCAAAGACACGCCCGCCGATAAAGCGGATTCGTCGGATGTGCGGATCACAGCCCCCTCCGTATTCGTCTCCGTCTCAAACGGTACGCTGGTCAGCACCACGGTCAACAGCAACGGCACGACAACGTACGCCTGGCGCAACCGCCATCCCATTGCCCAGTATCTGATTTCGATCGCGATGTCGAACTATACGCGCTACGACACGCCATTCACCTACAACGGGCAGACTATGCCTGTTACCCACTATATCTACCCCGAAATCCTGTCGTCGGTCAAGGCCAGTCTGGACCTGACACCGGCGATGTTGCAATTGTTTACAACCAGGTTTGGCCCCTACCCTTTCCTACGGGAGAAGTACGGCCACGCCCAGTTTGGACAGGGCAACGGTGGCATGGAACACCAGACAATCAGTTCGATGGAAGCCGGTGCCCTGACCCCCGCCGTAATCGCCCACGAGCTGGCGCACCAGTGGTTCGGCGATAAAATCACCTGCCGCGACTGGCAGAACATCTGGCTCAATGAAGGATTCGCGTCCTACGCCGAAGCGGTTTACGCGGAATCGGTCAGCGGACAGTCGGGGTATCAGACCACGATGGCCAGCTTCCTGAACCGCGCCCGAACGGCCACCGGCAGTATCTACGTGCAGGACATCAGCAATTTCAGCAATATCTTCAACAGCGCCCGCAGCTACGCCAAAGGGGCCACCGTGCTTCATATGCTTCGGGGCATCGTTGGCGACGACACCTTCTTTCAGATTCTGCGTACCTACACCAGCACCCTGTCGCTGGCCTACCAGACAGTGATTACCGAGGATTTTCAGGCTGTGGCGGAACAGGTATCCGGTCGTAAGCTGGACTACTTTTTCAGGCAGTGGATCTACGGCGAAGGCTACCCGACCTATCGCTACATCATTACGGGAACGCCAACTGCCCGAACGGTGACGGTGCAACTCGATCAACGCAACTCCGTTTCGACCAACCCCGGTTCGTTTACCATGCCGGTCCAGCTTCGGGTGCAGTCGGCAGCGGGCGATACGGTCGTTACCGTACTGAACAACACCGCCAGTCAAACCTTCACGCTACCCGCCAAAGGTGCGGTTACGGGCATTGTGATCGACCCCAATAACTGGATTCTAAAGGCCACAGAGGCTGGCAATGTCATTACCGCTGTTGCCGAACCCATCGGCACGTCGGTTTCGGTGTATCCCAATCCCGTCTCGGATAACCTGTCGATTCGATTTTCAACGAGTAGCGCAGGTCCATTTTCGGCTGGCCTGACAAGCCTTACCGGACAAGCTGGCCCCCGCCTGTCGGAAGCCGCGCTCCCCCCCGGCAACTACACCCGTCAGCTTTCGGTAAAAGGGCTGGCAGCGGGCCACTACGTATTGACGATAGAAACAGCGTCGGGGCGGCAGCGTGAGGTAGTTTTGGTGCGATAGCTGCTTTTTGCCCCATGAAACACCTTTTCTACGCGTTGTTGCTGCTGCCCACATTAGCCATCGGGCAAGACAAGCTGGGTATCGTCCGGCATAATCACCTTGGTATTCACGTCAAGGACATTCCGACGAGTGCGGCTTTTTATCGTGACGTGATGGGTCTGAAACCAGCCCCCGTTCCCGATAATCTGAAAGCAACCCGCGCGTGGTTTGATCTGGGCAATGGGCAGATGATTCACCTGCTCAACGGCCGTACCCAGGAGGTCAACCACGACCGCAACGGGAGCCACTACGCGTTGTACGTGGACGACATTGCCAAATCGGAAGCCTACCTGAAAGCAAAGCAGATCCCGTATCATCGGCAGGTCCGGTTCGATGGCATCGTCCAGCTTTATTTTTCCGATCCCGACGGGTACCTGTTTGAACTCAATCAGTCTCCGGTATCGGCCGATAAAGCCCAGTGATCGACGTTATTAATGGCCCGTTATACCGCTGGTAGCCAACTGACTCGCTTACAACTGGTCAACTCCATCTAATCGTTTTTTAATCGAAACTCTCATTTGCGGGTTATATACACCTGTATGCGCAGCCGTGCCAATTGAGTTTTGTATGTCATCCTTTATTCCAACGTCTAGTCCTGAACCGGAACCCCTGTCGAACCTGCCTATCCCGGCACCGTTCGATACGCTTTGGCATCAATTACTTACACATAGCACCGGTGGCCTTGTCGGACTGGTGGCGGTACGGGCAAGCGAAGCAACCGATGCGCCCATCATCGATTTCCGCTATCAGTTTCTGAACGAAGTAGCCCGACGCGACACACGCGACCAGCAACCCGACTCGAAAACCCCAATTATCGGCGCGCACCTGAGCGACTACTTTCCATCCATTCGCCAGACGACACTTTGGACAACGTATCTGGATGTGCTGGAAACCGGCCAGTTTCGCCGGGTTGAGCAGCATTACCAGATCGGCAAGCGCGACATTCAGGTTACGCAATCCGTATCACCATTCGGGCCGGATGGGTTGTTACTGGCGTATACAGAACCCAGTGACCTGCAACAGCTTACGCGCCGGCTGGCCCACCAAACCATTTTGCTGAACGGCGTGCTGGACTCGTCGCCCAATGCGGTGCTGGTGTTCGATGCTATTCGTGATACGAACCAGGAGATCACTGATTTTCAGGTAACGATGACCAACCGACAGGTTGCTCAGCTGGCGCAGCGAACCGACAAACCACCACTGGGGCAACTACTATCGACGCTCTACCCACTGACCTCCGATCAGTTTGGCCGGTTGTGCGAGTTGGTCAAAACGGGGGGTAGTCTGGTCATTGATCGGTACGTTCCGCACTATGCCCGCTGGCTGTCTATCTCCCTAACGACGCTCAATGATGGCTTCGTAGCGACGGTGCAGGACATCAGCGATGACCGGCAAATGCGCCGACAACTGGAACAGACGGTTCAGAACCTCCATCAGTCGAATCAGAGTCTGGAGCAGTTTGCCTACATCGCCAGCCATGACCTGCAGGAACCCCTGCGGAAAATCGTTTCGTTCAGCGATGTACTGAAAACACAGTTTTCGGCCGACATGAGCGAGGCTGCCGCCGACCTTGTTCACCGGATGCAACTGTCTGCCGGGCGGATGCGCGACCTAGTCGGTGATTTGCTCAATTACGCCCGTTTGTCGGGAACCCAGGTGGCCCGTCAACCCGTCAACCTGAATCACTTACTGGCGCAGGTAGTCGACGACCTTGAGTTCAGCATTCACGATCAGCAGGCGCAGGTTCAGGTCGAGCCGCTGCCCACGGTGCAGGGTGATGCTGTACTGCTGCATCAGTTATTTCAAAATCTGGTGGCCAACGCCCTGAAATTCCAGCCCAGCGCTCCCACAGCCCCCGCCCCGACTATACAGATCAGCGGTAGAGTGGCGTCGCCGGATTCATTACCAGAACACTTACGGCAAACTGATACTCCGCCCCATGCCTACGCCTGGATTACCGTCGCTGACAACGGAATTGGATTCAACGAAAAATACCTCGGGCAGATCTTTACTATTTTCCAGCGGTTACACGGGCGTTCACAGTATACCGGTACCGGTATGGGACTGGCAATTTGCCGGAAAGTAGTTGATATGCACGGAGGTTTCATAACGGCCAATAGTGTCGAAGGCACAGGCACAACATTCCACATATACCTGCCGGCGGTGTAGCCATTCGCTCATATATGTACCCTTTACGGTAGATATTCCGTGCGAATCTCAACTTTTTGCCGGTACATACGGTTCTCAATTCAGGTACGCAGATGAACCTATTGGTGGGCAATCATCTAGCCTGCCGGGTGTCTTTCCCCCCGCTTAACGCATGAACACTACTGACTCAACGTCGCCTTCCGTTGAAGGAAAATCCATTGCTAAGTCGCCAGCAAAACCCGGTACATCGTCGGTAAAACCAATAACCGACCTCCTTTGCTTTTCGCACCTTCGCTGGAATTTTGTTTATCAACGGCCACAGCATCTCTTGAGCCGGGCTACCGCCAATTACCGGGTCTGGTTTTTAGAAGAACCCGTCTGGTCTGACCAAACTCAGCTGAGTAAGTACCAGCCCACGGAAGGGGTAACGGTACTCACTCCTCATATTCCTCATCACACACCCGCCGATGAAGCCATTCGTTTGCAACGGCAGCTGTTGGATGAATTCATCAGTGAAAACCAACTGAACAACTTTGTTGCCTGGTACTACACACCCATGGCGCTGCTGTTCAGCGATCATATCAAACCCCGTCTGACGATCTACGATTGTATGGACGAACTATCGGCGTTCTGGGGTGCTCCTCCGCAGCTATTACAGCAGGAGCAGCGCCTGATCGACCGGTCAGCTATCGTCTTTACGGGTGGCATCAGTCTGTTTGAAGCCAAGCAGAATCGCCACCCTCAGGTGATGGCGTTTCCGAGCAGTATCGATTTCAATCACTTCTCTACCGCCCGGCAATCGTTGCCGGATCCCGCCGATCAGGCGTCAGTCGCCCGACCACGCATTGGCTTTAGCGGAGTGATCGACGAACGGTTCGACTACGAATTGGTGACGAAACTGGCAGCCCAACATCCCGACTGGCAGTTTGTCCTGATTGGTCCCATCGTTAAGATCGACCGGAAACTGCTGCCAAACGCGCCGAACGTGCATTATCCGGGTATGAAAAACTACAAGGATCTGCCTGCTTATTTCAGCAACTGGGACGTAGCTATTCTGCCCTTCGCCCTCAACGACTCGACCCGGTTCATAAGCCCGACCAAAACGCCGGAGTATCTGGCGGCTGGTCTGCCGGTGGTGTCGACACCGATCCGCGACGTAGTTAGAACGTACGGAAACGAGGACTTCGTGCAGATCGCGGATACGGCTGAAGCCTTTGGTAAAGCCATCGAGCGGGCACTGGCGGGTCGCCACCCCGAAAACTGGGCACAGATCGACAAGTTCCTGACCGAAAATTCATGGGATCACACATGGCAGGAAATGAACCGACTTATCCTCGCTAATCTGAAGATGAACGTCGAGCAGTAGTATCGACAGTACATATAGTTTGCAACCGCCCGGCTAGTGATAGCCGGGCGGTTTTTTTATTCACCCTTCGGCACGACCATCACGACGCTTTCCTTCTCGATCAGCACCTGTCCTTCGGCCAGTCCTTTCGGCTTACGCACGAATTTGCGGGGCGTGACCGTAACCGGACAAAGACTATCGGTACGCCGTCGGGAATACCAGGCCGCCAGTTCGGCCGCTCGCTCGATTACGTTACGCGGAAACGGCTTTCCCGCCCGGTACTTGATCAGTACATGCGAACCAGACACATCGCGGGCGTGCAGCCATAAGTCTTCTTTGTACGCAAACCGCTGCGTAAGCAGATCATTATTACGCGCATTGCGACCGATCAGGATACGAAATCCGTCCAGATTGACCTCTTTGAACAGTTGGTCGGCGGAGAGAGCAGTTACGCCGGTTTCGCCGGTGAGCCCCTGCTGCTTTACGTACCGACGCAGTTCTTTCAGGCTGGTCAGTTCAGTAAGCGCCCGGCGTTGTTCATCGATTTTTACCAGTTCCGCTTCCTGGGAGGTGGCCTGTGCGGTCAGGTGTTCTTCTTCGATTTTCTCATTTTTCGCCTTCCGGTAAAAATTCTCCGCGTTTCGTTGCGGAGTATAGTCAGGCTTGAGCTTCAGTGTTACCGGCTGGTCGTGGTAGAAGTCGTACAGCGATACCCGCTCTGGTGATCGCATACCGGGCGGCACATCGATGTCGTGCAGATTCGCCATCAGAATATGTCCCATCTGTTCATGACTCAATCCCTCATCGCGGCTCATCAACCGCTGCATAGCCGCGTCGATCAGGGCGTTGGCCCGTTTCTGTCGTTTGTCCAGCAGACGCAGCCAGGCTCCACGCTCCTGCTCAATGGTATTCCGCCCGTTGAATTGACTGAAAAACTGGTTGGCTGCTTCGATCGGATCGTCGGTTTCCCGTTGTACTTCTCCCACCGGCAACAGACTCAGTGTCGGCTGGTAATGCCAGACCGTCAGATAAAACCGATCATCATCGAGCAAAGTCAGCATTTTCTGAATCAGCGGCCACCGATCGACGCCCTGCACCGGCCCGCCATTCTGAGCAATCAGCCACTCGTTAACGACCTTACCGAAGGTGGGAAACAGCACACGGTGGTCGAATTCAGCGGCCATGTAAGCTTCGTACGACTGGTCGATTGGCCGGTTCAACTGCGAAAGATGCAGCTCGTAGTCGGTTGCCAGCTTATGATTAAACAGGTCGATGACGGTATCGCCCTGAAAAGCCAGCAGATTGGGGCGGTTACCAAAGAATTTAAAGACCAGTGTGTAGTCATTTTCCAACTCGATGGCCAGACAACGCTCGTTCTGAAATGAGTAAACCGCCGTCACGACTCGCCCCGGCCGATTGGTCGATGCAGCTTCCAGATCGGTATCGGTTGGTTCGTCGGCCTCGGTTAACTTCTCAAACAGATCCACACTATTCTGACGCGCCCGGCGCACCGACTCCGGGAAAACCAGGCCGGAAAAGTCGGGGCGTAACGTAGCCTTGATATAAAAAGGCCGGTAATAACTAAGCGGCCCTTTTGCTTGGGCGAACACCAGTATTACTTCATCGCGATCCTGACTGAAGCAGTTCATAAATCGTAACCCGACCAGCGGCTCGATCAGAGCGGGAGCGAGTTTGCGCAGAAAGTAATAGTTCGTATGCATGGGTGGCAAAGGTAACGACCCTTTGCCGTAGGCTTACCAATCTATCAACGTTTCCTGCCGGGCATCGTCCTTTTGCAGACGTTTAATGAATAGTGAGTAATTGTGCTTTACATAAATTTACAGTTCTTCTATAAAGTAAATATAACCAGGGGTTTCACAGTCTGCAGAATGCGGTATATCCCTATAGCCAATATGAACTGGTACTAGATGCCGCACGGATTTGATTCCGTCTAACTGAACAAAATAAAGATTAATTAGCAATTAATGAAACTAGCTAAAGCGTTTTACGTAAAATGCTGAATATCAATGTGTTAATACGATAAATACAGGAGCAATGATCGTTTTTCATAATCCATTGTCTAAATAGTTAAATAATAAATAAGATAGCACCTTGTATTATGCCTAAACAGCTATAATATTTGTACGAATAATACCATTGGTATTACTTCTTAACTATTTCTAAATCCTTTTCTACAACCTTTATGAGAACATCGTTCTACAGGTTGCTGCAAACCACACTTGTGGCTGTAGTTATGCTGTTGTGGAGTATTCATGTCTCTGCGCAGGACCGTCGGCTGACGGGTAAAATTACGGGTCCCGATGGTGCCGTTCCGGGTGCCAACGTCGTCCTGAAGGGTACCCAGACAGGTACCTCGACTGATGCCGAGGGCAACTACTCCCTCCCGATTCGGGGTACAAATCCGGTTATCGTCATTTCTGCCATTGGGTACAAAACCCAGGAATTGCAGGTGGGCAATCGCACCAGCTATGACATTCTGCTCGTTGAAGATGCAACGGCACTTAGCGAAGTGGTTGTAACGGGTTACACGACGGAAAACCGCCGTGACGTAACAGGTGCTGTTGCTACGGTAGCCCCAGCCCAACTTCGGGTCGTTCCCTCAACCAACGTCGAGCAGCAGTTGCAGGGGCGCGTAGCCGGGGTAACGGTTATTACGAATGGTCAGCCGGGCACCAGCAGCCAAGTGCGGGTGCGTGGTTTCGGCTCGTTTGGTGGTAACCAGCCGCTGTACGTCGTTGACGGCGTTCCAACCCAGAACATCAGCTTCATTCCGCCCGATGACATCGAAAGCACCACGGTACTGAAAGACGCGGCTTCGGCATCGATCTACGGAGCGCGGGCAGCCTCCGGCGTTATTGTTATCACCACCAAGCGCGGGCAGCGCCGGGCGCAGAAACTGAGCGTTAGCTACGACGGACTGTATGGCGTAACCGATCCGGGTCATGGCCCCAAGTTTCTGAATCCACAGGAACAGGCAGACTGGGCCTGGCAGGCGCGTAAAAACGACATCTATCAGGGTACGTATCTGACCAATGATTTCAACGGCATTGCCAATGGTCAGTACGGTACAGGGTCAACACCTGTGCTACCCGATTATCTGTTGGTGGGCAACCGGTCAGGGCTGTCGGCGTCGCAGGTAGATCTGTCGGCAGAAGCTGCCAAGTACAATACCAATTCGACCAACGGAGCGGTTTACAACGTTATTCCGGCCAACAAGCAGGGGACCGACTGGTACAAGGCGATCACGCGGGTTGCCCCGCTGACGCGTCATACGATTGGCTTCTCGGGCGGTACCGACTACAGTCGTTTCTACATCAGCCTGGGCATGCAGAATCAGCAGGGTATCGTGCTGAACAATAATTACTCGCGTTACAATCTGCGGGCCAACACCGAATTTGATCTGAGCAAGAAGATTCGCATTGGCGAAAACTTTCAGGTTGCGTACATCCGCAACGTCGGTGTACTGGGCAGCGTTGGTAGCCAACTAGGTAACGGTACAAACAACAACTCAAGCTCAGCAACGGATGAGAATGATGTACTAACCGCCTTTCGTATCGCGCCAATTATTCCGGTGTACAACTCGTTTGGTGGCTACGCCGGTACGGCAGCACCTGGGTTTAACAACCCAAACAACCCAGTTGCTAACCGGCAGGCACTGGCCAACAACGGTAACTTCAACATCTACGGATTTGGTAACGCGTACGTCGAATACGACGTTATCCCCAACCTGACACTGCGGAGCAGCATCGGCGGCAACTACTACTCGGGCTATTCCAATAGCTACGGCCGGGTGCAGTACGAGAACTCGGAGAACAACACGACCTATACCTACAACGAAGGGTCGAGTTATGGCTTATCCTGGACGTTTACCAACACGGCCAACTACAAACAGACGTTCGGCAAGAGCGAACTGTCGGTACTGGGCGGTATTGAGTCATTGAATACGGGACTTGGCCGATTCGTCGGTGGATCGGGGATCAATCCATTCACAACGGACCCCAACTACGTAACGATCTCGACCACCACGCCAGGCGCAACCCGCCAGACGTACAGCGGCAACGGGCTGGGCAACAAGTTCTTCTCGGTCTTCGGTCAGGCACGGTATATCTACAACGAGAAGTATATCCTGACCGGCGTTGTTCGTCGTGACGGTTCGTCGCAGTTTGCGCCAAGTAACCGTTACGGGGTATTCCCGGCCGTATCAGCAGCGTGGCGTCTGTCGTCGGAAGACTTCATGAAGAACCTGCCCTGGATTTCGGATCTGAAAATTCGGGGTGGCTACGGCATCATGGGTAACTCCAACTACCTGAGCGCAACGAACCAGTACAACCTGTATGCCTCCAACGCCGGTAACGGTTACGACATCAATGGTACGAATAACGCCGTTAATGCAGGTTTTTACCGGAGTCAGATTGGTAACGCAGAAGCAAAATGGGAAAGCAGCATCACCTCGAACATTGGTCTTGACGGTTCGTTCTTTAACAACAAACTGGAATTTGCCCTTGACTTCTGGCGCAAAGATACCCGCGACCTGCTGTTTCAGCTTAGCCTGCCCGGCGTAGTGGGTACCCGCGCTGCGGCTCCGTATTCGAACATTGCCAGCATGCGTAACCAGGGTATCGACCTGCTGGTGACCAACCGGGGTAACATTGCCGGTGGTCTGGGTTACGAAGTGACCCTGATCGGCGGTTTGCTGCAAAACCAGATTACGTCGCTTGCTCCTGGTGTTCCGTACTTTACAGCTGTCGGCAACAGTTCACAACGGCTGAGTACGCCTGTTATCCGTAACGAGCCCGGTCATCCACTGTCGTCATTCTATGGCTATAAAGTGATCGGTCTGTTCAATAGCAAGGAAGAAGTGGCCGCTGCTCCCACTCAGGATGGTGCCGCTCCGGGCCGCTTCCGCTATGCTGATACGAACGGCGATGGTAAAATCAGTGACGACGACCGGCAGTATCTTGGCAGTCCAATTCCGAAGTTTACGGGTAGTATCACGCTGACGCTGAAGTACAAAGGCTTCGACCTGAACACCAACCTGTATACTTCGCTGGGTAGCCAAATCTTCAACTATTCGAAGTGGTACACGGACTTCTATCCGTCGTTCACGGGTGCTGCGGTTGCAGCCCGCGTGAAAGATTCGTGGCTGCCGACACACACCAACACGAGTGTCCCCATCTACGAAAGCGTATCGAACTTCAGCACAAACACACAGGCGAACTCGTACTACGTTGAGAATGGTTCATACGCCCGTCTACAATACCTGACGCTGGGTTACACCTTCCCATCACTGGTTCTTAACAAGATCAACTTCAACCGCCTGCGCGTATACGTATCGGCCACTAACTTGCTCACCATTACCAAGTACTCGGGTCTTGATCCAAGCATTGGCGGTGCGGCTGACACCAGCTTTGGTGTTGACGTAGGTAACTATCCCATCACACGTGCCTACAACGTAGGTGTGAGTCTGGGCTTGTAATCACTTTTGGCGGAATATCTATTCTGTACTCCGCCCACCTTTTGGTTCACCTTATCAAGTAGAACAGACATATGAAATATTCACTTGTGAAGGGCACGGTAGCCACAGCGATGCTGATGAGCGTTACCTTCGCCTGTAACGACAAATTCCTGGATGTCCCAGCCACGGGTCAGTTGTCCAGTACGCAGCTGACCTCGAAAGCTGGTGTTGAGGGGGTGCTGATCGCGGCTTACGCGCAGCTTAATGGCCGGGGTTACACACAAACCGCCAGTTCTTACAACTGGATGCGGGGTAGTATCTCTGGGGGCGATGCCAATAAAGGGTCAAACTCAGGAGACTTCAGTGCAATTACGCCTTACGAAACGTATCAGGTACTGGCAACCAGCAGTGAAGCGGGCGGGAAATGGAATGCCATGTATGAAGGTATCTCGCGCGCTAATGCAACGCTGCGTACATTGGCTACTGCCGGCTCAGACGTAACCGCCGACGACAAGAAGCGGATCTCGGGCGAAGCCCGGTTCCTGCGCGCTCACTACTACTTCGAACTGAAGCGGGCGTTTAACATGGTCCCCTACGTTGATGAAACGGTCGATTACGGCACCGGCATCGATAAGGTCGCCAACAACGTCGACATCTGGCCGAAGATCGAAGCCGATTTCCAGTACGCTTACGACAACCTGCCTGCTACACAATCGGCCGTAGGCCGGGCCAACAAGTGGGCTGCTGCATCGTATCTGGCTAAGACATACATGTACGAGGCCAAATACAGTCAGGCAAAAACGCTGTTTGATCTGATTATCGCCAGTGGTACAACGGCCGGTGGCACGAAGTATGCCCTGGTTGCGAACTACACGGATATTTTCAACGCAGCGACGGAAACCAACTCGGAGTCGGTATTTGCCATTCAGGCGGCCGCCAACACGGGTAGCTCAGACAACGCAAACCCCGATCTGGTACTGAACTTCCCCTACAACACGGGATCGAACGGCCCGGCCGGCTGCTGCGGTTTCTTCGCGCCCAGCTTCGAACTGGGTAACTCGTTCCGCACAACAGCGGCTGGACTACCCCTGCTCGACGGATCGTACAACACAGGGGCTAACCAGCTCAAAACCGATCAGGGTATCGCTTCCAGCGCAGCCTTCACACCCGACGCCGGCCCGGTTGATCCCCGTCTCGACTGGTCGGTTGGTCGCCGTGGGCTTCCTTACCTCGATTGGCAGAATCACCCCGGTCTTGACTGGATTCGTGACCAGAGCTTTGCGGGCCCCTACTCGCCCAAAAAGTTTGTCTTCTACAAATCGCAGGACAAAACGCTTACCGATGGTAGCTCCTGGACGGATGGTTATTCAGCCATCAACTACCAGATCATCCGGTACGCTGACGTACTGCTGATGGCGGCTGAAGCCGAAATCGAAGTGGGTAGTCTGGAAACGGCCCGTACCTACATCAACCAGGTACGCACGCGGGCAGCCAACCCAACCTATTGGGTGAAAGCCTACGCGGGTGGCAACGCAGCCAACTACGTAATCAATACGTATTCGACAGCGTTTGCCAGCAAAGATGCTGCGCGCACGGCCGTTCGTTTCGAGCGCAAGCTGGAGCTGTCGGGTGAAGGTCACCGCTTCTTCGACCTTGTTCGTTGGGGCGTAGCCGCTACGACGCTGAACAACTTCCTGGCGTACGAAAGCCTGAAGCTACCAGTTGCCTACGCAGGCGGTAAATTTACATCTGGTAAAGATGAGTATATGCCGATTCCGCAACAGCAGATCGACTACCAGGGTACCAGCGTTCTGAAACAGAACCCCGGTTACTAAGCCAACTTACACTGGTGGATAAAACAAACCGCCCCGATGCAGGACTGCATCGGGGCGGTTTGTTTTATCCGAACAATCGGACGAACCCGGCGTTTGATTAATACCAAATCAAACTAACGTTATGAGCAAGGGAGCCCCACAACCAACCGTCCGCGATACAGCCGACGAAACCAAGAAGTACGAACTCAACACCAACCTGCCCGATGAGAATCAGGGCAAAACGTCGCGTGGTAAGCACAAAAGCAAACAGAGCACCGAAGATGAGCACGACGCAACGGGTTCAGTTGAGAAAGAGGACTAACTACAGCTAACAGGCAGTATACATCTGTTTTTCTGTTAAAATGAAAAGGCTCACTGACGAATCAGTGAGCCTTTTAAACGTTTATAGCGTTGTCGGTAAAGATACCGGCAGTTGTGCCTTAGTACGATTACTTAGCGCTATCAGCCGACATCATCGTCGAAGCTGAATCGGTAGCCATCGTCGAAGCCGAATCACCCATCATCGTCGAAGCTGAGTCACCAGCCATCGTTGACCCGCTTTCGCTGGTAGTGGTAGTTTCGGTCGATTCGGTCTTTTTCGAGCTGCACGAGGTGGCAAGGGCGATCATGGCCATGAAGAAGAAGGCAGATTTCGTGATTGCTTTCATAGTTTTATCGGAGTGTTTTTTTAAGTGAAAAATTATCAATGTCGCTGTTAATACACGTAAGCCGGAAAGGTAACCCACAATTTTTCATCTTTTTTTTGGGTTACGTTTCTAGCGCACCGGTATTAATCAATGAGCAACGTAATGAAGGAAAGCAGACGTACGAACCTGACTGACGCTGAGTTGCTGATGGGGCTGTCCAACGGATCGGATTCAGCTCTCCAACAGCTTTACCGGCAGTATTTTCCGATGGTGCTGCACTTCGTCACCAGCAATAGTGGTAGCGAAGACGACGCCAAGGATATTTATCAGGAAGCATTGATTGTCGTGTACGAAAAAGTGCGGACCGGGTCGCTCGATTTGCAGTGCCAGCTAAAAACGTATCTCTACTCGGTAGGTCGGCGGCTGTGGCTGAAGCAACTCGCCCAGCGCGGACGATACATTGTCAGAGACACAGACCAGTCGGTGCGGGTTGATGACGACATGACCGACCACGAAGAGCGCGACCGGCAGTTCGACCTGATGGCCGAATCGCTTGACCGGCTGGGGGAACCCTGCCGCACGCTGCTTGAAGATTTTTACATTCGGCACATGAGTATGCAGGCCATCACCGAGAAGTTTGGCTATACCAATGCCGACAATGCCAAGACGCAGAAGTACAAATGTCTGATGCGGCTGAAACGATTATTTTTTGCCGAATACAAACAGTAAAAAGTTATAGAGTTGTAGAGTTAGACAGTTGCAAAGTTGCCATCCGGCGTCAGCCAGAGCGTGCCAGCAACTAGCCAACTTTACAATTTAGAGAACCACAACCATTCCGTTTAACAACGCACGACTATGAACGACGAGCAGGAACTAGAAAATGCCCTCCGAGCCTACGGCGATCGGGTCAGGCTACGCCGTAAACTGGCGACCGTACAGGCGTCAATCGACATGGACGAGATGCACCGGCAAGCCGAGACGTTTGGTGAAGAGCAGACACCTGTGCGCTCCTTGTGGCAGATGTATCGTACGACGCTGGCGGTGGCCGCTTCCGTAGCTGTCGTCACAACGTTTATGTCTATTTTTATTTATCGCTCTTACCAGAACAGTCATCAGCAGCAACAGCAGCAGTATAGCCAGCTAAGCAAAGAGATCCAGGCGGTGAAATCGTCGCAGCGACGGATTCTGAACGATCTCGACGGGCGGGGCCAGGCACTCAACGCGGCTGTCGCATCAGCTCAGGTGGCCGGTACGGGATTCATGCTTACCACCGACGGGTATCTGGTAACCAGTAACCACACTGTACGTGATGCCGATTCGGTTTACGTGCAGAGTCAGCAGGGAGCGGTGTATAAAGCGCGGGTGGTCTACAACGATCAGCCCCACGACCTAGCCATTCTCCAGTTGTGCAGTGATGCGTCATTCCGTCCGTCGACAGTTGCCATTCCCTATGGAGTCGATCCGCACCCGTCGGATCTGGGCGAACGCGTATTCACCCTGGGCTATCCCCGTGACGAGATTGTCTACGGAGAAGGGTATCTGAGTTCATCGACGGGCTATCAGGGCGATTCGACCGCCTATCAGGTGGCAATCGGCGTAAACCCCGGTAATTCCGGCGGGCCACTGCTCAACGAAAAAGGGAACCTGATCGGCATTATCAGTGGCAAGCAAACAACGGCCGAGGGCGTTAGTTTCGCCGTTAAAACTGACTACCTGCTTCAGACGATCAACAGCATTCCGGGCGATTCGCTCAAAGGCCAGCCGCTGCGACTGAATCGCAAAAGCGCCCTGACAACACTGCCCCGCAAACAGCAGATCAAGCGGATGATGGCCTGCGTGTATCAGGTAAGTGTATTCAAGCACCGATAGTCGAAACAAGGGCAAACAATTCCGTTGTCCGGTGGTTTTATCCATACTACCATTGAACTGACAACGAAATGAAAAAGATAATGATGCTGGCGTTCTCGCTGGCCCTTACGGTGGCTGTTGCTTCGGCGCAGGATACCAAGCAGAACGCGAAAGAAACGGCAAAACAGGCCGGTCGCACAGCCGACGCTGCCATGGACAAAGCGGGTCGTGCGACTAAGAAAGCTGGTCGTGCTGTAGCAGACGAAACGAAAGCATCGGCAAAAGCTGCCAAAGACGGTGCAAAGAGTGTCGGTAACAAGATGTCGAATGCTGCGTCGAACACGAAAGAAGACGTGAAAGACGGCACTAACAAGGCACTTAACAAAGCCGACCGTGGTATGAAGAAGGCTGAGCGCAAGATGGACAACTCGAAGTAGTAGTTAGTCTGGTGTACTCACAGAAAGGGCCACTATCGTTGGATAGTGGCCCTTTCTGTGAGTACACCAGACTAACTAAAATCAGCCAGCGGCTGGATACCCTCACTCCTACTCAGTACTTTTGAGCAATGAACTTCCAAATTTCTGTTCTTCTTTTCGGCATCACACGCGACCTGACCGGCCAATCGTCGTTATCGCTGCCACTGGCTGAAGGCGCGCAGGTCAGTGATCTGCTTCAGGCGCTGACTGAGCAATTTCCGGATTTAGGCCGGATACGGTCGCTGATGGTAGCTGTCAACGGTGAATACGCCGAGCCTGACCAGGTTTTATCGACAAAAGACGAAGTGGCTCTCATTCCGCCGGTTAGTGGCGGCTAATCATCAGCCCGCTTGTCGTTCAACACCATTCCTATCAGACTATGATAAGTATCACTAGCGACCCTATTGACATTTCGTCGGCACTTACCCTATTGCAATCCGATCAGGCCGGTGCCGTTGACTTCTTTCTGGGTCTGGTACGCGACAATACACAGCAGCGCCCCGTCGACCACCTCGAGTATGAAGCCTACGACCGTATGGCAATCAGCGAAATGCAGAAGATCGTAGATGAAGCGCGCAACCGCTGGACGATTCTCGAGTGCGTCGTCGTTCATCGAAAAGGGCTGTTGCGCGTAGGTGAGATTGCGGTACTGATTGGCGTATCGACCCCCCACCGTGCCGACGCGTTCGACGCCTGTCGCTATATCATCGACACGATCAAGCAGACAGTACCCATCTGGAAGAAAGAAGTGTTTACCGATGGCGAATCGTGGGTCAACGCCCACCCCTGACACCAGCCAGTTACTTGTTTCTGCCTGCGCCAAGCGCGTACGTTCCCGCTAACGGATAATGATCGGAATAGCGGACGGTGTTGATGGTTTCCAGCTTTAGCGCGGGTATTCGGGGATCATGAAACTGATTGTCGATACGGATATAGCCCGGTAGTCGGTTGTAGCTGAAACCAAAGCTATGACCGGCATCTTCGAAACTGCTGGGCAGTACCCGGCGCATCCGTTCGTAGACCACGCTGTACGGTGTATCGTTGAAATCGCCCGCTACGAGTACCGGAAATTCACTTTCCCGGATATGTCGTTCGACATGCCTGACCTGCCACTGCCGCTCAATGAAGCCCGTCCGTAGGGCACTCAGTACGCCATGTGTTTCGTGTTTTACGCCAGTCATCTCCTGCTGTTTCAGCACCTTACCTACCCGAATGCCCATCGAGTGCAGATGTACGTTGATAACCCGAATTGTATCGTTGCCGATCTTGATGTTAGCCCAGAGAATACCGTTGTTCGTTCCAAACGCTTCGCGGTCGGAATGGATGATGGGGTACTTCGAAAAAATAGCCATCGCCGGGTTACCGTATTCCTTGTCCAGTTCGGCCGGGTTTAATACAATAGAGTATTTATAGCCCGCTTCCTGCATTCGCTGGTACAAATTGTAGGCCGGTATAGGTTTGACGTTGGTAGCCTCCTGCAGGCATTTGATGGGCGCGTCGTAGTTCACTACGTAATCAATGGCGTCCTTTACCTCCGGGATCAGTTTGGTCCGGTCGGGTTGATTATTGACGAAAAACGACTGCACGTTATAGCTGAACAACGTTACCGACGAAGCCACAGATGGTTCCGGCGAATGCCAGGAAAACGTACGACGCCCGAACAACAACACGCCCAGGAGCACGACTATCGCTGGGAGCCAGGTTCGCCAGGGCCGCGTAAACCCCCAGACTACGCCCACGATCAGGTTCATCAGCCAGACGACCGGAATCGAAATCATAATCATCCCGGCCAGCCAGTGTTCAATACTCAGCGTATATAGCAGCCAGTAGGCCAACAGGGTATACAGTGCCAGCACGATGGTGATGGACCAGAATACAGACCGAAAAAAAAACGAGATGAGCTGTCCAGCCCGCGTACGTAATGACATAAATTGAGTACGACAATCAGCGTGCCGTTTCGTATGAAAGCCAAAAATAGGGTTTGCCAGCTATACGACCGCTTTCCGACCGGCCGCACCGTTTGCAAATCGCGAAAAAGTACGTTATCTTTGCCAGGCAAATACCGTATGGCAATGCAACAAAAAAGGGAGTCGGGACTCCCTTTTTTGTTAGCCTTACTTTATGAACGATAAAGAACAAATTTCAGCATTACTCACCCCTTACCTCAACGACGATCAGTTCTATATCGTTGACATTCAGGTTGTCGGACGTCGGGGAGGGCGAATCAAAGTAACGATTCTACTCGACAGCGACACGGGAATCAGTATCGACGAATGTGCCTCGATCAGCCGTCAGCTGGGAAACGACATGGAAGAACAACACTTGTTCGATGATGCTCCGTTTACGCTCGAAGTATCGTCGCCGGGCGTTGATTTTCCGCTGACGTTTGCCCGGCAGTATATACGTAACATCGGTCGTCAGTTGCTGGTTATGCTGACCGATAACGAGCAGCACCGGGGAACGCTCATTGCTGCCGATGAAACGGGGATTGTGTTCGACATTATTCCGGAAGTCCGGTCGAAGACAAAGCAGAAGAAAGAGCAGGAAGCAGGCATCGTCAGACTGAGCGGTCCCACAACCCTGCGCTACGATCAGATAAAAAAAGCAACGGTAGAAATCGTATTCAACTAGGTAGACGCACCCTTCACGGAGCCGACCCGCCACTCATAAACACTTACGACAACCATGACCAGTGGACTATTAATCGAATCGTTTGCCGATTTCGCCCGGTCGAAAAATATTGACCGGCCCACCATGATCGCCATTCTGGAAGAAGTCTTCCGGACGATGATCCGTAAAAAGTACGGGACCGACGAAAACTTCGACGTTATCATCAATGCAGAAAGTGGTGACCTTGAAATGTGGCGTACGCGCGAAATCGTGGACGACGATTCCGAGGACATTTGGGACTACGATAAAATTCCCCTCGCTGAAGCCCGCAAAATTCAGGACGACTTCGAGATCGGCGAACAGGTTGCCGAAGAAGTGAAACTGGACGATTTCGGTCGGCGCGTGGTACAGACAGCCCGACAGACGCTTATTCAGCGGATCAAGGACATGGAGAAGGAACTCCTGTACCAGAAGTACAAAGATCAGGTGGGCGATCTGGTGGGCGCGGAAGTGTACCAGATGCTCAAGCACGAGATCATTCTGACCGACCCCGAAGGCAACGAACTGAGCCTGCCCCGCACTGAGCAGATATCGAAAGACCGGTATCGCAAGGGCGACGCCGTCAAGGCCGTCATCAGCCGGGTCGATATGAACAATGGCACGCCCAAAATCATCCTGTCACGTACATCACCGGTGTTTCTGGAACGGTTGTTCGAAATTGAAGTACCCGAAATTTACGACGGCCTGATTTCGATTCGCAAGATCGTACGGGAGCCGGGTGAACGGGCAAAAGTAGCTGTCGAGTCCTACGACGACCGTATCGACCCGGTAGGGGCCTGCGTCGGTATGAAAGGCTCGCGGATTCACGGTATCGTTCGTGAACTGGGCAACGAGAACATCGACGTTATCAACTACACCGAAAACTTCGAACTGCTTATCAGCCGTGCCCTCAGCCCGGCAAAAGTAAGTTCGATGACCATCGACCGCGAAGCCAAACGCGTGTCGGTTTTTCTAAAGCCCGATCAGGTATCACTCGCGATCGGTAAGGGGGGGCAGAACATCAAACTGGCGGGTCGGTTGGTCGATATGGAAATCGACGTATTCCGTGATAACGAAGGGCAGGAAGACGACGAAGACGTCGACCTGATGGAGTTCTCGGATGAGATCGACAGCTGGATGATTGAAGAACTGCGTAAAGTTGGTCTCGATACGGCCAAAAGTGTATTGGCACTAAGCCCGGAAGAACTTATTCGCCGGACCGATCTGGAAGAAGACACCGTTGTTGAAATTCTGAATATCCTCAAACAGGAGTTTGATTAGTAGCTACTATCGGAATGCTACCCGGCGGTACGCAAAGTATGCGTCTTCGGGTAGCATTCCCGTTCATTCTTGACAAAACGGGATTTATATTGTGGGATCTCGTGTTCATACCATAACAGTAACCATTAAATTTGCCGACTACAGTCCGATAATATGGCAGAAGATAAGTCAATGCGCCTGAGCCAAGTGGCAAAAGTTCTCAACCAGGCAGCCGCCAGGGTTGTTGAGCGTCTGTCTGCCAAAGGGTTTAAGGTTGATAGTAATCCTAACACCAAAATCAACATGGAGCAGTTGGAGGTGTT
>Ga0160428_1000827_pt1 | contig 28903 bp, 27 predicted proteins | sample SolpanmetagenomM_FD_108198 | JGI IMG/M metagenome (GOLD analysis project Ga0160428, IMG submission 108198) | Solar panel surface microbial communities from Lawrence Berkeley National Laboratory, California, USA - M | ecosystem: Engineered > Built environment > Solar panel > Unclassified ... | reverse complement strand
TATCCACTGTATTGCTGACCTTGCTGTCCATAGCCCTGAGTATATTGCTGACTATAGCCCTGGTTGTACTGCTGTCCATAGCCTTGATTGTATTGTCCATAACCTTGCTGTCCATATCCTTGTTGGCCATATCCTTGCTGGTTATACTGCGGATATCCTCCACCATATCCCTGACCTTGCTGCTGGTATCCACCATATTGCTGATACTGTGGTTGGAATGTGGAAGCGCCTGGCTGGAAGCTGTTGGCGCCAGGAACGAAGGCTTGAGGCTGCTGCCGCTGCTGGTTGCCGTTCAAGTTGACATTCTGCGTTCTTCTGGAGAGGTCTTCCTGCGCATCTTGGTCGTCTTCCCACGAGTCGAGGCCGGACATGTTGTATGTATGTTTTTTCTTAGTTCGTGCCGATCGGCGGTGCGGTGTCTGGTGGGTGTTTCAGATGCAGGTGTAGTTTCAGATCTTGTAGGGCGAGATAAATGGTTTGGAAGATGTGGAGATAGAAAGTGTAGCGGCCCCTGCTTGACAATGTGAGTCACTATAAAAAATTCGAGATCCCGATGTTGCTGTTACCCCCTCTATCTCAGACCCCACCTCTCACTGCAGAAATACGTCGTTTAGGGCAGTCTCACCTAGTTCATCGTGCTTAGCTTAGCAACAGTGCAAACAAAGAAGTAAACAGCCATTCTGATCCTTAGTCATTCTGCTAAGCGCCAGTCGCTCATGCTTGTTGATGTCAAGTTGTCTTGAGATACAGGCTGTGCACTGAGAGTGCTCTCTGACGTGGTTGTGAAGTCATCTAACAAGAGCAATGTGAACCTATGAGCCTCGAATTGTGACACTACAAATCAAGACTTCTATTGACTTTGTCATTTGACTGCTGGCCATAATGGACTCTTTACTGCTGAAAGTGAGACTGCTACTCTGTCTGCTCGTCTATCTCACATACTAATATGCCCAAACCAGGTCACGCAACAGGCGATGAATTATGCTATTCGGTAGGTACTGGCTCGCCAGAAGGCGCTTGACTACATCAGCTCATGGTGTGTGCAGCTCAGGAATCACCATAACGAGCACCTACGCAATCTCACAATGCTCGCGTCTGATGAAGGTACGGTTGAATTAGCGCGATCTACATACACAGAGATTGATCACGATTTCAGCAAACCAAAGACGAGCATGATCGTCAACAATTGGGAAAGCTGCAACGCCGACTTGAGAGCAAGATCCGCATCATATCTCCCGCAATCGACATGATCGAGCTAATCACCGCCCGTGGCAACACCAGCCTCGAATCAGCTTTGGCATTAACAAAGTCGTTACGTTGGGATATCCAGGCACTCGGTGTACGACTTGCGAAAGCTGCAGCGAATGAGGAGCTTACTCGCAAAGGAAGCTCCAGAGCCAACTCAAAGATACAAAACGAGATTGAGCTCAAAGGAGTCATATCTGACATGACCTCTCTGCTTGAGAAAATTGAAGACGCTGTACCACTGATAAATCTTGCTATCACGACGTCTGGCGTCAGTCTTTCGACAAACCTCCCAGCGTCCATCTCACCCTCGAGACTCCTTCAGGCAAGCACTTTCCTGAGCACAGGTGATGCACAATACAGTACTCGTAATGCTCGATCTGTACAGATTGGACCTGCCTTTACCCTGTCAATGTATATGCTGTTTTCTGGGCACTCACTTCGACCCCATGACGATGATGGGTTCAGGAACACTACGTGGCAAGAAGTTATCCATAAAGTGCGAGTGAAGCTTGTTCGCACTAGTCTTAATACCTTGGAAGAACTTCCCTCCTTCGATGACTCGCCGAATGGAGTGTATGAACAAGGTGCAACGCCAGGAGTGGATGGGTACTTTCCCACCTCGATCCCGTCGAATGCGAAAGTGGACGAGTTCGCTTATCAGCTACTATTTGTGGAGGATCTTGATGATGGACGTGTTCACACACTTGAAGAGGACGAACCGCAGCCGGATCAATTCGACGATATTTCCAGTGCTGGCATCCGAGAAGTAATACCTATTCATCAGATCTCAAAGATATTCTACGCAGATACTGGCAAGATTTTGAACATTGGATCTGAAGGCGAAGTCAATAACCCTGTCCTACTCCTCAAGCGTGACATTAGTGCTGTACCGCCAAGACGAATGATGGAAAGAGATACTGCGCAGAGCATGTGGGATGAAGAGGAGGATGATATTGAGGAAGAGCAAGATCAAGATGAAAAAGAGGACAAGTCAAATGAGAAGAGCGAGCTAGATGAGCTGAATGCACAGTTTGCGCGCGACATGTCCCATGCGGAGGAAGATATGACAAGGGCAGAAGCTCCTAAACCATGGCGCTTACCTGCTGGACTTGATCCTGAATGGATCGCTCTGGAAGTGTTCACCGAAGAGGAGGAGTCTGATACCGAATCGGAAGTGGCTGAAGAAGATTCAGATTCCAGCAGAACCAAACACACCCCTGTGGCTTCGCCACCAACTAGACAAGGTTCTGTTGAGCCAAGTCTCACATCCGCCTTGTCAAAACTGAGACTTAGCCCTTCGAAGGCTGGCACGCCATCTGCCTCATCACCAGCCAATGCCGTGGTGATCTCATCACAGCAGAACAAGCAAGTCACACAGACGCGTTTCGGCTTGGCTGCTGCCAGCTCTTCTGTGCGAACATCATTATCACTTCTGGAAATGCTCGTTCGTCTAACCTCACTACAACAGTTTCAACAAGCATCACATTTATCAATCAATGATGAGCTTCTAAACTTCTTCCTCGAGGAGTCATCGACAACTGGGGCCGCTCCTGGTGATATCGAAGCTCGGAAGAAGATTCGTAATGCAACACGTGCACGAGTAGGCTTCGATCCTTATGATGAGAGTCCCATCAAGCGTCGCGGCGAGCAATATCAGTATCATAATGATAATGACGAGGGAGGATGGGACAATGGCTGGGAGAATGTTCAAGGAGAAGAAGCGTTTGCACCACGGACTCCTCTCGATGCAAGAAGTGCTCGATCGCCAACAATGCCGCGTTCGAGTCCAAGTCGGAGCCCATTTCCAGCTCCAGTATCGGCCAGGGCTATGAGGAGTGCTCAATCGACACCGATCAGACAAGTCAACTCGCCGGGTCGATGGGCAGCTCGAAGCTCTCTCGCCACACCACCCTCAACCTTTAGAGCAAGACCGATTCCTGATCAGAGTCATCCTTCTCGGATTAGTCAGAGCAGTCCTCTGGTGAATACGCTAACCTCGAGTCCACCTGGAACACCAAAGATAAAGGTTGAGGAGGATAAGGAGGCCTAGAAGAGGTAGTTACGATGAGTCACGACATGATGATGATCATAATGAAGTTAACGACATGCATGTGGAGTATTAAACAGCACTAGAATACCTCACATATGACGAGACACATGATGTTTGAGCAAAGAAAGAAGCAAAATAACGTCTCGTTGCCTGCGTAAGTGAGGTAGCCACTCTTTGAGTATGAAACATGCCGTATTAGCCTAAAAGGGCCAACGCCTTTCTGATGCCAACCTGAAACAATCCTCACACAACTCTTACATCTCTTTCTCACAATTTCTTTCCAACGACACAAACGTGACTTTATTCCACCTGAATATTTTCTGAATGATGAGGTAGCAAGTGACACTGCTCAGAGTAGCATTGAGGCTAACATTCCTATTCTTCTAGTCGACCAAAGCAGTCAACACCCGCGCTCAGCTGCTTCAGCTACGACGAGAATAATCGACAGATTTTAACACAGACATCGACACAACGAGTGACTCGATCGACACCGAAGCACAACCCTCTGCTTGCTGACCATTTGGGTCTGGGCCGAGATGAGAACAAAGGACCCTTGGCTCAACTGGCCCAACCCGAAATCGATGAAAGCTCCAAAAAGCCTTCCAAGAGCCGAAAGGGTGCTGCGAGGACTAGTAAAGCACCAAGGAAACCTCGTTCTAAAAAGCAGACAAAGTCAGACCTGGTCGCTTCCCAGCAATCTGAAATAGATACAGACGTGGTAGTGACAACAAATACTGCCTCAGTACCCAATATCGGAGATTGGAGCAGAACTAAACCTGGAATCAAGCATGTCGACGGTAACAAGCCTTTAGCTTGTGATCCGGAAACAGTAAACAATGTCCAAATCGACACAATACCTGAAGTTCACGTCAGCATTCAGAGAGCGAAAACGAAGCTTGATGCCTTTATGTTCAGTGACTCTGCCCCGGCAATTTCTGAGCAGCTCACTGTAGCGGGAGCCCAAGAAGATGTTCAGGAAGATGCTGTGATCGGTTCACCAGTAGTTCAGTCTATGCTGGACGATGTGCCTTCAGCTGCATACACTGAGGATGAGCTGTATGGAGACTTCTGGCACAATGATGTGCTGGCCGAAGGTGATGTGCCTGATTATGAGTGTGATGTGCCTGAATATGCAGCAAGTGACAACCTACCTGACGATGTCGGTCGCAAGGAGGAAGTCGTTGAAATGTCAAGCGGTCCGACCTCAGAGGACTTGCAGGATGTGTACGAAGCTATGCTCGACTCCAGCGGCGCACGTGTCGAGGTTGAACAAAATGCGACCACTGTAGGATTTCATGATCATGCAAAAGCGGACACGCTCATGACAGCTTCATTCGAAGATGAGCTCGAAGATGAGCTCGAAGATGAGCTCGAAGATGACGCATTCAAGGACATTGTCATTGACGAAACCATGCCAGACGTCGAACAGCAATCCGGCAACAGAACCACTGCTCCGAAAGACTCATTTATCGACGAGACTTGTGAGACGTCTCTCGGCGGTGCCGACCTCGGTGAGAAAGAAGAGTTCGACGACGTTGCCTTGTCTGATTTCGAGTTCGACGAAGACGATACGTGGATAACAGAAAATCTGGACTTTCCCGTACTTCCCACAATCATCACAGCTTCCAATCTTACCATTCAGTCTAGCATGCAAGCTGGTATCGTGGTAGCTCAAAGCAAGAGCGAACTCGCACCCACGCCAAAAGTACCAAGATCCTCATCACCAATAGTCATCACTGACAGCGACGAACTTATTCCCACACAAAGCGAGCCACCAGCCACAGCGTTAATCTCGCTCCTACCTCAAATAGCACGAAAGCCCTATCCTCAACCAACACGCGACCGCTCCTCGATCCTCGGCCTGTCATCTTCTCCAATCCTCCGTGTCTGTTTCCGTCTCGGTTCTGCCCTCAAACTCGGCTCTAATGCAGAACGTTGCAACCAACATGTCATCATCGAACTGTACGCCCGAGTTATATCTTCACATCGCGAAGAGAGCAGTGGCAAACAGTTCTTCATATTGGCGGATCTGATGAATCCAGGACGGCCACCGGTAGTGGAGGCGGTTTATGAGGGATGGAAGGAGGGTGAACCGTGGAAGTATGATAGTGGACTGTTGATTGGTGAGAAGGAGGAAAGTGGTGTTGATGGAGAGAAGAAGCGAGAGAGATTGTGTCGGTGTTTGGGGAGAGTGGTGAGAGAAGGGAGGGGATGGATGTTTAAGATTATGAATGTGTGGAAGGCTGAGTGGGAGGATGTTGAATGGGTGAGAGGCATATATGCGTGCGACTAACACCGAGTCTCCCGCCGATGGGTTCGAGATAGCTGACACTCAGCTGATGTTTGGTATTGCTAGGTGGAAGCTTGGAGTGAAAGTATTGCTAAAGAAGCAGGTAACAAGGTACAATGTCTTTCTGCTATGTTGCGGATATGTGGTATCTAGATTAGATCTTGCTCTGATGGCACTGTATATATTGCTTCTAGAAACGATCACAATAAATTCGTGTATCTGTTCAGTTTGAGGCTGGCTGTTTGCGTTGCATACATTCATCTGATGTGTATGGTACTCCTCCTCTCTGGCCCCCCAAAGACTACTTGTTGTCAATTGTTGGAGAGGACAGCTATACTCGTTGCCGTTAGGAAACAAACAGTGAGTTCCCGAGGCAAACGAACAGTGGGAGGGGACTTCGATCTATACTTGCTGATCGGCTTATCCCATAATGCCAGCTGACCTTTTATGACTCACCAATCCGGAGCAGCTTGAAGCCACAAATCCACATTCACCATCGCCCTCCTCGGCAGATCCTTATACTTCTTCTCATCATAAGTCTCCTCAAGCCGCTTCTTCAGTTTCTTCATCTTAACAACGACCAACCTCTTCGCATTCTGCGGCGTCTCCCGCATCACAAAATCATACGCATCCTTCTCCAGTTCCCTCCTCTTCGCTCTCATCTCCAGCTTCTCCTCCTTCTCCACAGCACAAAGCGCACACTCACACTTGAATCCCCATGTGCGCATCAGACTCTGTTGGCGCGCATCGTAATCTGCGGACTCGTCGTAGGCGTGGTAGATTTCTTCGCCGGCTTTGATGTCTCTTGTGGCACGGACGAGCATCAGATCGCCGATGTATTCTTTTTCTGCGTTGGGGAGACAGGAGTGGTTGATGTATGCTGCGTAAACCCAGAGTCCGGCACTAGCTTTCGTGGCGTCTTCTTCGCCAAATTGGCCACCAGGACCGAAGGCATTGCGCGCGATGATGTCGTGGATTTGGAAGGTGTCCATGATTGAACTGCCGTCTTGTGTATGTAGCTTTTTGCCGAAGCCTGTGTAATCGCCGAAGAGATCGAGGACTTTCTCAACTTGGGAGGGATTGTTTAGCAGTTTTTGGACGACTGCTCGATGTAGACCCGCGGGAGTGGCACGCATTTGGTTGTCGCGCAGATCGTAAGTCATTGCTGTCCATGCTTTGGTGGGTTCGTGAGCCCAGACGACGCAGAAAGCTTTTTCACAGATGATCAGGTCGTTTGCCTTGATGTCTTGGGTGGCGAAGAGACCGCGACCTGCATTTGCAGTCGCTTTTACTGCAGTCTTACCGGTGTAGCTTGCTACATCGATGCGAGAGCGGGTTTGGGAGAGGTTTGCACGGATTTTCTTGAAGTCGTAGGAGCCGATGTCCTGTTCTTTTAGTCTTGCTTCGATTGCTCGCACGTAGGTATTGGCTTCTTTGTCACCAGGTGATAGATTGAGTTTCGAAGCGAACAGTCGTTTGGCTTCTGTGTAGTCGCCAGAGTTGTATGCAGCGGTTCCAGCACGGCTGTGCGCTTTGCTGTTGAGGTCTTTGTGCTTTGGGTCATTGTCGTCGTTTATGATCGATGCTAGAGCATCAGTCTTCGCTTCATCGTATCGATGTAATTGCAGGTTAACCAAAGCACGGTTACGATGGATGTCTCGTGCTAGATCTTCTTCTCCTTCTTTTATTAGACTCAATCCCTTGCTATAGTTCTCATGTGCTTCTGCTAGTTCCGTCCTCTTCAACGCTGTGTTCCCTGCCTCCTTACATGCCTTAGCACTCTTCGCAGACTTATCACCAGTATCAGTCACGACCAAATCAGAGGGGTGATCTATTCGTATAGTCGGCTCATTCTGATCATTGAGAGTAAAATATGGCTCCTTGATTTTCAGAGCACTTCCGGATTCCATTAACTCTTCGCCATCATACAGGGATCTGTGTAGGAACATCTGCACCTGTTCACCATCCTCAGAACCATCTTCAGAGACTACAGTCCAGGATGTTGCCTTTTGCTGGACTACTGGCCCTATCCGTTTTACCTCGAGCACTTTGCCACGATGATGTGTTTCTGTCTTCAGCTCGGAAAGCTTGATTGGTTGCAGATCTGCTAGAGGGGCCGTACATGGTGGATAGGGACGTCCTACAGCATAGGTCACAATTCGGTCTGATCGTTTTTCTGATGTGCCTGAGAAGAGATCTGTTGATATTGCGTTACTTCGAAGACTGTGAGCGTCTTGTGCTTTTCGAGGCTGCCCCGCATTATTCTTCGCAGCTTCTACCCTGTCTATTATTGCTTTGCGAATACGCTCGTCCTCCGAGGGTTCCATGAAGATGGCCTTGGGAGCCATGGTGAAAGATGAAATGCAAGGACGGCCTCATGTGGCTATTAAAACACTGTTTCACAATAATACGACTGTCAAGCAAGCTTCAGCCAGCTATAAACATCCATCTCCACCATAGAGATAACAAGCGCAATATCTTTTTCTTGAAGTTTGAGAAGAAAACGAGAGCATGCATATTCTGTTTTCGGTCAATCTTCTCGATTCGTTCACTGTCCGAGATTTAGCCGGCACACAGCTCTTCTCGAGGATTGACCTCCATTCGCTTTGTATACACCACATCCGCAACCTGCCCAAGATGCAGGGCTTCAATATGGGGCGTTACCGCCCGCCGGATACTCTAGATACCTCTCTAACCGTGACAAAAAAAGGCACGCGCGCCTCCAAGCTTCCTGCAAGCACTCCAACAGTCCGCTTCGAAATGCCCTTCGCAATATGGTGCACGACCTGTCCGTCCACGTCCAGCTCCCAACTCATCGGCCAAGGCGTCCGCTTCAACGCTGAGAAGAAAAAAGTTGGCAGCTACTTTTCCACACCAATCTGGCAATTTCGCATGAGACATACAGCTTGTAGTGGATGGATCGAAATTAGGACGGATCCGAAGAACACAGAATACATTGTCATCGAGGGCGCACGGAAGCGAGATACTGGAAACGATGTCGTGGTCGCTGAGAGGGATGGTGCGGTGCTTATTGGCGATGATGCGGAGAAGGAGAGGGGGAGACAGGACGCTTTTGCTGCTTTTGAGGGTAAGGCTGCAGGCAAGAAGCAGGCGCAAAGTGACGTGAAGAGGATTGAGGAACTACGATATCTGAAGGAAAAAGATTGGCAGCATCCAGATGATGTGAATGCCAGGCTTAGGAAAGAGTTTCGCGTGGGCAGGAAGCAAAGGGAGAAGATGGCAGAAGCGACAGGTTTGCTACAAGATAGAATGAGCTTGGGAATTGAGTTGCTCGAAGCTACAGATGAAGATGTCAGAAGAGCAGGGTTTGTCGAGTTCGGAAGTACGGACATTGGGCTTGAAGGAGCAGTCACACGAGCAACAACTAAGCCTCTGTTCTTGACAACACGAGAGACACCGTCGAGTAAAGCTAGCAAGTCCAGCAAGTCCTCTCTGCTGGAACAAGAGCTCGTCAGCAATACTAGAGCCAGACTCGATCCCTTTGTTGCGTTTGAGAAGATTCTTGATGAGAGGTTGTCTCTTGGTATTAAGCGCAAACGTCCCACCCAGGAAGAGGAAACAAGCCTGTCTGTGCAATCGATGACCTCGCCAGAGGCCATTTGTAAGACTCAGACGAAGGTAGCAACGAGTTTGGTGGACTATGATTCTGAGGATGAATAATGAGTGATGAATAACGATAATGATCATATGAGAACGGCTGTCGGCGAGGACCAGGAGGAACGAGATTGTTGTGTTTAGCGTTATTGCGACTTATACCCATAGAGCTCAGAGTCAGATCCTGCTCAGCTACTTAGAATATAATGATGCTTAACATCACCGAATAGAAAGGGGCGAAGTCGGTGACGTCGAGATCAGCGGGGGTTCACCAAAACCCGCGTCTGGCGCGTGTTTCATCCTCGTTTGAATTTGGCTCTCTGATTTGCGTTTGTTTCATGTTGCAGCTCTATCAGTACCCCACCCTCGCAAGATAAGCTCGAGCTGTCAGTTGACTATCTCCCTTCACATTGACCACTTTCTGAGTCATTCGCTTTTATTCTCATCAATACAATCTGTGTGAAAACCACTGTGCATGATAATTGGTACTGTGATCACTGATCTTGCTTTGTGCTCTTGATGCCTGACACTAAGTCCAGACCAAAAAAGGGCTTGATGCACCGTTTCGCCACAAATACCTGTACCTCCCCAAGATGAAGGGCGTTCTATACGCCGACAGTGCCATCGAGGCACCCGAGATTTCGGTCGAGGAAACTGAGCTCGAGCAGTCCCTGACACGATCACTCCCACCTCGTGCGAGTCGTCCACAGCCCGGCACCTTTGCTGTGAGAAGGAGCAACAGAATGAAACCTCCGAGAGTGGCAACGCCTGTGCAAGCGAGACCAATTACGGCTAGCAAACAGAAAGCGGCGCCGAAACCCGAGACAGCAAGACAGAGAGTGCGTTCAGAGATAGCCACAAAGACCAAGCCAAAGAGAGATGCCTTCCTCTACCATCACAGAGCGCTATTCCAGCCGCTCTTGCCAGAAAACAACTACATCACTAAGCTGGATCCAAACCATATGCAACCTCTACAAACCCACGTAGAAATTGAGCATCAGCCAGCAAAGTACGTCGTAGCTCAAGCTCTTTATATGGCTCAACACTAAACCTCTAATCAGTATCACGGCAAGGCTCATGCCACACCAGCTTGTCGGACTCGAATTCCTTGTAAACATGCATATGAACGGAGTTTCAGCTGTTCTAGGTGACGAGATGGGCTTAGGAAAGACTCGTAAGAGCGCGCAGGTCTCTCTTTTGTGTTCCACAGCTAACTTTCCATCATAGTCCAGACTCTCTCACTCATTCAGTATCTGGAAGAAAATCATCCCACTTCAAAAGATTTGATACGCCCATACCTCGTTGTTTGTCCTCTCAGTGTCCTGGAGACATGGTGTGACGAGGCTAAAAAGTGGACACCCAAACTCAAGGTCGTTCGCTTGCATGGTAATGTCAATGAGCGTACCAACATCAAAGCCAGTATCGCTGGAAGGGGTGTCCAGGTCGTTGTTACAACATATGAGACCTTCCAAGCAGAACAGTTTTGGTTCAAAAGCTCTCAGATTTGGCGATATGTCATCCTCGACGAAGGCCATAGGATCAAGAACGACGAGACCATACAGTCGACGGCTCTACAAGGGCTGGACGCTGAGCACCGATTGCTACTTACAGGGTAAGCGACTAGTTCCATTGGCCTGATCTTATTGAGGAAGCTACTAACCATGTCAGGACCCCTCTCCAAAACAATCTTCGAGAACTATGGGCATTACTCCACTGGCTGTTTCCTCTGGTCTTCACAAAAACGACGTCAAAGCTGTTTGAAGATGCATTCGATCTGTCTCGTGGTCATGTAGACACAAAGTTCATGGATTGCGCAAGAGGCGTGCTGGAACTCGTCATGCTTCGCAGGCTCAAGATCGACCCTGGTGTTGATTTAAAAATACCGCCCAAGACCGAGGTCCTGCTCTATCTGCCTCTCACCCCTCTGCAGCAATTCTGGTACAAACGTTTACTGACCAGATTGCCCAACCCTATTCTCCATGATCTCTTCGGCAACAGTAAAGAGAAAGAGTTACAGGCTAACCATACTGCATCCGAGGATGAAAAGCCTGTGACCAGCGAGGCTTCTGTTGGTCTGGAAAATGGAAATGACTTTCATGCTCAAAGCCGTGCGATGATCCAGCAGGCGATCGTTGGTGGCGACGCTGCTGACAAAGTGACGGATGCATATAAAAAACTGATGAATCTGGTTATGCAGCTTCGCAAGATATGCACGCATCCTTATCAGATCAAAGGCGCTACCCCTGATCCTTACTATCTGGGAGACCACATCATGCATGCAAGCAGCAAGTTTATCATCCTGAACAAGCTGATCGACGAGCTTGTCATTCAACAGCGTGAGAAGATCATCATCTTCTCTGGCTTTACTCGTGCCTTGGACTTCTGTGAGGACTTGCTCGTCAACAAAGGCGCGAATCAATACTTGGCAGATTTTCACTACGCACGCTTTGATGGGTCGACTGGTCGAGCTAGGAGGAATCTGCAAGTTCGGCTGTTCAACGATCCTGACTCATCATATCGAGTGATGCTCATTTCAACACGGGCTGGCGGCCTTGGTCTCAATTTAGCTGCAGCTTGTTCCGACGTGATCTTCCTAGATGAAGGTAATGTCCAGAATAAAGATGTCACCATTGATATTCATACTGATCTTCCTCGACAGACTGGAACCCCCAGGTAACACTTCAAGCAGAAAGCCGAGTTCATCGCATCGGACAGACAAAGCCCGTGACTATCTGGAAATTACTTTGTGCAGGGTCTGTTGAAGAACAGATGATGTCTCGCATCCGCAAAAAGCTCTATTTGTCAACGAAGATTACCGATTCCATGAAAGATAGGCACACATCACTGAAGCGCAAACGCGTATCTGATGCTGATGACACAGTGACAGCCACCGAAGACGACAGCCCACAACTTGGCGCCTCTCAGCTCAAATCGCTCATTCGTCGTGGAGCGGCAACATTGGTCCATCCAGAGGTTGATGTTGCCGACATGGTCAGCTGGGACTTGAAGACAATCATCGAGAAATGCAAAGACAAAACCACTGATCCGGAGGCTGGTAACATTTCTCAATCTGGAGATAGCAAGGTTCAGGAGGAAGTCAACGAAGAAGAATGGTTGGCTAAAATGGAACGTGTGGAGACCTCTGTTTATGACGGTGTCAGATATCAACGCGAAGAGAAGAAGTCGAGTATTCTTCCAGAAACCATTTCACGAGCCGATCGTAGAATAGGCAAGAATACTACAGTCATGGTAAATGGCTATGCAATCACAAAGGAAAGCATGAATTGTGGCGACTGGGAAGCAGTGCCAACACTGGCTGGTAAAGACCCGCGTTTGGCTGAACCAAAGCGCGAAAAGAAGGATGCTATCGTGCATCAGGATCACTGCCAAGTGTGTTTCGATGGTGGCGAGCTTCAGGTAAGACTGATTGGTGTTTTTCGCAAGCTTACCAGCTAACCTCTGATCAGTGCTGTGGCCTTTGTCCTCGCGCCTACCACAAGATGTGTTTGCCGGTCGAGTATCGCAAGGCCAGATCTGTTTCCAATGTGCTGTTCTGCCCTCAACACTATTGCATTGACTGCGGACAGAACACTAGCGATGTTGGTGGTCTTCTATATCGTTGCCGATGGTGCCATCGTGGGTCCTGTGAGGACTGTACCGGTTGGACGAAGACCAAATTACTTGGCGAGACGCTTCCCGAGTATGAGGTGCTTGGTTTTCATGCTCAAAGACAGGCTTGGTACATTGAGTGTGTTTCCTGTGTGGAGGAAGTGGCCGTAAATAAGCCGTGGGCAGACTTCGTTCACGACACGACCGCGGATTACGAGAGACAATACAAGGGGTATATCTCGAGCTTTAATGCTCCCGATGTGGTCCTGGTTTCATAGCTTCCTACGGCTACATCAACGCAGGGTCTCGCGGCTACAGCTGAGCCAGAAGTGGAGGAAATCAAGCGAACCGTGGTGACTGGAGACAACCCAGCTCATGTCAATCCCGACGCCTCATACAGTGCTCCTTCAACCCAGAAGATACTTGCCAAGCCCGAAAACGAGCACAAGAAGCAGCTGGAGAGTGAATCCTTGAAGCACAATGGAGTCCATGATGGAGAAGACGGAAGCTAGACTAGACACGTTATAGAGAAGCAGAAGATTGAGGTTATCGATCTCTCACTGGACTAAGGAGAAATGTGGATGTCGTGAAGATGTTGGATATTAGTGGTAATGGGTTAAGCAGCCATCTGTCATGGTGTCAGATGTTATGGAAGAACGGTCATAGATGATAGAGCTTAGACGAATTCAAGCATGTTGAGGTTAACTATGCGGAGATTTGTGATCAAGCTGACTAAGCCGTTGAGCTCGAATCGCGCCTCCACCAGTTCACCACCTCCACCAATTCACGACTTACAACATACATGTATACACGTACCAAACTCCTCAACGCTCAAGACTTTACCCAGCACGCGATGCAGGCTATCCGCAAGCACATACCGTGCGAACGGCAGTACTTGACAGCTTGAGTTGTGAAAAAATGAAAGTGCGAGGATTCGCCGAATACGCAATGTGATTGAGATGTGATAGAGGCGTGTGAACGAGATGTATCAATACGTGATTGCGCGCTTACAGTTGAGTTGGTGGCAGTATATGCTTACACTCGACTGTTGAGATGCTTGTGCTGTTGTGATGGTTGTATCCGGCGAACCCTACATGTACCTCAACATATCTTTGTCACACACGCGAGGTCCTCGTGGACCATTAGCACACGATACTTGTGCGCAGCGTACTCACTAAACGAGGGTGAAGGGCGATGAAATCACTTGAATATGCTCTGTCTGGACTTCGGTATCATTTTATGATGGGAAAGATAGCCGAGCTGAACCTCACACAATTCGGCATCTTCCTTTCACAGCAACCCTTTCCGAGGGTCAATGCGAGCTGATGCTCTGTGACAAATACTGACAGGTCAACTCTCACTCACTGGGCTTCGAGTGGCTATCTCGCCTATAATGACTCGCATTCTTTATGTGGGAGAAGTGTTATCCACTGGCTTGTCTGTCACATTTGTTCCCAAGCATGATACGGGGTGGTAATCCCAAACTCGACGGCGATGCCTCAAGGTTTAGGCAGTATAAATGCAACCACAGCACCCCTCCAATATATCGGGCGTGTCAACTCCACTCATCAGGTGCCACCCTGTCCTTCGCTTCTCACTTCAGACCTCTGGTAGTGTCTTCAAACAGGTTTCAAGAGCTTTCGTTGTTAGATCATTGTGCTTGCTTGTCGGCACATCCCTCACTCATTCCAATTTCATTGCTTAGTACAACTTCTGCTGGCAGAAAATGGCTAGTCTTTGTCTCTTCGACAGTCCGGATTTCACCAAGACCGTGAGCAATGCCTTACCGACTTACTTGGTCGACCCAGCAAACACCAACACAATCTCCGTCACTGGAAGTTTCACCAATGGCTGCAAGTATTTCTTACACCTTCTGTATGCTGTGACTAACATGACAAAGTGGGCACCGTGTGTCAATTTCCAACCACCAAGCCTGCTGCTCTTGGACTTGCAGGTGGAAACACGATCACACCTTATTTAGTAGGTCCGAACAAGGCCACTACAACATGTGGCTTCATTACACCACCTTACAACCTGCTCGGCGTTCTGGCCAACGGTATGGCAACCTACACAGCTGTCAGTTGCCCAAGTGTAGCTTGGAATCAGATGCCGACAGGAACGTACGCTTTGGGTTTCACTGAGCCGGCTGGTCCGGCTTTTACTCAAGGTCAATTTGTGATCGCGCCCGCAACAACATTTAGCAGCTTAGTCTCCGCTACGATTACTTCATCTACCACGTTATCTCTGGCTCCCGCCTCGACAGTCACATCGTCGGGCACGACGTTTGTTCCGTTGACTGTCTCCCTTTCTGCTCCTGCTTCTAGTACTACCACGGCTACGGCCTATTCATCTACTATTACGTCCTCTGTACAGTCGACTCTGTCTGCTGCTGGTTCAGCTTTTACGACTACAGATTATACTGAGATCGGCTATACCACGATTTTCTCGTCCGCCTATTTGTCTTCGACGCAGGTCATCACTGACATCTCTACCACGACGATTACCCACACTGGTACATCCATTGTAGATGGTGTGCCTCTTACCGTTACAGCCAGCGTCTCAAGTTGTCCTGCGACTCCTTCCATTACTAGTTCCACTTCAATGATTCCTAACAGCAGTAGTGTCATCCCAACTACAAGCTCGACGACCATCGCTGTCTCGGAAGTGTCCTCTACCTCTACGGTTCTCACTACATCGTCCTCCTCTAGTGTTCCTGCTCAGTCGACGTCTACGACAAGTAGTTCCACCACGACAACATTAAGTACGAGTAAGATTGCTAAAACAAGCAATCCTGCGCCAAGCATGTCCACTATTACCGCTTCCCCACAAGCGATGTCCGTTACAAGCGCTTCTGCATCAGCTTCGCCAATCATCATTCCTTCCGCCAGTCTTAGCACTAGTGTGGGGCCTTCCCTAGTCACGGCCAGCGCATCCTCATTCACCCTTATTGGCAGCCCTGCTGTTACTTTGCTCACTACATCACTGGCAGCTCAAGTCACTTCAATCATTACCTGTCCAGCATCCAACGGCACAATCATCACAAGGAACGGAAAGCAATTCCAGGTCGAATGCTTCCTTGACAGACAAGCGGCACAAATTGGCGCCAAAGCTGCCAACACCTTCACCGACTGCACCAATGCTTGTGCACTTTCAGCCGGCTGTTGGGCAGTATCGTATTCCAACAAATACTGCTACATGAAAGGTGCTCTCAGTTCGCCTGTCTTCAACTCTAACGTATGGGGTGCCAGGATTCTGGCCAATGCGCCTGTTTCTACTTCGACTAGCGCAAGTGTCAGCTCGAAATCGTCGATCACTTCGATCGCACCAGCTGCCACGAGCACTGCCTCAATGAATGCAGCGGTTGTGGTACCTGCTTTGAATTGCCCAATGTCTAGCTCAACCACGTACAACACATCTTTCGGAAGCCAATACTTTATCGAATGCTTTACTGACCATCCAGGAGGCAACCTCGCAATGTCATACCAACCAACTCTCGAGAGCTGTATCGCCTACTGTGAAAACCTTACTGGGTGTGTCGACGTCTCCTGGGTTCCAGGGCGCCCAGGGCCTTGTTACGCTAAATCGCTTCTTGGTACCGGAACCGCCAGCTCCAGTGTCTGGGGCGCGAAGAAGATTGCGGCTGCTCGTCCACTAATTTCCTCCACCACAACCTCGACGAGCACAACATCTACAGTAGCCACAGGTCTAGCCTCACTTTGTCCCAAAGGCATGTCAAACGCCACTCTCGCTTGCCCCAGCTCAGACAGATTCTGCTACACCACACCCGCCAACGACATCTACCACATCGAATGTTCCACCGATCGCGTCGGCGGCGACCTGGCTCTCGCCTGGGCCAGCTCGCTTGAAGCTTGCCTTTCTACCTGCTCCGACACGCCAGGTTGCATTGACATGTCCTTTGTGCCTTCGCTCACTACGGCAATCACGCCAAGCACAGTCCAATATGGCTGCTACCTCAAATCATCAATTCAGAACGCCGTCAGCAACAGCAAGGTCATGGGCGCTGTACTCGTGGGTCGTGGGAACGCCAGCATCCCTTTGCCCACGTTGCCCACGTCGTTCACCCTGGCCAAGCGAGCTACCAAAGTCGGTGCGCCTAATTACACGTATCCCATTTACCCCACGACAACAATTACGGTGGGTACGTCCACTATCGCTCAGACTATCACGCCTCCTGCTGCTACTGCAGTTACCACAACAGTCTTTGCAACTGTCTACAGAACACAAACTGTCACGCCTGCAGCTAGTGGTATTGCGACTACAACACTTACCACTGCTGCAACGTTCTTTACTACGGAGTATGTTGCTGGGCAAGCGCAAGTGAGCACTGTTACGGTAGAAGCGGCGACAACCTCGATGGTTACGGCTGTTATGACGCAGAATGTTGTTGTCACACAGACGAGTGTGGTTGTTCAGACGGCTGTGGCGAGTGTTGTTGTGGTGCAGACGAGGAGTGTGGAGGCGGTGACTGTGACTACTACTGCGTGCTTTGCTTGAGTGGGGAAATGGGTTGGAGGTATTGTGTTGATGGGTGGGTAGTACGGCATGATCGATAAACTAACGCCTTTGCTAAAAGACGATGGAGAACTGTGAATGACTAGACCCCATCGCAGATTGGAAGCAATCACTAATGCAGACAGCAATTACCAATGCATACACAGAACCTTTTTACAATTGTGTCAAAATACTTCTTCTTCGCGCCTGCGTCCTCCCATACTGTGTGCCAATGCTTGTCATTAATGAATATCATCATGATCATTACAATTTCTCTGTCTACCTAGTATACGTCCACATGCGCACAGACGACAGCAGGACACAAAGAGAAAGGACGCAGTCAAGCTTGCTTCTCGGCAAATGACATGCAGCATAGTGCAGTGTGAGGCTGATGTAATATATCTTTTCTTCACGTTATGGTTCTTCGCCATTCAAATACGTTATTCATACTTCATGTCGTCTGGGCATTCTATCTACCATAGCGAATCTCTCACCTGCAAAACGCCTCCAAAATTGCTCATCTTCTTTTGGTCGGAATCCGCACGCCAGTATTGCCACTATTTACTGCCCATCAAGGTCTGCATTGTGGACCACTTCTGCCGCATACTCTCTAACTCACTGTTGATCTATTTGAACGAAGCATTAGGAAACGGCATGGAACAGATCGCTCATTCAAAAACATACCTCAGCATATCGCATCTTGGCCTCCACCAAAGCCTTCTCCATCTCTGCTGTGCTCTCCTCCAGCGCTCGATTCTCATTTTGTACCTCAATATTCCTCGTCATGATTCGGTCCATCTCACTCCTCAACCTCTCCTCGACCTCACCAGGCTGAGCGTCCACAATTGTCTGCAGCTGTTGTACTTGCATCTTCAAACTTTCGTTCTCGTCCATTAATTGCTGATTTGTGACTTTGATTCTTACGAGCTCGGATGCCATCTCGACATGTTCATGGTCGGATTTTTCTGCTCGTTCTTCAAGTGTGCGTACTTTCTGGGTGAGTGTGGCGTTATTCGTGCGGAGAGCTTCTTCTGCTGCTTCCTTTTCTTTCTCCTCGCGGACCTTATTTTCCCATTCTCTGGTGTAAACTTTCAGAATTTCTGGTGTGACTTCGATAGCACAAGCGTCCTGCACTAGTGCGTCGGCCTTGTAGATTTCCTTGTCTATGCCACCAGCACTTCCGAAAAATCCAGATTCGAGGACGGAATTTGCGGAAGGACTTTCGTCAAGGTATACATCGAATAACCTCTCTTTCAAGAACGTTGTCAAATCTACCATATCCTTCATTTTCAATAGTTCATCTGCGTTTTTCTGCATCAGCGCAATGCCGAATTTCAATATGGCGCTTTCTAGCCCTTCACTCAAGATGAGGTCGTATATTCTGAGGACTAGTTGTAGTGGGAATCGGTAGGCGAAAAGGGTGAGATACCATTGAGTAGCATATAGTTGTGGTGAAACACCTCGTCGCACAAGGTGACAATAAACGGCAGGTTCTAGTTCCTCGAGAACGCGCTCAAATTGGTAGAGATGCTTGTGGAGTCCTGGCATGTCTCTCACGAACTGATTTCGCAGGTCGTATTGATTCATAAGCTTGACAAATAAACAGAAAGCTTCTTCTTCGGGCATCTGAAATTGTGTCAGCTCGGTCTGTAGTGCTTGATATCATCTCCTTACATTGAACAATAGCGGCATCGCAATGAAGTTCCTAGTCAAGTCATCAGCTTCGTATAGCCTCATTGTTGGCAGTCCCGTTTTGCTTACATTCCTTGGGCATAACCCACGTCTTCATCATACAAAGCATATGCCTTACAGATTCCATACAGACCATCCTGAAGACCTGCGCTCATTAAGAACTTCGAGTAGCTGGTACGGGTTCCCATATCTCTTCTTATTGCCTTCTCCAACTTCGAAATAGTAAGTCTGTCAAGTGCTTTGGCCGCCTCTAGTCCGGTAGACTCTGTTGTGATGTCCTTCACGGAGTCACTGTCGCCCTGTGTCGTTGAGGGCGAAGTCATGCTTTCGTCGATGGATGTAGCGTTAGTTGCCTCCGAAGTGGTTGAATGGGCCGAAGACTCAGCGGATATAATGGTCTCTGGCTGCTCAAGCGTTGCTGAAAAGGTTAAACTTCGTCGCTTATCACCTTGTACTTCTTGTTGAGTGTTCTGTCGTGGTGGCAGCTTTGGCTTCATCCTGTGGTTTGCAGGCGGCATCTCTTCTCCTCCTTGCCGAGCAACAAGGACGCGATAGGTTTCCTCGAGTTCTTCATCCTTACTTTGCGCGAGCACCTGCCATACAACACCCCTGATCGCACTGGGTATACCTTTGGCTATAGCTTCGTTCAACTCCTTTGAGCTACGTCGCGATACAGCAGCTGGTCCTTCATAAACGACCTCTTGCCATAAATCCCAGTCTACAAGCTCTCCGTGTGCAGGCTTCGGCTTAACTGGACTGACATCCCCAGCTGACAGTTGTGTAGGATCAGCAACAGAATGGGCGCGTTGTGTCCTCAGCATAGCCGCATCCTTCTCTTGTGCCTTTGAGACATCCACACTTTGCGATCGTCCCAGAAAATCCTCGCTTTCCAGCCCAGCCGCTGCTGTATCTATGCCTGCCTCTTCCCGAAGCCTGACCAGCTTGAATCTGTCTTGTAAACTACTGCGCTTGTTCGTCGGACTGAGCTGTGATGCTTGTGTGCTGTTTTCTTCGGCAATGCTCAAGTTAGGTACAGGCGTTCCTCTAAAGCATAATGAGGGAACCCTCATGTTCTTGTTGTCTGAGCTACTGGCCGTCCTACTGAGCCAGCCAAAGAGTTTCCGCTTCGCAGGTGGGCTTGATACAGGTTCAGGATGTGTATCGGAATCAGCAGAGAGGTCGGGTATCTGGAGCTTAGTCACTGCAAGACAAGTCAATAGTGGAGCCTTGTCGCCTCAGGAATGCAACAAACCTTCTGACGTATGACTTGTAGATGTTGGTCTTATCTTTGCACTTTTTGTCGAATCCTGGCCAAGAGTGTGGTTGTGTGAAGCGGTTGTATTTGGTACGATTGGGTCCCTCCCTGCATTGCTTTCTGTCGTTTCTTCTACTAGTGATATATCATCCATTGCTTTTGCACTATCAGCTTGCGACTCTCTTTTCTTGGCTTTGTCGTCATCAGCTATCCTATTTGCAGACGCTTCTTCGGGTTGAGGCGTGGCAGCGTCCTTGGCATCTTCGAAAGTGTCCTGTACGCAATATCTTGATCAGTATCTCACCAATATTGCGCGGGCAGACAATTAGCGTACAACTTTATTCTGCTCGGACTCTTGTGGTACATCGTTTTCCGGCATCTTGCTAATCCTCAAGCTCGTAGTGGTGAAAGCCGGGTTGTTAGGTCAATCTTGACACCCACGCTGTCCAATGATTCAACTTGACGTGGTTTTCCAAAGCGAGATTCGATTTGCGTGGTACAATGAAGTTGCAACTCCGCGTGTACCAGTATGCAACTCGGATTCAGGGTGACTTGCTTGACGGAAACCAGAGGAGAGAATCAAGGTTAAATGGGATGAAGTCGTTGCGGGACTCAGCCACAGCGTGAAGTGTAGACTGGGCGTGACGGCCTGGACAAAAGAAGATAGGTGGTATTCCGAGATTCAGGGTGTGAGCGACCTTTCGAGGAGGATATTGTGTGTTGAGAGGTGACAGACAAGGGGATAGACAACAAGCTGCAGCTAATCAATACGAGACGACAACAATGGGTGGAGACTGTGGGGTCAATTCAGGGTGCATGTTTCAGAATACATGAAACACGCTAAAATTCCATGAGATTCACCCGAAGATGCAACTGACTTTCCTGGATATGATCCATTATGCAAATCCCTCAAGGGTAACTCCTCAGTCTGTGCTGCCATCTAGAACCTCAAGTCCCATCCAATTTGAGGGCCAAGCTTTGGCAGCTCGTCCGCCACACTCTGCACATCCTTGTCACCTCTTCCGCTCACGCAGATGACAATGTTCTTACCCTTGCCCATGGTCTTCGCCAGCTCCATTGCTCCAAATACAGCATGCGAAGTCTCCAGCGCAGGAATGATACCCTCCAACTGCGATAACAGCCTGAAGCCTATGAATGCCTCAGCATCGGTGGCGGAGATGAACTTGGCTCGATCAGTGTCCTTCCAAGATGACAGCTCAGGACCAACACCCGGGTAATCGAGACCCGCAGATATAGAGTGAGTCTCCATAATCTGGCCATGCTTGTCTTGCAAAACATACGTTCTTACTCCATGAAGGACACCCTTTGTGCCACCGCTCAAAGTCGCACTGTGTCTGCCAGTCTCAACACCGTCACCTCCTGCCTCAATACCCAAGAGCTTGACTTCAGGATCTTTGGAGAAGGGATAGAACATGCCTACAGCATTACTACCGCCACCAACACAAGCAACCACTGCATCGGGGAGTCTGCCAGTCTTCTCCTGCATTTGCTGCTTTGTCTCATTACCAATAACGGACTGGAAAGTACGAACAACGGTGGGGAAAGGATGAGGTCCAATAGCAGATCCAATGATGTAGTGTGTCGTGTCAAGTCTCTCGACCCAAGCACGCATAGCCTCGTTGACGGCGTCTCGTAGTGTTTTTGATCCGGCTTCAACGGCAACGACTTGTGCTCCAAGCAGCTTGATCCTGAAAACGTTGAGAGCTTGACGTCGCACATCTTCAGCACCCATGTAAATAGTACACTTCATACCGAACTTGGCACAAACTGTGGCTGTGGCTACACCATGTTGTCCAGCTCCGGTCTCTGCAATGATTTCAGTCTTACCTAGTCGTCTTGCAATAAGACATTGTCCGAGAGCATTGTTGATCTTGTGACTTCCAGTGTGGTTCAGATCCTCTCTCTTCAACCAGATATTAGCACCTCCAACATGCTCCGTCAATCTCTCTGCCATATGCAAGTGGCCAGGGCGTCCCATCCAAGGGTAGAATGATCGGTATTCCTCCCAGAACTTCGGATCATTGACTGCCTCGTTGAAACCTCTTTCAAACTCTGACAAGCAGTCCATGAGCGATTCAGGCACGTACTGGCCTCCAAATTCACCAAACCGCGAGGGGATCGCTGAAGGGTCTGCTTCACCATCCATGTTGAGTGCCTCAATTTGATCTGCTAAACCTGGCCCATCTGGGGTGTCCTTGTCTGTGACAACACCATCAACATGAACGATAGGTCGCTCTTTCGACTCGCTTGACCCGTCTTCTGTGTCAACGTCGATTTCTGCGCCATTAATCTCGACCTTTCGCATACTGATTGACGCACAGTAGTCTTGTACTGCCTGGAAAATGTTGCCACCTTCTGCACTGTCAATCGTCTTGATGATCTGAGACCCAATGACAACACCGTCTGAAAATGCACCAACGTTCTCGAAATGTTCTCTTGTGCTCACACCGAATCCGACTGCCGCTGGCACATTTCCTGACCACTGCTTGACACGCTTGACCAACTCGGGAATGCCTGTACTCAATTCCTTCGAGGCACCAGTTACACCCATACGCGAAACAATGTAGATGAACGAATCAGCGATCTTGCAGAGCAACTTCATTCGCTTTTCGGTGGTGGATGGCGCAATTAGAGGGACGTAAGAAAGTCTAGATCCATTGCGTTAGCTGCATTCCACGAGGTTCAAGTGTTTGAGGACTCTTACCCAGCTTGATTACAAAAGTTGCGGAACTTGACAGCCTCCTCTGGTGGTAAATCGACCATGATAAAGCCGTTTACACCAGCCTCCTTCGAATCTTTCAGCATCTTTTCCTCGCCGTAACTGAGCAGTGGGTTGTAGTAACCCATTAACAATATCGGCGCCTTTAATCCACGTTGACGTGCGTCGCGGACCATCTGTAAGCAGTCGGATGTGTTGATTCCATTCTTTAGTGCTTGCTAGAAAGTGATTTGTTATTATAGGATGTTCGAGGTCGAGGTATACTCTTTGCGTACAGTATTGGACTTTTGAATCGTTGGGCCGTCTGCAATTGGGTCTGTGAATGGCATGCCGAGCTCAATTATGTCTTTAGATGATCAGCATATTTTTGTTATTTAGGCCGGAATACGTTGCGTTACCTGCTCCTCCTGCCTCCATTCCTAGCAGGATATCGGGCGTACTGTCGGCATTTGGGTAACCTGCAGTCACATATGTCACGAGAGCAGCCTGCAATTGATCATCAGTGCCCGTTTCGTCTTTCTGGCTTCCACTCCTACAATCATACCCTCTTCTGGGCCTTGCAGCGAGCAAATGTCTTCTTGATGCCTTCGGACATGATGGGGTAGTGTACTTCGTGTGGAAAGCGCGACAATAGAGGAACGTGTAGGATATCTCGAGGGGAGATTGGACAGCGTAATGTAGTAAGGTAAACAGAAGAGCAAACAGAAGTGTCGAGGTGAGTCAAGATCAATCTGCAGACAAATAGTTTATCACTTTGCGGCTCAAGCCAACTCAATTGAGGCATCCGATCGGCTGGTTCATCTTGTGGAAGCTGGACCCTTGATTTGCTTGATTGTTCTCGAACATCGACGAGGAACGGCTACTTCTCCTTCTCCTTCCATACCCTTCTCGCCTTGTCTACTTCAATATCTATATATTCACCTAACCTATCCAGGTCCCAGACCTTCTATTCGCATACACATACACTCGAGACCCTTATTCAGCATGCAGCGCATATCACGAACAGCTTTCACCATCCAACGTCGCACCTTCTATACCACCAGATCACTCGCCACAGCATGGTCTCCAGGTCCATCACCGCCACGCTTGCCCAAGGACGAGCAAGAAATCTTTGATCAGCTTCAGAAGCAATCCACTGGCGCATTTAGCACGCCCCGACCACAAATCAACCAGTCGCCACAATCTGCTGACTCTTCTTCATCAACCAAGGACGATCTGTCGTCCGAAGTCCAGATTCGCGCCAAAGTCAAGGATGGTGAGGAGCTTCATCCCAATGTCAGACGTGGCGCTCCTCCCGAGTTTCAAGGAGACGTTAACCCAAAGACTGGAGAAGCTGGTGGACCGAAGAATGAGCCCTTGAGGTGGGGTCATGCTAGTGACTGGAGCTACAATGGAAGAGCCACCGATTTCTGAGCTGTACCTTGTACTGACTCTCACGGATACAACGCCCTTTCTCACGTCTGACGGCAATATGGCCTACCGTGCGCAACCTGATACCCGCACAATCCTTTTTCAAGAACCATGCCAAGAAGTGCAGCAATAACGATACCACCAGAATCAGACACTGTACATGCTGCAAGGCTGAACTCTCTATCTTCGTCCGGAACATTGTCGATGATTTCGGCAAAGGTCGAGACGTACACGAGACCTCCTAATAGTCCTTCCCAGAAGATGATGACGAAGATGATATATACATTAGGGACGAAGTTGAGGAGGGCGTGAAGTGTCAGGAGTAGTAGATTGGCGATCTGAAGGATGGATGGAAGGTATAGGTGATGGACTCGGATGAATGGACTTGAGGATCTCGAAATGAAGACTCCCACCTGGTATATGGCGTTGTATTGAGGATAGAAGTCACGAAACCTGTTGAATGGTGTTTGGTCGAGTGGGAAGAGTAAGGTGGGTGCAACACCTTGGTTGATGCTGTATTCAGCAACGTAGACGATGCAAAGGGGAAGCATACTGTCATAGAGGTTAGCAAATGCAGTGTCCCGAGAAGACATCTCTTAAACCTACTAAGGAATGATCAATGCCTTTGCCCTATTCAGGTTCTTTTTGATCATGCTGCGCTTATTGCCATTGCCGTCGTGCGAAGTTTGCCTCTGCAATGAAGGTGGTGCCTGTACCTCATCCTCGTCATCATTCTGGATACTCTGATAACCGTTCTTCCGACTGTGTGCGTTCGGCAATACTGCAAAGTAGGCGCCAAGCATAATAAGAGGAAACAAGGCGCAGAAGAGTAATGTAGCACTAGACGACAAGCCAAACGTGCCAGTCGCGAGCACATATAGCCATGCGCCTACAAGACCAGCACCTCCAGTTCCAGAGCTCCAGGCTGCAAGTGATTTTTGTCCATAGTGATGAGTTAATCCCAGGAAGCTCAACTCACCTCCTCCACTCGACAATGATGCAAAGGCCACTCCAATCAGCTTGATGGCAATAGTGCTGCTATCTTGCTCGCTTGATGTCAAAGCTATTATAAGCATGCCGCCCGTCGACAGCAATGCAAAAGTAATCACCCGACTGGCATAAGGGACAGCCTCAATAAAGTAGGGCGCAATCAATTTGACGAAAAAGGACGGGACGACATCTGCGAGGAGAACGACACCCTTGGGGACATTTGGACCAACGAGATCGAGTGCGGCTGAGAGGATGATGACGTATAGGAGGTTGTTTATTAGGCCTGGCAATGTCAGACAAACATGAAACAATCACGAAACCTGATGACCACGTGACGAGATATTCGAGTGAGGCGAGGGCGGGTCGTACCAAAGCTGAAGAAGGAAAGGACGACGCGCACATCGAAGGGCTTGAGATGCTTCACTGTGTCCAGCATGGAGGTTAGGATGTTTGAGCGCATTAGTATGCGCATTGGATCATGTTTCTTCAGCACACACCACCAGCTGATGATGACCCTGCCGAGTAGCACGAAGAAGCTTTTTAAACCGGAAGGCGCTAAAAGTGATGACGCACAGCCACGTGCGGTCGAATACTATTTTTGTCCACCACATGACACTTCTTGATAGCGGCAATGTATATCATCAAGGTAAGGTGTAGCACCACTAGGTTATCTAGCTGACGGGCTAGCGAGCCGTATTTCAATAGTCACGACATCCTCACTCATTTCATGTCGGTTTAATCCTCCAGACAAAGACGGATGGAAAATGAATTGTGGAGGAACGACTCGTGCCACGGTACATGTGCGCTGTGCCAAGATGGTGGATCAGGTACCGACGATCCCTAATGTCGCTTGTTGCACACTCTGTCGTCGCTTCACGCTCTTGCTGCTCAATTCACCCCTCGGCGTCTCTTTATCGCTTTATCCATCCTCTCCCAGACTCAGGATTATTCATCGTCTTGTGTCTTGCACGTCGCCCATCTCGCGTGCGGGCTTCTTGACATAGTTGCCGTCACACAAAGCTTCACCTGCGCGCCTTCATCTCAAGATCTTGCCCTTCGAGCTTTTGCGTCACTTCTCTGCAGCGCGAGGCGAGCTAGCAAAGCATCTTCTTGCCTCTACGGAGGCCTCTGCCACCCATCTCACCTCTCTTCTTCGCTTCTCTTTCACCATGGACCGCCAGCGACCGCCATACGCTCCTCTTCCACCACAAAGTCAACCACGGCCACCATTCAACATGTACACCCCTGGCATGCCACAACAGCCTCCTCCTCTGCGCCAACCACCAGGCGATCCATTCTCGCGCCACGACCCTTTCTTATCCAAAGTCAACGACAACAGAGACCCCCATCTGCCACATCCGCCATATAGACCTTTGGACGCACCCAATAACCAACGTGAGTCAATACACTTCTGCCACTGTTTACTGCGATGCGCTCAGTTTCAGTTTCAGATTTTGACATATACTGACGCGCTACATAACTAGCTCGCTTTGAGCCCCTTCAAGCCGCATCGCATCCTCCTCCATCTCCGTTCCATCCAGGTCCACCACTTTTCAGAGACGACAGCCGGCGATCTGTACCAGCAGGCTATCCTGGAGGTAATCAAGAAAGAGCTAATGCAATATTCAATAACCACAGACTTATTCATCGTCCAGGACCAATCGAACCACCCCCACACTTGATGCATCATCAACAGCAACCTCCACGTCACATGCCTCCGCCAGCTTCCTCGCCAAAAGAAAGTCCTATCCCTCCACATCTCTCACAGCACGGTAGAGGACCTGTACCAACACCGCCAGGTTTTGCACCCGGTCGTGAGAGTGGTCAAGGATACATGCGTCCTGGTAGTAGCATGTCTTTGTCTCACATCATGGGCGTCGACGCCGGTGCACCACCCCCTTCTCGACAGCAGCTCTGGTCACCCTCAGCTTCTTTACGACCGCCGCTGGCCGGCAATGGACCTTACAACCAGCCTCCATCGCCTCAGCATAGCTCTAGGTCGATGTATGAACCACGCCAGCGAACACCAGAAAGAAGATCCGAGTCGCAATATGGTGGATCTTATGGCAGGCCTCCCCACAACATAGCACCGCCACCGTCGGATCATGGGTTTGGTAGACTTTTACAGCACCCTCCGCAGCAGCATGGCCCACCTCAATCAATGCCGCCTCGACCGTTCAGCCAGCCGACTGCCATGGAGAATGGTGGACGACCAGGTCAGAGACCATCCTTTGAACATCCGAGTCTCCCACAATCAAGAAACAATTATGAAAATGCGTCGATTGAGAAGGTTTTGCGTGAGCGGGCGATGAGCGATCTGGACGGACGAAAGACTATAGCGCCCATGGGTCGCACCTTCCATGAGCAGCCTTACCATCAAGGATACGGTGCTCTCGAAAGGCAACCGATTCCCGCTTACCAAAATCCACAGAGCGAACCACCTCAAAGCGAAGGGTACCGTCGAATCCAGCACAGCGGACCTGAACGAAGAATGCCGTCTCCTCCGACTATGCATGGTGCTATGAACGGTCCTCCTCCTCCGTTCGGTTATGCCACTGCTGAATTAGGGCCTGGGCCAGGACCGGCAATACTACAAGAGCAGCAACATCCAAACGAGCGTTCAATGGGCAGGCCGGACCAGTATGAGTCACAAGCATCACTACCGACTCCTGGACCCTACGGCAATGGTTATCCACCGGAGATACGAGGCAATATAGTGGATGGTGGTGAGCACAATGCCGGTGATCCACGCAAACTCATAGACGACCACAACCATAGATCATTGCTTGGACTCAACAATGAGTACGCTCGCCGCATCGACCGTGCATCACCTCTGCCCCAAGCTGTACAAGGTGCGCAAAGCCAGCCTCCGGATGCGGGCAGAGATCCTGGTATCAAGAGCGAGTTCGGGCGTATGTTCTCAGGTCTGGGTAGTGGCATTGGCAGCACCCCTCAGCCTGCCCATACACCCTTGAAGCGTCCTTTGACACCTTCCCGAACACCAGCATATGAAGCATTGGAAGCTGAGCATACTATACGAAGACCTATTCAAGACGTTGATGTTATGCCTAGGCCCACTACCGGTGGACTGCCGGTGAATGCAAGAAGTGCGAAAAGACGATATGATGATGAGACACGAATCGAGGGCAATGGGATTGAGGGACGAGCAACCCCAGTTACCACAACCGCAACCAAAGGCAAGAGGAACAAGTACATCATTCCTCCTGGACACCATCATCACCCTCTGCCAGTGAGCCATCAGTAAGCTTGCCCCTACGACGAAGATAATGATGTTTTCCGTGCTAATCGTGTCAGTAGTCATCACCGCAAGCCAGAGGATGTCATTACCAATAGCCAACCACTTTCGAGGCGTCCAAGCGCGACCAGCTTCAGCAACTTCAAGCAACTGATACCGCCAACACAGTCAAGCACGACACCTATCCCGCATCATCATCATCACCATCATCCTCCGCCACATCATCACCATCATGC
>Ga0160428_1000826_pt1 | contig 28947 bp, 21 predicted proteins | sample SolpanmetagenomM_FD_108198 | JGI IMG/M metagenome (GOLD analysis project Ga0160428, IMG submission 108198) | Solar panel surface microbial communities from Lawrence Berkeley National Laboratory, California, USA - M | ecosystem: Engineered > Built environment > Solar panel > Unclassified ... | reverse complement strand
CTACCTCAACTACGGCAAGATTTCGGGCAACTGGACCTGGAATGTGGACCACGGCATCGAGTCGGACACCTACAACCCCAACGACCTGGGCATCCTGTTTGGCAACAACAACGTGAGCCAGTCAGCCACCGTCAATTACAACAAATACGACGCCTTTTGGAAGGTCAACAATTTCTACTCCTCGCTCGGGGCGTACCAGTCGCTGCTGTTCCGGCCCACGCTCTACCAGGACGCCGGCATCTACGGCAATGCCAATACTACCTTCACCAAGAGCTTTCTAACAACGGGCTTCAACATCAACCTCGACCTGGCCAAGCACGACTACTACGAGCCGCGCAAGGGCACGCTGGGCCAGTACTACGTGCGGGTGCCCGCGAGCTTCAACCTGGGCACGTTCGTGTCGAGCGACTACCGCAAGAAGCTGGCCTACGACGTGAACCTGGGCATCCGGCCCTACGCCCTCGACGAGCGCGTGCCCGACCGCCCGCGCCGGCTGGGCTTCGGCCTCACCCTGAGCCCGCGCTACCGCGTGAGCGACAAGCTGAACTTCCGCTACACCTTCGATTACAGCCTGAAGCGCAACCAGATAGGCTACGTCAACGACGGCTTCCGCCCCGACTTATATGCGCAGGACCAAACGTATAGCGACCTGCTGGGGACCGACGTGCTGCTGGGCCGCCGCCACGTGAGCACCTACACCAACACGCTGACTACCAACTACACGTTCACCAACCGGCTGTCGTTCACGATGCGCATCCGGCACTACGTGAGCACGGTGCGCTACCTCGACTTTGCCCGCCTGCGCCCCGACGGCGCCGAGGAGCTGCTGCCCGGCTACCAGCGCAACCACGACACGAGCTTCAACGCCTTCAACATCGACGCCGCAATGGTGTGGTGGTTTGCGCCCGGCTCGCAGGTGAGCCTGGTGTATAAGGACGCCACCGCCAGCTCGCTGCTCGGCAACGAGGCCACCCCGCTCTACTTCGACAACCTAGCCAACGTGGCCAATACCCCGCACAATAACAACGTGTCGATTAAGGTCTTATATTACCTCGACTACCTGAGCCTCAAACGCCGCCGGGCCTAGCGCGGGCGCGGTCCAGTGCCCGCCCGCCCGTAGCTTCGCCGGTAGGTAGAACACCTGCTGCACCTACTTTCTGCGGATTATTGATGTTGAACAAGCTGTTGCCCGCTCTCGCCGCGGCCCTGCTAGCCCAGGCCGCCGCCGCCCAAACCCCAGCCGCCGCCGTGCCCCTCGACTCGCTGCGGGCGCGGGCCGGCCGCAGCCTGCAAGCCAAGCACTATACCGAGGCGGCCGCCCTGTTGCACCAGCAGGCGCAGGCCGAGTCTTCGCCCTCGGCCCGGGCCAGCGCCTTCTACAACCAAGCGTGCGCCCTGGCCCTGGCGGGCCAGCCCCAGCCGGCGCTGCAAGCCCTGGCCCAGGCCCAGCGGCTGGGCTTTCACAACGTGGGCCTGGTGCGCACCGATACCGACCTCACCAGCCTACGGGCCGCCCCCGAATTTACCAAGGTAGTGGGCCGTATGCAGCAGGTGGAAGCGCGGCTGGCTAACCCCGCCAATGCGCAACTCGTCACCAGCGACATCACCCGGTTTTGGCGGGCCTACGACCTGGCCGCCAAAGATTCGGCCCACGCCGAGGCCATTTACCAGCGCGAATATTTTGCCAAGGGCAGCCCCGGCTTACAAGATTATTTCGGGTCGAGAATCGGCTCGGTAAAGGAGTTTGTGCAGAACCAGCGCGCCAAGCCCAACTTTTACCGCGCCATCCGGCCCAACACGCTCCGCATCCAAGACCTGGCCCCGCAAATTCGGGCCGGCTTCCTGAAGCTAAAGGAGCTTTACCCGGCGGCGCAGTTTCCCAACGTGTACTTCGTGATTGGCCGCTGGACTTCGGCCGGCACCGTTTCGAGCGCGGGGATGCTGGTGGGGGCCGACCAGCTGTGCGGCACGCCCACCGTGCCCGTGCAGGAGCTGAGCCTGTGGGGCCGGCGCAACCTGGGCAGCTTGGCGCAGTTGCCCTACGTGGTGGCCCACGAGCACATTCACATCATTCAGCACCAAAGCCAGGACAACAGCCTGTTGCGGGGTGCGATTAACGAAGGCATGGCCGATTTTCTGGCCGAGCTGACCGCCGGCCACCAGCCGAATGAGCGCCTGCAACCCTACGGCCTGGCCCACGAAAAACAGCTCTGGCAGGCATTCAGTCAGGAAATGACCAGCACCAGCTGGCGCAACTGGATAGCCAACTCCGACCAGGAAACCGCCGACAGGCCCGCCGACCTGGGCTACTTCGTGGGCTACAAAATCTGCCAGAGCTATTACGAGGAGATGCCCGATAAGAAACAGGCCGTGCACGACATCTTGAACATCAGCGACTACCCGGCCTTTTTGGCCAAGAGCCGCTACGCCGAAAAGCTGGCCGCCCGCTAGCCCCACGGCCCTCAACTTGGGGCTAGGCCGTGCCGCGCACCCGCCGCGCCACCGTGGCCAGCCCCAGGCTAAGGGCCGCGGCGGCGGGCAGGGCCAGCCGCCCCAAGTGGGCCTGCCCAGCCGCGCCGCCCAGCGCCCCGGCCAGGAAAGCCAGCCACAGCGTAACGGGCCAAAGCCAGTCCTGGGCCGGGGCCTGGCCGCTGAGCCAGTCGGCCAGCCCCGCGCCGAAGCGCACGAGCGTGCCCGTGACGAACGTGAGGCTGACCTTGACGCGCCCCACTTGGTGCACCGAGGCGTTGAGCGTGCCCATTGCCAGCACCAGGCTCTCGATGGCGGCCGGCGGCCAGGCAGCGGCTAGCCCCAGCAGGGCGGCTATAACGAGCAAAATCAGGGTGTTGCCCCAGCTGGCTGCCCAGCGGTGCAGCAGGCTGCCGCCCACCACGCCTGCCACAAACAAGCCGATGACGCCGGCTAATTCCAGCACCTTGTCGGTGTTTTCCTCGGCCACGGCCACGCCCAGCGAGGTGGTGTTGCCGCTCATAAACGACGCAAACACGCCCGCAAACCGCAGGTAGCCCACGGCATCGACGTAGCCGGCCAGCGCCACCAGCGCCAGCGTGAAGCTGAGGGCCCCCAGCGGCAGGCGGTCGGGGGGCGAGGGGGCATCGGGCATGAGAAAGGGGAGGGGCGAGCGGCCGCCGGGCTGGCAACGTTGCCGACAACGATTGCGCAAAGAAAAGCCCCTAGCCGGGCGCGGCGGCTAGCTGGCCGGGGCATCTTTACGGCCCGCTCCCGCTTCCCACCCGTTTTATGTTGACTCTTATGCTGTCAGGCTTTGCGTTGCGCCACGCGCTTTTAGTGGCCACCATGACTACCGGCTGGGCCTTGCGCCCGGCGGCGCCCGCCGCGCCCGCGCTGCTCGCCTACCCAGGGGCCGAGGGCGCGGGGCGCTTTGCCACCGGCGGGCGCGGCACGGCCGCCCACCCCACCACGGTGCTCGAAGTCACGAACCTGCGCGACGACAACCAGCCCGGCAGCCTGCGCTACGCCGTGCAGCTGAGCAGCGCCAAGGCACCGGCGCGCACCATCGTGTTTCGGGTGTCGGGCACCATCCATTTGCTGTCGCCGCTCACCTTCGGCAGGCCCAACATGACCATTGCGGGCCAGACGGCGCCCGGCGGCGGCATCTGCCTGGCCGACTACCCCGTGCAGGTGAAGGCGAGCAACGTCATCGTGCGCTTTCTGCGCTTTCGAATGGGTGATAAAAACCAGAACCAGGGCCAGGTAGATGGCGCGGGCGGCGACGATGCCTTTGGCGGCCAGCGCAACAACCAACTCGTCATCGACCACTGCTCCCTGAGTTGGAGCACCGACGAGTGCTTCTCAGTGTACGAGGGCGACAGCACCACCCTGAGCTGGAACCTCATCGGGCCGCCGCTCAACTACTCGTATCACTTCGAAAAGGGCGATGCCGACTACGAGCGCCACGGCTACGGCGGCATCTGGGGCGGGCAGCACGCTACCATGCACCACAACCTGTTTGTGCACTGCAACTCGCGCACGCCCCGCTTCAACGGCAGCCGCTACACCCACCCGGCGGGCTACGAAAACTGCGACTTCCGCAACAACGTCATCTACGACTGGGGCGAGAACAACGTGTACGCCGGCGAGGGGGGCAACTACAACATCGTCAACAACTATTACAAGCCCGGCCCCAGCACCCTGCCCGCCGTGCGCGCCCGCCTGCTCAACCCCTACAAGCTCACCAAGGGCAATAACCCGCTGCCCTACGGCCACTTCTACCTGGCCGGCAACTACCAGGAGGCTAGCGCGGAAGTAACCGCCCACAACTGGCGCGGCGTGGACATGAACGAGGGCACCCGCGCCGACACCACCCTGGCGAAGGCCAGCCAGCCCTTCGCCCTCGGCCCCGTCACCACCCAGCCCGCCGCCCAGGCCTACGACCTCGTGCTGGCCGGCGCCGGGGCCAGCCGCCCCCTGCGCGACACCCTCGACCAGCGCCTCGTGCGCGAGGTGCGCACCCGCACGGGCCGCATCATCGACGTGCAGGGCGGCTACCCCCACGGCACGCCCTACGCGGTTTCGCAAAGTGCCTGGCCGGTGCTAGCCACAAAGCCCGCGCCCGTTGATACCGACCACGACGGCATGCCCGATGCCTGGGAGCTAGCCCACAAGCTCAACCCCAAGGATGCCGCCGACCGCGCTAAGGTGGGGGCCGGCGGGTACCCGATGCTGGAAGTGTATTTGGCCCAAATGGCGGGGAAAGAGCAGCAGTAATTAATAAAAAGTTTACTTGTGCTATTTTTGGGAGGGCATGCGCTAGTACTCAATATGGTGCGAGGCTTCGCTGTGAAAAGACTGAGCACCTTATGAAATATTCGGTACCTGAAAAGCTTATTCGCCAGGCTTTTTTCTTTTCCGTTTGGTGCATAGAGCAGTGGCACGATATGTCTGTCTATCATCAAAAAGTGGCAGCGCTGAAACAGCTTCCTGATGGAACGGTTGGTCGAGAATTAGCTGATTGCCTGCTTGCTCGTGAGCTTACGTTGGTGCCAGGCTTTGAGAGCCATGACTTAAAGCATATTGTGCTAGCCTACGAGCTAGAACCAGTTGGGGAAATTCGTCTGCAAGCGTTTATGCTGGGCAATGGCAACTGGACATTGCCCAGTATGCTGATTTTTCTTTTTGGGGCACTATTGCTGCCCCAGCATTGGCGATTGTTCAGACAAGACTTTCATGCCGGTCAACAGTGTGCGCCACTAGCAACTCTTACGATTGATGACTGTCAGCACCACTCGCTCATTGAGCTCCGTAGTCAGCTTTTCAGTCGCTATCAGGAAATTAAGCTTGCCAGTAAGTCAAACATCCATGCACGCCTGAGTTTGCTGGGGAGTTACGGACTGCTGGCAGTTGGGATAGCTGCTATGCTATTTTGCTATCCATTTCTGTGGTCGGCCAACGTTGCTGACTTGATTGGGGCAGGCTTCCCATTTGTTGCTGGTGCTATCCTCGTCGTTGGCGGCCTGATAAATCTAACGCTACAAGCCAATCTTCGTGCAAAGGGGGCGAATTCGTAAAAATAACCTGAGCAATTGAATTTAAGAAGCTTTTAAGCGTTGCCTATAAGCTCTTTCCGAAGTAGTGCTATCTGAAGTAGTGCTAATGGCACAGCATTATATCTCTAATAATTGGCCTGCTGCCGCCCACGGCGTGAGCTGCCCGGTCGCCACCGCTGCCCGCACGCTCGGCAAGGCGCTTTGCACCCCGGCCCGGCCGTAGAACTGCGCCTTCAGGGCTTGGCGCACGGCTTCTTCCAGCCACTGGAGTTGCTGCTGGGCACGGCGCTGCTGCCAGTAGCCGCTGGTCTGGGTGTAGGCAGCGTATTGCTCGATGTGTAGAGGTGAAAGCAGGTCACGCTGAACGCAGGGAAGCAACTCTGCCGCTTCACCCGAGCCATTTGCCGTAGAGGAGGCTTCGCAATGGCCAGCAGAACCGTCAATAACAGATTAATTATCGTTTTCCGCCGGTACTACCAAGCCATTCAGGAAAGCTGTGAAGGAGGTGGCCAGGAAAGAAACGCCCTTGCCATACTGCCGGGGCTGTGTCATTTCCTTACGCTTGGGCGGCTTGTAGAATTCGTGACTGATGTAATAGATGGCACCATAATCTTCGGGGCCGACGGAGAGGCAAAACAAGTCGCCGCCCGCATCCGTCCCGAAAGGAACCAAATCGTCGTGCAGGTCGCCCCGCAACGACCGTAAGCTGCGTTCCAGGGTAGTATCACCGTGCTTTACCGATTTCATGTCACTCAGCACCCTGGCTACCGGCTGGCCCTCCGGCCCTGCTTGCAGGAAGGTATTCTCCTGCTGCGGCCAGCCACCGTTGTAGGCTAGTATATGCGCTTTGTAATCAGCCGGCAGCACAAAGCCATACGTGGCTTCAATCGCTTGCAGGTCAGCGAGTGCCGCAGGTTCTTCCGTGCCGATAAAAACGGGTGTTGGCATGGCTATTCGTAAATTTTCGTGTTGAAATGCTTATTGCACTGGTCACAAGACCCGAAGTGCACAAAGGTGTCTTCGTGGGCCCCCGTCTTGACTAGTTCCATAGTGCAGGAGCCGTAGGGAGGCGGGGTAGGATTCGGCTGAAAGTCGTCGCGGTGGTGCCAGGTGTAGCCTTTGGGCGCTTGCTCTGGCTTACGGCCTTGCGTGGCTACCACAGCCAAGAGGCCCGCCGCCTCATTGGCCCGCTTAAAGTCGCCGCTTCGGCTGCCAGCCATCTCAATCTGCACGACATTCTTTTGGTCGCCCGTGGCAGGGAACATGTGGGGGGTGCCGGCGTAGGTGGGCTGCCCATTCAGCGTAAGGGGAATACCCGGCAGCCCGTTTTTGCTGCCTGTCACGTTGTAGCTCCGGTGGGCATCGTAGACCGCCACCATCTTGCCAGCCTGGTCGGTGCGGTAGGTGAAGGGGTCGCCCTCCACGTGAAACTCTGTTTGACGCTGTGCCCGCAAGAACCGTTTATTTTTGGCTTTAGCTGAGTTGTCCCACCGGTCTTTAATTAAGCTTTGCCATTCGGCGGCCGTGAGGTACACCTGGGCGTGGTCGGGGGAAGGAATAGGCTGCGGGGCGGGTAGGTGAGTAGGCAGGTCGCTAGGCGCTACCAGCGTGCGAAGCGTAGATGTAACTACCTGATTCACCGTTGAATTACCTTGCAAGAGTGCTGGCGACGGCGCCAGCGCTGCCGGCGGATTGCCATGTTCCCGGACAGTTGGTGCCAGAAAGGCAGTAGCCGGTCCACCAGGCAGAATAGTCCAGCCCGTGGGGTCCGACAGTGTGAGGTGGCATACATAGGCTCCTGCCTGGCTATTACCCTGTCTGAATTCCTCCTCATAGGCTACGCAATAGGCTGTTGGCAGGTGCAGGGTTTCGACGGCGCTTCCGCCGTTGGCATCCAAAAAAACAACGTCGGCGGCCAGTCGCTTCTGCGGGTCGGCCGCCCAGGCTAGCAGCACTTCACCATCCGGTACATCAAGCAGCACCTGCACCAGCCCGTAGCGTACCTTGGCGCTGACCCGGCCCTGCTGGTGAGTAGCCTGCTGCACGCCAAATGAGCAGTGCTGCACCTGAAAAGCCTGCCCTTCAACTTGTAATCGGGCCGAAAAGGAAGCCATAAGCGTAATGGAAAAGGTATTTGGTTAGTCGGAGGCTGGCCGCGAAGCAAAGTACGTGCAGTCGGTGAGTAGGGCAGCCTAGGCAATTATCTTTAATTAAGCTTAAGCGGGGTTGAATAAGTGGCTATGTGGCTATGAAAAAATAGCCTTGTATTATTGCGGCCTTTCAGGGTAGGAGCTTAAGGTTGTGGGTAGAATCAAAGCGCGCCATTACAAGCTTTGATTTACCCATATACGCTCTGCTGGAACGTAAGCCAGCCGAAAATAGGAACAGTTTTTATCAAACCTACTTTCTGCCCAATAGCTGCCCCGCCGCCGCCCACGGCGTGAGCTGCCCAGCTGCCACGGCCGCCCGCACGCCCGGCAGCGCACTTTGCACCCCGGCCCGCCCGTAGAACTGCGCCTCCAGGGCCTGGCGCACGGCTTCTTCCAGCCACTGGAGCTGCTGCTGGGCGCGGCGCTGCTGCCAGTAGCCGCTGGCCTGGGTTTGGGCGGCGTACTGCTCGATTAATTCCCAGGCTTCGGGCAGGCCCGCGCCGCTGAGGGCCGAACAGGTGCGCACGGGCACGGCCCAGCCGCTGGCGGCGGGCGGGAAGAGGTGCAGCGCGCCCTCGTAGTCGCGGGCGGCGCGGCGGGCGGCCTGCTCGTTGCCGGCGTCGGCCTTGGTAATGAGCAGCGCGTCGGCCATTTCCATGATGCCGCGCTTTACGCCTTGCAGCTCGTCGCCGGCGCCGGCTAGCATCAGCAGCAGGAAAAAATCGACCAGGCCATGCACGGCCACTTCGCTCTGGCCCACGCCCACAGTTTCGACGAAAATGACGTCGTAGCCCGCCGCCTCGCATAGCAGCAGGGCCTCGCGAGTGGCGCGGGCCACCCCGCCCAGGCTGCCGCCCGCCGGCGAGGGCCGGATGAACGCCCGCGGGTGCAGCGTGAGCTGCGGCATCCGGGTCTTATCGCCCAGGATGCTGCCGCCCCCGCGCGGCGAGCTGGGGTCCACGGCCAGCACGGCCAGCTTCTTGCCCAGCTTTTCTACTAAATACAATCCCAGGGCCTCGATAAACGTGCTTTTGCCCACGCCCGGCACGCCCGTGATGCCCAGCCGCAACGCGCCGCCGGTGCGTGGCAGCACGGCTTGCAGCACCTCCTGGGCCAGGGCCTGGTGCTGGGGCAAGGTGCTTTCTACGAGGGTGATGGCGCGGGCCAGGGTGCCGCGCTGCCCGGCGGCGAGGCCCTGGGCATAGTCGGCGGCGGAAAGAAGGGGAGTGGGCACGGCCGCAAAATACGCCCCTGCCGCGCGCGCCAACCGCGACCCTGGGCTAGTAAAGCCGGCTGTTGGCAGAGTGGCGGGCTGTTTCTGGGCAGGTAGGGGCGTAGTTTTACCCGCGTTATCCTCACCCTGCTTTCACCTTTCGCGTTATGAAAACAACTTTTACTTGGCTACCAGCAGCGCTGGCCGTGCTGGCCGCCACGCCCACACTGGCCCAAAACGAGCTCAGCAACTTCTCGGCCACCGGCCGGGGCGGCGTGGTTACCACCTTCGCGCCCGACTACCAGGCCCTGGGCATCAACCCCGCCAACCTGGGCCGGCAGGGCACCAGCCTGCTGTCTTTCACAGTGGGCGAGGTGGGGGCGGGCGTGGGCTCGCAGTCGCTGACCAACAGCCAGCTCAAGAAGCTGATTTTTCACGCCAACGATATCCTAACGGCGGCCGAGCGCACGGCGCTGGTTACCAATCTTACCAATAGCAACGCGCTGAACATCAATGCCGACGTGACGGCGTTTGCGCTAGCCCTCACGCTGCCGCCCGGCCTGGGCGGGCTAGCCGTGTCGGTGCACCAGCGCCTGAGCGGCCACGTGGCCCTCAACCAAAATAGCGCCGACATTATCGTGAATGGCCAAAACGCGGCCCTAGTGCAGCAGTACTACGACGCGGCTGGCAACCCGCGTAGCGGCCGCACGCCGCCGCTGCTCTCGGCCGCGCTCGACGGCACCGAGATGCAACTGGCCCTTACCAACGAGTTCAACGTGGGCTACGGGGTGGAGGTAGTCAGTGTGCCGGGCGTGGTCAAGCTCACGGCCGGCGTGGGCTACCGCTACATTCAGGGCGTGGGCGTGGCCGACGTGCGCGCGGGCGGCGGCAGCCTATCGGCCTACTCGTCGCTGTCGCCCATTTTCGACATCAACTACGGCAGCCTGGCCAGCAGCCCCACCTTCAACTACAAGAGTGGCAGCGGCTTGCAGCCCGTGGGCACTGGCAATGGCTTCGACCTGGGGCTAGCCGCCGAGGTGGGCAAGGTAGTGCGCCTCGGCGTGGCCGTAACGGATATGGGCTCTATGACCTGGACCGGCAACGTGCTGACGGCCAATGACCAAAACCTCAAGTTTCCGCAGTACGACGGCCTTACGAACTACGATGTGGTGAAGAGCCTGATTGACCAGTTCGGCACCTCGGGCCAGACGCTCTTTACCTACCAGACAGCCCAGGAGCGCCGGGCCAGCCTGCCTACCAAGCTGCGCCTGGGCGGCGGCATTCGCATTTCGGAGCTGTTTGAGGCGGGCCTCGACGTGACGGTGCCGCTTAACCAGGTGGCGGGCAACCTGCCCACGACGTTCATCGGCGCGGGCCTCGACTACAAGCCTGCCCGCTGGGTGCGCCTGAGCAGCGGCGTGAGCGGGGGAGCCGGCTACGGCCTCAACGTGCCGCTGGGCCTCACCTTCGTCACGCCCGTGTGGGAGGCGGGCTTCAGCACCCGCAGCGTATTTGGCTATTTTTCCGAAAGCAACCCCTACGCCTCGCTGGCGCTGGACTTCCTGCGCTTTAAGATTGGCAAGAGCTAAGCGGGGATTAAGAGCGTCAGGCTCATCTGGCGTCCGCCTAGCGAAGCATCTCTGCCACTTCGTTGAACGGCTTAGCAATGAAGCGGTGGAGATGCTTCGCTAGGCGGACGCCAGATGAGCCTGACGTTCTAAGTAGGGCTCCTGGAGTTCTCTCCATTTAAAAAATTTCCTGCATAGCGAACCCATTAGCTTTAAAACAGAAAAAGACCCGGCGCAGCTCACTGCTACGCCGGGTCTTTTTTTGCCTGAGTGCTGGTAATGACTATTTCACGTCAACCAGCTCCACGTCGAAGCGCAGTACCGAGTTGGCTGGGATGGCGGTGCCTGAGCCGGCCGGGCCGTAGCCCAGGGACGACGGAATGAGGAGTTGTCCTTTATCGCCCTTGTGCATGAGGGCGATGCCCTCGTCCCAGCCGGGAATCACCTGCCCATTGCCCAGGATGAAGGTGTAGGGCTTGTTGTTTTGCAGCGAGGAGGCATCAAACGTGGTGCCATCGAGCAGCTTGCCAGTGTAGAGCACCGAAACCGTTTGGCCCTTGGCGGCCAGCGGCAGGCCGGCATTGGTGGTGATGGGCACGTAGTACAAGCCTGAGGCCTGCTTCTGAGCGGTCGTTATTTTGTTGTCGGCCAGGTATTTCTGAATGAGCGCGTCGTCAATCGGGCCGTAATCAACTACTTCTACGTCGAAGCGCACAACGGCATTGGCCGGGATGCTGCTGCCCGAGCCTTGTGTGCCATAGGCCAGGCCTGAGGGTATCAGCAGCGTGGCTTTGTCGCCGACATGCATCAGCGAAATGCCTTCCTCAAAGCCCGGAATGAGCTGGCCGGCGCCCACCACGAATATTATCGGCGTGTTGTTGTGCAGCGACGAGGCATCGAACGTGGTGCCATCGAGCAGCTTGCCGGTGTAGAGCACCGATACGCGCTGGCCCACCTTCACCTTGGTGGCCGCGGCATTGGTTACTACGGGCACGAAATACAGGCCCGAGCCCTGCTTTTGGGCCGTCGTTATCTTGTTGTCGGCCAAGTATTTCTGGATGGTGGCGTCGTCGGCGGCGCTATAGTCGGGCGGCGTCTCGGTTTTGAAGCAGGCGGTGGTCAGCAAGCCCGTGGAGGCCACGAACAGCAGCGTGAGCAAGCGAAATACGCGGGGAAGGAAAAAGGATTTCATAGGCTATTTTTTGGTAAAAATAGCGCCCACCGCGTCACGAACCCAGCCCGCCGCCGGCTATTTTACGAGGCTAGGGCTCTACCACAAAGCCGGGCAGGCCCAGCTTGCTGCGCCGCCCGCCCAGCTTGAGGCCATCGTCGACGTAGCCGCCGGCGGGGCCGCTCACGTTGGGCTGCGGCAGCACGCCGAGGAAGGAATTGTCTTCGCGGGCCACGTAAATCTTGCCATCGGCGCCCCGCTGCAACGCCCCAATTTTGTGATTGGTAGAGTGCCCGACTACCGTGGCAACCTTGGTTTTGAGGTCGAACTGCACGATGCGGGTTTCGCTGGCGCCTATTTTCTGGTCCTTCGTGTCGCCGTTGCAGGTGCCGTAGAGCAGGCGGCCATCGGGCGAAAACTCGACGCCATAGGCCTCTTCGTAGGGCCCGAAGCTGCGGGCGTTGCTCACCTTGCCCGTGGCGCGGTCGAAGTCATAGACCTCAAACTTGTTGTTTTCGCGCCACAGCGCGGCGGCTAGCTTGGTGCCATCGGGCGAGAACTTGAGGGCCCCGATGGCGTTGCGGCCGGGGCCCGCGTTCATAGCACCCACGTTGCTGAGCAGGGGCTTGCCGCCGCTCACACCCTCGGCCGTGACCAGAAACGACACGAAGGCGCTGGAGTTCCAGCGGTGGGCCACCACCCACACGTCGCGGCCGTTGGCGTGGCGCACGGCGGCCAGCTTCTCGGCTACCGGCGTGATGAGCAAGAGGTTAGCGCGCGGCACGTCGCCGAGGCCGTTGGCGCGGGTCATGTCCACTACCGAGTAGCGCAGGCCGTCGGGCGAGCCCTGCGGGGCCACCGTGAAGATGTAGAAGATATTGCCCGAACCAGGGTCGGGCACGATGAGCGCCGACTGCGTGCTGCTGCCGCTACCCATGAGGTGGCGGCCACCGGGCATGGGCTGGTGCTGGCGGTTCCACACGGTCTGGCCATCGGTGTAGAAAAGCAACTCGCCGCGCTTGGTGGTGGCCGTGGCGCAGCCCTCGTAGGTGGTCATGGCCCCGTCGAGCAGCGGGGTAGGGGTGCCGCTGCTGAAATCGAGCCCCGCCTGCCGGCCGAAATACCATTTATCGGTAAGCCGCTGGGCGGAAGCAGTTTGTGAGAAGAGCGAAAAGGCTAGCAGGGCAAGCAGGAGCCGGCGCATAAGCTGAATAAAATGGGTGCTAGCTCACTAAACGAAAAAACCGTGCCGCTAGGGTGTAGCGCGAAGCTCCGGCTTCGGGCGCGAGCGTAGCGAGCAGCTTGCGCTAGGGTCGCCTGATGCCGCCTGCGTGCGGTGCGCGCGCACAAAGCCGGAGCTTCGCGCTACACCGGGCGTACCTTTGCTGGCGCTTATGCCCCATTTCCTGCCGTTTATTTTCCAGCTTACCCCACCCTGAGGACGGGTCAAAACCGTGGTGCCGCCGCTTCCTGCCGGAAGCGTGCGGCTTTTCTTTTGCCTTATCCTCAGCGTAGTATGTCGTTTGCCCTTTCTAATTTAAAGCAGTACCAAGTCAACGTTAAAGACGAAATTTTAGCCGGCCTCACCACCGCGCTGGCCTTGGTGCCCGAGGTAGTAGCCTTTGCGCTGCTGGCCCACATCAGCCCGCTGGTGGGCATCGGGTCGGCGTTTGTTATCTGCCTCGTTACGAGCGTACTGGGTGGGCGGCCGGGTATGATTTCGGGCGCGGCCGGCTCGGTGGCGGTAGTTATTGTGAGCTTAGTGGCCCAGCAGGGCATCGAGTATCTGTTTCTGGCCGTGGTGCTAATGGGTTTTATTCAGATTGCCATCGGACTATTGCGGCTGGGTAAGTTCATTCGGCTGGTGCCGCAGCCGGTGGTGTATGGCTTCGTCAATGGCCTAGCCATCATCATATTCATGGCGCAGCTGGAGCAATTTAAGGTGCGCGACGTGGCCGGCGCCGAGCACTGGCTCAGCGGCTCGGCCCTGCTGCTGATGGGTGGGCTGGTGGCCCTCACGATGGCCATCGTGTATTTTCTGCCCCGTCTCACCAAGGCCGTGCCGGCCTCGCTGGTGGCCATTATCGTGGTGTCGGCGCTGGTGATTGTCGGCGGGCTGCCCACCAAGTCGGTGGGCGACATTGCCTCCATCGCGGGCGGGCTGCCCACGCCCCACCTGCCGCAGGTGCCGCTGAACTGGCACACCCTGGCCGTGGTGCTGCCCTACGCCTTCATCATGGCCCTGGTGGGCCTAACCGAAAGCTTGCTGACCCTGACCGTGGTCGACGAAATAACCGACACCCGCGGCCGCAGCAACCAAGATTGCGTGGCTCAAGGGCTAGCCAACGTGGCTTCGGGCCTCACGGGCGGCATGGGCGGCTGCGCCATGATAGGTCAGACGATGGTCAACCTCGAATCGCGGGGCCGGGGGCGGCTCTCGGGTGTGGTGGCGGCGCTGGCGCTGGCGGGCTTCGTGGCCGTGGGCTCGGGGCTGATTGAGCGCCTGCCCCTGGCGGCGCTGGTGGGCGTGATGTTCATGGTCGTCATTGCCACGTTTGAGTGGGCTAGCCTGCGCATCCTGCGCCGCATGCCGCGCACCGACGTGATGGTGATGTTGCTCGTGACGGCCATCACGGCCATCTCCCAAAACCTGGCGCTGGCCGTGCTGCTGGGCGTCATCATCTCGGCGCTGGCCTTTGCCTGGGAAAATGCCCAGCGCATCCGGGCCCGCCACTACGTCGATGCGCAGGGCGTGAAGCACTACGAGTTGTTTGGGCCGCTGTTCTTCGGCTCGGTGCAGGCCTTTGGTGAGAAGTTTGACGTAGCCGCTGACCCGCAGGAGGTTATCCTCGACTTTCAGGAAAGCCGGGTGGCCGATATGTCGGCCCTTGACGCGCTGCACAAGCTCACCGAGCGCTACCAGCGCGCTGGCAAAACCCTGCGCCTGCGTCACCTCAGCCCCGACTGCCGCCACCTGCTGGGCCGCGCCGGCGCGCTGGTCGAGGTCAACATCGTCGAAGACCCTACTTACCGCGTGGCCGGGGCTGGCGCGGCCTACTGAGCCGGTGGGGCTGGCCCCGCGCAGCGGGCTAGCCCCATCTTTGCGCCCATGAACCCCGCTGCCCTGCTCGACTTTCTCCACGACCTCGCCCGCCACAACGACCGCGAGTGGTTTCAAGACCACAAGGCCACCTACGACCACCTGCGCGCCGATTTTGAGCAGGATGTGGCCTACTGGCTGCGCGAATTGGTGCAGGACGAACCCGCCTTGGCCGGCCTTGACCCCAAGAAGTGCATCTTCCGCATTTACCGCGACGTGCGCTTTTCCAAGGTGAAGGTGCCCTATAAAACGCACTTCTCGGCCTACTTCGCCCCCGGCGGCAAGCACTCGGAGCTACCCGGCCGCTACGTGCAGATTGGCGCCAATGGCCAGACCCTGGTGGCCGGCGGCCTCTACGAGCCTACCAAGGAGCAACTGGCCGCCATCCGGCAGGAAATCGACTACGCGCCCGAGGGCCTGCACGCGCTGCTGGCCGAGCCCGCCGCCCGGCAGTTTTTCCCGCAGGGGCTAGCCGGCGACCAACTCAAGAAGATGCCGCCCGGCTACGAGGCTGGCCACCCCGAGGCTGGCTGGCTGCGCCACAAGCAGTACCTACTCATGCACACGCTACCCGATGCCGAGGTGCGCCGGCTGGCACCCGCCGCCTTTCGGGCGCATATCCTCGCTGCCCTGCGGGCGCTGGGGCCGTTTGGCGAGTGGCTGGGCGCGGCGAATAGCTAGCGGGTAACAGGTAAAACAGAACGTCATGCTGAGCTTGTCGAAGCATCTCTACCGAACGACACCCTAACGGCGCAGTAGAGATGCTTCGGCAGGCTCAGCATGACGTTCTGTTTTTACCACTTATTAGAAATTCAGGACTTCCTCTTCGTGACCATTACGTAGTAGGGCGCTCACCTTTTTGCCGTTGCCTTCGGCGTTCACGATGTTCATTTGGTCGGCAAACTCTTCCAGCAGCACTTCCTGCTGAATGAGCAGCTCCTTGGTGGGGCGGGGCAGCGGCACCTTGGCGTAGAGCCAGTAGGCATCCTTTTCGGGCTGGAGACCCAGAAACTGCACATCGAGCGGGCGGCGCGGCTGGCGGGGGGCGGCGGGCAGCAGCAGCTTGAGGTGCTGGTGCAAGTAAAGCTCGGCCAGAGGCAGGGCGCGCGGCTCATGCAGGTCCACGGTGCGGGCCTGGCCCTTGGAAAGCGCCTTGGTGAAATCGTCGGTAAAAACCTTCAACGCCAGCTCTACCTGTTGCTTCTGCGGGTTGAGCTTCAGTTCCAGAATGCTGGTGTGGTAGGCGTGGCGGGTGCCGGCCACGCCGGGCAGGCCAAGGAGCAGCAGAAGTAAGCAAAGGCAGCGCATACGGTAAGGGTATTAACGAAAGAACGCCATGCTTCGACAAGCGCAGCATGACGTTCCAAAAAAGCTTAGCGGGTTCTAAAACAGCTTTAACAGCTGCTTGATTACCAGTACGTACACCATGAGGGCCAGGATGAGCACCGTGCCCACGCGCTGGGCGCCCTCCATAAATTTCTCCGAGGGCTTGCGGCGCAAAATCATCTCGTAGAGCAGGAACAGCACGTGGCCGCCGTCGAGGGCCGGAATGGGGAGCAGGTTCATGAAGGCCAACACCATGCTGAGCGTGCCCACCAAACCCCAGAAGTGCGGCCAGTTCCAGGTAACGCCAAACTGCTGGGCAATCTCGACCGGCCCACCCAGGCCGGCGGCCGAGGCCTGGCCGGTAATAATCTTATACAATGCCTTGGCTTGCAGCGTAATCACGCCGACGGCCTGCTTGGCGCCCTGCGGCACCGACTCGCCCAGGCCGTAGTAGCGGGTGCTGAAGTTCAGCTCAGGCTTGGGGCGCACCCCGATTTTGCCGTCGGCATTCACGGCTACGGGCAGCGTCAGGGTTTGGCCGGCGCGCTGCACCTGCACGGGTATCGTCTTGTTTTTGAAGCGGGGCAGCGTGCGCAGCAGCTCGTCGGCATACTTGATGGGGATGGTGCCAATCTGGGTGATGCGGTCACCCACCTTGATGCCTGCCTTGGCGGCCGGCTGGCCCGAAACAACTTCGGCCAGGGTGAAGGGCGAGCGGGCTTCTACGAAGAACGCGCTGTCATTCTGCTTATTGAGCTGGTCGAAGAACGTGCGCGGCAGCTTGGGCAGGTCGATGAGCTGGCCGCCGCGCTCCACGGTGTAGTAGCTCTCGTTGTTGAGCAGCACATCGGGGTTATACACTTCGTTGAACTCGGTGAAGGGCCGGCCGTTGATTTTCACAATCTGGTCGCCGTTGCGGAAACCGATGTCGCGGCCCAGCTTGGTCGTCACGATGCCGTAGCGCGCCTCCGAGGCGGGCAAGTAGCTCTCGCCCAGCTTGTAAGTAAGGGCCGTGAAGATGACGATGCCCGTAATCACGTTCATGATGATGCCGCCCAGCATCACGAGCAGGCGCTGCCAGGCTGGCTTGGCCCGAAACTCGTCGGGCTGCGGCGGGCCAGCCAGAGCGTCGGCGTCCTGCGTCTCATCCACCATGCCGTGAATGGCCACGTAGCCGCCCAGCGGAAACCAGCCGATGCCGTACTCCGTTTCGCCCACTTTTTTCTTAAACAAGCTGAAATTCCAGACGTGGGGCAGCGGAAAGAGGAAGTCGAAGAAGATGTAGAACTTCGTGACCTTAATCTTGAACAGCTTGGCGAAGGCGAAGTGCCCAAATTCATGCAAGCCAACTAGCAGCGACAGGCCCAGCACCAGCTGGCCAATCATAACGAGAATATCCAAAGGAATTGGTTTGTGGGTAATACCTACTTGTCAGGCTTCGGCAAGCTCAGCATGACAGATGTATTGGGTGTCGGTTATTTATTTGTCAAGCAACTTGGCGGCCATCCGGCGCGCCTCGGCATCGGTGGCGGCGTAGTCGGCCAGGGTTGGGGCCGCAAGATACGGCACCCTGTCCAGGCAGTCGGCTACCACGTCGGCCATGCCCAGGAAGCTGACTTTATCCTGCAAAAAGGCCGCCACGGCCACTTCGTTGGCCGCGTTGAGCACGCAGGGGGCCGTGCCGCCGCGCCGCATGGCCGCGTAGGCTAGCGGCAGGTGGCGAAACGTGGCCAGGTCGGGCGCCTCGAAGGTGAGGGTGGGATACTGCAAGAACGAAAACCGGGGAAATTCATTCCGCAGCCGCGCCGGGTAGCCCAGCGCGTACTGAATGGGCAGCTTCATGTCGGGTAGGCCCAACTGGGCTTTCAGCGAGCCGTCTTCGAACTGCACCAGCGAATGCACGATGCTTTGGGGATGCACCACCACCTCGACCTGCTCGTTGGCGAGGTCAAACAGCCACTTGGCCTCAATCACTTCGAGGCCCTTGTTCATGAGCGTGGCCGAGTCGATGGTGATTTTGGCGCCCATCGTCCAGTTGGGGTGCTTCAGGGCCTGGGCCTTGGTGATGCCCGCCAGCGCGGCCGTGGTGCGCCCCCGAAACGGCCCGCCCGAGGCCGTGAGAATGACCTTCTCGACGGGGTTGGCTGCCTCGCCCACCAAGCACTGGAAGATGGCCGAGTGCTCCGAGTCGACGGGCAGCAGCGGCACGCCGTGCTCGCGCACGAGCTTGGTAATCAACTCGCCGGCTACTACCAGCGTTTCTTTGTTGGCCAGGGCAATGGCCTTGCCGGCCCGGATGGCGGCCACCGTGGGCACCAGCCCGGCGTAGCCCACCAGGGCCGTGAGCACCACGTCCACGTCGGGGCGCTGCACCACCTCGGCCAGGGCGGCGGCGCCGGCCAGCACCTGGGTTTCGGGCTGGCTAGCCAGGGCCGCTTTCACCTCGTGGTAAAACTCGTCGCTGATAACGACGGCCGCCGGCCGAAACTCCTGGGCCTGCGCCACCAGCAGCTGCCACTGCCGCCCGGCCGTGAGCACCACCACCCGAAACCGGCCTTGCTGCTCGCGCACTACCTCCAGGGCCTGCGTGCCGATGGAGCCGGTGGAGCCCAGCAGCGCCAGCGATTTTTGAGAAGCTTGTTGAGAAAAAAAATCCGCCATTAAGAAGGGTTGGGAATAGAGCGCCAAAGGTAGCGCCGGCCCTGCCGCCTTAACCTGCGCCCTATCCATTTGAGGCCGGGAGCCGTATTGCTAGCGGGCGGCTTGGGTGCCGTCGCTTTGCTCGTTTTCTTCTTATTTCTTTTCCACGCAGATGTCTGTAAAACTCAAACCGCTCGACCAGCAGATTATTGTCATTACCGGGGCCACCAGCGGCATCGGGCTAGCCACGGCTAAGGCTGCCCACAAGGCCGGCGCCCGCCTCGTGCTGGTGGCCCGCTCGCAGCCCGACCTCGACACGGTGGCCCGCGAGCTGGGCGGCCATGTGGTGACCGTAGCCGCCGACGTGGCCGACCCGGCCGCCGTGCGCCGCATTCACCACGCCGCGCACACCAATTTTGGCGGCTTCGATACGTGGGTGAACAACGCCGGCGTGGGCATGTGGGGCAAGCTGGAGCAGGGCAACCTAGAAGACTTTAAGCGCCTCTACGACACCAACTTCTGGGGTATTGTGAACGGCTCGCTCGAAGCCATCAAGCACCTCAAAAAACACGGCGGCGCACTCATCAACCTGGGCAGCGTGGTATCGGATGTGGCCGTGCCTATCCAGGGTATGTATGCCTCCAGCAAGCACGCCGTGAAGGGCTTTACCGATGCGCTACGCATTGAACTGGCCGATGAAAAAGCGCCCGTGTCGGTGACGCTCATCAAGCCGGCGGCCATCAACACGCCTTTCCCCGAGCACGCCCGCAACTACCTGCCCGAAAAGCCCAAGCTGCCCCAGCCGGTGTACGCGCCCGAAGAGGTAGCCAACGCCATTCTACACGCGGCGGTGCACCCCATGCGCGACGTATTCGTGGGCGGCGGCGGTAAAATCATGAGCAGCGTCAATAAATACGTGCCCGGCGTGATGGACTGGGTGGAAGCCAAAACCGGCGTGGCCCAGCAAAAGCAGGAAGGCACCCGCGCCGTAGACCCCGCCGGCTCGCTGCACCGCCCCAACGGCCCCCACGCCAAGGTAAAGGGCAATAACCCCGGCCACGTGATGCAGACTAGCCTCTACACCCGCGCCCGCCTCAACCCGGTAGTAGCTGGCGTAGCCGCTGCCACTGGCTTGGCCGCCGCCGTGGGCCTCTACCTGGCCACCAAAGCCCCGCTCAAGGACGCTGGTTTTCCGGCTGATGATGCGGGAAAAGAGCCGCGCGTGCCGGTGACCGATAACTAAGGTCTTGCACTAAATAAGAACGTCATGCTGAGCTTGTCGAAGCATCTCTACCGCGCCGCTAGGTATACTAACCTAGCGGCGCGGTAGAGATGCTTCGACAAGCTCAGCATGACGTTCTTATTTGTAAAAATGACAATGCGTTACTTCACACTCAGCTCTTTCACCGGGCTTTGCGGGGCGAGTAGCTTGCGGCTTTTCTGCACTACTACCAGCTTGGGCACGGTGAACGTGGCCGACTGCCGGATGTCGAGCGACGACGCGCCGGCGCGGGCGGTGTAGAGGCCGGCGTCAGTCTGCCAGGCCTCGGCGGCGGTGTTGTACGAGGCTAGGTCGGCGGCCGTGAGCGTGAAGGTGAGCATCTGCGACTGGCCAGGGGCCAGCAGGTTGGTTTTGGCAAAGGCGCGCAGCTCGCTTTCGGGCTTGGTCAGGGTGCCTTTAGGCGCGTGCACGTAGAGCTGCACTACCTCCTTGCCAGCCACGGCGCCCTTGTTGGTGATTTTGAGGCTGGCCGTAATTTTACCGGTCAGCGAAGGCGCGCTGAGTTGCAGCTTATCGTAGGCAAACGTGGTGTAGCTCAGGCCATAGCCAAATTCGTAGGCCGGCTTCACCTTGAAGGTGTTGTAGTAGCGGTAGCCTACGTAAATACCCTCATTATAAGCGTTTTCCGAAGGCTTACCCATCAGCCCGCCGCCCGCGCCGCCGGGGCTAGCCAGCTCCTTGCCCGGAAACTCGCTGGCGTAGGGCACGTCGGCGTAAGCCACCGGAAATGTGGTGGCTAGCTTGCCCGAGGGCGCTACCTGGCCGCTGAGCACGTCGGCCAGCGCGTGGCCGCCCTCCTGGCCGGGCTGCCACCCTAGCAGGATGGCATCGGCCTGCGTGCGCCAGCTGGCTACCTCCATCACGCCGCCGGTGTTGAGGACGACGACTACCTTCTTGCCCTGTGCGTGAAACGCTGCGGCTACTTGCTTGAGCAGCGCTTGCTCGGTGCTGGTGAGGTCGAAGTCGTCGGCCACCTTGCGGTCGCCGCCCTCGCCAGCGCTGCGGCCCAGCGTGACGATGGCCACGTCGGCTAGCTGCGCCTGCTGCGTTAGCATGGCCGCGTCGGGCATCATTTCCGGAATGACGGGCAGGGGCTCGAAAAAGCTGCGCTTTTTGGGCAGCTTGGCCTTGGCCGCCTGCAAATACTGGGCGTAGGCCTGGCTAGGCACCGAAGCCACCGTGTAGCCGGCGGCGCCCAGGCCCTGGGCCAGCGATACAGTGTAGGCGCGGTTGACGTCGCCGCTGCCCGTGCCGCCCGCGATGAGATTATAGGAGGTGTTGCCAAACAGCGCTACCTGGTGGCCGGCCGCGATGGGCAGCGCGCCGGCCTCGTTGCGCAGCAGCACCATGCTCTCGGCGGCGGCCTGGCGGGCCACGGCGGCGTTGGCCTTCAGGGCCGGCTGGCTGCTGAATTTGTAGCCCCGGAAGGTGGGCGATTTCAACACCAGCTCCAGCACGCGGGCCACGTTCACGTCGAGCTGGGCGGGGGTGAGCTGGCCGCTTTTGAGTGCTGCTAGGATGGCCTGGGTCTGCTTGGCGGTGCCGGGTTCCAGCAGGTCGTTGCCGGCCTTGAGCTGGGCCACCGCATCCTGGCCGCCGTACCAGTCGGTCATTACCAGGCCCTTAAAGCCCCATTCCTGGCGCAGCAGGGTCGTGAGCAGGTCGCGGCTTTCGGAGGTGTAGGTGCCGTTTATTTTGTTGTAAGACGACATCACCGTCCAGGGCTGCGACTTGCGCACGGCCAGCTGAAAGCCTTTGAGGTAGATTTCGCGCAGCGCCCGCTCGTTTATCTGCGAGTTGAGCTGCATTCGATTAAATTCCTGGTTATTAAGCGCGAAGTGCTTGATGCTGGTGCCCACGCCGTTGCTTTCGACGCCGTTAACAAAGGCCGCCGCCACGCTGCCGGCCACCACCGGGTCTTCGGAGTAGTACTCGAAGTTGCGCCCGCCCAGCGGGTTGCGGTGAATATTGAGGCCTGGCGCCAGCAGCACGTCAATGCCAAAGGCGCGCACCTCGCTGCCGAAGGCCACGCCCACCCGGCGCACCAGCGTCGTGTCCCAACTGGAAGCCAGCAGCGTAGCCACCGGAAAGGCCGTAGCGTAGTACGTTTTGGTGCTGTCGCTACCCCGAATAGCGTCGATGCGCACGCCCGCCGGGCCATCCGAGAGCGTGAGCGACGGGATGCCCAGCCGCGCAATGGCGTGGGTGCGGCCGGCCGCGCCGGGTACTTTTTCGGGCACCTCGCGGTCGCCGGGGTCGCCGGGCGGTAGCATCCCGGCCGGAAAGCCCGACGGATAGAAGCCCATGCCGACCACCAGTTTTACCTTTTCCTCGGGCGTGAGGGCGGCCAGAATTTCCTCGATACTGGCCTTGCCGAGCTGCGGCGGGCTGGCGGTTTGGGCGTGACCGGGGATGGCGGTGGCCAGTAAGGCGGCTAGCGCCGCCCGGCGCAGGGCCGGCGGCATACCAGTAGTAGGACGTGAAAAGAGATGAGGACGGGTGGGCATAAGGCGGAGTGTGGAAATGGTGAGAAAGCAAGAAAGACCAGTATTGCCCGGAGGCAAAAAATCGTCGGCGCGGTATGCAAGGCGAATGCCGGCGCGGGTTGGCTTGGGCAATAGTACACCACTTTGATGATACTAACCAGCTTACCAGCCTGCAATTGCTGAGAAAAAACGCGTAGTGCGACTGCCGGCCGGGGCCACAGCAGGCTGGCTGGCCCGCGGCAAGGCTGGCGCGCTGCCCCGCTAGCCCATACCTTCGGCCACGAGCGGCGTTGGCCGCAGCTGAGTTGCTTTTTCCCACCCCCGATTCTCTTTTTTGCTTCATGCAACACGTATCCATTCGCGCCCGGGCGCTGCTCGCGGCGGCGCTGTTTTGCGCCGCGGCTGGCGCGGCCCAGGCCCAAAAAGCCAAGCCTGGCGCCCGCGCCGCTGCCAGCCCCAATACCCAGCAGCCGTTGCTAGCCCACGAGGCCGAAATCACGGCCCTGCTCGCCAAGCTGACCCTGGAGGAGAAGGTGCACATGATTCACGCCAATTCGGCCTTCGCCGCCGGGGGCGTGCCGCGGCTGGGCATCCCGGAAGTGATGACTTCCGACGGCCCGCACGGCGTGCGCCCCGAGCAGGGCGGCAACTGGAAACCGCCCGTGGGCGCCAACGACGCCGGCACGTACATGCCCACCAACAACGCCCTGGCCTCGACCTGGAACCCCGCCCTGACCCGCGCCTACGGCACGGTGCTGGGTAGCGAAGCCAACGCCCGTGGCAAGGACATCATTCTGGGCCCCGGCATTAACATTGTGCGCGCCCCGCTCAACGGCCGCAACTTTGAGTACTTCAGCGAAGACCCGTTTCTGGTGTCGAAAATGGTGGTGGGCTACATCCAGGGCGTGCAAAGCCAGGGCGTATCGGCTTGCGTGAAGCACTACGCGGCCAACAACCAGGAAACGCACCGCGACGACATCGACGTGAACATGAGCGAGCGGGCGCTGCGCGAAATCTACCTGCCGGGCTTCAAAGCCGCCGTGCAGCAGGGGGGCGTGTACTCGCTCATGGGCTCCTACAACAAGTTTCGGGGCACCTACGCCACCGAAAATGCCTACCTGATGAATACCATCCTGAAAGGGGAGTGGGGTTTCAAGGGATTGGTAATGAGCGACTGGGCCTCGGTGCACAACACCCAGGAAGCGCTGCGCGACGGCACCGACCTCGAAATGGGTACCGACCTGTTCCTGATGTACAGTGGAGTTGACCAGAGCAAGGCCACCGCCAGCGCCGGCGGCTCCGCCGCGCCCGCCCGCAGCCTCTACGACCGCTTTTACCTGGCTGACCCGGCCCTGGCGGCCATCAAAAAAGACCCCTCGCTCGTGCCGCTGCTCGACGACAAGGTGCGCCGCATTCTGCGCGTGATGTACGCCACCCACCAGCTCGGCCCCGCCAAACGCCAGCCCGGCGCCTACAACACCCAGGAGCACCAGGCCACCGCTCTTAAAGTAGCCGAGGAAGGCATTGTGTTGCTCAAAAACGAAGGCAACCTGCTGCCGTTCAAAAAGTCGGTAAAAACAGTGGCCGTCATCGGCGCCAATGCTACCCGCGAAAACGCGATGGGCGGCGGCAGCGGCCAGGTGAAGGCCAAGTACGAGATTTCGGCGCTGCAAGGCATTAAGAACGAGCTGGGTAGCGGGGTGAACGTGACCTACACGCCCGGCTACACCATTGCCCGCGACCAGAAGGCCGACCCGCAGCTTATGCAGCAGGCCGTGGCCGCCGCCAAGGCCGCCGACGTGGTGATTTACGTGGGTGGCTCCGTCCACGGCTACGACTACAGCAAGTGGAGCGACAACGCCTACGACGCCGAGGGCGTCGATAAGCCCGATATGAACTTGCCCTTCGGCCAGGACGAGCTAGTGCAGGCCGTGCTGGCCGCCAACCCGCGCACTGCCGTGGTGCTGCTGAACGGCGGCCCCCTCGACGTATCGGCCTGGGCCAGCCAGGCCAAGGGCATCGTAGAAGCGTGGTACCCCGGTATGGAAGGCGGCAACGCGCTGGCCCACATCCTGTTTGGCGACGTGAATCCGTCGGGCAAGCTGCCCTTCACCTTCCCGGTGAAGCTCGAAGACTCGCCGGCCATGAAGCTGGGCGAGTACCCCAGCACGCCTGGCAACCCGCTGAAGCAGACCTACAAAGAAGACATCTACGTGGGCTACCGCTACTTCGACACCTACAAGGTGGCGCCGCAGTTTGCCTTCGGCCACGGCCTGAGCTATACCACCTTCAAGTACGGCGCCCTGGCCGTGACGCCCGGTACGCAGCGCGCCACCGTCAAGGTTAGCGTTACCAACTCGGGTTCGGTAGCGGGCGCCGAGGTTGTGCAGCTCTATGTAAAACCTGGGCAAACGGCGGTGAAGCGCCCGGAGAAGGAGCTCAAGGCCTTCGAAAAGGTCTTCCTCAAGCCCGGCGAAACCAAAACCGTGACTCTGGCGCTGCCCGCCGAGTCGTTCAAATATTATGACGAGGCCAAAAAAGCCTGGGTGCTGGCCCCCGGCAAGTTCGAACTGCTGGTCGGTAGCTCCTCGCGCGACATTCGGCAAACGGGTAGTGTTACGCTGTAATTACTTCTGAATAAAGCAAAAAAGGGGGCTGACTTCGCTACTGCGAAATCAGCCCCCTTTTTTATTGAGTAAAGTGTTTAATGCAGGGTAAATTGTAGAGACGCATCGTCGCGTCTCGTCGTTCGCGCCGTTTGTCCGGCTGTCGTTCACGCCAAACAACGACGAGACGCAACGATGCGTCTCCGACCCCTGCGCGCTACTTCAGCTTGTCAAGCGCCGCTTGCAGGCGCGGGATGGCCGCCTGAATCGACTCGGCCGACTCGGCACCCACCGAGAAGCGGAACCACGGCTCGGCCGCCGAGGCGCCGAAGGCGCTGAACGGCACCACGGCCAGCTGGGCCTCGGTGAGCAGGTAATCGGTGATTTCCTTGGTGCTGGCCAGCACCGCACCGCTGGCCGTGGTGCGGCCGATGATATCAATTTGGGCGGTGAGGTAGATGGCGCCGGCTGGCGCGATGGCATCGACCGGATAGCCTTGGGCCCGCAGCTTTTTAAGTCCTTCGTAGGCGGCCTCCAGGCTGGCTTGCAGCTTGGTTTTGAGGTCGGCGAGGTAGTCGTCTACCACGTCGGCCTGGGGCAGCAGGGCAGCGGTAGCCACCTGCTCGGCCTTGGGCGCCCAGGCGCCGATGTGGCCCAGTAGCGATTTCATCTTGTCAATCACCAGCTTGGGGCCGAAGGCGTAGCCCACGCGCACGCCGGTGGCGGCAAAGCATTTCGAGATGCCGTCGATGTACACCACGTAGTCGCGCAGTTCGGGGCGCAGGCTCACCGGGTCGAAGTGCTGGGTCTGGCCGAAGGTCAGGAGCCAGTAAATCTGGTCGTAGAGGATGTAGAGTGGCTTTTCGTCGGGCCCGCGGCGCTTGTTCTCGGCCAGCACCAAGTCGCAGATTTCCTCCAGCGCCTCCTTCGTGAATACCGTGCCGGTGGGGTTCAGGGGCGAGCACAGGGCCAGCAGCGTGGCACCGGCCAGGTGCGGGGCCACCTCGGCGGCGGTGGGCATGAAGTTGTTTTCGGGCTGGGTCGGCACCAGCGCCTGGCTGGCTCCCGAAAGGTGACAGTAGTGGTTGTTGTTCCACGACGGCACGGGGTACACCACGCGGTCGCCGGGGTCCACCACGGCCAGGTAAGCCGCATAAATAAGCGGGCGCGAGCCCCCGGCCACCAGAAATTCGTCGTTGGCCGAGTAGCTCAGGCCCAGGCGTTGCTGCAAGAAGTCGGCGGCGGCCTGGCGCAGGTCGGCAATGCCAGCGGCGGGCGGGTAGTTGGTCTGGCCAGCCTCGTAAGCAGCCATCACGCCCTTGCGCAGCTCCTCCGGAATGGGAAACAGCTTGGGGTCAAAATCGCCAATGGTGAGGTTGCAAATGGTGGCGCCCTGGCGAATCTGTTCGCTCACGGCGTTGCCGATTCGGATAATTTCGGAGCCGCTCAGTTGGTCGGCTAGCCGGGAAATACGCATAGGGTAGGAGGTAGGGGGAGAGAAGAACTAACCCGGCAAAGGTATCATTCGTTGCGGGGGCCAGCCATGTTCTCGCTCCGCCTACTTGGGCTCCCAGGCTTCTTTGCCCGCAAAAATCCGTTTCAGGGTGTATTTTTTGGCTTCCCTGGCCGTGAGCTGGTGGCTCCACGATACACGCGCCGCCGGGTTGGCGCCGGGGCCGGTCGACTGATATTCGGCGTAATACGCCGTCTTCTCGTTCTCCGCATTTTTCCAGTTGTCCCAGCCCGCCGGGGCAATGTGGCCGCCCAGTTCGCAACGTAGGTACACTACCTGCGCCTGGGGCCGCCAGGGCCGGCCGAGGTATACTTTCTTGGCTAAGGTCGTGTCAGCCGTCAGCTTACAATCCAGAAACACAAAGCCATAAGCCTGGCCCGCAGGCGTAGAAGCCGCCGTGACAAACGAGTTTTTCTTGCTCTTAATCACGCAATGGTCGAACACGCCCGTGCTGGCCCCGAAAATAAAATCGGTAGTACCCTCAATGTAGCAGTCCTGGTAATACTGCCGGCTGCCACCGGTAGCCAGCAGCAGCACATCCTGGTTGCCCACCATGCGGCAGTGCCGAAAAATGGCTCGGTCGCCCTCCACATTCAGCGCCACCGCCTGGCCGGCGGTATAGCCAGCCGCGTTCTCAAAGGTCACGTTTTCCGCCGTGAAATCAGTGGCCTGCACCAGTACCGAGTACGAGCTTGGGGTGGTGATGCCGGGCATCCCCACGTGGTCGCTAAAGGTAATGACCGTAGTAGCCGCATCGGCGCCGCGCAGCACGAGGTGCGTTTTCAAAGCTGGTACCGTTACTTTTTCGTGGTAAGTGCCGGACTTGAGCTGGATGATAACCGGCTTAGCAGCCTGGCTGGGGGCCGCGTCAACAGCCGCCTGCACTGTGCGAAACTGCCCGCTGCCATCGGCCGCTACTACGAGCGGGCCGGTAGCCTGGGCGTGGCTGGCTAGGGTAACGAAGCCGAAGCTAGCCAGGAGGTAAAGCACTTTCATTTTACGGAGTAGTAGGCTGCGCCGCCGCACCAGTAGGGGCAGCAACCATGTTCTTGGGCAAGGCCTTGGCCAAATGCTGTTCGGCCAGGACAATGTGCTGCGCCTTCAGGTCATTCACCACCAGTTGCGCCATCTTACGGGCGCCCAGCTCGTTAAAATGGGTGTTGTCGTTGCGGCCCAGCGGGTAGTTCGGGTGGTCGCCGGGGGCCAGTTGCATAAACAGCAGCTTGGAGTTTTCGTCGCCCAGCTTTTGCAGCAGCTCGCGGCTCAGCCGGTCCAGGTCCACCAGGGGCACTTTGGCCTCGGCGGCGGCGGCAGCGGTGAGGGCCGAGTACGTGACGTGCGTTTCCCTCACGTGACCCTCTTTGTCGAATTGCCGGCGCGATACGGGCGTAAGCAGAATGGGCACGGCCCGCTTGCTGCGCGCCTCGGCCACGAAGCGCAGCAGGTTGCGCCGAAAGTCGGCGGGCGGCGTGTAGCGGTCCACCTTGTCGGGCGCCTCGTCGTTGTGCCCGAACTGAATGAGCACGTAGTCGCCCGGCTGTAAGGCGTCGACTACCGGCTGCCAGCGGTTTTCGGCGATAAACGTGCGGGTGCTGCGCCCATTCTGCGCCCGGTTGTCAATCACCACCGTCGAGTCGAAAAACGTGGCCAGCGGCATCCCCCAGCCCGTTTCGGGGAAGGTGGCGGGTATTTTATTGGCCATCGTGGAGTCGCCAATCAAATACACCTTAGTCTTGTGGGGCGGGGCGGCGGGCGCAAAGGCTAGCAGCCCCAGCAAGCCGAGCGCGGCCGCCGAGCTACGAAACGTCATGGGCAGGAAGGGTAGGAACGGACCGCTAAATTCTGGCCCGCGCTCGCCAAACTCGCTACCTGGCGTCCCTGGCTGGCCGCTTTATCTGCGCAATCGTTATCGGCAACGTTGCCAATTGGCGCTAGGGTACAAAAAAGCCGGCCTTCCCCGCGAGGGAAAGGCCGGCTACTAATTACGCGAAAAGCGCAGCTTATGCCGCTACTTCGGTTTTTACCACGTCGCGACGACGCTCTTTGATACGAGCAGCTTTGCCCGAGAGGCCGCGCAGGTAGAACAGACGGGCGCGACGCACCTTGCCACGACGAATCAGCTCGATTTTGTCGATGTTGGGCGACAGCAGCGGGAAAATCCGCTCGGTGCCAATCTGGTTCGAAATTTTGCGAACGGTGAAGGTTTCACCGTTGCTGCTGGGGTTACGGCGCTGCAGCACAACGCCCTGGAACTGCTGAATGCGCTCCTTGTTGCCCTCGCGGATTTTTACGTGCACGTTGATGGTGTCACCGGCAGCAAACTTGGGAAAGCTGGCGCGGCGCTCCTGGCCTTCGGCATTGATG
>Ga0160428_1000825_pt1 | contig 28964 bp, 27 predicted proteins | sample SolpanmetagenomM_FD_108198 | JGI IMG/M metagenome (GOLD analysis project Ga0160428, IMG submission 108198) | Solar panel surface microbial communities from Lawrence Berkeley National Laboratory, California, USA - M | ecosystem: Engineered > Built environment > Solar panel > Unclassified ... | reverse complement strand
TGTGAACGAGCGTAGCCAGTTTTTGGCGCCCGGCCTTTGACATTTAAACTGGCTAATTTTTGAAGACTTGTCGTATCCGTAGACGTTGGAGGTGTTGGGGAAATTAGTGGAAGAGTCGGTTTTGACTGATGACTGACCGGTATAGCTATCAAAAAAAGTGCAATAAGCAAAGCTACTATGCTACGAATGCGGTATCGACGAGTCATAGTCCCATAGTACAATGGAATATATGCAAACAGTACCCCGCCTTATTCACTCCTTTACGCCAGCAGCGTATGAATTATCATTAACTATTCAGCGAGAAGCTCGGAAGTTCCATGGGATAATTACTATCCAGGGATTATCTCATCAAGCCGGCACGATGTCACTCCATGCCAAAGATCTTACTATTATTTCCGCCAGTGTAAACGGATCATCGGTCAGCTGGGAAGCTGGCGACAATGATGAACTACGCCTTATTGGAGCCGGCATACCAAGTGGAAGTATAACGGCTGTGATTAGCTATAGCGGTATCATCACCGACCAAATGCATGGCATTTACCCATGCTATTTCGAACATGAGGGTACCAAAAAGGAACTCATAGCCACGCAGTTTGAAAGTCATCATGCGCGCGAAGCCTTCCCGTGCGTTGACGAGCCGGAGGCAAAAGCCACCTTTGACGTAACCCTCACGACCGAGCAGTCTGTAACTGTACTCGCAAATATGCCAATCGAATTTCAGCAGAATGAACATGACGTTTTAGTGACTCGATTTGCCCGAACGCCGCGTATGAGCAGTTACCTATTAGCCTGGGTCATAGGAGAGCTTCATAGTACATCTGCCACCACTGCTAGTGGCGTTGAGGTGAATATATGGGCGACGCCCGCCCAAGCTCCAGCAACCTTGTCGTTCGCCCTTAATATCGCAACTCGCACCATAGACTTTTTTGATGATTTTTTTGGCATTCCGTATCCTCTACCAAAGTCAGATCACGTCGCTCTTCCAGACTTTTCTTCTGGAGCAATGGAAAACTGGGGTTTGATTACCTACCGTGAAATCGCACTACTTGCCGATCCGAACGTATCAAGTGTCTCAAGTAAGCACTATATCGCGACAGTGATAGCGCACGAACTTTCCCATCAGTGGTTTGGCAACCTTGTCACCATGAAATGGTGGAATGATCTTTGGCTTAATGAGAGTTTTGCGACACTGATGGAATACATTGCTATCGATGCCCTTGAGCCTAGCTGGAATGTTTGGCTCGACTTCGCTGCAAATGAGTCAGTAATGGCCTTGAGGCGGGACGCTGTGGACGGAGTACAATCCGTGCAAGTAGAAGTACAGCATCCGGATGAGATCAGTAGCTTATTTGATGGTGCTATTGTTTATGCAAAGGGAGCGCGCCTCATGCGTATGCTTCAGGTGTATGTTGGCAACGATGCCTTCCAAAAAGGTTTGTCAGAATATTTTGCAGAATTCGCCTATAAAAACACTGAAGCTGACGATCTGTGGACGAAGCTTTCTGATGCAAGTGGCAAAGACATCAAATCACTCATGAATGCGTGGATATCGCAACCTGGTTACCCTGTGGTCACAATGAACGACGGCGTTATTAGCCAGACACAGTTCTTTATAGGTGAACACACCGATGCTACACGCGTATGGCCAGTGCCGCTCGAGGCGTCAAATGATGCCGTTCCTGCGCTTCTTGATGCACCTAGCCTGCGAGTAGATGTCGATCTATCAACAACTTTACTTAACATTACTGACAGCGCGCATTTTATTACCGAATATTCTGAGCTTCATATGGAAGCAATTTTGGCTCAACTGGACAAATTATCGGTTGTTCAACGACTCCAAATACTGCACGAACGAACATTGCTTGCGCGTGCTGGACGAATTTCGAGCGCTTCTCTATTGCCGCTCATTAGTGCGTATCGATTTGAAAGTATTGAAAGCGTGTGGGATATCATCGGACTGACGATCGGTGAATTGAAGAAATTTGTCGAGAAAAGTCAACCGGCCGAAGCGGCACTGCGTTCGCTCGCTGGCACCATCGCAGAGCTGCAATTTGAAAGACTCGGCTGGGACGAATCAAGTGATGAGACAGAAACCGATACCAAGCTACGTTCAACGATTTTAGGTCTTATGCTCTACAGCGAGCGTGAAACGTTACTGCAAGAAGCGTCTAACCGTTACTCTATAGATTCCGTCACGAGTCTTGCGCCAGAAACACGTTCACTTATTTTGAGTAGTGCCGTCCGATATGGAGAACCTTCCGTCGTCGACGACATGCTAGCACTGTACTGCAAAACGACATCTTCAGATTTGCAACAAGATCTTGCGGTAGCTATGACAGCCACTCAAGACACTACAGTAGCTCAACGTTTGCTGGATGCCTGTAAAGATCCACAGATTATACGCCAACAAGATACGTTTAGATGGTTTGCTTATTTGGCACGCAATCGATACACCCGTGACATCGCGTGGCTATGGCTCAAAAACAATTGGGTCTGGGTCAAGCGTACCTACGGTGGGGATAAAAGTTACGATGACTTCGTTCGCTACGGCGCAGCGGCAATCACTAGTCGCACGCAGCTGAATGAATTTACAGCATTCTTTGAGCCTATGCAAAGCGAGCCGGCATTACAACGGACTATCGCGCTCGCTATCAGCGAGATCACCGCCCGAATAACGCTTTTGGAACGAGATACACAAGCTGTTGTTGCGGCATTAGTCGATCAGTAAAAAGGATTCATACGTGCTTGGATCTCCACTGGTCGTGAGCACAGCGAGCCGAGCATGCGCATCATCCATATGGTGATAATGTAAGTACATACGAGCGGCAAACAGCATTTGTCGTTGCTTCTTGGCTGTAATCGCCGCTATGCCTCCTCCACGTGAGGACTCTTGACGGTGTTTTACTTCTACGAACAAGATTGTATTGCCGGTATCTTTAGCAACAATATCGATTTCACACATTCGGGTTTTCCAATTACGATCAACAATAGTACAGCCCTGCTTCTCCAGCCAAGCCGACGCCACGTCTTCTCCCATGTCTCCACGGGCTTTGGTAGAAATAGTAGTGCTAGGCTTCTTTAATGATTGGAGCGGCTTGAAACTTTGTCGATGAAGCGGCGTCAGACCTAGCTCTGTGATAGCGTCGCGGTGCTTCTGAGTGCCATAGCCAGCGTGCGCAGTGAAACCGTAGCCAGGAAACACTGTATCCATTTGTGACATATATTCGTCTCGAGCAACTTTTGCAACGATACTTGCTGCACTCACAGCTGGAATAAGTAAATCAGCTTTCTTGAGCGTCGTCACATAACTACCAAGCGGCGTTCCAGATAAAAAATTCACCGTTCCATCAATGACTATTTCGTTATATGGCGTATGTATTTGGCGTACGGCACGTTTCGTGGCCTCAATGAGGCTTGCGCTCATCCCTATCCGATCGAGTTCATCAGCATGCACCCAACCTAGGCCGATTGCTGCTTCTGATTCTACAATATGCTGCGCTAAAATAGTGCGCTGCTTTGCAGACAATTTTTTACTATCTGTCAGCCCATCAATGACGGCAGTATTCAGCACAACGGCACCGACAACAAGTGGTCCAGCCCAAGGTCCGCGTCCGACTTCATCAATTCCAAGTATCATTGCAACTTTTTCGCTCTGTGCATGTGTTCGACGTACAGCAGTAATGCATACATACTGAGTGAGCCCAGCGTATTTGCCAAAATGTCCCAACTCGTATCAGTGATTAAAATGCTCGCTACATGAGCTCGCACCAGTACAAGTTCAAATAATTCATTGACATTGCCGAGTGCAGATACAACTGCGTACACAGCTGCCATTCGCCAATACCATAGCCAATGCAGCCCACAGCTTCCTTCGATATACCACCATAAAAATGCGACAAACATTCCCCCACCGACAAAATGCGTCGTAAAAGACGTATCTTTTCCATCAATTAAAAAAGAGGGTAAAAACCATGATATAAAAAACAATATTACCGCCACATAGAGTCGCCAGCGAACACTTGGCTCAAGTGGACGCCAGAAGAGATATCGCTTCGACGCCGCAAATACACAAAAAGGCACGATGATAGCGTTCAGCAAATACAAATGCATAGTCTTTACTATATCAAAAAACCCGCCACGAGGTGTGGCGGGATTAATAGTGCTAGGCAGCAATGTTATGCTTTTGTAGCGTTGTGCGCTGCTTCGACACTTGCTTGTTTTGCTTCAAGTTCTTTGTCTGCTTCAGCTTTTTTCTCGGCTTCAGCTTCAGCTGCTTTTACCGTCTCTTCATGTAGCTTTGCTTCGACAGCTTCAGCTTCTGCATCATGAATGTTGTTGATACCTTCACGGTCAAAATTAACAGCTGTAAGGCGGGCGCTCTTACCAGCTCGATTTCTGAGGAAGCTGAGGTAGTTACGGCGAACTTTGGCGCGTCGAACTACTTCAATTTTCAAAACGAGAGGACTATGGACCAAGAAACTTTTTTCAACACCGATACCGCTGGCTACTTTACGAACCGTGATTCGGCTGGTGTGTGAATTTTTATTGTCAGTACGGATCACGACGCCTTCAAAAATTTGAACACGCTCTTTGGCGCCTTCCTTGATTTGTTGGTGGACACGAACTGTGTCACCGCTGCGGGCGTCAACGACGGCTGATTTTTTCTGCTCATCATTAACTTTTTGAATTAGTGCAAAACTCATAATTCTCTCTTCTTACATTTTATTTACAGTCAGTATCAAATTATAGCAGAGATAGAGGGATTTGAAAAGAGGTCGCCACAATATCTATCGTAGGCTTCAGGTAGTATACTACTACTATGAATTACGATGAACTTGCACTATCACTCCACGCACAGTACAAAGGCAAAATTACCACTAAGCTCCGAGATGATTCCCAGCTTGATCGAGAAAAACTGAGTGCGTACTATACGCCAGGTGTTGCGGCAGTTTCAAAAGCAATCGCCGACGACCCTACGCTACTGCCGACATACACATGGACAAATAATCTCGTAGCCGTAATCTCCGACGGCTCTGCAGTACTCGGACTTGGTGATATTGGTCCTAAAGGCAGCATGCCAGTCATGGAAGGAAAATCCCTTCTTTTTAAACACTTTGCAGACATAGATAGCATTCCAATTATTCTCGATGTCCATACAGCCGATGAAATCGTGTCGGTTGTCAAAGCCATCGCACCAAGTTTTGGCGCCATCAACCTCGAAGATATATCGGCACCTAAATGCTTTGATGTCGAAGAGCGTCTTAAAGCCGAACTCGACATCCCGGTATTTCACGATGATCAACACGGCACGGCGGTCGTCGTACTTGCAGGTCTTATCAATGCCATGAAAGTCACCAAAAAAGAGCTAGCTGATTGCAAAATCGTCACAATTGGGGCAGGCGCTGCTGGAACTGCAATCATTAAACTACTACATAAGTACGGTGTCGGATCACTTGTAGCGGTTGATTCAAAGGGCATTATATGTGAATCACGAAATGATCTTAATAGCGAAAAGCAAGCGCTTTTACCGTTCATAGACGGATCAGGTTCCGGCTCACTCGAAAATGCGATTGTTGATGCAGATATATTCATCGGCGTATCAAAACCAGGAGTATTGACACAATCTATGGTCAAAACAATGGCGAATCAGCCGATCATATTTGCACTTGCCAATCCAACACCAGAAATAATGCCCGATGAAGCGAAAGCTGCTGGAGCAGCGGTAGTAGCAACAGGTCGCAGCGACTTTGCAAATCAAGTTAATAATGCTTTGGTATTCCCAGGTATCTTTCGAGGCGCGCTTGATAATAAGGTTTCTGCCATTACTGACGAACACAAAATCGCCGCAGCCAAAGTCATTGCAAGTTTCGTCGAGATGCCGACTGCCGACAACATCATTCCAAGTGTATTTGACGAACGGCTTGTGCCAGCGATTGCAAAAGTTATCTGCTAAAAGCTAACTTAGCTGCGGGAATCTAAATGACACGGTTCACTTCCTCGAGCGTTGTTTCACCGCGCAGTGCTGCTAGCACCCCGACTTGCAGGAGTGTATGCATTCCGCCAGCCTTGGCTGCTTTTTCTATTGACTCAGTATGAATATCTTCGGCATCACCACGGATGAATTTTTGGATTTCTTCGTCGATGACCATTTGCTCCATGATAACCATACGGCCTTTGTAGCCGAATGGGGCAGCTTCAGAAGGAACTGGCTTCCACAGCTTGAACGTGTCAAGATCTGGTAGCTCCTCGGAAGGAATTCCTTGCAGTACGTCATTGACCCATTTACGCGTTGCTTCATCTGGCTCGTACTCTTGTTTCGTTTCGTCGACAAGCTTGCGAACGAGGCGCTGCGCTATGACAAGTCGAATCGCCGAGCTAAAGATCGGATTTTGACCAATAAGGTCGATCATGCGGCTAAAGGCTGCGGCTGTTGAATTTGCATGAAACGACGAGAGGACGAGGTGTCCCGTAATCGACGCTTGAATAGCTGTTCGCGCGGTATCAGCGTCGCGAATCTCTCCAACCATCACGACATCAGGATCGAGACGCAGCACACTGCGCAAACCATCAGCAAAGCTTTTGCCGCCAGTCGTGTCGATCGGAATTTGAGATATACCAGTCAAGCCATACTCAATTGGGTCTTCGAGCGTGATTAATTTTCTGTCAGATGTATTGAGTGCATTGAGCATACTATACAGTGTTGTTGATTTACCGGAGCCGGTTGGACCAACCATAAGTACCAGCCCCCGTGGGTGACTGATGATCTCATCGATCTTAGTGCGCTCTTTTTCTGAAAGCGATAAATGATCAAGCTGCAAGAGACTCTCATCGAAATTAAATAATCGTAACACCGCGTCTTGGCCATACATGGTCGGTACAGTTTCAACACGAAGGTTCAACAGGTGTGTTGCCCCATCTCGAGTAATATCCTTTTGCATATGTCCCGATTGTGGATCTGTTGCTGCAACTGAAATATTTGCACGAGATCCAAGTGCGCCCATGATGACCCTATAGCGATCTTTTTCAAGCTCCGCGACCTGATGAAGTGCTCCATCAATACGCATACGTATACGAATGTAGGTCCGCTGATTTTCAATATGAATATCGCTTGCGCCGAGTAAGTCTGCTTGATCTATGAGAAAATCAAATACTTGATCTGTGCCAACAGCGTTGAGTGTCTTACTTACCTCCGTAATCGTGTCGCTATCACCTGCACCGCCGATTTTAATATCATCGTAAATGACTTTTTTTGGTGGGTCGTATCGCTGCATGAAAGCTTTAAAGCCAGAGCCACTGATCATTGAAAAATGGATATTGTTGCCATTATCATTGTAGTTTTGAGTCATTTCTCGAAGCACTGATTGTGGGGTCTGAGTGGTTATACCAAATTCGTACGGCGAGCCATCAATAGGTCCGCGAAGCGGCACGACGTATGTCCGGTACATATCAGCAACACTCAGCGTATCACTGACAAGCGGCAGCTCGTTTTCCAGCTGCCTCGTATCAAGGTATGACACGCCCAGAATGGCCGCGCGCTGCTTTGTCGCTTCCTCATCATGCTGACGACGCTGTGCTTGTATTTTATTCTCATCCATTGCCCGTACTATACCAAAAAGCTCATGGTTTTTATAGTGGTACAATACGATATATGTCAGCCATTCGACTAATTTTGCATAATATTCGCTCGACACACAATGTTGGTTCAATTTTTCGCACCGCAGAAGGATTTGGCGTAGTAGAGATTATATGTACTGGCTACACACCATATCCAACTTTGTCAAATGATTCCCGTCTGCCGCACATTCGCGATAAGATCACCAGTCAGATTCACAAAACAGCACTAGGAGCCGAATCGATGGTACCTTTTCGCTATGTGACATCGCTTGATGAGTGGCTGAAGACAAATACAGAACCTTTGATCGCACTTGAGCAATCAACATCAGCGACACTGATAGACACCTTCTCACCACCAACTTCGTTTGGTTTACTCCTCGGTGAAGAGGTGCACGGCATAGAAAAGGCTTATTTGTCACGCTGTGACGCAGTCGTCGAAATACCGATGTATGGACAAAAGGAATCCTTCAACGTATCAGTTGCAACTGGTATAGCGCTTTACGCTCTTACGCGCTAAATCTATTTAATTTTAACGGCGTCTTCGCCAAGTTCTTTCACTAAACCAGCAATAAAGCTGTCAGTATCATCTACCCTAAATGGTAATTTGATAGCAGACTTTTGATCGTCGCCGAGGACTAATATAATATCGCTGATGCCTGGGTGTTTTGCGCAGATTTGCTTCAATAGTGCGAGTTTAGTGTGATCATTTGGGTCTTTGATATGAACATACACCGTCGTCAGCTTGACTGCGGCGGCCTGTTTTTCTGGTACGGCTGCAATCCGCTGCGTCGTAACATTTTGTTGCTGCGGAGATGATTTTGGTAGTTTCATTGCTCTACCATTCGACTCATAATCTCGGAGCTCTTTTTCGGTAACGACTGAAAACTCATCCGCGATAATCTTTATATCACTAACGATATTGCCGTCACGATCACGCGCGTTTAGCTTGCCGCTGGTGCGTATGACGACGTCGACGGCAAGATCCTTTGCCACTTGTTTATATAGCTCAGGGAAAACAATTATTTCCGATTCACCCGTTTTATCTTCAATAGCAACGAATGCCATTTTCGCACCAGACTTTGTGACGATAGATCGTAGCGTTGTTATGATGCCTCCTATCGTTGCTTTTTTGCCATCCATATCAGATTGAAGAGAATTCAAAGGAATTGTTTGCTCTTCAAAATATCGATCATAATTGTCGAGGGGATGGGCGCTAATATAAAGACCTAGTAGCTCTCTTTCCCAAGTAAGCTGTTCTCGGTCGGTATATTTGACCGGCGCTGTCTGCATCGTTATGCTTCGGCGTAACGACGTATCATCAATGAGATTGCCGAACAAATCAGTTTGTCCATTGGCAGCTTCTTTTTGAACTTTGCTTGCAAAGGCTTGGATTTGCTCGAGGTTAAAGAGAAGGTCCGAACGATTTGCAAATTCATCAAACGCACCTGATTTAATGAGTGCGTCCCATGCTTTTTTATTGAACTTCGAAGTTGATACACGCGTTGCAAAATCTTCTATGCTTTCAAACTTCGCTGCGGCACGAGCTCGCAAAATTTCCTCAACTGCAGCCGTCCCAACTCCCTTAACCGCTGCCATTCCAAAACGAATTTCTGATTTGCCCGGGACCACGGCGAACTCGACAAATGATTCATTTACACTTGGCGACAATACTGTGATGCCCATTTTTTTGCATTCATTTATTTCGATAGCGAGCCGATCTATGTTATCCTGATCGCTTGTCATTAGTGCAGCCATGAATGCATCTGGATAATGCGCTTTCAGATACGCTGTCCAATACGAAATCATGCCGTAACACGCCGCATGAGATTTGTTAAAACAATAATTAGCAAACTCTTCGAGCTGATCCCAGAACTTTTCGGCTACTTTAGTCGTCGCTCCCCCATGCTCTACGGCACCTTTTACGAAATCAACTTTGACCTTGCGCATCAAATCAATTTTCTTTTTACCAACTGCTTTCCTGAGAGTATCTGCTTGCCCACCGGTGAAACCACACCACTCTTTACTGATCTGCATAAATTGCTCTTGATAAACCAATATGCCATACGTACTTTGCAACGAGTTCTTCATGCCATCATGCAAATACGTGATCTCTTCCTCACCGTGTTTACGCTTAATAAAGCTATCAATAAACTGCATCGGACCTGGTCGATAGAGCGCAACCATCGCAATGATGTCATCAAACGCCGTCGGTTTAAGCTCACGTAAATAGCGCTTCATGCCTGCAGATTCAAGCTGAAAGACGCCGGTCGTATCTCCACGTTGAAAAAGCGCGTATGTTTCTGGATCATCAAGTGGTATATCAGATAGTACTATCGTATCTCCGTAGACACGTTTAATGATACGCATGGCGTTATTGATAATCGTGAGGTTTGATAACCCTAGAAAGTCCATCTTCAAAAGACCGAGCTCTTCCACGGGGTTCATGGAATATTGCGTCGAAACAACGCCTTTTTGAGCCATTTCCAGCGGTGCGTATTTGACGATATCATCTGGTGCGATCACGACACCAGCAGCATGAACCCCGTGTGATCGTATCGTACCTTCAAGTCGAATGGCATAATCAAACACTTCTTTCGCCGTTGGGTTTGATTCATATTCAGCTTTGAGATCAGCATCATCTTTGATGCTAACGGCTAAAGGAATGTGACGCCCTTGAACCGGTGGCGGTATCATTTTTGACAATCGATCTGCTTCACCATAGGGTACCTGTAGGACTCGTGATACATCCCGTACTGCTGCGCGGGCTGCCATCTTACCAAACGTCACAATGTTAGCCACACGTGATTCGCCGTATTTTTGTGCACAGTATTCGATGACCTCACCACGGCGAGTATCCTGGATGTCGATATCAATATCGGGCATTGAGATACGATCAGGGTTAAGAAATCGTTCAAAGAGCAAATCGTATTTGAGCGGATCCAAATCAGTGATACTGAGCGAATAGGCGATAATTGATCCGGCAGCGGATCCACGACCAGGTCCAAAGATAATCCCCTGAGACTTTCCCCAGTTGATAAAATCTTGCACAATAAGAAAATAGCCGTTGTAGCCCATTCGATCCAAGACATCGAATTCCATATCGAGCCTATCACGCTCAGCCTCAGTCAGAAGTGCACGTATCGCGTCATTTGACATAGTTTTGACTGCTTCAGAATCAACCGCGTGATAGCGAACCGCCATACCTTGATACACCAGCATGTCCAAATATTCTTTATCTGATTCACCATTTGGAGTTGGGTATTTCGGAATCAAAATTTTGCCGAGTTCTATTTCCACATCACAGCGCTCAGCAATTCGTTTAGTATTTAAAATTGCTTCTGGGTTTGTTTTACTCCATCGCTCGATAATCTCCATTGGATCAGTGACGTGAAGCTCGAAATCTTTCAAACTCATTCGCTTTTCATCGGATAAGAAAGCAGCCGTCCCAACACAGAGCAATATTTCGTGAGCTTCTTGATCATCGTGCGACAAATAATGACCATCACTCGTAATAACACATGGGATGTCAAGTTCTTTGGAGATGTTTGTCAAATGTTTGTTGATTTTGACCTGTACATTCCAGGCGTGTGGGTTGTCTGGGTGACCATGGTCTTGCAGTTCAAGATAATACCTGTCCCCAAATATTGACTTATACCACGCGGCAATAGCTTTTGCTTCTTCATAGTTATCCGAGCGCAGGTTTTCTCCAAGCTCTCCACTTGCGCAGGCACTGAGAGCTATGATTCCTTCATTGTATTGTTCGAGTAGTTCGTGATCGATCCTCGGTTTGTAATACATACCCTCAAGGTTCGCTTTGGTTGATAACATCATGAGGTTTTGATAGCCCACTTGATTCATTGCGAGTAAAATCAGGTGATATCTGGCTTTATCTTTACTTGGATCACGGTCAAAGCGTGAACGCGCAGCAACGTACGTTTCAATCCCAAGTATAGGCTTCATGCCCTGTTCCTGGGACGATTTATAAAACTCAATGATGCCGCTCATCGTACCATGATCGGTAATCGCGCAGGCTTCCATCCCAAGTTCTTTGACACGCGAAACGAGCTCTGGAACCTTAGTTAGTCCATCGAGCAAGCTATGATGCGTATGATTATGTAAATGAACATAATCAGCTGCTTGTAACACCCTATCCATATACTCCTAGTATAGCGGATTTATGACCGTGAAAGTGAGGTTTTACTTATGGAAATATTATTTAGTAGGGCGCGCTTGGAGTGTATGAGAAATGCCTTCGAAAAAACTACCGAGCGGCGGAAAGACGTGAGAGAGTAGCGATAAGATCCAAATGATCAATGCAATCACTAACGTACCACCAATGACTGTCCCAGCACCAAGCATGATGCCACGAACAAAATTCATTTTGTAAACTTGTACGCGACTCCTATTAAAATCGTAAAACAAATCCTCTAGTACAGCACGTCGGGCGCCTTTTTCAGTATTCTGCTTAAATTTGTTGACGACTTTTTTTACCGGTGATTCTTTTTTGTTATCAGACATATCTAGTTATGAATCACTTCGATTGCCTTCGATTTTGTCAGAAACAGATTGTTTAGCTTTGTTTGTCATTGATGTAGCTTTATCTTTTGCAGATTGAGTAGCTTCGTCTGCTTTGTCTTTAATATCGAGTGCTTTTGCTTTGAGGTCAGCACGAGTCTCTTTGCCACTTTTTGGTGCTGTCAAGACACCTGCTGCGACACCGATTGCTGCCCCAACGATTGCTCCGAGTGCTAATTTAAGTGAATTTGCCATATACTATATTCTCCTTACTTCTTTTTTCGTAAAACAGTCTTAACTACTTTAAATAGCATTTTACCAGCTGCCATCTTTGAGCCGGTACTAGCGACGCTCCCGACTGCAGTATCAATAGCTTGGGCAGTGTGCTCAGCAGTTGCTGCAACTCGTTTGATTTGTAACGTCACCTTTATCAATAAAATAACTAGGGCAATTGCAACGACAAGAAAAACAGCTAGCGCGATTGATAAAATGATAACTAGAATTTCTGTTGCGTTCATTGTCTTAGTATATCACGTAAAAGGTACGTCTATAATCCAAGACGTTCTTCCATGTACGCACGAAGAGTAGGCCCAAGGTCTTCGTGCATGAGTCCAAAGTCGATTGTTGTCTTAAGATATTCAAGTTTGTCACCCGTGTCATAAAATTTTCCACCTTCAATTTCGCGTGCATAAAAAGCATGTCCATCATCGATCATCATCTGGACAAATGGCTGAAATGTGAATTCTCCATCTGTGTGCGACTTTGCTCCATCTTCAATATATTTTAAAAGCGCTGATGGCAAAAGGTAGTTACTAACACTCGCTAAATCAGTAGGAGCATTTTCTTTTCCAGGCTTCTCGGCGATGTGAGACATCTTTAGTGATAGCTTATCAACTTGTTCGCCTGCTGCAATGCCGTACTTGCTGTATTCTGCCTCTTGCTCCACGCGTTTACATGCAAATACGCCGCCTTCATATGTATCGTATGTCTCGATAAGCTGCATGGTAGAATTTGCCTCAGGGGTAAAAAAGTCATCAGCCCACTTGTAGATAAATGATTCATCGTCGCCAATTAAATGCGCTGCACTGAGAAGTGGTGTCGCGTTGCCATATGGACCTTTTTGTCTAACATACACAAAATTTGCGAGATTGGATATTGATTCGACTAATTCGATATAGGGCTGTTTTTTTATCCCACCCGCACGAAGGTTTGTTAACAAATCTTCGTTTGGAATATCAAAATGATCTTCTATTGCACGCTTATTGCTGCTTCCGACAATAATAATATCTTTTATACCTGCGGCTACTAACTCTTCAACAACATATTGAATTATAGGCTTGTCGACAATGGGCATCATTTCTTTTGGCATTGCTTTAGTTTGCGGCAAAAAACGGGTACCAAATCCTGCTGCTGGAATTATTGCTTTAGTTGGTCGTCGCATGATGAGCTCCTTCGTTAGCTTATAGTTAAAATGTTCAGGTGCTAGTTATAGTCGATCTCTGATCAATTTTTGAGCAAGGCCAGGATTTGCTTTTCCTTGAGACTTTTTCATGATCTGTCCCACCAAAAAGCCGATTGCTTTGTCGTTGCCGGATCGAATATCCTTGATAGCTTTTTGACTTGCAGGATCAGCGAGAACTTCATCAACGATTGCGCCAATTGCTCCTTCGTCGCTTACTTGCAAAAGATTCTTTTGCAACGCTAATTCCCTCGGGTTCGCTCCGCCATTCATAAGCTCGTTAAAGAGATCACTCGCGGCATTCGATGAAATTTCAGCGTTATCTGTCATAGCAGATAGCTCTATCAAATCGCGTTCACTGGCGACTCGATGCGATGCATTGGCCGTAGTCTCTTCGGTTGTTAAATTGCTGGCAAGCCAGTTTGCAGTACGACGCGCAGCATTCATTTCACCACTAACAAGCAATGATGATACAAGTTGGGCATAGTCTTGCACTGCAAGTAATTTGTTGACTACCGATTTATCGACATGCAAATCGACAAATTCACTTCGGTATTCATGCGGCAATTTTGGAACAGATCGTTGAATCGCATCTATATCCTCGTAAGTCAAAAGAATCGGAGGAATGTCAGGATCAGGCATATAGCGATAGTCCTGTGCATCTTCCTTACTTCGTTGACTGGTTGTAACCTGCGTATCATCATTCCAACCACGCGTTTCCTGAACGACAGTCTCGCCTTTCTCGAGTAGTGCAACTTGACGGGAAAATTCGTACTCAGCTGCTTTTTCGACACTGCGGAAGCTGTTGAGATTCTTAACTTCAGCTCTGGTACCAAGCGTAGACGATCCTTTTTTTGCAACTGAGAGATTGACGTCAAAGCGCATATTTCCTTGAGATAAATCGCCAAATGTTACGCCCGCATACGTCATCAGCCTATACAGCTCGGTCGCATAAGCACGAGCCGCTTCAGCAGAATGAATATCAGGCTCAGACACGATTTCAATGAGCGGTGTGCCAGCTCGGTTAAGATCAATCAGAGAATAATCACCGTAGTGAGTAAGTTTGCCGGCATCCTCTTCGAGGTGGGCATGATGAATTCGGATTTTCGCCTCTGTTCCATCGTCCAGTGGTGCCTCCACATACCCACCGATAATAATTGGCTGGTACAGCTGCGTCGTCTGATAGCCTTTTGGTAAGTCGGGATAAAAATAATGTTTCCGATCAAATCGGCTCACTTCTGCGATCTCAGCATTCAGCGCTTTGCCCGCTTTCACAGCGAGCGTGACAGCTTCTTTATTCAGCACGGGCAACATACCCGGTAGTCCAAAATCTATTTCATGGACTTTTGTATTTGGTTCGGCCGACCGCGCATTGTTGTCGGCTGGACTAAATAGTTTTGTTGCCGTAGCAAGTTGTACGTGGCATTCGATACCGATTGTCATTTCATACTCATTCATTAGATAGCTCCCAGATCTTTCAGCCCTTGCTTAAAACCTGCGAGTGCTCGTCGTGACTGATCGTATGTGATTGTTATTTGAGCTTCATGAGCAATTTGATTACGCAGCTTGTGTGAAGCCCAGACAACATTTGCATCCTGCCACGATTTTGACGCTGATTTCATTCGTTCACCCATTGTCTCTCCTTTAAACCCCCGTTTGCGTAATGCAGAATCGAGCAGCTTATCGGCATTCAAAACACACAATTGATAACTCGCTTCGTTGCCTTTTTGCAGTTGTTGCTCAATCGTCATCCAGTTGGTCCGAAATTTTTGCACGTCGAGTACTGAGGTAGTTTTTCCTCGAGCCAACACGCATACCATGATAACTACCCCGAAGAGCAATATTGCTACAAGAAATGCTAGCATAATAATATTCATTAAAGTTTTTCCTCGAGTGATTTTGCTACTGCAAGTAGTAGCGCATCATTTTTTGCTTTAGCGATGAGCTGAACGCCTATTGGAAGTCCCTCTGATGTTGCACCGACTGGGACGCTGATAGCTGGTAGCCCCGCAAGACTGGCTGGTACAGTCATAGCATCTTCAAGATACATTTTTATTGGATCCGTGGTATTTTTGCCTAGTGAAAATGCTGGAGTTGGTGCCACTGGAGAGAGTAATACATCAAATGACGAAAATTGTTCGTTAAAAGCCTTGATCAATAATGTACGTGCTTTTTGTGCCTGCACATAATATGCGTCGTAGTAGCCGCTCGAGAGTACATAACTACCGATCATGATGCGCCGTTTATTCTCGGGCATAAAGCCTTCATGACGGGATTTTCCATACAGCTCTGTCAATGTCTTTGTATTTTTAGCACGAGTACCGTAGCGAACGGCATCATAGCGTGCGAGGTTACTACTGATTTCGGCCGGAACAATGATGTAATACATGGCCAAGCTGTACTTTATAATAGGCAAACTAACTTCTTCTACCGTATGACCAGCAGCTCGCATACGATCGGCATAAGCCGCAACCGCATCTCTCACAGATTGATCAACATCGTCGGTCATAAGTTCTTTGATAATACCGATTTTGAGCGACTGTTCAATCGTTGTAGGAACGAAATAATCTTCAAGCGTCGTCATGTCTTTGGCATCCTTACCGGCTATGATCGAGCAAACCAACTCGGCGTCCTCAGCAGTAGACGTAAAACAACCGATACAATCGGTTCCGCTTGCCATAGCAACAACACCAAATCGACTCACCATACCATAGGTCGGCTTCACTCCGATCACACCATTGAAGCTTGCTGGTTGTCGTATCGAGCCTCCAGTATCAGTTCCCAGGGCAAATGGCACTATGCCAAGAGCCGTTGCCACGGCAGATCCGCCGCTACTGCCACCCGCAACTTTCGATTGATCGTACGCATTTTTTGTTGGTCCAAAGTAAGAGTTTTCAGTACTCCCGCCATGTGCAAACGCGTCAAGGTTTGATTTTCCAATGCAAATTGCACCTTCCGCTTCAAGCTTTTCGATTGCCGCTGCTTGCAAAGGCGCTTCAAATGTCTCGAGTAATTTTGCGGCTGCTGTAGTTGACGCGCCGAACGCTAAAAAATTATCTTTAGCAATAAACGGGATACCAGCAAGCTTACCTTTTTTTGGATTGGCATCAATTTCTCTAGCTTTAGCCAATGCGCGTTCCTCAGTAAGTGAAATAAGTATGTTGTAAGACTCATGTGATTTTGCAGCCATGATCGCTTGCGTAACATTTTCGACGGCAGAATTATTTTGGTAGTCGCTAATCGTACTCATAAATTACAAAACTTTCGGTACTTTAATTTGGTTTTGTGTAGAATCAGGCGCCATTTTAACAAGTGCATCGCCGGATAATGATGCCTCGACAACGTCTGATCGCCAGACAGTTGTTGGGTTATTTACTTGATAGGTTGGCTCCACGCCTGAGGTATCGAGCTCATCAAGTTGTTTAACGTAGGTCAAAATCGCACCGATGTCAGTTCGAAGTCGTTCTACTTCATCGTCTGATACTACGAGGCCACTGAGACGAGCTAAACCTCGCACGTCCTCACGAGATAACTGTGTCATATATCTATCTTAGCCTTTTGAGCGTATCTCGGCAATAAGATCGCGAAGTTCTGCGGCTTTTTCAAATTCAAGATTCGCACTAGCGAGTTCCATTTGAGCCGTGAGTTCTTTAGCTAATTTACTGTATTCGTCTTTTGGAATTTTCTTGAGATCGATTTTGCCCTTCTTTTTGTCATCATCTTTCATCGGGATGATAGCACGCAGACCCTCGCCGATCGCCTTATCGATGCTCGTTGGTGTAATGCCATGCTCGGTGTTATAGGCTTCTTGAATGCTACGACGGCGGTTTGTTTCATCCATAGCCGCCTGCATGGAACGCGTGACATGATCGCCGTACATTATAACTCGTCCCTCAACGTGGCGTGCTGCGCGGCCAATTGTTTGTATCAGAGCACTTTCACTACGTAAAAAACCTTCTTTATCGGCGTCGATAATTGCCACTAAACTCACTTCGGGAAGATCGAGACCTTCTCGTAGTAAATTGATACCGATCAACACATCGTAGATACCGATACGCAAATCCCTAAGAATGTCACCTCGTTCTAAGGTATCGACTTCTGAGTGAATATATGCCGTCTTCATTCCCAGATCTAATAAATGTTGGCTCAGATCTTCAGCCATACGCTTCGTCAGCGTTGTCACCAAAACGCGTTGCTTTTTTGCTGTGCGATCACGAATTTCTGCGATCAAATCATCAACTTGTCCTTCACTTGGTCGTACTTCAATGACTGGATCAAGTAGACCGGTAGGGCGAATGACCTGTTGAGCCGGCTCTGGCGTGTGCGTCGTTTCATAGTCGCCAGGCGTGGCTGATACATAAATTGCTTTATGGATATGGCGATCAAATTCTTCAAAACGGAGGGGACGGTTATCGAGTGCACTCGGCATACGAAACCCGTGGTCGACCAGTACTTCTTTGCGCGCACGGTCACCGTTATACATGCCCCGTACTTGCGGTAAGGTCATGTGACTCTCATCGACAAGTAATAACCAATCGTCAGGATAATAATCTATGAGTGTTGCAGGTTGTTCGCCGGGTTCGCGGTTCGTTAAATATCTCGAATAATTTTCGATTCCTTTAACAAAACCAGTTTCTTCGAGCATCTCAATATCGTATTTTGTTCGCTGCGCCAGGCGCTGCGCTTCCAGCAGTTTGTCATGCTTCTCAAACCATTCCATTCGTTCGTCAAACTCTTGTTTTATTTTCTCAATGGCAACCGTCATTTGCTGTTTTGGTGTTGCATAGTGAGAACTAGGGAAAATTGTTATTTGATCAGGCTCTCCCAAAATTTCACCGGTCAATGGATCAATACGAGTTATACGGTCGACTTCGTCACCGAAAAACTCTATTCTGTACGCCACATCACTACCGGCCGGAAAGACATCGACAACATCGCCTTTTACTCTGAAGGTTCCGCGGTGAAAATCAATATCATTTCGTTGATACTGAATATCTGTTAAGAGCCGAATGAACTTATCTTCGAGTCGTCGCTCGCCTTTTTTGACAAGGATTGACATTTCGGAATATGCATCAGGAGACCCTATTCCATAAATACAGCTAACTGAGGCGACGATAATAACATCTCGCCGTGTCAATAGGGCACTCGTTGCAGCATGTCTCAAACGATCAATTTCGTCATTGATCGCTGAATCTTTTTCGATGTATGTGTCACTTGATGCGATATACGCTTCAGGCTGATAATAATCAAAATAACTTACAAAGTAGTGTACTTCATTATCTGGGAAATACGCTTTAAATTCTGAATATAACTGTGCAGCCAGCGTCTTATTATGAGCTAAAACAAGCGTCGGTACATTCCGATTGGCAATGATATTCGCCATCGTAAATGTCTTACCGGATCCTGTCACACCGAGCAGCGTTTGTTCACGGACATTGTTATCTAACCCCTCAATGAGTTGTGCAATTGCTGCGGGTTGATCTCCCATGGGCTTGTACGGTGTTGCGAGTTTGAATTTATCCACTCTTACTAGTATACAAGATTGATAGTTTATCTAGTACCGAGCAGTAGTGGCTTTAAGACGGTGATGTCGTATGCCTTTCAAATCCGACAAAGCTACTAAATCATAAGCATTTTCGGGTCATTTCTGCTACACTACTTTTAGTAATATTGTATGAAACCAAAACCTGACGAATCCTATCCTAATGTGTGTATCCCTCGTGACATCGTGCTTCAGGCTGCGATGCTACGGCTAGGGAATATTAACAAAGAAGTCCAGCATGGCTACAATATTTTGCGTAAGTATCACAAAACAGTGACCATTTTTGGCTCAGCCCGAACTCCAGAAGATAGTCCAGTATATGATCAAGCACGCATGCTGGCGAAACGGTTAGGCGAAAATGACTACACCGTCGTGACCGGCGGCGGTAATGGCATCATGAAAGCTGCTAATCAAGGTGCACTTGAAGCCGGTGGACCATCTATAGGTTTTAATATTGCGTTGCCACATGAGCAGGCACTGAATCCTTACACGACCGAGAGTTATGCATTTGCTCATTTTGCTCCACGTAAAATTGTCATGACACTTTATGCTGATGCATATATTTATTTTCCCGGTGGTTTTGGTACTATGGATGAACTCACAGAAATTTTGACGTTAATTCAAACAGGCAAAACCAATAAAGCACCAGTTATTTTATTTGGTAGTGATTTTTGGAATGCTTTTGATGAACTCTCACGTAATGATTTGCTACTCCACAAGACTATTGCGGAAGTCGATTTAAGTTTGTATACGATAACTGACAGCATCGATGAAGCTGTCAGTATCGTAAAATCGAACAAAACCTACTGCGACCACTAGAGATCGCGAGTATGGTAATCTTCAGGAGCGCGCGATAGCCATTCATTGAGCTCATCTTGTCGTAACAACCCAGCTTGTGCTCCAAGCTGCTGAACGACGCTTGCGCTGTTGACGGGTGCCCAGGTCAATGCTTCTTCGACAGACTTACCGAGTGCGAGTGCGGCAGTGATTGTTGATGCAAACGCATCGCCAGCACCAGTTCTATCCAGTGGACTTGCAGGATCAGGGTAGTTCGGAATGATTACTTTTTTGTCATCATATGACGCATATGAACCATTAGGTCCATCGGTTACGACAACTACTTTTGGTCCTAGTTCATGAAGCATGTCCATCAATCCCGGAACGTCGTCGTAACTACCGCCCGTAATATCCACCGCTTCTTCCCGATTTATAACGACAAGGTGGGCGTGCTGGTAAATAGGCTTAAGCTTTTCGGTCCCCCATTTGAAATGAAACGTACCAGGTTGAAAGACAAGCTTCGTTGTAGGATTGGCATCAAGATATGCCACTAGGTCTTCATGCAACTGCCACGATGCGTCACTGATTAAGGATAAATATACCCAGTCAGGAGCTTGCTCCGGAGCAATCCAGGAATAATCATACGACTCGTTCTTCACGAGAATTGTTCGTTCGGCACCAAGTCGTAATACGTAGTAATAGTTTGACTTTGTATCTGATTTTTGTGAGACCAGGGTTGAGTCAATACTTTCATTAGCAAGATATGCGAGGCTTTCTCCCGCAGTCTGATCATCACCGAGCCAAGCCATCAGACTTGTTTTAACACCGAGACGTGCAGTCGAAACCGCAGCATTCGGTGAAGGTCCGACGCTGTTGACAACTTCTACTCCTTTATACGGTGGTTTGGTTCCAAATGGTAAGCTCAAGCGCTTAGAACCATCTTCATCAGTGTCGACGCGCGCAGAAGAATCATCGAGTTCGATAAATGCATCGGTAAAAATATCGCCGATCATCAGTATTGTAGGCTGTGTATCCGTAGCGACAGCTTGCTGATTTATGTGTGCTGAGTCATCCATATAGTTATAATCTCCGTCTTCTTTTATATGAAAGCCCGCTTGCTCGGCGAGCTCATGTACTATTTTGTGATCAGTTCGATCGTGCGCTGCATACCGCTGAATAATCTCCGCACGCAGATGCCGCTGCCCGTGATCCAGCTTACGATCTGCGAATGGTAGATTGTGATGCGCATTTTCGATAACGTCGTACACACAAAATGAAATTACTTCGCCCGCTACCTCGAGAAGCACGTAATGTGTGTCTGACAGCATCTCTTCAACGCTCCCCGACTGCACTAGTGCGTTTAGGCTATGGTAGAGCTCTTCTGCCGTTGTGTCAGCTGTATCGATACCGAGATCTCGCATGACCGCGTGGGCTTTTTGCATGATATCACCGAGTAGTTTGACATCAACCGCATCACCACCAACGGCGATTTCCAACTGATGAAGATTAAATGTAAACAGTGGATGATCATTGGCAAGGAGTCGAGCGAGCGAATGGGACATTAGAGTGCCTCTTCGCTCAGCGGCATGTCGTGTAATCTCGTACCTTTATGAAGAATGCCAGTTTTTGCGCCGATCTTGGCGACCACTGATGTCGAATTCGCGCTTGCGAATATTATCGACTCTTTCAAGCTTTTGCCTGTCGCCCATTGTGACAAGAAGCCAGAGCCAAATGCGTCACCAGCTCCGGTCCTGTCTATAACTTTGACGTCTTCGTACATGCCGGCTTTGACGATCGTTTTGCCATCACTAGCAGCCACACCATTTGGTCCGTCACTGACGATAACCGTATCAACTAAATTGAGTCCATGGTGGATCAACTCTTCGATACTTTGTCCCTCGACGATACTCTGCATTTCTTCCTTGTTGACTGATAGCACGCTGACATCCTCAAGAAGCGCTTTGAGCTTAGCCGTCTCCTTGAGCTCGCCTTTTCCAGGATTAAAGAATATCTTTATGCCTTTTTCGCGTGCTTGGTGGAATATTTTATCGAGCACAGCCATTTGACCTGCCACACTTGAAACATACAGCCAGTCCGCATCAACATCTGCGATGTCAAAGTTTAATTGGTGGTAATGTGTCGAGGCTCCGCGGTACGTCAGGATCGTGCGTTCACCATTTGGCGCAAGCAGCAGTACCGAATAACCAGTATTTAATTTTTCAGAATAACTAACATGGGTCGTATCAACGCCTTCTTTATCGAGATCATCTAGAACTGCTCGCCCAGCTGGATCGTCGCCTATTGTCCCCATAAAGAGCGCGTGGATACCCTGTCGAGCAAAAGTTACGGCAGCATTCGTCGCACCGCCACCAGTACTGAAGGTAATCTTATTAACATCTGCTTTACCGCCCATTTCAAGCTGCATAACTTGTTCATGCAGAGACTTGTCAGTTACGGGTTTAAATTCATCACTATTACTCAAAAATACATCTTGAACGGCAGCACCTATAGCTAAAATCTTAGGAGTATTAATATTCTCATGCACGGACATTAGACAACCGCCTTGTCCTTACTGCCAAATGCTAAGATTTTTTCTTCAACAACGACTTGCACTGCCTCAAATACCGTTGGCATCAGTTTAACCACAGCGTATTCGTCCGGATTATCGTGTAGCACGCTTTCGAGAGTCTTTCGAAAGACGAACCGCATATCACTATTAATATTGATTTTGCTCACCCCAATCCTAGCTGCATCTTCAAAGAAATGAAGCGGCGTACCGGAGCCACCATGCAGGCTAATTTGGCATTCGATGGCGTCACGAATTTGCTGCAAAAGCTCAAGATCTAGCTCTTTCGGTACAGGATACTTCCCGTGCAAGTTACCGATTGCAGCTGCAAACGTATCGATACCCGTAGCATCAATAAATGATTTTGCACCGTTTGGCGTCGAAAACGTTTTTTTAATTTCGTCGTAGTCGATAGCTTCTTCGTGGAGATTTGAGCTACCGCCGAAGTAGTGCGGCTCGCTCTCAACGAGTGCCCCGGTAAATTTTGCATATTCGACGACTTCTTTTGTCTTTTCGATGATCTCTTCTTCGGTTGCTTCGTGATTGGCCTGTGAAATATCGATGTGAATAAATTCGTAACCAGCATCGATCGCTCGCTTACAGTCATCGACTGACGGGCTATGATCTAGATTGATGTACATCTCGATGCCATACTGCGCTTTGTAGTTATCCACGAGATCTCGAATATTCTCAAGACCCATTGCGGAAACTTCGCCGTCACTGACTTCGACGAGCACTGGAGAATTAAGATTCTTTGCTGCCTTACATACCGCAATCAGCGTCTCTTGGTTGTCAATATTAAAAGCACCAACAGCAAACCCTTGTGCTCGCGATCGCTGCATGAGATGACGCGCTCGGGTAGTATTGTCTCGTATTTGTGAAATTGTAAGTCCCATAGTTCTCCTTTTTAATATCCCGGTCGGTATTGCGGCACGTGATTGATAAATTGTTCAACTTCGTCTTGCATCGTTATTGCGGTGAGTTTGAAGAAGTCAGCAAGCTCATCTGGTGTCCCTGATTCACCAAAGCGGTCATGAATGCCGAGACGTTTGAGTGGAGCTGGCAATTTTTCTGATAATAATTCGGCGATAGCACCACCGAAACCACCAGCTATTTGCGCTTCCTCGGCCGTAACGACTCGACCAGTTCGACGTACGCTATCGAGTATGGTTTGCTCATCGATTGGCTTAATGGTCGGCACATGGACAACCTCTGCGCTGATCCCTTTTTCTTCCAGGATGCGCGATAGCATGAGCAGTTGATATGTCATAGCACCCGTTCCGAGTAAACTGACATCGCTGCCGGAACGCAGTATATATGCTTTACCAATTTCAAATGGTGAATGTTCAGTGCTGTAGATTGGGGTTTTCTCGCGTGCAAGTCGCAAATAGGTCGGTTTGCCATTTTCAGCAATAGCGCGAGTTACCTTTTCAGCCTCAATAGCGTCACCAGGAGCGATCACCACCATATTTGGTAGCACGCGCATCAAAGCAATATCTTCGAGCATCTGATGTGTTGCACCGTCTGGACCGACAGATGTTCCTGCATGCGAGCCAACGATTTTCACTGGTTGATCGTTAAGGCATATAGTCGTGCGAATTTGTTCCCAATTTCGGCCAGGGCTAAAAGCCGCATAGCTCGATGTGAAAGGAATCTTACCCATGCGCGCCATTCCACTCGCTACGGTGACAAGATTTTGCTCAGCAACACCTATTTCAACAAAGCGATTCGGAAACTTTTCTTTAAATAAGCTCATTTGGGTACTGTCTGTTAGGTCAGCACATAATGCAACGATTTGATCATTTACTTCACCTGCAGCACGCAGGCCTCTACCAAATCCTGCGCGGATAGGTTCCTTTGCCACATCATCTGCTGCGTAATGTGGGTTTAATGCGTAATCACTCATACACCTTCTCCTTCATGTCGAATCTTACCATCAAGCGTACGTAGTTTTCGCAGCGCATTTTTTGCTTGCTCGTGATTTGGTGCAACGCCGTGCCAGTGGTAATCGTATTCCATAAAATCAACGCCTTTACCGGGAATCGTGTGAGCAATTATGACGCTTGGACGATTCGTAGTCGCGCGCGCTTGGCTCGCGGCATCTTGAATGCTTTCGATGTTGTGGCCATCAATCTCTTGGACGTGCCACCCGAAACTCTTCCATTTGCCAGCAAGATCCTCGAGCGGCATAACATCTTCGGTATTACCATCGATCTGGATATTATTTCGATCGATGAAAACGACGAGTTGGGATAGTTTGTACTTCCCCGCAAACATGGCTGCTTCCCAGATGTTGCCCTCGTTTAGTTCTCCATCTCCAGTGACGACATAAACAAAACGATGCGGCTGCGCGTCGATATACTGCAGCGTATAAGCGACGCCGGCAGCTTGGCTCAGTCCACTGCCGAGTGGGCCACTGGTGTTTTCGAGACCAGGGAGCTTCGTACGTTCTGGATGTCCTTGCAAGCGTGAGCCAAATTTTCGTAAGGTCATTAGCTCTTCTTTATCAAAATACCCACGTTCAGCCATAGCTGCATATTGTACTGGTACACAGTGGCCATTACTTAGAAAGAATAGGTCACGGTCACTCCAATTAGGCTGGCTCGGTCGCAAATTCATAATATCGAAATACAGCGTTGTCACGACTTCAGCCAAGCCGAGCGGACCAGCACTATGTCCGGAACCAGCAGCTTCAAGCATGCGAATTATATCCTCGCGGACAGCACTCACCTTGTGTTTTAATTCTGTTCGTGTCAAATCACCCATCCTATATCACCCCATGCTTATTGATTTCACTTACTAATTTTGCGTATGTTTCCGCTGGATCTGCGCTCTTAGCTATAGTACCTCCAACATCAAGTACATCAACTCCGCCTTGACTCAGACTAAACGCGTTTTCAAGAGTGACGCCACCGTCCCAACCGATTTCGACTGTCGGACGAATCGCTTTGATAAGTCGTACTTTTTCAAGTTGCATTAAGCTTGCGGTGCCCCCATGATGGCCGAGGTCACCACTAAAAATCATGACATGATCAGCCATTTCGATCAGGGGTCGGATTTCTGTCGGCACTGTTGGCCGCTGCAATGCTAATCCAGCCTTGATTCCTGCTTGACGAACATACTGAAAAATCTGCGACAAATCCTCTTGAACTTCGGCGTGAAAAATTATCATATGTGGCTTTTTTGCGACCAGCGCCTGTACGTGTTCACTTGGACGAGCGACCATAGCATGTATATCTGCTTGCATCTCTGGAAGCCACCACAGTTCGTTATCGGTAATGGTAAACGTCGGTGCAAATTCACCATCTGAAAGATCAATATGAATCCGTGTCGCAAAGCCCTGCATTGCCTCGATTTTTTCTTTGTACTGATCGGCGTTTTCGGCCAGAATTGCAGGAGCGATGAAACTCATTAGGCCATCTCATCAATCTGCGCGTTACGCCGTATAAAACGTGGGGCTTTAGCAAACTCGGTGTTAAGCCAGGTTTCGACGACGCCTTGCCAGCCGGAATCATCCATTTCGTCGAACACACGAGCCGGGAGACACAGTACGTTACAGTCATTGTCATAGCGCGTCATCTTTGCCTCGTACGCGTCCCAAATTACTGCTGCACGAATGCCGCGAAATCGATTCGCCGCCATCGCCATGCCTTGACCACCACCGCATATCAAGATTGCACGAGGGTCTTCGCTATCGTCACCAATCACGCGCGTTGCAGCTAGCTGAGCAAACTCCGGGAAATCATCGATAGGGTCAAGTACCTTGCCACTTACGTCTTCGACGTTATAGTTGTGCTTCGCCAAATAGGCAAACAACTTTTCCTTTAAGTAATAGCCTTGATGGTCCGCACCCAAGTAAATATTCATATATAAACTAAAGTATAAGCGGGATGAAGCTAACTGTAAAGAGTTGTTGGACGTAAAGATATCGTTGACAAATTATGATTTTTGTAGTAATATATTATTTAATCTACGCAGGGATTTCCTGACTAGATAGCCCTTCGAGTAATGGAGATACGTCATGACCGAGCCGAGCCACCCAAACTTCATCATCGACGCTGCCAGGTACATGGAAAACGTCACGAGACGTCTGCTTTCTCCGACCACTGCAGACGACGCGTTCGCCATCAAGGTCGATGACAACGCCGTCGATGCACAAGTGATGTACTTCATGAAGAGTGGAACTGTGGTCCTGTACCTCAGTGGTCACCCGTGCTTCGAGTATCTCGAGGTGAGCCTCATCACTGGCACACCACAGGTTGTCGCCTACCGAGGAAAGTTCCTTGGTGATGAGTGGGTCAAGATCGCAAAGTAACCCCAGCATCGAGGCAACAAGCCCTCCGAAAATAGCTTGCCGCGAGAGTTTAATCTCTTGCAGCTTGAGCTCTTTCGGGGGGCTATTTTCGTTACTCGGTAAAACTTATTACGATGAGATAGTTTTTGCGACGTCTGCAGCAAGTTCGACAAGGCGGTTTGAGTAGCCCCATTCGTTGTCGTACCAGACGCATACCTTGACAAGGTTGCCTCCGACCACGCGAGTCAAGGCGAGATCGACAGTTCCAGAGAAGCTGTTGCCAATATAGTCACGAGACACTAGTGGTTCATCTGAAACACCGAGAATGCCCTGGAAATATGGCTGACCGGCAGCTTTGACAAATGCTGCATTGAGCTCTTCGACAGTAACGTCTTTACTGAGCAGAGCAGTAACGTCTGATATCGAGACGACAGGTGTTGGAACTCGCATAGAGATACCATCGAATTTTCCGGCAAGACCTGGCAGCGCTTTAGTAACAGCGATAGCTGCACCCGTGCTGGTTGGCACGATGTTTTCTGCAGCATTACGACCTTCTCGAGGATCTTTTTTTGGTGCGTCTTGAAGAGCTTGACTAGCCGTATAGCTATGTACAGTTGTCAGGAGTGACTTTTCAACACCAAATTCACTATCAAGTACCGCCATGACTGCGCCGAGGCTATTTGTTGTACAGCTCGCGTTTGACACAACTGCTGACGAACCAGCTACTTTGTCGTCGTTTGCACCAAGCACAAGCGTATCAACGCCTTCAGATTTGCTTGGACCAGAAATAACCACACGCTTTGCACCTGCCGTAATGTGCTTTGAGGCGCCTTCTTCATCGGTAAAAAAACCGGTTGACTCAATGACAAGGTCAACGCCGAGATCAGCCCATGGCAACGCCGCTGGATCTTTTTCTGCTAGCACTTTGATACTTTTACCTGCAACTACGAGACCGTTGTCATCAAAGCTCACATCTTTGTCGTACGTACCGTAGTTGCTATCGTGCTTGAGCAAGTAGGCGAGCGTTTTGTTGTCAGTCAGGTCATTGATTGCAACGATGTTGAGGTCAGATCGTTCAAATGCAAGTTTAAATGCATTTCGTCCGATTCGTCCAAACCCGTTAATCGCAATGTTAGTTTGTGCCATTCATATCTCCTTTATAAGACATTATTCTTACGCTTATACCTACAGTATACAAGTAGTTCATAAAAATTCGCTATAATTAAGTCATGGATAAGCAGTCGCTACTACTCTCCGCATCGAAGCATTACACCGAGACCGACATTCTTGAGCTTGAGCATGCTATCGATGTCGCGACGGAGGCACATAGCGGACAGTTTCGAAAAAGCGGCGAACCATTTATCATTCATCCTCTGAGTGTAGCCGCTATCCTCATAGAGTGGGAACTTGATATAGATTCTGTAATTGCAGGCGTGCTGCACGACGTTGTTGAGGATACGGAACTTACCCTTCCTACAATTGAGACCTTATTTGGTGCCGACATTGCCTTTCTCGTTGACGGAGTGACAAAAGTTTCTAAAGCGCGCAGCGGAATGCGAGACCTTGATAGTTATCTCCCTGCGACAAAAGACAATCTGACTAAGCTAATGATTGCTGTTGGTGAAGATGTGAGAGTTTTAATTATCAAACTTGCCGATCGATTGCACAACATGCGCACACTTGAGCACATGCCACGCGACAAGCAAAAGAAAATTGCGCGTGAAACGATGGAAGTATTTGCGCCACTTGCTGACCGACTCAACATGGGACGGGCACGCGTGCAACTCGAAGAGCTTAGTTTTCGCTTTATGACCCCGAAAGATTTCGTTCGTACAAAATCGCTCATGGATTCACGCCTCAAACGAAGCAACCGTAAACTCCAATCGGTTAAACGAGAAGTGACGAGGAAATTACACGAAGAAAAAATTGTATTTGAAATGGATGGACGCGTGAAAAGCGCCTACAGTTTATACAAAAAGCTCGACCGTGTCGGTGGCGATATAGACCAGATACATGATTTGATTGCGCTACGAATAATCGTTGATGATTTGTCGACATGCTACTTAGTGCTCGGGGTATTGCATGAACTTTACACGCCAATTTTTGAACGCATCAAAGATTATGTTGCGCAGCCGAAGTTGAACGGCTACCAAAGTTTACATACGACCGTACAAACAACCAATGGTCAAATCGTTGA
>Ga0160428_1000823_pt1 | contig 29041 bp, 32 predicted proteins | sample SolpanmetagenomM_FD_108198 | JGI IMG/M metagenome (GOLD analysis project Ga0160428, IMG submission 108198) | Solar panel surface microbial communities from Lawrence Berkeley National Laboratory, California, USA - M | ecosystem: Engineered > Built environment > Solar panel > Unclassified ... | reverse complement strand
GGAACATGGCTGGAAAACCGCTATCCTGGTTGTACATGCGATATTCCCTCACATTCTTAGTAAGTGCGAGGATGCGGTGTCAGCATAATGCATACTTACCCTAGCAGTCAGTTCACCTGGGAACGTAACCCTCACTGGTCGCACTTCTACAGCTCCTCTGAGGAGATCTGGCAATATTTCAAAGATGTAGCAACAAAATATGATCTTGAAAAGTATGTCCAATTCAACACAAAGGTAAACTCTGCACACTGGGATGCAGAGGCAGGTCTGTGGAGGCTTGTTCTTACCAAACCGGATGGTACACAATTTGAAGACGAGTGCAACATACTAGTGAATGGATCGGGAGTCTTGAATTCATACAAGTACCCAAACATTCCTGGCATTAATGATTTTTGTGGAAAGCTCATGCACAGCGCGGTATGGGATAATCATTATGATCTCTCTGGCAAGACTGTCGCTGTCATTGGTGGCGGGTCATCTGCTGTACAGATAATCCCAAACATACAACCTGGTAAGGTACATCGTAACATATAGACTGAAACTCATACTAAAGACGACTCTAGTGGTTGGGAAACTTATACCATTTCTACGCTCCTCTGTTTGGATAACTACAGGATTTGGTGCCAAATATGCAGGACCAGGAGGCACAAACTTTGCATGTGTGTGCTACCAGTATCGTTTTGTTTTTGTGCTGACCATAATGTAGACTCGAAAGAACAAATCGACGAGTTCACGAACGAACCTGAGAAGAACGCAAAGTATTGCCGAGATATCGAAGGAGAACTTAACAAACGCTTCACACTCGTAAGGAGGACCCCCCATGACCTTCAAAAGCAATAGACTGAACAATTCTAGATGCATCGGACCAGCAAAGATCAGAAGATATCTCGCGATCTGGTCGCAAACATCATGAACGAACAGCTTGGACAAGATCCGAAATTGACCAAGCAGATGATTCCGTCCTTTGACCTTGGTTGCCGCAGAATGACACCAGGTTCTGGCTATCTTCAATCCCTGAAGAAGGACAATGTCCACGTTGTGAACGAATCGGTAGTCCAGTTCACTAAAGATGGCGTAATTGATGAATCTGGAAATGAGCACAAAGTTGACGTTGTGATATGTGCGACTGGATTTGACGTGTCCTTCACGCCCCATTTCGAAGTTGTTGGCAGGGACGGTATCAATATCAAGGACTCTTTCGGAGCAATCCCAAAGGCCTATCTTAGTGTCACGGCGCCAAAATTCCCCAATCTCTTTCGTAAGTCCCAAGCACCTAGCCTCACGTTTTATAACAAGCTGACCTGATTTGATAGTATTCATTGGACCGAATGGTCCCGCAAGTCACAGCTCAATCCTTCCAATCCTCGAATGGCACACTCGCTACTTGTTCCAGATGATCAACAAACTCCAGGCTGAGAACATCAAGTCTTTCGAGCCGAAGCAAGAGGCAGCCGACGATCTATACAATCATACACATGAGCTCATGAAACGGTTGGTGTGGTCGAGTGCTTGTCGCTCGTGGTTCAAGCAAGGAAAGATTCATGGACCGGTTACAGCCATTTATCCTGGAAGTCGTTTACATTATTTTGAAATGCTGAAAGATGTCCGGTATGAGGACTATGAGATTGAGTATCGCACAAAGAACAGATTTCAGTTCATGGGGAATGGGTATACGCAGACTGAGCTTAGTGTGGATGGAGACCCTGTTTGGTATTTTGATGATGCTTTTGTTAGGGTGTAAATCTAAGGTCGATGTTTGTCCAATTTGTGATCTAATACATTCATGACATTTAGAAGGTCTACGAGCACTCTTCACAGCGCAACTTTTGCCCGGCCCCGCGAGTTCTGACGACGACGTGGCATCCCCAACTTAAATTGACGAATACACTTCATCACTTCGGCGTATATGTGACAAACATTTGCTGAACCTTTGTGAATATGCTTTATCACTCTAGCAATGTTTTCAGGGGACAACCATCACCAGAATTCTCATAATATAGGATCATGTGACTAATTGTGAACTATACTGTTTCGGGCATTGATTCTTGGCAGCAGCCACGCGAAGAAGCGAGCACCCGACGCACGTTGGTTATGCGAGGCAGGAGCTCAATTTCTCTCCGTGCTGCAAGCATGCTTCTCCACCTCAGTCCTACTCTGAACCAAGAACTAGTAGTATCCATCGACGAGCAGCTGACTTGTGGTTGCGAGGTCATATGGTGGTCGGGACTATCGCAACACGGCTTGGTTTGAGACCAGGAGCGAAATGTTATGTATCCACCGCTGAAGTCGAGCCAAGAGCTTTCCCTCACATTGGCCGCCATGGCCCAGGAAGATGAGGGGCAGACTGTTCCGCCCTCATTAGTTTGCCGGTAATTATGCTCTATACTCTGTTTCAGGTTTAAACATTGTCCTGAGTAGCACTGCTGCAGCTTCGTCCGGAAAGAAACATCTAGCTCTACAGACTAGCACTGGTTTGAGTGCGGTGTACACTGGACGTAGCAACCATGGACCTATCAATTTTTCGTGGCTCTACCAAGCCCCCGCTTCTGCATCTCACATTGGGTGAGCTTGTTCGCGATCAAGCAAAAACAAATGGCAGCAGAATAGCTGTGGCCTCACAGCATCAGGATCAAAGTCTGTCATTCACGGAGCTGGAGAAGCGCACTGACATTCTCGCGTCATCCCTTTCACAACTCGGTGTCAAACGTGGAGATCGTGTAGCAATATTGCTTGGAAACCGGATAGAGTACGTCGAGGTGCGTAAGCAATATCCGATAATCCACAGCTCATCTTTGCTAACTCCTTCGTTATGCAGATTTTCATTGCAAGCGCGAAGATTGGTGCAATTGCCACACTTCTGAACTTTGCATATACGCCAGCGGAGCTACACAGTGCTTTGACTTACACCAGTGAGTCCATCTTTTCGTGGGAGCTGGGTTGCAATATCGCTAATCATGTTTCTTCGCAGGATAAGATAATGGTTCCCGTGCTACTTTTCCATGCCTTTGGATTGATCATTGGTAAGCACTTCTTGGTTTTAGACCGGCGGACTTGTGTCTTGATGCTGATATATGATGACAGGCCTCTGCACAACACTAATTACTGGTGCCATGATTGTGCTGCCTTCTGAGTATTTCGGCGCTCATGCGTCCTTACAATCGATAGAGAGATATAAATGCACTGGGCTCTACGGTATGTGAGACGTGCAAGTAGCAATCTTGCACGAACGAAATGCGCTAAAGCTTATTTCCATCTAGGTGTAACGACAATGATGATTGACCTGATGTGCCATCCAGCTTTTACCACCACGCAGCGCAGTTCCCTCAGGTTCGTAGATGCCGCCTGCAACTGTGACTAGCTACTAATAGATGCGTCAGATTCGGCCTAATTGCAGGTTCCGCCATGCCAGAAGAATTGCTCCTTCGAATCATGAACAAATTCCCCATCCGAGACATCTACACAAATTGGGGTCAGACCGAGCTTTCCTCCATTGCCACGATGACATCCGCAGACGATCCCATCAAGAAGAAGCTTAAGACCGCCGGAACATTGCTTCCCAACTTAGTCGCGAAAATCGTAAGACCAAATACTGGCCAGGTCCTACCCAGAGGAAGCCGGGGAGAGATTGTGGTGAGTGGCTGGGCTGTGATGCAATCTTATTACAACAACGCCACAGTCACCGCACAAGCAATACGACGACACCCAGAAGACCAATCACCCAATCAAGCTGGCCTCCACGTCGATGGTTCAGATCAACGCTGAATGCACACTGGTGACGAAGGATACTTTGACGAAGATGGCTACGTAGTCATCACTGGTCGAATCAAGGACCTCATCATCCGCGGCGGCGAGAACATAACCCCTCTCGAGATCGAAGAACGCTTATTCCAATATGCAGCCATCACGCAAGCATCTGTTTTCGGCATCCCAAGCGAGCGGTACGGCGAAGAGGTCGCGGCGTTTTTCGAACTCGCAGAAGGATACGCAAAGTCTACGGATGAAGCTATCAGAGACTGGGTGAGACAAACACTGGCCAGGTTCAAGGCGCCGGTCCGTATTTGGTGGTTGGGTGACACGCAAACGGGTTGTCCATCGGAATGGCCCAAGACTGCGAATGGCAAGTTGCGTAAAATTGACATTAGGGCGATTGGAACTCGTAAGTGTCTTTCTTGGATTCGAAACTTCTGTTTACGTGGTACTAATCCATTTCGCCACAGGACTGGTACAGGCAGGTCTATCGGGAACAGAGAGCGAGCGCGCACGTTTATAGGAACAAGCTTCTCGTATGTACTGTAAAGTTTTGCCATGTCAGGTCGTTATCAAATCATATACTTACTTACAGTATGTTTTTTGGTTTCACATGCCCTACACGTAGAATAGAGGCCTACATTCAAAAGCCCCAGCGTCTATTGTGCTGTAATTTGTAGTTATCGAGCTCGTGGGATGGACTCAAAAGCACGAACATTCCCCAAGGAACAAATGCTTAGTACCACAGTTCGAGGGTGCTTACAATAGATCTATGTGCTCTCACTACCCAACCGCGCAAGCTCTTTCGTCAGAAAGTCCTCCGCATTGACAATCTCCGTCGATCCATAAACAATCCTCCTCTTAATCGCCGTACTCGGCGCATTCGCACCACCACTCGTTCTTTTCGCCCACTCCTGCAAATTACCATACTCATCCATACTTCCACCCCCAACAGTAAACACAATCGCCTCATTGTACCCCTGTCTCTTCTGTCCGAAACTGGCCTGAATGCCACGCCCCACGCCGTCCAGTGCGCCAGGGAGCCCAGACGACTGCGCTTGTCGGGCTTGGCTTGCTTGCGGGATTGTGCCGCGCGCGTTTGCGCTGCGGGGGTCGAAGTAGAGATAGCTTTCCGTCTTTGCGATTGCGGAGGATGAGGCGTTGTGTGGGTCCATGAGGGATTCGGTGATTTTGGTAAGAGTGAAGTCGCGGTTTGCGGGCAGGAAGGTCTTGACGCTGGAAACAATGTTTTCGAAGTTGGCGCCGAGGCCGGCGTCTTTGAAGCGGTCGGTTAGGCGGGAGGAGATGGCGCTGAAGCCGCGGAGGAGGTCGCCTGAGGCGGAGGGTTGGGCTTGTTGGGTTGGTGCTGTTGACATCATGGTCATTCTTGTTATTTGTCGGACGCTGCGTGGATAAATCAGCGGGTTGTCTTTGTTGTGATTGGAATTGTAGCAATTCGGGCACTTACTGCTTGATGTAGGTTAGTGGCTGAATATCGACCCCAAGCTCCTTGAAAGTCTCTTCAAATCGGTCCATATCTGCCTTTGCGATTTCTTGATCGACGCTCAAGAACCAAATGATGAACAATCTGAATTTGTCCATTGGTTCGTTGCCTTTGTCGGTAGCTTTGAGAAAGTCAAGCATCTGTGTTTTGTTTTGTTTCGTGATGGCTTCCTCAAGCTGATAATAGTTGTCTAATTGTCGGTCTTTGATTCCTTGTAATACCGCCGACAAAATGTTCATGTGCATGTCCAGTATCGCTTTTCTTTCTCTAAGCTCTGGTAATAATGTGATGGCGTCCTTCAAGTGTTGTGCAGATGTACTTGTATCGTTCTGTAAATCTTCCAAGGACGATGCGCCAGTCTTTCTTGTTACATCTGCTGCGTCTTCTCTGTATTTTGTTAACTGAGCATCGATATCCTCGGCGACATTAGGAAATGGTAGACTGGCGTTCTTGCTCCAGAAGAAGTCATTTGCATTAAGATCGTATGCTTTCTTAGAACTGCCTTTGCTGGGATTTTCCGCGTCGATGGGCACCTCCACTGTAATACGATTGAGATGCATCTTGAGTACGTCTTGTACTAGTGACTGATATGTCCAAGAATGTGATAGCATCGGTATTAGGTCAACGTTGCGATCAACAATGATGAGTACAGGACGTGCTGCTGGTTGGCCGTTGGAGGACGAAGGACGATTATCGGGATGCGAGAAGAGGTTATCTTTGGAATTCAGGATGTGGTCGCGCAGTTTTCGGTCGAGCTTGGCTGCTATTACTTCTGCTGCACCTTGTTTTGGACATCTGATAATGGGGATGACACCTGTATTTAAATGTTAAGCGCAATGTCATGGCCACCGTTTCAAGATATTACTCACCCATTGTAACAACGACACTGAAGAGACCGGTGACAATCCTATCGACCATTGTGTCCATCATATCGTCTGCGATCTTGGCTGTGTTCATGGCCCAGTACGCTTCATTGCCCATACCCAAGCTGAAGAGGTCGGGCTCGCTGACGACAAAGTTTAGATATTGGTCATAGACTTGCGCAATATGTTCGGAAACGCCTGCTGTTGCTATTTGTGAAGCGAAATCTTCTAATAAAGGTCGAGGGACTGAGGACAAGAAGTTGATGTATGCTGGAGAGTACAGACCCCGCTCCAAATCAGAGGTGATAAGTCTAATATTTTCTGCGGTGGGCTCGACAAGGTAGATGACAGGTACGTCAGGGATGAGATGGCGTGTGGTGTTCACATTGCTGTACCCTCGTCAGTGCTGATACTATACTGCCGACTCTTCTTGATTGCATACAGATGTATTGTTACTCCCCATGATCGCAGGTCATTCACCCTTAGTATGCTGCTTATTACGTCTCTTCCGAAGTTGTCAAAGACCAGGACTTTCCATATTGGTTCTCCGTCAGAGTTGAGTATAGGTGTTGCTTGCGGTATGAGCCCACTAGCCAAAGCTGCGTCGGCATGATGGTCGTCTACATCTCGAGGAGGAACATGGTTGAGGTTGAGGAGCTTCTCGACGGAGGCTGGTATGAGCGGTCAACATAGTGCGCCTGGACAAGGTCCGAGAATAAGCCTACCTATTTGTCGAGCCCTGAGTGTCTGTTGTGAAGGTGGCATGACGGCGCACGGATTGTCGTTGGTGCTAACCACTTAGAACATGGCCACGGGATTGCAGATATTGAGTATGGGAGGACAGCACGACAGCAACTGGCACTTAGCACTCTTCGGCGCTTGTAATGCAATAGTTGTCATCTGCAAATTGCAGGGTAATGTTTCGAATGGCCTATGAGGTTACCTGGTGACATGTGATCGGGCTTAGCGCGTTTTGCCTTGTCGGTCGCAATATGAGGTTCGACTCCTTCCGCTCCCCTCTTCTCTTTCTCCTAACAACAACAACAACAACCACAACCACAATCCCGATCTCTTGTTATCTCCTGCCCATTCTCTTCATCCCGTAATGCTGTTTGCGGCTAGCTGTTTATAAACGTATCTGTGACAGGAGGGGAGGATTGAGGCGTGTTAAGAAAGGGCAGGCTTATTGACTCACCAGCTCTTTCAGCTCTTCTGCTGAGACGTGTCAACGATAAACAAAGAGCAGTGATTAAGCTAGCTCTGCAGAAACTCAAGCAGGTTGCCATCATCCCGTATCTGATAACGTTGTGCTCGGCGTAGTACAAAACACAAAAAGGTTACCACCAGCTCAGCTCTACTTGCCCGACAGTTCTGCGTAATCTGTCCTCTTCCAACTTGGTACGCAGGAAGGATAATTCGGTGGTATTTGTTGACATTCTGAAGGAATTATCAAGGAGCTTGAGGAAGATCGATCAGGAAGGTTACGGCACAAAGAGAGAGTGCGTTACAGCGAGGTGTGCCTGCACGCTTTCAGCACACAAAATCGTCGTTGACTTATTTCAAAGTCTGTGTTCGAGTGCCTCGTGATCACCAAAGTCCGTTTCGGTCTTAGCGTGGAAACTTAGCGTCGGCTACGGTCGCTTCAACCAATTAAAACGCTCATGTCGTCTAACGCCGACTCTGGCTATGTGCCCCGCAATCAAGATGGTCATTCTCAATCGCATCATGCATCTTCTTACTTCCACAACAATGACAATAATGCTTTCGCTGGCTTTGACCCTGCACTGGCCGGCGAGCAGCATGACGCTCTTAACTTCGCCAACAACCACGACTGGAGCTATCAGCCGGAGCAACTTGGCCTTAATCATGCCCATGACCCGCAAGCTTCTTTATATCAAGGCTGGCACAACCCTTCACACCAGCAACATGACTTGAATATGCAACCTGGTGGCTTCAACGACTTCTACAATCACTCATATCAGCAGAATGTTCAGCAACAACAACAACAGCAAAATCCTGAACCTGCCAAAAATACTCATTTTGATGGTTCAAATGACTTCAGATATCCTATGCCCTCATCATACGGGCTGTCGAATCCATATACAGCGACCTTGAATGATAATGCTTTTCAGCCAACTGCTTATGGCATCGAGGATTCACCAATGAACACAATATCTCCTGGTGCTCTACAAAGTCGGCCCTCATCATATCCGCAACAATCAATGCCTGTACCAGTGAAGCAAGAAGAGGTACGTAATCTTTTGGTCACACTCTTTCTAGGCCGCCGACTGACCTTGAATAGATCAAGCCAAAACTGTCTGTCCGTGAAACTCCATTGGCTCAGACTCAACTGCCGAAAGGCGTAGCGAACGGGAAGTTCGTAACCATTACTCCTGAAAGCCTCACTTCTGTTATCTCTTGTCGCCGTTATCATAATTTCCTCCATGTTGGTGACCAAATCTTTGATGTCCCGATCACCAAGAGTATGTACAGACTGCTTCTTCCATTAATTATCAATACTAACTCTAGATAGCGACTATCCCAGCATATATACCTCGGAAGTCTCGCAATGAGATTCAGAAATTGCTTGCGAATGATAGTGCTTTGACAGGTATGCATATTCCGCCCAAGCATCAAAACTCAGTTGCTCACCAACAATAGCGAAATTGTCGAAGAAGCCAAAGAAAGGCAGTACCATTCCAGCTCCTAGACCGGCTTTCGGACGTTCCGAAACTTCAACAACGATCAAAGCAAGACTCATCAAGGCTGAAACGACACCTTCTTCCGAAGAACCAGAATCCAGCGACGACGAATCAGACGACGAGGAGGAAGAATCAATGCATCCACCTTTGCCTGCTACCAGGCCAACCAAAGCATTGGAAGCTGTCAAATACGACACGATCAAAACTTTGTGGCGTGTTCCCTACAGATCTGTGGAGGGTGATGATATTCGCAAAGGCTTGACAGAGTTCTGGGAGATCATCCGCACCATTCGTGATCGATGGAAGTCCGACACCTTGACTGCCAAAGCGGCTGAAGATGCCAAAAAGGTCAATGAGATTGATATCTTGAAAGAGCGAGTTGAGAATCAGCGGGAACTCCTCGAGGCCGTGCTTGGGGCTGCCGTAGCAGAAGGTCATCGCGACATTGTTGAACAGTACGTATTCTCTTCTATTCTTTCTCCTCCCCATCCTATTGCCGATTTCTTCCCGATGCAAAGCTACCCCATCACTTGCTCTTGGTCTATGACAATATGTAGCAGGCTGGCCACGTGATTAGTAGACTGGTCTCTTCAAACCGTGCCGTAAATGTAGAGGCTTGCATACCTTTCAGGTAGTGCTGTCTGAGTTCAGATGTGTATCATTATATTTTGGAAAGCATGAATTTTGGTGGCTAGTATACTCATGCTGTTTAATCTTAAGATACCGCATAGTCCATGAACCGATTTGAGTAATGTCCTAAACGAAGCATCAATCTAATATAATCGTGTTACAGTCTTGGCGAAAATGTCCCCCTCGTGCTAGCGTTGGCACAGTTTCTGCAAGATCGCATACGAGAAGCAGACTATAATGGCAGTCTATCTCGTGCTATTCTCAAGGTAAGCTCTCATCAAAACTTGGCATAGGACTCAAGATACTGATATCATTGATAGCTCTTGGCACGCTGTATTACACTTACCGATGGTACGCTCGAGAAGACAGGCATCTCCAAATTCCTTCCTCGATTCCAGAAGAGAGCCAATGAAGAAATGCAAGGACTAGCGAAACGCATCATCGACAACGCTGGCGCGGCATCAAGAAAGAGAAAAGACGGAGGTCGACCTTCGACCGTGTCCAAGGAATCCTCGGGTACGACTGCACCTAAGGCACCATCGCCTGTAGCAGGCGTCAAGCGATTAAGACCAGGTGAAAGTGGCAATGACCAGCCACTCAAGAAAGTCGCACCGAACCAGGCCGTCCCGAAGAATGCAGCGAATGTGAAGCGCCCTGAAGCTGATGGGAAGCCAGGTGCTGCTGCAAGTGCACCCGCCGTCAAGAAGCCAGCCGCAGCTACCAAGACAAGCAGTTTCTTCTCGACACTCCAATCAGCAAAACGACCTAGTGCGAAACAGACTGTAGTCACTGCTCCACCACCTAAGCCTGCCGCAACATCTGGCCCCGCAACCGCTACAGCAAAGCCAGCGGGCTTCTCATTCGCCGATGCCATGGCCAGTCTGAACAAGCCTAAAGAACCAGAGCCTGTGGTGAACAAGCGACAGGAAGAGGCTACAGGTCCACCTGAAAGTGCAGAAGAGAAAACAAAACGCCTGCGAAAAGAGCAAAGACGTAAGCTTAGAGTCTCCTGGAAGCCCGACACAGCTTTGGAAGAGATTCGGGAGTTTATCCATGAGCCGGAAGAAGAGTATGGGTTCGATGCGAACCAAGTCCGAGATGCAAGAGACAAGGACAGTGAAGGCAGGATGTTCAAGCTGGGGTCACATCAAGATATGATGGATATCGACGATGAAGATGATGAGCCAGAACTGCCTCCGTCCGAGCTAGACGATCATTCCAAGTCTTTCCCTGCACCAACTGAGATCGACTTCTCGCGCATACCCCAAGAAGAACGTGACAAGCTTTACATGCCATATTGTGGTGGGTCCCTGCAACCTGATTCGCCCGAGCGTGTTGCACAGGAGCAGCGCGAGGCGAATACCCTCATCGCTGTCTACGCCGATCGTTCGGACATTCCTGCGACGCCCAAAGAGCCACCAGAGTCGAATGAAGAGTACAAGGAGCCGAAACCATTCGGACGACCTCTTGATATGGTACTGCAACGTCTTGCTAAGTTCAGTATGCCTGTACAACCAATGATGCCAGCCATACCAAACGACCTTGCTGCTTTCCTCGGCTCATTGGCACAACCGCCACCTATGCCACAGCAAACCTTCCCTGCTGCTCAGTCTACTACATCGAATCCGGATTTGGATGCAATATTCGCTCAATGGAGAGCTCCACAGCCACAAGCATCGATGCAGCAGCAAACTCAGCAACAACCAGCACCGCCAAACATGGGGTCTCTATTTGCTCCATTTCCAGCACCACAGCCGCAGAACACCGCCGCCTATCCACCACAGCAACACGCGCAAAACTATCCTCAGCCACCACCAGCCATTCCCGAGAATATTTCCGCAATGCTATCGGCTCTTACTTCTAGCAGCACAAATTCAACCCCTGCGAATATGCCTCCGATGCCTGGTATGCCTCCTATGGGCGCAAACGGTATGCCTGACTTCACCCAGTTGAATCAGATGGCCGCACAAATGGGCATGCCTCTATTCCCTGCTTTCCCGGGAATGCCTGGCTTCCCACCTATGCAGACTCAGCCACAGCAAAATGCTGATAATAGTGGTATTGGAGGCTTCGAGAACCCAGAAAGGTTGAGATTGATGCAGAATCAAGGTGATGGCGGTGGTGGTGGTCAAGATGAGGATGACGACTATGGTGGCAGAAGTGGTGGGAGAGGTGGAGGAGGAGGAGCAACAATTCCGAAGTGGAAGCAGAAGGGCACAGAGCCGCCGAAGTTTGTGGTGCAATGCAAGTATTGGAAGCAGGGGAAGTGTCGCAAGGGCGATGATTGTACTTTCTTGCATACGGAGACATGATGAGGGTACGAAGTCGCTCATTCTCTACTGGCTGATTTTGCTACATGGCTGGATTTAATATAGTTGCGGTTGGCGCAGAAGACGCAAATACATGAACAAGTGGGTTCACGAGGGTTACCAACATTGTCACAGATTAGCATACCAGGTCTAGATATAGATACGCCGATACTTGACAGCATTAGTTGACATCTCTCCTTGTACAGCACTGAAGTGACTTCAAGCGACTGATATTCAGGGGCTCTGCTCAATGGACGGCCGAAAACGGAGCTCTCCACAGAACATGGCCAAATTATATTTGTTGCTGTTGCTGTGCACGAAACATCGACACACATCACCACATACACTCACATCACAATGGCCGCCCCCAGAACTGCCACCAAGGCTCTCCGTAGCTCTCTCGCCAAGCAATTGGCCTCTCCCCAGGTCCAGCGCAGGACTCTCGTTTCTGCCCTTAATGCTGCTGCTCGTCCTGCTGTGCTGAAGGCTGCTGCTAAGCCCTTTGCTGCTCAGCAGGTTCGTGGTGTCAAGACCATTGACTTTGCTGGCCACAAGGAGACTGTTTACGGTATGCAGAAGATGCAGGCGCGACGAAGCAGGTAACAGAAGACTAACAATGACAATAGAGCGTGAGGACTGGCCCAAGGACAAGCTCCACGTAAGAGATCGCGTGCGCACTGGAACATGAACATCACGACTAACGCCCCAGCTCAGGAATACTTCAAGAACGACACTCTCGCCCTCATCGGTTACGGTTCGCAAGGTCACGGTCAAGGTCTCAATCTCCGCGACAACGGCCTGAACGTCATCATTGGTGTACGAAAGAGCGGTGCTTCATGGAAGGAGGCTCAGCAGGATGGCTGGGTCCCAGGCAAGAACTTGTTTGAGGTCGATGAGGCTATCAGCAAGGGTACTATCATCATGAACTTGCTCAGTGATGCCGCTCAATCTGAGACATGGCCTCACATCAAGCCTCAATTGACCAAGGGAAAGGTATGGAATCAGAAGCTCTTTTCTCCAACCTTTTAAAATGCAAACATCACAGTCAGAGCGACAGCTAACATATTCTCTTTCTCAGACCCTCTACTTCTCCCACGGCTTCTCCCCCGTCTTCAAGGACCTCACCAAAGTCGACGTACCCACCGACATCGACGTCATCCTCGTTGCTCCCAAGGGCTCTGGCCGCACCGTGCGCTCCCTTTTCCGCGAAGGCCGTGGCATCAACTCCTCCATCGCCGTCTTCCAGGACGTAACTGGCCAAGCCAAGGAAAAAGCCATTGCTCTTGGTGTCGCCGTCGGCTCCGGCTACCTCTACGAAACCACCTTTGAGAAGGAAGTCTACTCCGACCTCTACGGCGAGCGTGGCTGCCTTATGGGCGGTATCCACGGCATGTTCCTCGCGCAATACGAAGTCCTCCGTGAGAACGGCCACTCCCCATCTGAGGCCTTTAACGAGACTGTCGAGGAGGCAACACAGAGTTTGTACCCATTGATCGGAGGTCAAGGAATGGACTACATGGTAAATATCAACTAATCTTAGTGTGACACAATCGCTAATTTTTATTACACAGTACGCAGCATGCTCCACGACAGCGCGCAGAGGCGCCATTGACTGGCAGGGACGATTCAAGGATGCATTGAAGCCTGTATTCTCGGATTTGTACAAGAGTGTCAGGACGGGTGAGGAGACGAAGAGGAGTTTGGAGTACAACTCGAGGTCGGATTACAGAGAATTGTATGAGAAGGAGATGGAGGAGATTAGGGGATTGGAGATTTGGAGGGCTGGAAAGGCTGTTCGTTCGTTGAGGCCGGAGAATGCTTAGACGAGTTCAGCTCTGTTCTCTTTGACGAGGTAGGCGGATTTGGTGTGTCGACGACGAAAGGATGTATTCATGACTGGGATATAACAAGGTACCACGTTTTGTATGCAATATATTAGGGATTGGGCTGGTTTCGAAAAAGCGGCTGAATTGACTATTTACACGCAGGCATTTTGTCTTATTCCGTACCATCTCTGCTGTTATGTCGTGGAAACTAGTAGTGGGACAGTTTCAATGCAAGAGGGAAGGCAGTGGTAGCAGATCCGAAAACAACCTTGGGGTATCCTGATGACATGCGTGATCGTGCTAAGGATCTACCATATTAGCTTACAGGAATAGCCTGTCAATGATAAGGGCCAATGTAATATGACAGGAGTGGGATAAACTACACTGAGTGTGGGTTATGAGATAAGGACCTGTTGGATTATTATCTGGAGAGTAGGACTCGAACGAGGGAAAAAAGGTCTACTTTATAGCCGTCGCCATTGCTCGTACTGCAACCCACGTGCCCATTGAGTGATGGATATGACAACGACGTCTGGCCTATTTAGGCATTGTCACGCTAGTAAATAGTTTTGGTAAAGTCATGGCAGGTATCATTAGCTTGCTCAAAGACCCGAAGAAGGTGCTCATGATGGCAAATCATGCTAGTAAGTGGTCGTTCTAAGCCACTATACGAGCAGTACAACTCAAACTCGGTCTTCGGGTTTATCTTCCTTTGGTCGTGACACGCCCATCTCACACCGAGTCACATACCTGACGCAAGCCTACCGCGGCCACTGTCCGTCTGATGGTGCCATCGGACGTCTGAAAACATGCTCAGATAATAGCCTAGTCACATATGTGCGGCTACAGCCATCAGAGCCTGCTCACGGTTGTGCTGTGTGCTTCCTCTATCGCGCTGACCATGAGACATTAGATAATGGATGGAAACACACGCTACAGACTTGATGCAACCCCCGCGATAGAGCGAGATGTGTTTTCTTCCTACTACACGTCATGGAAGACACATCTACTCTACTACTCTACGTTGATGTTGCTCGCATGACTCGCAGGCGGCGTTACTAATCAGAACAACTTCATCGCTTGCACACGAAGGCAGCGGAAATCTAGCGAAGATACCCCCCTCATCGATCAGCTAGGTCAAGCTTATCTTATGTACTCTCAAGCTCACAAGATAGACCACAACCGCAATACCTTATCTTACTTTCATTCATCCTACTGCTGCTTCTCCACAACATCCCAATCTTCATCTCCGTTCGTCTTGCTATTGTCTTTCTCTTTCCCCTAACTCGCACCATCTATTTTCGTAATAACACCGTTCGCTTTATGCCTTTCACGCTCTTTATCTGCCTTTGCTGTTGAGATTTGTGGTTGGGGAGGCTCGGACTCAATTTCTAGCGTTATCTGTGTTGGTAGAAAGTGTTAGTGTTATTAAGGGGTGAAAATGCTGAATGTTGGGTATGGAGAGCAGTGGGAGTTGGATGGCGTGGGAAGGGGATTACGAGCGAGATGGATGGGTTATGCGGCTTAGCTCAGCTCTGACACAAAGCGGTCAAGAAAAGAATGACGGTGTCGTGCTCAATCATTCCTAGACGTGCTCGCCCTTGCCCTTCTTCATGCTAGTTTCTCCCTTCTTCATGCTACTCTCTTCCTTCTTCTTCTTCATACTGAAAGCACATTCCCATCCCTCACACAAAAACACCCATAACCAAGACAAAAGAACAAAACTCAGACACTGGAAAAGAAACGGAAGAAATCAACTTACCGGCCCATCATTAACCAACGCAACCTGCATCATAGCCTGAAACACACCATCTTTCACTCTCTGCTCACCATGGCCTTCTCTGACTTTTGCCACAAAGTGCTCGTACAGACTGCGTGCTTGTTCGGGAGCGGCGGACTTGTGGAAGGAGGGTTTGTTGCCCTTGTTTGTCGCTGCTGTAGCGTTAGCTTCTGCTTCAGCGGATCTGTGTTCGTGCTGCGTCTCACCTGCGTAGAGGGTGAATTGTGATACTGTGCGGTATTAGTAGTGGCATGGGAAGATGGTTTGGTAGGTTGGTAGGTGGGGAGGTGGGTTCGTTGAGTGCTGCAATGGAGGGATGGCGGATCTGCATATTGGACGTTTGATGTGGTTGAAATGTTGGATGAGGGTTTCGTGGAAGGATGAGAGGCCAAAGGGTTGTAGGAGGATGTGGGGTGAAGGGTAGAAAGAAGGACGTGTGGGTCCTATTGGTTTGTGACTGACCGCATAATATCTCTCCATTGATGTCTTGAACGTTGTGTTTCCACTGCAGTAATGTCGAGAAGTCAGTCGACGGGGAAGAAAATTGTATGTTGCGTGTCACAGCAGCCTTTCACTCCTGTGCGAGAAACGCTTTCTTTTTCCTCCTCGCTTGCGACTCGATCGTGAGGTGTATTTTGCTTCTGTCTTTGTCGTGTAAGAGTGGTTATTAAGTGTCCTTGTTCCTGTCATTTGTCAGACGTGGCCCAACGATACGGGACCTTTTGAGTATCTGTCTCAATTCTAGTGCCATAACGACTCCGTTTCTCGTTCTGACTGTTTATTTTAGCATTCCTTTGTTGCTTCATCGATATCCATTCCCTCTCGTCCCCGTCCCCCAAAACACAAAGATCACCCTCCACACTTCACACACCACCACACATCACAACACGACACAACACAGCGCAGCGCAACACAAAACTAACCTTACTCCCATCCTCACCATCCCACATCCTCATCTTCAAAACCTTTCCCGCCAAGCCTTCAGCCTCACGTTTCGTATCGTGTTGTCCTACTGCGGCTAGAACGAGGATGCCTTTGCCGATGGAGCTGATGAGTTGGTTGTCGACGGTCACGGAGGCGGACGTTACGCGTTGCAGTATTGCTTTCATTTTTGTGGCAGGAGAGGGTGGTGATGGTGGTGACGGCGGTGGGGGAATGGGAAAGGATGAGGAGGTCTGGAAGGGAGAAGAGCTGGTATAGATGAGATTTTATGTTTTTTGAGGCAGCGAATATGGATAGGGATGCAGAAATCAGGTGATTAGATTGGATGACTGAAGGGGGATAGAGTCTCATCTAGTGCTTTACTCCGTATATGATCTGTTACATAGCCCACGCTTCAAATCGTGGTTCTAAATTCATATGCGTTGAAAGACCTGCTGCTAGTCTAGATCCATAGCAAGTCTTCTGCTAACCGCAACTCGTCCTCGAGAACGTGTACCTTATAACGCCATTTCAATGCTCAGTAATTCATGTTATCGTAGCCAACATCTCAATCCACCTTGTGCCATATATCGCACCCATCATTTCAGTACTCTCGCGAAACTCTCTCCCTTCACACTTCCACCTCCCATAGCTAGCCTGACATTACGCTTGAACCCTTCCCTATTCGCCTTCAAATCCTCCGCAGCATCCTTGTTCAGGGGATCAGAGGCATTCGGCTCGAGGAAGAGAAACTATCACATCCCAAGATCAGTCCATACACTCATCAAACCTCACCACACAACTTCCATCAAACATACCTGCAAGCCAACAATGACAGCATTCAAATTCAACACCGGCTTCCAATCCTCTCTCAAGATATTCAAACAAACGTTTCCTTCCAGATCAATATTCGGGTGGTAAATCTTCTGCGTACACTTTACTTTCGGTGGGTCGTGCGGGAAGTTTTGGTTGATTTTGAAGTCGAAGTAGAATGCGCCGCCTTTGTACATGCCTTCGTCGGGCTCGATAGTGAGGGTGAAGTTGAGAATGTCGTCGGGGTTGGGGAAGGAGGTTTTCATCGTTGAGCCGAGAGAGAGTTCTGAGAGATCTGGAGGTGGGGAGGTGGGTGTTAGTGGACCGTGGTATAATATAGAGTGTAATAAGGGAGTTGGTGATGGTGTGATGACGGATATGGTGGTAGCAGGGATCGCACCCTTTTGCACGCGTAGTTGAGCGGCTGTGACCTTCTTCTTCTTAGCTCCTCCTGCTGCAGCGGCATTCTCAGCCTGCTGCTGTTGTTGCTTCTGTGAACGGGAAACGTGGTGTCAGTTGTATTGATCTTGTTCTTGGTCTTGCTCTCCATCATGTAGTAGGCAATAGGATACTGAATGGCACCCAAGTCGAGGTACTTACCATTGACCAGATCTTCAACATCTTGATACTCGTGTGTTATCTACAGCCGGAGTGGCGGTGGTGTCGATTGGATTGTTTCAGAAACAGAGCGAACACTGGGCTGCTCAAGTGAACGAGATTACTGCCAGCAGATACAGGGGTGGCTCAGTACGTGTGTGGAACTCAAGAATTGGTGCAGAGTCTGCTTGTTGCAAGTGTCACGCGAGAGCTATTGAAGGACGAAGTGACGTCTAATCAGCCCCTTTTCGTTGAATAGTCTGAAACACAATCGAAACACCCCATACCAGCGATCTTTCATTGAGTTTGTTATCTACGTTTTCACCGCGCACAAACACTCAAAAGATGATAAATCCTGTTACCACGCATGCAGTGGCCTACGCATCCTGTCATGCTTCATAGCCACCTGTGCATCACCTCAGCATATCATGTGAGGCGAATATGCAGCACATCTCAGCCATGCTCGCCTTCGAGATCCCCAATCGGTGTGTCTTCCTGTTCACACCCTGGTGCGTGATGTCCTTGCGTTGATCGATGATCGCATCACAATGCGATGTTCGAATGTAATTTGCAGGAAGCTTGTTTGATAACTTGTTCTGAGCTTGGCCGGTTCCATTGGGGTTGGACAATCGTGGCTGTAGCTGCTCTGCCCGAAGATATAGTGGGTGGAGTGTGGAGTATCACCAAATCTCGAGGCAAAGCTCGTTAGTGCTGGCAGCAGATCTCCTTGACTGTCCAGCGACTCGGTGTGTCCAATTAGCCACACCCACAGATTTGTATATGGTCAGTAGATGATCGTAGATTCGTCATACTCTCTTCAGGCATGGCTCAAAACAAGGTCGACAAGCTTCTTGCCCTGTCCACCTCCAAGATACGCCTTGTTCTTCTCATCACCTTCGACGTCCATAGCATCACCGCCCGCACCTTCATATTCCATGTCCACAGCAGCCTCATAAGCTTTGACAACCATTCCTTCGTCCACTTTCGCGCCTGCCTCACTTAGTGCTTGAATGCATCCAGCCAGTCGAGCCATTTCACGTCTTGTTGCAGGCGCAATCTCGTCATTTTGACTAGAATATATGCTTCCGCTTACACTCTCCTCCAACCTTGTGATACTGACCTCTTGACCTTGCTCTTGCCCTTCAACCTTTGGTTCAACATGGTTTGCGATCCAGATATACCCATTCACTCCCAGCACAACATCCACGTCACCACCACCATTGGCCGTCGCCACAGTCCAGATCTGTCTTCTTGACCGAACGACTCCTCCCCCTGCAGCACTACCTCCCGCGCCAGTCACACTGATGAAGTAACCATTTCTTAACTTGCCGTATTTCAGACTTCGTGTGTGCAAGCTAGCGCTGCCATCGGAGAAGATACTTTGTACTTCCGCAACAAGAAGGTCACCTTCGGTGAAGAATGTACGAATGTTCAGTTCATCTACCGCAGTCCTTCGTAGCAGAATACCACCAGGCAGGTTGATACTACTTAAAGGTAAAGCTGCAAGCAATGGAGCTGCAACATCTACTCGCCAACGCCGTGACTGTACTTCTACAATTCTTCCTACTACAAGATCGCCTATTTCAGGTGTGTATCGAGCGCGCAGTGGGCGGACCGACAGGAGTTTGTTTGTCTTGAGGATAGTGCCAGCGACTGTGGATCGGATAGCTGTTGTTTCAGGCTGTAGTGAGGTACCGTGACCGCGCATCCATTGTGGATCGTCGGTGACAGTCTGACCTGGTGTTACGATAGTGGTTAATTGGGGACGTCTTGAGGTGCGGGAGGAGTCGAGTTCGGCGTCGAGGTCGAGCTCCATATCTTCGTCATCATAGGAATCGGTGGTAGTCGAAATTTCGGTGGGTCGAGCTGGTGAGAGGATGGTGATAGCCATTGTGAGTGGCGTGATATCTGGGATGAGGAGGAAGTCGACAGTCGAGTGTTCGCGTTTCACATCTTTTGAAACATGAAATTGTCAGATCGTCATCCTTGGCTACATGACTCGCAATCGTGTTTTATGGCCAGTATATTGCCTTCCAGAAGCAATTGAAGCAGAGAAGGCTAGCTGCTCTAGCAAGCTTGCAGACACTAGGCATGGGCTGTGCCTATCATGGCCATCGAATCTGGCAGCCATCAGTGCCATGCAGCTTAAGCTTAACAGCTCGCGTGGTTGCCTAGAGTTCATCGAGGATGTGGAGGTCTGTGCTCAAACCCAAATGAGATTATGAAACGGTTTTTCCACAGGAGGACGACCAATGCAATTTCATGGTTTGCCACTCGCTCTTCAAACATCCTTTGTTTACCATTTGACTAGGCAGTCTGCTCTGGTTGTTATATGTGCCTACTCTTCGTGACATGCGTTTACAAATGGCCGTGCCTACTGCCCAGCGCGTCGACGAGACTACAACGACCCATCAGCCTTCATCAGTCAGAAACAATGAGACCAGTGAAAGAGATCCAAAGGACAGCCAAGAATTAAACAAGATCAAGACCAGAATCGTGATCCTTGCCGTAGCAAATTGACAAGATATAACCTGACCCTCCCTCTGCATGCCAGCCATCGACCCCCTTCCTTGCCTGACCTTGTCGTGATGACCATCACCATGCCCAATCCCGATTTGCAAGTGTGCTTTCATCGCACAAAACTTTCGTCGCGCTTACACAAACCGATAGACTGGAAGTGAATGTCTGTCACTAGCCGGATGCTAATATTGCCTCGCTATCAACCTTCGATTGAATGTTCTGCTACCAATCTCCTAGTCTACGAAGATTGTCGTTTGAAACCAGCCGCGTTTGAGACTCTGAAACACGAACAGCAGGACCTCATCAAACGACCCTCGACTTTCCGTCTTCCACATACGGCAACGACAGGACCTTCCCTGCGATGACTGGACTCGAGACGAACAAATTGCGGATTTCGTTAGTCAAAGTCAACAATTTTGACAAGAGCTCCTTCTCGTGTTTCACATTCGTTCCAGTGAGACGCTAAGGTGGGGTAGGCCGGTCCAACGATCCCACCACATTAAGTACGCGGGATCTACCCTGATGTAACAGGGCCGACATTCACTCTCGCTGGCTACAAAAAGACATTCGCTTCTTCTTCCACTCGCTTTCAAACCTTTTCACAACTTCACACTTCGACTTCCTCCTCATCCACCCAACCTGTACACTCGCTACAGGCCTCTTCAAGCAAGCCAAAAGCTTGCCACTCTCGTTACTAAACCTTTCTTGTACATTTGACGCGTCAAAGGTCAATCTCCAACGACCTGAGCTCAAGAAAGGCCACTTTTTTTCACACTTTTCAACACACTCGCCTTCACGCCACTCACACAACCGACCAAGATGAAGTTTCTCACCACCCTCTTTCTGGTCTCTACCTTGGCCGGCACCACCTCCGCTCTACCCAACTTCATTCCCAACTCCAAGCAGGACGGCGGCGGCTGGACAATCTCACAGCACGACAACATGCCCAGTCCAACTCACAACCCACCTTCGATCTGGCACCCTCAACCTCCGAAACCAGTCAAACCAGTCAATCCTTGGAAGCCAACTCCCATCAAGCCTGCCCCTCCTCACTATCCTCAACCTCCTGTCAGTCATCAACCAACTCTCAGCTGGAGTGTCTTGAAAACCTCAACTATAGCTCATCTTCCTACTCAATCAGTTGGTCATAACCCCTGGAAGCGCAGCGAGCACTTCGAACCTCAACATTACCGTGGTGGCGGCGGCGGCAAAATGCAATCTGTCACTTGGAAGCCCTGGCAACCAGCCAAAACCACTTCGACCTCTTCATCAGCAGGAGCTACGTCTACTACCTCTTCCTCATCAGCAACCACCTCTACCTGGCCTGCAAAAGGTGACGGCAATGGCTGGAACCCACCTCAAGCACCTCCTGGACATGGCAATGGCTGGCCTAAGCCCAACCCACAGCCCGAACCCGGAAGCGGCTGGCACATTGCTCAACCCAACAACAATGGCTTCGGTGAACATGGCCGTGCCATCAACACCTGGAAGCGCGATGATGTTCTTGAAGCATAGATGCTTCTTCCAGAAACCTTATGAGCTATGACAACAAAGCATGATGAGCTTCTCACGTCAATCCAACGAAAACACGATCAAAACTTCACTTCTCACCACGATGTTCATCAAGTCTATGAACGTCTTTACCACAAACATGTGGCCTAGCCGGACGGTGGAGCTTTCGCTCTCGTCTTGAGCCTTTCATACTCTTTTCTTTTTCTTCTCTTGCATGGACATATCTGGATGCTGGCAGCATATCACAGAAGCTGAATGAACATCTTTGAGCGTATGGCAACTTCAGGAAAGGGCAAAACGGATATTATGAACAGGTTCCAGTGTCACATTTGCTTTTTTTGCACAACCAGGGCTTGATGACAAGCACTGTTGCCTCTCTTCTATATTGCAAGTCATGTTTCCTCATGTTTCTGTTTTACTTTCGCTTCTTACATCTGTCGGCTAAGGAGAGTCTAGTATAGATTTCCGTGAGGCAGATGGCTCTTTTTAATGTAGATGGTTTATACTGAAATTGAATCGAGTATACGAAAGTGAGGATTGATGACTTTCCAGAATCTAACATGTTTTCACGACTACCAAAAAACAATCAAACAACCACCATCGCAACTTCCTTCATCAAAAACAGACCTCTGAACATAACCGAGTGGTTCCAAGAACATGACAACTCACATCACCTCACCTACCTCACTCTCAAACGCTCAGTTCCCTAGCACGCACTCCCTACCTAGCACCTCTTATCCCTCCACCAACCACACTTCTCCATCATCTCCTCAATCTGGTGTTACACCCTCGCAATCCGCACGACCGACCAAGCTCTCCTTGGCAATCCGTCTCGTGAGCTTCATCTCATCCTCTCCACTCATTCATATCTGCGCACTTTCCCCTTTGCCAAAGCACTCACCCTCAGAATGAGAATCCGCGTCCGTATTGGGGATTTCCATCATTGCCACTATCTCTTCTACAGAAACTCTTCCGTGTCAGTCGACTGTCGCTCCAGCGAATGGCTGGCAGAGCAAGTCAAGCTTGCCATGCCACCTCCTCCATTGATATTACTCTTGTGGTTGCGAACTCTATTACGTCCTTTGACTTCCCTTGCTCTTCCTTGGACGCCCAAAAAAACAAATATCAATCATAATCGAAAAGAAAAATTCTGTAACGAGTAGTATATCTCTCCACTCACCATTTTGTTTTTGAGGAGAAACATCATTGTCTGAAAATACAAAATCGCACTTTTGCACTACCTTATCTATGTCAGTATTATTCTGAGTTTTTCTGCTCTTGGTTTGATTGGCTTCAAATGCCCGCCTGCAAAAGATTGGGGTTTGTTTGTCCTTGATTGCTGACCGTCTGTCTTGTGCTCATGCTTCCCAAAGTTCGTGGCTGTAGATAGGAAAGTGGTGGTGTGGGCTGCAGAGCTGGGATATCGGTTGAAAGATGTGGTTTGGGGTGGGCTGTTCATATCAGGCGGAGAGAGTGTGGTGCAGAAGGGAGTTTGCGATATTAGTATTACAAAAGACTGTACAAATTATCGATGATACAAAAGAAATCCAACAAAGCCGTCGATGTAACGCTACTCTTACAAGTTCACCAACCACCATGTGCGCCTGCCCAATACCTGCATACTTTTTTGCAGACAAAGCTCCTTTCAATCTGCTCGAGCTCAGCCAGGCGTGGAAAGAAGAGGTAGAGATACCCGACATTGAGAAGTGAAGTGTCGGAATGTAGACGACAAGCCATCCCGTCCCACCACCTAATCACCTCGACGCTGCTCTCCAGAAGCTTTTCCAGCATGATCCACCACATCCCCCGTCCCTCTACTCCCCGCCACCTCACCCTGCGCAACCTTCCTCCTCCTAGCTTCCGCCACATAACTCTCCAGATCCACGTCCTGCTCCATCGCCGCCAGAGCCGCCTTACACATCCCAATACTCTCAAACACGCCATACTTCTCCCACACCTTCTTCTCCCTCTCGAGCCTCATCCGGCCTTGCACACCCTCCTTCTTCATATCCGCCGCAATATCCCACAGTCGCTCCATAACCCTCCACCCATCCTCAACCTCCTGAACCGCCTTTTCCTTTTCCTGAAACGTAATCTTTTCCGCCTCAAGCACGCCCTGCCTTATCCGCGCCTCCCGAATCTCGCGCAACGTGTCGTGCCCGCCGAAGCCAGGGACCTTGCCAACTTCCTTCTGCACGCCCTTCATAGCCATGCCGAAGGGTGCAATTAGTGCAGCGCTTTGCTTGAGGACGAGACCGCCAACGCCTTTGCCGACGCCGACGAGGGCGCCAGTGGCGCCGTTGTGTTTAGCGCCGTCCATGGGTTGGGTTACGAGCCCGGAGAAAGCATCGTAGGTGCCGTAGACGAACTCTTCGAGGGCGGCGTGCATGCCGGAGTTGAAGCCGGTGATGCGGCGTGGTTTGCGTACAGATGTGTCGCCGTAGAGACGCGGTGCGTTGTGTAAGCCATTTCCCAGACCGAGTAGGATGTGCATTGGTGCTGTTGAGGTGTGAGATTAGCGGATGTAGATGTAGGGCAGTGTGCTTTGAAAGAAAAGAGATTGTCAAAAGCTTACCTTCTGCGATCGCCTGAATTGGCTTCACCAATCCCATGGCAGTATGTCTGGCGACGTCAGCCCCGAAATCAGAATCAGAATCCGCAGTCACTTCGTTATGATCATCTGAATCTGAATCATCATCCGATGTCGACGACGTCTTATCATTGCCATGCTGACCTCCACTCTCCATCTCGGTCTGCAACTGTCCAGATTGCTGTGTGTTCTCCGGCAATGCATTATCGGTCGGGTTACCTCTATCACGTTTCTGGTGTGCTTCTTTTTCAGCATCTGCTTCGTCCTGCTTGTCCTTCTTGTGACGTCCGAAGCTGAAGCGGCCACTGCTACCTCGCTTCTTCTTCTTTTTGTGCTTTTGGTGCTCATGGATGTCGTGCCCGACTGCCATCGGTCCCGATACTAGACCTTTGCCGATACCTGTCACAGCATGTGTGACGCCAGATGCAGTACCAGTAAAAGTTTCTCCTGGACCTTGAAAGTCATTCCTAAGAAGCGGTAAGCAGAGTATGATCGTTCAGGTATCTATTTGGGACTCACCATTCATAATGGCGCATCAGTCTCAAGTGCTTCCACTGCACCTTTTTCGATCTTACCAACAACTCTGCCGCTAAGGGTGATAGCTTCAGACGCGATCCCTTCAACCGCCATACTGCTGACCTTGTGGTCAAGATACTGCAGTACATAGCATTACTACCTCGCCAAGGCAGATGAGCATGGAACGATTTGGCGGCATTCTCTGCACCGTCACCCTCCTTTGCAATGGAATCAGCAATCTTTTGGACATTACGCTGTGCTTCTTCCGTCAAGCACTGCTTGATGCCCTTGGCAAACTTGTCGACTGTAAGGTCTTTGTAACGAACGCACTCGAAAGCGCCAGCCCGAGCTTTCGCTAACATAGAGCCCCAGAAAGGTTGGTCGCCTGAATATGCATCAGTGAATCAAGACATGCACATCTAGGCTCGTTGCAACTCACCAAAGAATGGAACGATCATGGTTGGCTTGCCACACTTCAGTCCAATTGCAACGGTGCCGGCTCCTCCGTGATGCACCACAGCCTGCAAGTGATTAATGAACAATACTCACACAAGCGCAGAACACAGTCTGTACTGACCTTGCATTTCGGGAAAAGCCAATCGTGTGGCGTATTCTCAAGCATGAAAACATTCTTCGGCGTATCGCCCGCTCCAATACCACCCCAGCCTTTGTTCACTACTGCTCTAACACCAGCTTTGTCCACGGCCTGGAATATCAATTTTGTGAACTTATCTGGATCGTCAATGACAATAGAGCCGAATCCAATGTAAATTGGAGGCTCGCCGTCCTCTAAGAACTTTGCAAGATCTTCCGGTGGCTCAAAACTAGATGCAAGGTCAAGGAAGACGTAGCCAGCAATGTCAATTTCCTTGCCCCAATCTGCTGGCTTCGGGACAAGTGATGGCGACCAACAATATGTGAAGGGCACATGTAATCGGTAAAGTTGCGAAGGTGCCCATATTGTTGAGACAGGATCTAGGCCTAGAATCTGCTCACGAAACTTGTTCACCAGATCTCCTAGACCTTGCCAAGTCAACATTTCTACTAGAGGATAAGACATGAAGTTGGTGTATCCTTGATCGACGTCTCCTTGTTTGAGATTGGTGAGTGGTGAAGGAAATTGGCTTGTAGGAGTCGACGGAAAGGTAAAGATCTATGCAAGATTCAGTACTGAGGTGGTTCGAGAGAAAAACCATGCTGTAGAAACGTACCATGTGAAGAGGGCATCCAAGGCGTTCAGCGCAATGAACATGAGCGAATGAAGGAGGATTCGCGATAATGGCATCAGCCTATGATATATGTTAGCGAGGGTCCTGCTTGAGACTCAGATAATGCCTTATGTGTGCTTACAATGAATGGTTCAAGATTTGTGTCCTGCTTCCTTCCTGGTAAATCATCTGTCGGGTTGATACAGCTCCTCCAGAAGCCTTCGAACATCTCGTACATTGAATCCCTTCTTCGCTGAATTTCACCTTCTTTAACTGTCTCCATAGTGGGTATCAATCCAGGATTTTTCACCTGTGACAATAAGTTTCAAAGGCTACACCACGGATCACAATCTTAATAATATACCATGAACGCCATTAACTCACTTGGGTTGCCGCCAATAGAGAAAAACTCCAAACCACAATCCTCCTCAATGAAAGCCCTAAACGCAGGATGCGTCGCCACTCTCACTCTGTGTCCGTGTTCCTTCTTGAGGACTTGTGCGATTTTGATGAAGGGCTGGATGTCACCTCTGCTGCCGATAACCTGAATGACAATGTTGAGCTTCGGAGACATGCTCCAATGCCGCTCGTCAAAGAGTTGTGTTCGCTCCCAGCCTTCATCGATGTTCTCGTTCTCTTCCTCTGCAGCATCCTGGTTTTGCGAGCCGACATGATTACGTAGGGCCGCACTCAGTGCTTGTCCTACCACGCCACCTTTTACTGTATGATTCAGCGAGAAATTGAGACGACCATCTTTCTTAGACACTCTGCCTTGGGCACGAAGTTGTGAATTTGTAAAGTCGAAGCTCTTGGGGCTAAAAGAGGAGTTTGTCTTCTGGGAAGAACGTGTGGGCGTTCCTTTGTCTTTGTTCTTCTGCTTTTTCTTGAGTAGACCGAAGGTACCCCTCCTCTTTGTTCTTTGCTCTACAGCAGGGTCATCGTCATCGTCAGACGAGTCCGAGGAGGAGGAAGAATGACCATTTTGCATCTGAGAAGATGTTTCATGGTCTTCATCCTGCCCGTTCGCTCCAGATTCTGAGTCTTTGTTCGTCTGTTGAGCGACAGGGCTATCGGAGGGTCTTTGTTTCGGGAGTGTTGAAGGCTGCTCTGTATGGTTAAATGCATCGCTTGAAAGAGCCGTATTTGCTTCCGCAGGATCGAATGTCGTCTAGCATGCTCAAATCAGTAGGTGGTGGCATCGCTGACACTTGAGAATCGTGGTACCTCTGCTTCGTACTGGTGTAATCCTATGAAGCGCCCATTATGATGGTGATGAGGCAACTGATCGGGCATGTTGACAGTGAGGCTGCGGACCGTGGCCGAGAGCGGCCGTCAGCGAAGGCAGTGCTCACGATGAGGGATGGGATGATACAAGGGTGGGCACGGAAAGTGAGAAGCTGGAAGTGTGGTCTGCAGACAGGGCTATCAACAAAGGCGCATGAGAAAGAAGCGAAGGAGAAGCGGAGCTGAGGAAGTGAAGTGGATATGTACTACGGGAAGCAACGTCAAGCCATGCTCGCTGCCAGTAACACAAACAGCCCAAACCTTGTAAAAAACAGGAAGTGACGATACGATCAAATGATGACGCTTGGCTAAGCTTTGCCAAGCCGTTCCCTTGCATGCATGCAGCCGAACTGCCGGGCTAGCGTTGACATGTATAAGTAATCACCTGATCTATATTCATGGAAAAACAATGTGCATGACTATACTATATATATACTACAACGATATATGACATGCGTAGCTAGCTTGCGACCAGCGCTGATGGTCTTCCCAATTTAGCCATTGATAATATCCTCTCTTTAGGGTATCTAATACACTATTCCCGCACAAAACCAAACATCAGAATGCCATAGAGCTATGCGTGGTGTGCCTATACTACCAATGCCTGCTTTTCATAATGTAGAACGCCCTAATGTGTCATGTTTTCGTCTAACGTGTCATCATTCCAACACTACGATTGCGTTGGTTGTACTTGAGGAGTGGAAGGTTGAGCGACTGTCGGAGGGTGGATAGCAGACGTCGATGCTGGTGTTATTGGGGACGTTGAGGGTGGTAGAGCAGCCTGTGTAGGAGGAATTGGGTTTGTCGATGCAGGAGGCGCAGGTACCTTGGGCGGCAGCATATGCGGAACAGGCGTAGTAGCTGCAGCTCTTTGCACGGTCGTATTTTGGGGTGGTACTGCTGCAAATGCCACCTTATCGTCACGTGCTGCCATAGGAGAGGGCTGAGCTGGTGGAGACATTGCGTTACCATCTCGCTGAGCAGTGGTTGCTGGACTTGCTGTGGTTTGAGCTGGCACTGCTGGTGTGGTGACAGCGTTATTGTTCGGGCTCGCCATTGTCGATGCTGGCACATATGCAGCGGCTGAGGATGCCTGTACGGTGGCTGTAGCTGGGCCTGCGAGAGGACTTTGGGCAAGAGATGGTGTGGTAGGTCGGGTCAATCCTGCCTGTACCGGATTTAAAGATGCAGAAGCAATTTGGCCTTGAATGGGTGGAGCAGAAGCCACAGTTGCGGCTGGAGGTTTTGGGCCCTGAGGAAAGCTCGTGACTGGAAGCTGCGTGCCCAGCCCTTGCGTATGTGGTGTAGTAGTCATACTGGTTGCGGGAGTCGGTGTTTGCCCAGCCGTGCCTGTTGGCCGTACTGCGAATTGGACTTGCCCACCTGGAGTAGGAACGCCCATAGGAGGTCGCGGTGGTTGACCAGCCTGACCAGCAGGGAAGGCAGCAGTCTGCAGTGATTGAGCAGGTCGAGGAAAGCTTGAAGACGTGCTTTGTAGTACAGATCCTCCTGGAGCATTTGTCCCAATGGGAGTCATTATGCCAGGCTGACCGAATGGCCTTGCTGGCACAGCGCTGAAAGTGTTTTGAGTTCCCAGGGTGCCTGTTTGTGTTCTGTTGAATGGTGCGGGAGGCACTGCAGGGTGTGGTGGCTGAGCAGCAGGAACAATTGATTGCAACAAACTTCGAAGCACTTTCACCATGTGTTGCAATTGGCTTC
>Ga0160428_1000821_pt1 | contig 29088 bp, 31 predicted proteins | sample SolpanmetagenomM_FD_108198 | JGI IMG/M metagenome (GOLD analysis project Ga0160428, IMG submission 108198) | Solar panel surface microbial communities from Lawrence Berkeley National Laboratory, California, USA - M | ecosystem: Engineered > Built environment > Solar panel > Unclassified ... | reverse complement strand
TGGCGGAACCTCGCCCGGTTCCTCCAGCCCCTCAAGCGGCGGCAGGTCGGGCAGGCTGTCCCTCGCGTCGAGCAGCCGCCTCTCGGCCGTCGTCTCCTCGCCCCGCAGACGTGCGGCGGACTCCTCGTCCATGTGGGCGTAGGCGCGGGCGATCCCCCCGTCGTGCGCCGCCTTTGCGGACGGGCGGGTCGGGCGTCGCGGTCCGCTCACGAGACCTGCTCCCCACCGGCCTCAAAGCTCCAGAGCGACTCGCGAGAGCCCTTCGGAGCGCGGTCGAAGGACCGTCCCAAGGGCCCCTTCTCGACCGGGATCCTCGCCCGGGTCGCGGGTCTAAACGCCGCCGGCGGAACGCCCTGCGCGAGGGGTCCTCGCGGCCGGGATTCCGTCGGAATTACAAGTTCCTGAGCGGGAGCGGCCGATGCCCCGAAAAACGGCCTTTTTCGGGGCGTTCCGGCCACGTCCAGAGCCCCTTTCCAGCACCGTTCGGACAGGGCGAGTCGGCTCAGGACGCGACCTCCCGGCGGATCTCTTTCCCAAGGCCGTCGAAGACCACCCAGCCCTCGACCAAAGGCTCGGGGGCGCTCCGGATGGAGCGGCGCAGGGACTCGGACGACGTGAGGGCCGCACGGCCGCTGCGCCTCACCGTGGCCGGATGGTCGGGCATCGACGCGTGGGCGGCGAGCACGTCCCGCTCGGACCGTGCGGCGATCACCCAGGCGCTCCCGTCCCGCGCGCTCACGCACTCGAAGGGGTTGCCCTCCGAGTCGACGAGGATCCACAGCTCGGGCTCGTAGCGGTCGAGGCCGAGCGGGGCCGGCAGGGCGACGTTCATCGGGCTCCTCGCGCGCGGGCACGTAGGGGTTTCATGTTTTTCAACTTTGCTCCTCGGCATGCCCGAGGGCGAGCAGGGAGAGGACGAGGACGTTTCGCAGGAGATCCTCCAGCGGGACGAGCGACAGCAGAGCCGACTCGAAGGGGCGCCCCTCGCCGGAGCCGGGGCATTCGACATAGCCCGTGCGACCGCTCTCCTCTAACACCCACCTCTCTCCTGCCAGAACGAACGTCGGCTCGAAGATCACCTCGGCACGGGCGACGTTCTCCTCCGGCTCGATGCCGCCGTACACGCGCACGGAGGCTTTCTCGGTGCGGGCCAGGCCGCACCAGACCTGGATCGAGTCGGGGCGTGGCGAGGGGTGCGAGTGCCAGGAGACCCTGTGCAGGGTCATCCTCCAGCCCCCACCGAGGGCGGTGGTCGTCAGGGGGCGAACGATGTGGGTTTCCATGTCGGTTCTCACGCGGCCTCCCCTGAGGCTCGATAAGGCACGAACGCCCACCGATCGGCGTCGTGGTAGTGACGCGGCTTGATGGCGGTGGCGCCGCCTCTCCTACGCTTTCGAATGCCGAGGTCGTCCGAGTAGACGCGGATCCAGTTCTCGCAGACCTTCTCCCAGACCTTGCATTCCGCGACCTCCTCTCGCTCCCCGTTCTTCGAGAACTGGACCGGGACGAGGAACGGGAACCCGACGTTGCGGCAGAACCGGGCCATATCGCGGGCGATCCAAGCTTGCTGCTGGTAGAAGGGCAGCCGGAGCAGATCGGGGGAGCCGACGTTGATCTCCTGGGCGTAGTCCCACATCGCAAGGCGAACGGGCTGCCTGTCGACGACTCCCTCATCGATCTTGTGGATGAGCCAGGCGCGGGCCAGCTCGTACGTTCCGCCCTCGTCGTCGGCCGCGACGTCGTAGATGAACAGGCTCCACCGGTAGACGTCGTCCTGGGCGGTCTTGAAGCGCCTCATCAGCGAGTCCGCCTCCTGGGCGTAGCCGCCGCTCCTCAGGACGCTCGCCTTCTGGGTCGCGCTCTTAAGATCCGGGATGCCGCACTTCCATCGCAAGGCCCGGCGCAGGATGTCGGCCTTGTCGTTGTCCGCGAAGGTCAGGATCGCGCAGCGCTCCCCTCGGTCGCAGGCCGCGAAGACGGCCCCCAGGCCCCAGGTCGTCTTGCCTTCCCCGCTTCCCGCCATGATGAGCGTGATCTGCCCGTTCGTGAACCCGCCGAACTCGAGAAGGGCGTCGAGCTCGGCGTTGCCCGTCGGAACCCCGCCGACCGATTCCCCGAGATCCTGTGCGGCCACGAAGGCGGACCAGGTCTCCTCGACCATCGGTGGCCTCGCGCGTAGCATCGCCGCATCGAGACCGCGAAGAAGGTGTCCGATTTCGGAGAACGGCCTCGACTGACGGATCGCCGACTCGGCTTCCGATAGGCCGCTCAGCAACGCCCGACGTGCCCACTTGTCGAGCACCATGCCGGCGTACGCCTCCCGGTTCACCGTGCTCGGCACCTGCACGTCGAGCTCGTGCAGGTATGCGTGGCCGCCGACGTGATCGAGAAGGTCGAGGTCCTTGAGCTTGCCTGGGAGGGTCACCAGGTCGACCGGCAGCCGGTCCGCGACGAGCAGCTGCATCGCCCTCCAGATATGACGGTGCGCCGGTCGGTAGAAGTCCTCCGGCTGCAGTTTGGCGAGGAAGGGAGCAGGGTTCCGCAGTAGGAGCACCGTTCCGACCGTCGCCATCTCGGCGGCGTCGTTGCGCATCGGCCCTTCGCCGAACCCACCGTCCCCGTAGAGGGCTAGATCGGCCAAGAGCGCCCCATCCTTTCCGCCTCGGCGCGCAGAAGATGATCGTGCTCCTCGGGATCGAACGGAAGGTCGCTGGAAGTGTCGGAGGCGGCCTCGTGAACGGATCGATCGCGATCGGCGGATGGCCGCGCTTTTCCGAGCCATGTCGAGAGTCTGCTCCACCAGTCCTTCTCCCCACGAGGCGGCTCGGCCAGCCACTTCGCCCCGAGCTTCTCGATCTCGGCGACGATGTCGAGATCGGGCAGCCCCTTGGACCGCGTCGCCGCGACGATCGCGTCCAGCACCCGCGAGTTCTTAGGGAAAACCTCCTTGAAGGCGGGCACCTGGAACGCGGCCCGGCAGGCGGCTCGGTGGACCGGATCGGGGTGTTTCGACGCCCAGTCCCAAAACTCGGAGGGCGCCGCGAAGATTCCTTTCGAAGGCTCGCCGCCAGCTAGCTTGCTTAGGTCTTGGTTCTGGTTATGGTCTTGGTTCTGGTTATGGTCTTGGTAATGCGCCGCTGTGCGCTCTCGTGCGCTTTCCGTGCCCTCACCGTGCGTATCTCGTGCGCTTTCTGTGCGCACAACAGGCTCGGCGACTTTGGGATCGGCGTAAGTCGCCTCAAGTTTCTCGCGTTGAGCCTTGCTGAGTCGCGTGAGATTCGGAGCCTTGCCATTGGCGAAACGCTGGCCGTGGCGCCCCAGACGCATGTGGACCATGTCGGGTGCCCAGTCGTGGTAGTCGTGAACGTAGAGGCGAACACTCGGGACGTCCGTGTCGATGAATCCAGAGGAGGTCAAGGCCAGAAGCAGGGCTTCCGGATCGCCGGAATAGAAGATCTCCTCGGCCAGGTCGACCGCAGCGAACGAGCTTAGGTCGCCGTTCGGAACGCGCTGATCGGCCGCGACCTCCCAAAGAGCCTCGAGAATGCCGAGCGCGTGACACGCGTCGATCCCCAACAGGCGGGCGAGCCTTCTGGTCTTGCGATGCTTGAGCGTCCCCCTAAACGCCAAGGTTCACCTCCGTGATGAGTCTCTTCGCACGGTGCCAAAGGGCACGCCCCTTGATCCAAGCGACCGGTGAGAAAGTGTCGTCCCACCGCAAACCGTGAAGCAAGTCGTCCGACGCTTTTTCGGAAACGATGGTCAGCGCATGGCAGCTGCGACACCGCGCCAGATGCGCGTCTTCGAGACACTCCACCGGGCCACGGTCGAAGCGAGGCCACCCTGTGTCGCGAGAGCCGATAAGCCCGATCTTCGCGCCGCCCAACCTCCCGTTGTTCAACGGTGGCGCGAGGTCGAGAAGCAGGACGTTGGGATACAGGATCCCATGGGAACTCTCCCTGCCATACCGTGAAACGATCTCTGCCAGATGAATAAGAGCCTCTTCGCTGGCCGCCGGACGCACGAGCACGTACACTGGCTCCTCGAACCAGAGGAGGAAGGTTGGCGGGATCTCGCGGCTGTCCCATGGCTGGTACTCCCATCGCTGGTACTCCCATCGCCAGCCGCAGGCGTCGAAGAACGCCGCCCAAGTCGCCTCGTGGCGCGACCGAAAGACAAGGCCCGAGTAGGGAGTCGGAACGTCGGTATAGCCCATCGAACCTACGCCGCCTCGGCGTTCGTGCTATCCTGTTGCTGATCCTTCCGGGTCGCTCGGGTCGCCCCACGTGTCACCGTTGGTGGGCGGCCCATCTATTTGCCCTCCGAAGGAGCGATGAGCTTCGGGATGGGAGATCGGTAGATCTCGTAAACCTTGGTCTTCTTAACCCCGGTCTCATCTACCGTTTGTCGCGCGGGTACGCCGTTTAAGGCGTTCGCGACGATCTGGTTGTGTAGGGCATCAGGAATACCTTTCGGCCCACTGCGCCCCTTCGAGTTGCTCCGCACCTCGTCTTTATACCAAATTTCGCATTCTGTTTACGGAATTTAGCATTCCCTTTTGACAGCCGTGGCTAAATTCCGTAAACTCAATACGTGACGGAACGAGAAAAAGCCATCGCGATGGCCATTAAGCTAGCGATCTCTTCAACTCGACCCAGATTGAGCGTGGCAAAAGTTGCCGACCTAGCAGGTATATCTCGCCATCGCCTCACGCACATAACTCAGTTCAGAACTCCCCCTTCGGACGAAGATGTACTGGCGATCAGATACCACCTCGGTATGCCGCCATCATGGCCGGATCTTGATCCTCACGCTCACTCGGAGCTGGCCCATCAGAACGAATTCATGGGTGAGCGCATCCTCCTGTTACCACTTGTTGGAATATTTCCCTTACGCATGATAGGTGAGTTCCCCGTACAGTCGAACCTGAAAAAGGCGTGGGTACCAGCCTTTTTGGCTAACATGGGCCAAGTTGCCCATGTTGTTAAGGGGGATTCAATGATGCCTGTGCTTGAGGATTACGACGTAGCTGTCGTAGCGCAAGAGGGCGACCTGTCTAATGGTTACGTCTTTCTTGTCAAACCTCCCCAGGAAGAGCCAAAGCTTCGCGTGGCCACCTACTCAAATGGCGAGTGGAACCTCGTAGCGTATAACCCGAAAATCGGGGTCGAGAAGTTTACGGACGAGCATGAGATCATAGGGCGGTTAGTGGGAATCTACAGGGTTCGGGCATACGAACAAACGATCGTCGCAAACCCTGAAGGCATCAGGAGGCACCTTTTTTAGCAAATACATGCAAAATTACGTGCTAATTCCGTAATCACATGCTAAGATCGAGTCCGGCCTAGTGACACAGGCCGAAGTCGATCAACATGGAACAGCCAAACCAAGCCCGGAAGGCCCTCACCCCCGCGGCCCCGCCGCACCTCGTCGCCTACGACGTCACGACCTTCGTCGAGTTCGTCAAGCGCCACGGCCCAACCACCGAGATCTGGGCCTACGTCGACGCCTTCACCCTCGTCGCGCTCGTCGAGGGCGCTGAGGCGATCCGCATCCAGCTCCGCTCCTCGGAGGCGATCAAGATCGTCCAGGGCCGCTCCGGCCAGCCCATCTGCGTCGGACGCCTGGCAGAAACCCTGCGCGCCGTCGACTCGTGGGAAGGCTTTGAAGAAGGAAGGCTTCCCATCGGAGGCTCGCGCCCCGACTCCATCGAGGACGACTACGGAACGGACCTGACCCGCTTCGTCTGCGTCTCGCGTGAAGTGTCGCGACCGGGCCACTACTTCGGAACGTACGTTCAGCGCGACGTCGACCACCAGCTCGACGACAGCATCGAGGAGGTCAACCTGCCCGGATGGGCCGTCGCCCAGGTCCGCTTCTTCGACAGAGCGCAGTATCCGACGCCCTGCCCGCTCGATTTCCGATTCTCCTACCAGACGCGCGACGGCAGGCTGGAGACGACCTACATCCTTCCCCGTTTCCGCGACGAGCGCCACAAGGCGTTCCTCGACGTCGTTCGCCACGTCGCCGACGAGACGGGCGCGAGGCCTCTTGTCCTGGCGAGCGAGCTCGCGGCGGCCTCTCCCCAAGATCCCGACCTCGCGGCGATCGAGGCCCTGCGCCCGGGCGAGACGTGGACGAGGCTCCTGGTGGACGCCTCGCCTTACAACGCGGACGGCGGCTTCTGCCTCTCCCTCCGCGCGTTCGTGGACCGCGAACCCGACGGGCGCTACTCGGTCGGGGTCGAGACGTGCGGCCACAACTACGACTGGAGAGTCTGGGACTCGGACGGCCTCACGGAGACGGTCGGCGTCTCCACCATAGCGGAGGTCGGCGTCGCCCTCGCCTTTATCGCCCTCCAGGCTCAGGAGAAGGAGCGGCGCTACGCCCAGGACGCGCCGATCGAGTCCGGGGTCGGCGAGCCGAAGGAGGCCGCCTAGATGGCCCGTCCCAGCTTCGCCGCCGCGCTCTCGAGGGGCGGGGTCTGGACGAGGATCGTCGTCAACGCGAGCGACGTCCTCGCCATGGGCGAGGCGCCAGACTCCCTGCGCGTCTACGTCGAGCGCCACGTGGTCGACGACTACCGGATCGCGTTCCGTCTGGAGGCGCAGGGCGGCCAGTGGGACTGGGCGCCGCGCGACCCCGAGCCGGGCGTCGGCGCCTTCGAGTCGTGCGACCCGGAAAGCGTCGTCGCGCTCTATCCCTTCTGGGGCGAGCTGGCCGAGCGGCACGTCCAGGAGATCCAGGACTACCACGACGCCCACAACGCCGGCCGGTCCGTCGCGGACTGCGTGGGACGGGACACCAGGGGGCTGCTGTGCAACCGGTGCGCCTTCGACGCGGGAGGCGCCTACGCGTGGGACGGCGCGCCCTCGCGTTGCGTCGCGGGCCGCTGCCCCCTATGCGACGGCTCGCCCCGCTGGCTCTACGAGCCGCGCCACTGGGAGGGCCTGCCGGACGAGACGCTCGAGAGCGTCCTCGCGGCCGGTCGCGGCCCGGCGCCAGGCGCCGACGCGACGGAGATCGCGATCCGCGCGACGGGCCTGGGCCCTTCGCACCTCGTGGCCCTCGCCGTAATCGAGGCCCTGGAGCCCGGGCGCTCGAGGCTCTTCCACGTCTTCGACGCCTCCGCGTACGGCGACGGCGGGCTCGGCGGGTCCACCCGCCTGCGCGTGACCCGCGACGGCTCTGGCGAGGGCTTCGCCGCCGTTATGGAGCGGGAGGGCTGGAAGTCCGGCTCGCTCGGGTGGCTCCTCGACGATCGGGGCTGGATCGAGGAGCTCGAGGGCCTCTCCGCCGGGGAGGTCCTCCTCTACCTGCGGTTCCTGGAGGTCTCGGCGCGGAGCCTCGCGGCGGGCTTCCTCGCGGACCACGGCCCTCGCCGGGAGGCCGCGTGAGGGACCTGGAGGGCTACCCGCCGCTGTCCAAAGGCGCGCGGCTCATGGCGCGGGGCCGCACCCTCGCGGGCGCGCGCCACCGCTACGACGTCGTGCTCCTGCGGACCCACGCCGAGGTCCTCATCCGCGGAAACTACGGCAAGGGGCCGGTCCGCGCGGTGGCGAAGGTCGACCGCGAGGACGTCGATCTCGTCCGCCAATACGCCTGGCATCTCGCCTGGACCCAAGGGGCGCCTGCCGTCGAGACGGATATGGCCCGAAAGTTCGGGACCCGCGTACACCTCACGCTCCAGGGAGTCCTCTTCCCCACCCCCGACGGGCGCGGCGCGGGCTTTCGCAACGGCGACACGATGGACTTCCGCAAGGCGAATCTCATCCTGGGGGGCGTCGTGCGCCGGCCGATCCGCGGTTCCCGGTCCGGCGTGCGGGGCGTGAGCTGGAACGCGCAGGCAGGCCGGTGGTACGCATCGGTCGGGAAGACCCACCTAGGGAGCTTCGACTCGATCGAGGAGGCGGGAGCGGCCGCCCTCGCTGAGCGGGCGCGCCGCGGCTGGGGCGAGCGGGCGATCGCCATCGAGGAGGGCGGCGATGCCGAGGCCTGAAGGACGCCCCGAACTCCAGGCGACGGAGATCGAGGGCATGGGCAAGGAGGCGCGGCGGTCCCGCGCCGTCGTGCTCGCCGGTCTGATGATGCAGACCAAGCTCCTGATGCTCAGCGCGCCCGGCGGCGATGGCAAGACGACGATCTACGCCGTGATCGTGGGCGAGGACAAGGCCGACGCCGAACTCGCCCACGATCTGGCCGAGTCGTACGGCCTGCGCCGCGACATCGAGGACAACTCCGAGGAGTGGCGCTTGGTCCTGAACGGCCCGGACCTCTCTCCCGATATGGCGAGGCCCATGTGGGTGGGTCGTTGCCGAAAGTGCGGGGAGATCGTAGCCGGGGCCGTCGAGACGATCATCGGATCGCACGATTACGAGCAGAGCCCGACGTTGTACACCGGTGAGAACGTCCTGTGCATCGCCTTGGGGCGCATGGTCGCCCAGGGGCTCGTCGTCGATCGCGTCCCCGGGCCCGTGACCTTGGGCGAATGCCGGTGCGACTCGAAGCGCGAGAAGCCGACCTGGGAGCAGGTTTTCGCGGAAGGCGGTGTGGCGCCGTGAGCCAGAACGCCTCCCTCTCCGACGGCAAGGATTTCGTCGTCTGGGAGTTCCGCCACGGCGGTCAAGAATGGCGGGTCTCCTTCGTGGACAGCATCGCGCGCCTCGAGTCGAACGTCCGGGGCGCCTGGTGCATGATGAAGCTCGCCGACGAGACCGCCGCCGCGCTCCACGCGTTCCTGGTCGCCCACGTCGCCGGTCTGGGCTTCCAGCACGAGGCGGCCGAGGCAGAACAGCGCCTCGCCATCGTCTGCTCGAACGAACCCCGCCAGGCACACTGGCAGAGCGCCGTGCGATCGATCGCGCGGCGGATCGACTCCCTACCCGAACCGTGGCGATCGAAGGCCCGGAAGAGGCGGCGGTGAGCCGGATCGGGCCGGACTACCGGCTCTGCTGCCCCGTCTGCGTCGATCCCGAGTCGGGCGAGCCGATCGACCTCGTCACCACGGCAGGACCGCTCCGCTGCCCGCTCTGCGGGGGCGAGCGGACGGTGTCGCAGGAAGTCGGCCACCGCTACGACGTCGGGCGGGATATCTACCGGACGCGGGTCGCGAACGAGGTCACGCTCAGGCAGGCCGCCGCCCTCGTGGGTATCTCCCCACGCGAGCTGAGCGACGTCGAGTACGGGCGATGTGCGGACGAGGCGCGGATTGATCACATCGGCAAGTACTGGATCGACAACGAAGAACGCCACCGCTTCGAACGGTGGTACGCCCTCAACGCCGTGGCCGTGCCGTCTTGGATCCGGAGCCAGCGCGCGGGGCAGACCTACGATCATCCGTTCCTCTCGATCGCCTGGGCGTCGTGGCAAGCCGCGAAGGGCACGGGCCGCTGATGGTTCACGACCCGATGGATCTCGCGTTCGTGGCCGACGCCCTCCTCGGACTCTGCGCGCGCGATCCCCTCGCCCCGTTCTTGACGGAGGAGGCCTGGGGCGACCGGGAGCGACGCGCGGCGGGCCGCGAGCGAAGCCTCGACGCGAACGCCGGCGTCGAGCTGGCGGCGAAGGTCGAAACCCCGATCCTCGCCCGCGAGGTCGAGGAGGTGATCGCGGCGGCGGGTCTGACCCGGACGCAGGGCGAGGCGTTCGATCTGCGCATGAGGGGCCACACGTTCGAGGAGATCGGGATGGCACGGGCGACATCGAAGCAGGGCGCGATGAACGCCTTCGCCAAGGGGCTCCGCAAGGTGGCGGGCTCCCTAGCTCGCTACCCCTACCAGGGTCTCAGCGACGTCTACGCCGCCGAGCTGGCGCGCGGCTCGAGGAAGGCGGCGAGGTGAACGGGAATTTTGCGGATCTCACCGACGCCGAGCTCCAAGCATTCGAGCTGATCTGTGTCGGCGACGACAAGGGCCACCGCTCTACCGTCGTCGCCTCCCTCGTCGAGAAGGGGCTTATCGTTCGGCAATGGGAGGATCATGGGCAGGTCGTGGCGACCGGCGGCGAGCACTACGGGGTTCCGCTTCCTACCCACGCCCAGTACTGCAGGTGGTGCTCCGAGAACTTCACCGAGGACGGCAGACGCAACCAACCGCTGACAGAGCCAACAGTCCCTCGCCTCGACCCTCGCGCCGCGATCGGCCCTTTGCCGGGGCTGGAGGGCGCGTGACCTCGACGACCACCTACAACGCCCTGCGCCTGGCCAGGCGCCGCGCTCTGCCCGCGCCCATCCGGCGGGCCGAGGCGAGAACCCAACTACGACACCAGAGACGACACCGACGATGAACAAGCACGCTTACACACTGAAGGAGACCGCAGAGACGTTGGGGCTATCCCTGCCCACGGTCGAAGGGCTCGTACGAAAGGGCGAGATCCAGACCATCCATATCGGGTCGGCCCGGCGCGTCACGCATCGGCAGCTCGACGAGTTCCTTCTCCGGGCCGAGCGAGACGGAATCATCCCGACCGCACGCAGCCCCAGGAAGGAGTAGAGCGCTGCAACGAACCGACCCTATCGTCGACCCTAAATGGCCGTAAGTCTCAGTAGGGGCCGGTAAGGTTCGGTGCAGGGGTTTTTACCGGTTTAGGTTCGGATTCGATGCAATCGCACTGCAGAGGTCGTGAGTTCGAATCTCATTATCTCCACCAAAGTTCAGGCCGTAGAGGGCCGCATTCGGAGCTTCCGAGGGCGGCTTTTTCGTTCGTTTTACGAGAAAAAGTACGGGATAGGCGGGATTTTGAGCGCGCGGGGTTTGGCGCGGAGGGACGACGAAAGACCGGGAAGCGGACGGCGCGGCTCGCATAGGATCGATGTTCTAACCCCGATGGAGCACCCCTTTGATCCCGTCGGCGACGGATCTCCCTTCCTCCCCTCGTTTGGGGGAAGGCGATCGTGACGAAGAGCGCTAAGAACCTGGGCATCGGGGGAGGCGAAGGCGCGTCGGAGAGACGGAAAATATCCCCAGCGACGGGGAACGGATTTCACGGCGACGACGCTTGCCGAGGGTCGATGGGAGGGGGAAAGGTTGCGGGGGCGGGGGCGTCCTAAAAACCCTTCCAACGAGATAAACGCGTTTTTCGTCAAGCGAGGGGCAGGACCCAGAGGCGGTATCAAACGGGGGTTCGGGCGAGCGTCGAGGCGGCCATGGGGACAGATGGTCTAACCCATTTAGAGGCAGAGCTTATCCCGGTCGCTCTGACCGCGCTCAACGGACGAGGGAGAGGGACGATCCTCTGGCGGCTTGAGTCGGGGCCGATGCGGACCTCGGCAATCCGGCGGAGTATCCCGGAGATCGGCAAGGGGATACCCACCCGCTACGGGTAGAAGCGGGTGAAGGACGGGATCGTGGAGCGGACGGACCACGGACCGTCCCACGGACCGTCCCACCGCACGTCACGCTATCTACGCTATCTCGGGGTAGGGCCATACCATGCTGCCGGTGGTTCAGGCCCTTTGCGACTGGGGCCGGGACCACGCGACCCCGCGCAGGTCGGTCGCGCAGATAGAGTCTCACCGGTAGCGAAGTCCAGAATGGCCTCGAAGGGAGGTCGGGCCGATGGGACCGCTCTACCCATTGGGTAATAATTTATACTTATATTATATGCCTTTTTCTTTACGAGACCTACTGGAAGACAAAGGGCGGTCGGATACCTCATGCCGAATGCCGACCGACCCGTGTCACTGATTCTCCCGTTGACTAAAGTAACCCACGATCCATCTTTAGTCCCACTGCCCGCTCTATATTGCAAAGTAGACTCGCGTCTGCTATTAGACGCCTGTGGCTAGTGATCCCTCGGAGGCGTATTTCCGAAACTACACGCCAATCCAGGCACATAAGCATGCGTTGATCAAGCACTACCTTGGTGCGTGGTATCCCAAGCTGTCTTCTTGGTCTGGGCGTGTGCTATATCTTGAAACCCATGCAGGACGTGGAGTTCACGATGGCGGACAGTTAGGTTCACCTCTGGTTGCGATTCGTACTCTCGTCACTCACGACCGAAGAGATGTCTTGCTCAATAGGTGCGAATTTCACTTCTATCTGATGGAAAAAGACCCTGCAAACCTCGCGGCTCTTCGCGAGTCGATTGGAAAGGAACAGACACATCCGAAGATCAGAGTTCACTTGGAAGAGTGCGATTTCTCAAAGAGGTTCAAAGAGGAACTCGATGCAATTGAGACCAGGGGGAAAGGCATCGCACCTTCATTCGTGTTCATCGATCCCTTTGGGTATTGGATTCCGATCGATCTTGTTCGGCGAGTACTGAAGTTCCCGAGTTGTGAGGTGATGGTTAATTTGATGGCACAGCCAGTCACCCGGGCAGTGAGGGACCATACTAAAGCCGAGAATTTGAATGTTCTGTTTGGTTCCGAGGTTTGGCGTCAGGCGTTAGGTATCGAATCGTTTAGCGCCCAGATGGAAAAGCTGATTGAACTTTACGTGAAATCAGTTGGCGCAAGGTGGACAACGAAACTCAGACTCACCGGTCAAACGGACTACACCCTGCTGCACTTTACGAATCACCCCGAAGGTCGGACAACCATGAAGAAGGCGGTATGGGCGATTACTAACAAATATGGCAAGCCGGGCAGCGACCAACTTCTGATTAAGGACAATCCTGATCAAGGAACCTTGATCACTCCTGAGCCAGACCTCGCCCCATTGAGTCAGACATTCCAGAATGACTTCTTCGGAAAGACCTTCACACGCGCGAAGGCACTTGACTGGCTGGTTGAGCAAGACTACTTGGAAACCCATCTTCACAAAGTCCTGACCGAAGGGCGAAAAGACGGCTGGCTTGAAACGTCCCATCGAGGGCTGTTCGGGCCCTCGATGGGAGAGACTTCCATGACAATCATCGGAGGAAACCTACTGTGAGCTTGGCATCGCACATCGAGTGGACAGACGCAACCTGGAACCCAGTTACGGGATGTACGAAGGTCAGCCCGGGCTGCAAGCACTGCTATGCCGAGCGCTTCGCGAAGCGGCTTCAGTTAATGGGCAAGGCCAGGTACGAGCAGGGATTCGCGCTTACGCTTCATGAGGACCTGATCACATTGCCCCTACGTTGGAAGAGGCCCCGCAAGGTCTTCGTCAACTCAATGAGTGATCTGTTCCACCCGGACGTGCCCTTTGAGTTCATCCAGAGAGTCTTCGAAACCATGGAAAAGGCTCCTCAACACCTCTTCCAAGTGCTTACGAAGCGCGGTGAGCGACTCCGGGAGGTCGCACCAGAATTGCCGTGGCCGAAAAATGTCTGGATGGGAGTCAGCATTGAGACAATGAAGTACGCAAGCCGAGCCGACGACTTACGGACGGTTCCCGCCGCTGTACGATTCCTATCTTGCGAGCCGTTACTCGGCTCGCTAGAGCCGCTCAACATCTCAGACATTCATTGGGTGATCACCGGTGGCGAGTCGGGACCACAGAGCCGTTCGGTTGACATAACTTGGATTAGAGAGCTTCGTGATAAATGTGTTGAGACGGAGACTCCGTTCTTCTTTAAGCAGTGGGGAGGAACGAACAAAAAAGCCTCAGGAAGGTTGCTGGACGGCTGTACCTGGGATCAGTTCCCGATGTTCGCCGGATCAATCGGCGAAAAAGTGCAACTTATCCGCGTTGTGCAGAACGAAGCACCCGGCGGACTTGCTACCACCATCGATGAAAGTGTAGAGACAGAGACTTCTAAGGTCGCGCTCGTCGCATAGCTGTAATCCGCCGAGAACAAGATAGCTCCTATTCTGAAACTCCCCTGAGACAACGTCGCACTTTCGGATGCTGGGCACGGCCCTTTGGCGACACTTCGCGAAAGGGCAGAGGTATGTCGAAGCATCTAGGCGAACAGAAGATGGCCTATAAGTGAGCACTCTGAAAAATTAATCCTCTACGCGCCCTTGGCCTTTTCGTCGGAAACAGTCGCCCCACCGGTTTGCACGTCCACGATAGGCCGATCTGCTGAAGCTGGCTTGACCGTTCGCGGTTTTTTTGCGGGTTGTTTCGTATGCGTTGTTCCTTGATCGGCTTGGGGTTTGCTCTCCTGAAAAGAAGTTTTAGCCTCCGCGCCTTTGGTAGTGGGCAGCGGCTCTACATCCACATGTTGCTTCCACATCGGGTCGGGCACTACCCTTTTCACCTCGCCCTTATCGGGGAGAACCAGCAAGTTCGCCACGCCTGAGAAATCCTTTGCAAGCTTCGGATCCCAGAGCGTCATAAGTTGCTGCACAGCGGTTGCTTCCCTAGGTCGCATACCGAAGTGGCTTGACGGCCACTTGAGGTCTTGCAGATTCTTTGTGATTTCGTGTTTTGCTTTGCCTGTCTGATCATCCTTCCGGTCAATTCTCCGACCGCTCAGAGTTTTCATTGAGAAGAGATCGTGGTAACGACGGGGACCAATTCCGATGAAGGGCTTAACGTTCAGGCCTTGCTTTGCCGCGACAGAATCGCCAGTTTCCGCATCGAAGCTGTCGTCCCAAAACCAACAGCTTTTGTCGAAGAGGGCTTGGGCTCGGCTTTTTGGATACGGCTCAACGTACACAACGTCCTTGATTCCAGCCGCTAGAATGTGGCGCAGACAATTGTGGCAGGGGAATGTCGTGGTGTAAAGTGTGCCGTCCCGAACGTCGGTGTGATTCCTTAGACATGACATTAAGCAGGCCATCTCAGCGTGAACTGTTCTTCCAAATTCCGTAATATCGAGAAGGCCGGACTTCTTGACCAACCTCCGTACGCTCTCGTCCGTCAGTGCCAGATGCTTCTGAGGCTGTTCTCCGGAAAGATGATCGCTAAGTGAACTAAGTAGTTCACTGATCAGGCGATCTCTTTCATAAACATTGGGATCATGCTTCAACTCGGCAAAATCTCTAAGGTCCGGTCGATCTTCGGGCCAAGGCTGGCCCCCTCCGAAGCGCGGTACCTCATTCGCTCCGACGGCAACGACCTCCTTACTTGCATTGACAATCGACGCACCGACCTGCCTCGAGAGGTCAGCGGACCGAAGAGAAGCGGCATAAGCCATCGCCATCGCGTATTCGTCGATCGATGGCGTTGTGAACACCGAGCCAAAACAAAGTTTCAGCGCACGGTCTAGACCAACGTATTCCGGATCAACTCCCTTGATGAAAACGTCACAGAGTTCGAAGGTGTCCCTCGTTCGCTGGCCATAGAAGTCTGATGCGTTCTCATCGCACTCGATTGTGTCGCCCGCTTGGTTATCGCCCTTCATATCTTTTAAATAGTGAAGGCGCTTATTCTTAGGTGTATGAACTCCAACCGCCAGAAAAGCCTCCCCGTACACAATCCGCAGAGTTTCGATCTCTTCGGGGCGTTTGAGAGACCTAATGACGTATGCCTTGTGATTTCTTGTCTGTTCATTCCAATGATTCGTCCAAATCTGGGTGATGGCGCAGAGTGCCAATGCCGACTGACACTGCAGCGATCGCCGCAATTTAGTTCCTTGATTCTGCTTATCCTTGGTTAAACTGCCCGTTGAGGTAAGAAATTCACTCAAAGAAATTGTACATACATCGTAGTTTTTGTTCTTAAGCCGAGTCTCGATAGCTGCACAAAGATCGTCTAGGTTCGTACCGACTTGAGCAACGATGCCGATAACCAGCATGCCGTCTTTCGGATAAATAGAATCAAATAAAGCATCAGTAGGCTTCATGGCTACACTAGAAAGTTAGTACGATTAACTGGACCCGTTCGATTCTGTTTAATTCGTTTTGATCTGGAACGACTAAAAATTCTTTAGAATTTTATGCATATAATATTATTTACTGCAGAGTGGTCGTACAAAGTCCGGAGGAAGTTGGGCTCCCTCATACCCGCGATTAATTGTGCAACCGGACTCTCCTATCTCAAATCCGGTATCCCCTGATCTTACGGGAGGTTTCTTCCGATTCTTAACCCCATGCGTCCCCTTCGAGGGCGTGGGGAAATCGGTTGACGGACGTCTTAGCCAGGGAAAACTCGATCTATCGGTACCGGTGGGCCCTCGTCGGCTTTCTGGTGGCCCTGACCGCGGGCGGGGTGCTGCCGAAGGCGACGTTCTCGACGCTCGGGATCTTCGTCGCGCTCGGACTGGTGGGTCAGGCGGGGCTTTTCGCGGGGCGGCGGTCGTGGCCCGTTGGGCTGATGGTCGCGCGGGCGGCGGTGCTGCTCGACGGCGCGCTGGCCCTCGTCGTGGCCCACATGGGATGGGCGGGCGGGGACGCGCTGTGGCCGGTGCCGGTGCTCGTGCTGCTCGCGGAGGCGGTCGCGTTCCGGCAGTGGCGGGTTCTCTGGGGCGCCGCCGGGGGATACCTGCTGCTGGGCGGCGGGGCCCTGCTCGCCCACCGGATGTCGCCCGCGCAGGCGGCGCAGGCCGCGGGGACGGTCGTGGTGGGGGCGACCATCGCCCACGTCCTCTCGGGGCTCAAGGGGCGCGACGACCGGCTGGACGTCGGCGAGCGGCGGCTGGGGGCGGTGGTCGAGAGCGCGACGGCGCTCGCGAACAGCGCGGACCTCTCCACGATGCTGGCGGGCTCGCTCCGGGTGGCCTTGCGGGAGTCCTCGGGGACGGCGGGCTACGTCCTGCTGGCGGAGGAGAACGACGCGGAGGCCCTGTACGCGGAGATCGCGGCGGGGGACGAGAGCTTCGACTTTCCGAAGACGCTCGCAGTGGGCGAGGGGCTGAGCGGCTACGCGGTCCAGATGCGGCAGCTCGTGTCGGTGGGCGGCGGGGAGTGCGACGGCATCGACCTGGGCGGGCGGGCGGCGGTGAGCCTACCCCTGCTGGCGCGGGCCTACACGGGCTCGACGAGCACGGCGGGCGACCAGATCCTCGGGGCGCTGACGGTGATCGGACCGGGGGGACGGGCGGACTTCGACGGGGGCGACATCCAGGTGCTCCAGACGATCGGCTCGATGATGGCGGTCGCGGTGGCGAACGCGCGGATGGAGAGCCGCCAGCGCACGACGTTCCTGCGGACGCTGGAGAGCCTGGCGACGGCGCTGGAGGCCCGCGACGAGTACACGCGGGGCCACTCGCAGCGGGTCTGCGAGGTTTCGACGATGCTGGGCGAGGCCCTGGGCTTCACGGCGGAGGCGCTGGAGGAGCTTCGGATCGGGACGATCCTGCACGACATCGGGAAGATCGGGGTGCGGGACAACATCCTGAACAAGGACGCGCGGCTGACGGACGACGAGTTCCAGATCATGAAGAGCCATCCGGTGATCGGCTACGAGATCTGCAAGCCCCTGATGCTCTCGGAGGGGGTGCTGATGATCATCCGCAACCACCACGAGAAGCTCGACGGCAGCGGCTATCCCGACGGCCTGAAGGGGGGCGAGCTTCCCCCGCCGTTGCGGATCGTGTGCGTGGCGGACGCGTTCGACGCGATGTCGTCGCGCCGTCCCTACCGGAACGTGATGGCGATCGAGAAGGTGGTCGCGGAGCTTTCGAAGGGCGCGGGCGTGCAGTTCGACCCGGTGATCGTCGAGGCGCTGAAGAGCCTGATCAAGACGGACCGGCTGCGCGACGTGTACCGCCAATACTGGGAGCCCGCCGAGCCGGTCGCCGTCGAGGAGCCGAAGGCGGCGTGAGCGCGCCCTGCCTGGGTTTGGACTTCGGAAGCCGGAGCGCGAAGATCATCGTCGCGGACGCGACGCCCACGGGCACCGCCCTCCAGCACGCGACGACGCTGCCCCTGGGGCCGGGTTTCGAAAGGCGGCTGCGGACGTGGGTGCGGGAGCGGCGGCTCCAGGGGGTGCGGTGCGTGGTGTCGATCCCGGCGGACAAGGCGATCCTACGGTGGGTGATGCTTCCGAACGTGGAGGGGGCGGAGCGGCGTGAGGCGGCCCGCTTCAAGGTGAAGCGGCACCTTCCCTTCCCCGTCGAGGAGGCGTACGTCGAGGCGACGGCGCCGGAGTCGATCGAGGAGGGGGTGGGTTCGTCGCTCGTGATCGCGGTGCGCCGGGAGATCGTGGAGAGCCGGGCGGCGGCGGCAGCGTACGCGGGGCTCGTGCCGATCGCGGCGGAGCTGGACGCGCAGGGCATCCTGCGGGTCGTCGAGCGGCGGCTCCAGGAGCGGAGCCGGATCTGGCGGAACGCGTCGTTGACGGTGCTGGACATCGGGGCGGACCGGACGCAGATGGTGGTCGTGCAGAACCAAGCGATGCAGTTTATGCGGAGCGTGCGTTTCGGGATGGACGGGATCACGGAGGCGGTGGCCGCCGCGCTGGAGATCTCTCGGGAAGAGGCGGAGGCGCGGATCGCGCAGCCGGGGTGCGGGCTGCGGCCGGACGGGCGACTGGTGATCGATTCGGCGTCCGAGGCGGCGGTGATCGACGTGAGCTCCGTGCTGGAGCGGCTGACGCGCGAGTGCCTGCGGCTGCTGCGGTACTTCCGGTCGCTGCATCCGGAGCGGAGCTACGCGGGGATCTTGGACCACATGGTGTTGAGCGGCGGGGCGGCGGGCCTGCGGGGACTGGCCGAGTACCTGAGCGGCTTTCTGAAGCTCCGGGTGGAGACGGTGCGGCCCTTCGCAGGGCTTGCGGCGAGCATCGACGGGGAGACGTTCCGCCAGCTCACGCTGAGGCAGGAGGCGTACACGGTTTCGTTGGGGCTGGCCTTGTCGGGTTTAGGGGGGGCCGTCTCGACGGCGAAGGAGGGTGAACATGAGCGAAAGTTCCTTTGGCAACGCGGCGCCTAAGAGCCGCTCGATCAACATCGGGGCGAACCTGCTCGGCGAGTGGATCGAGGAGCAGGCGCGGACACGACGGGACCTCGCGCGCTCCTTCGCGCTTCTCGGCCTGACGGTCGCGACGGTGGGGATCGCCCTGCCCACGCTTCTGCGGGGCGCGGGCGAGGCGGGGGCGAAGGCGGCGGCGATGAAGGGCCGCGTCACGAAGCTGGACGAGGCGCTGGCGGTGTCCGACAAGGCGCGCAAGGAGGCCCAGCCGACGCTCGCCGTCGAGGGGATGCGGGGGCGGACCCAGGCGTCGTTCGACCGCCTGCTGGACGAGTTGGACGGGGCCTTGCGGGCGGGCAACGCCCGGACGGTCCTGTCGTCGGTCCACGCCGACGTGCAGGCGGGCGAGATCCACCTGATCGTCCTGGCCGAGGCGGAGGAGGACGGGGCGGCGGACGCGTTCGCGCGCAACGCGGAAGAGGCGGGAGCTTCGGTAGACGCCATCACGAACTCGCGTCCGAGCCGCCTGTTGGGGCCGCAGGGGCTGAGTTTCCAGTACGAGAAGCGGACGAAGGTGTCGCCGTGACGGCGTTCGATCCGCAACGCGCGCGTCGGGCGGCGCTCGGGGCTTTGGCCTTGGGGGCGCTCGTCGTCGCGGGCGGCGCCTGGCGGATGGTCCACGCCCGTGCGGAGGCGACCGACCTTCGGTTCCAGGCGGAGGCGCGCCAGAAGCGGCTTTCCGAGGCGCGGCGCACGGCGGGCGACCTGCCGAAGGGACCGAAGCCCGCCGCCCTGGACCGTTCGCGCGCGGTGTCGCGCCTGCGGGCGGCGCTCGGGGCGCAGAAGGGTTTCTCGGTGGAGGAGTTCCAGGCTTCGACGGAGGAGACGCCGTACCTGACCACGTACGCGACGGACAACAAGGATCCGGGCTGGATGCAGGTGCCGGTGAGGATCCTCCTCAAGGGGCGGTCGGCGGCGCTGGTCGGGGCGGTCGCGAAGCTGCGCGATCTCGACGTCCCGTTTGAGATCGACACCATGGAGCTTACGCGCCAATCGTCCGACAATACCGGTATGTCTACCGTGTCGGCGCAGATCGGCCTGCGGGTTTTGGTCTACCGGGGAGAGGGTTAGTGGAGACGGGCGATCCCAAGCAGGTCGCGGTCCTCGCGCTCCTCGCCGTCGGCGCGGTCGGGTTTCTCGTGACGCGTCTCGGCGCGCGGGGTTCGGCGCCCGTCGCCATCGCGGGGGCGACGGTACGCAAGGCGGCCCCGTCGCGCCCGGCCGGGTCGCTGACGGTGATGCGCGATCCCTTCTCGCACCCGAAGCTCGCGGTCAAGCCGACGACGATCGATGTCCCGTCCGAGCCTCCGACGACCCTGCCTTCGGAGGCTCGGCCTTCTCCTTTGACGGGCGACCTTCCGAAGGTCCCGTTCCTTCCGACGGCAGTCGCCGCCGTTCCGCTCTCTCCCGACGCGCCTCCGAAGGCGGAGGCCGAAGCGCCGAAGAAGGCTCCGGTGGCGGTCGTCACGACGGTCGCCTTGGAGGCGACGGCGGGGGCGACGGACGCGGTCGCGTTCCTTTCGGTGGACGGGGCGGAGTCGCGCGCCTTTCGGGCGAACGAGTTTGTGAAAGGCGCCGTCCGCGTGGTGCGCGTCGATGAGGGCGCGGTCCTTCTCGCGGGCGCCAAAGGCAAGCTGACGCTGGGCGTCGGGGAGCGCAAGAGCCTATGACTTCGACCCTGGCCTGTTTGATCGCCTTCGGCGCGCTCCACGGCGCCCATCCTCTTCCGGTCGCGAAGCCGCTGCCGGAGAGCGTCCGCTGCTCGGTGGACGCGGCGGGGCTGGAGCCGGCGAAGGTGTTGCGGCTCCTAAGCCAGCAGACGGGCGTGAACCTCGTTCTTCTCGGGGCGAGCGACGCCAAGCTCACGCTGCGCCTGAGCGACGTGCCTTTGAGCGACGTGATCCGTCACGTCGCGGCGATGACGGGCCTCGCCTGGCTCAAGGTCGGCGACACCTTCGTGGTCGGCGCGACGGAGCGCCTCTCAGCGGCCTATCCCCAGGAGTGGAAGGCGGCCCAGCCCGCGCCGATCGTCGTTCCCGTTCCGATGGCGGTCGAGATCGTGACGGAGACGTACCGCACGAGCTTCGTGAGCGGGACCGCCCTCGCCAACTCGCTGGGCGCGCTGTTCAAGGAGGTCACGGTCGCCGCCGGTCCGGCGCCGACCAGCCCGAGCGTTTCCGCGATGGACGGTTCGAAGACCACGGGGGTGCAGTCCACCACGTTGGAGCCGCAAGACCCGACGATCGCGGTCTCGCGGATGGTGGTCCTGCAAGGGCCGAAGGAGGCGGTCGGCCGCGCGTTGGCCCTGGCGCGCCGACTCGATACCCCCCGCGCCCAGGTTTCGATCGCGGTGACGGTCCACGATCTGTCGAACGACGCGCTGAAGGATCTGGGCATCGCTTGGGACTTCAACGGTTTCACCGTCGCGGAGAAGCCGAGCGGCTTCAACGTCGGCAAGGTCAGCCGCACCGGCCTGGGCGCGTCGGCGACGATCCACGCGTTGGAGCAGCGCAACGCGGCGAAGCTGTTGGCGTCGCCGAGCCTGTCGGTGTTGGATGGGGAGCGCGGGTTCGTGCTGATCGGCAACCGCATCAACTTTCCCGTCCTGACGGGCTACACGCAGAACAACGCGCCGATCTTCGACCGGCAGCAGGAGCGGGTCGGTATCTACCTCCAGGTCTCAGCCTCCGTGGGTACGGACGGGAGCGTGACCCTGAACCTCTACCCGCAGGTGTCGACGATCACGGGCTACCTTCAGGTGAACGGCGCGAGCTACCCGCAGATCGCAACGCGCGAGGCCCAGACGACGGTTCGGGTCGCCTCCGGCGAGAGCATCGTGTTGGGCGGACTGATGCGCGACGAGGACGTGACGCTGATGGAGAAGGTGCCGGTTCTGGGCAACCTGCCGGTGTTCGGGGAGCTTTTCCGCCACCGCAAGACGACGCGAACCTCAAGCCAGGTGATCCTTACGGTGACGCCCACCCTCGTCGTGCCCGCTTCACCCAATCCGGAGACGAAAGAGAAGTGATCCTCGATCGACCGATCGGCGACATCTTCGTCGAAGCGGGCCACCTGACGAAGGGCGAACTAGACGGCGTTCTGGCCAACCGCGAGGACACGACCGAGCCGCTGGGAGCCCTGCTGGTCCGCACGGGTCGGATCACGACGAAGCAACGGCTCCGTTGCGAGGCGATCCAGGTCGGCCTGCCGTTCGTCGACCTGACGCAGGTCGAGATCGACCCCGAGTGCAGCCGGACGATTCCGCACACGATGGCGATGCGCCTGCTCGCGGTGCCGATCGAACGCACCGAGGTCGCGGCGAGCGTCGCGATGGCGAACCCGCTCGACCTCACCGCGATCGACGAGCTCGCGGAGCACACGGGCCTAGAGATCGATCCCTACCTGTGCGCGGAGGAGGACATCCGCGACGCGATCTTCCGTTCGTTCGGAGCGTACGACGACCTGGGCGAGCTCGTCGGCAACGCGATCCTGGGCGAGGGCGGCGACAACCTTCGGACGGAGGCGGCGGAGGACGACAACCCCGTCAACGTTATCGAGCTCAAGGAGGTCGTCGAGGGCGCGCCGATCGTCAAGCTCGCCAACGCGATCATGGCCCGCGCGATCTCCATGCGCGCGAGCGACATCCATATCGAGCCCCAGAGCCGCAAGGTCCGCATCCGCCTGCGCATCGACGGGATGCTCCAGGAGACGATGGTCGTTCCCAAGGATCTTCAGCACGGCCTCGTGTCGCGCATCAAGATCCTCGCCGGTCTCGACATCGCGGAGCGGCGGATGCCGCAAGACGGCCGCTGCACCCTGGTCTCGCCACAGGGCGAGTACGACTTCCGCGTCTCGACCTATCCCAGCGTCCACGGCGAGACGGTCGTGATCCGTATCCTCGACAAGCACAGCGCGACCATCGACATCCAGCGCCTGGGGATATCGAAGGACAACCTCGACAAGTTCGTGCGGCGACTCTCCGAGCCGCAGGGGCTCGTCGTAGTCACCGGCCCGACGGGTTCCGGCAAGACGACGACGCTCTACGCGGGGCTCAACCACCTCAACGCGATCTCCCGGAACATCATCACGGTCGAAGACCCGGTCGAGTACCAGCTCGACGGGATCACCCAGGCGAACGTCAACCCCCGCGCGGGACTGACGTTCGCAACGGGCCTGCGCTCGATCCTACGCCAAGACCCGGACGTGATCCTCGTGGGCGAGGTTCGCGACGCGGAAACCGCCGGGATCGCGGTCGAGGCGGCGCTCACGGGCCACCTCGTCCTCACGAGTCTTCACGCCAACGACTCCACCGCCGCCCTGACGCGCCTCATGGACATCGGAGTGGAGCCTTCCCTGCTCGCCTCCTCGATCACCTGTTCGGTCGCCCAACGGCTCGTGCGCGTGATCTGCCCCAAGTGCCGCGAGACCTACGAGCCGGAACCCCAGCTTCTCGGACGACTCAACCTTCTGGAGCCGATCGAGTTCACCCGGGGCCGAGGTTGCGAGCACTGCGCGAAGACGGGCTTCCGGGGACGCGTCGCCATCCACGAGGTACTGGAGGTCGATTCCGAGATCCGGCGCCTGATGCTGCGCGGCCTTCACGCGAGCGAGATCCACGCCGAGGCGGAACTCGCGGGTCTCGTGACGCTCCGCGCCGACGGTCGTCGCAAAGTGATCGAAGGCCTCACGACGGTCGAGGAGGTACTGCGTGCGACGGCCGAGGCGTGAGGGGAAATGGATAATGGGCGGTTGGTATTCGACCGCCGTCTGCTTCAATCTTAGGCCGTCACCACTCACGACTCACCGACCACTCACCACCATCTACCCCCGGGAGGCCCGTGCCTAGCTTCACCTACCAGGGCTACGACGCTTCGGGACTGAAGACGAAGGGCGAGGTCGCCGCCGCGTCGGTCGAAGAGGTCGAAAGGCGGCTCGCGATGCAGAACGTCACGCCCGTCGCGATCGTCGCGGCCAAGGGCGCGCGCGCTTCGAACGCGCCCCTGGAGCGGCGCGCGACGAAGCGGCGGGGCAAGATCAGCGACGCCGAGCGCGCCGCGATCCTGCGCGATCTCGCCACGATGGTCCAGGCGGGCGTCCCGTTCGTCGAGGCTCTGGACGCGATGTCGGTCGCCAAGCCCAAGCCGGCCATCGAGCGCCCTCTCCAGCGTATCCGAACCATCATCGTGGGCGGCGGAAGCATCTCCGCCGCGATCCGCGGGGCAGGCGATCTCTTCCCTCCCCTCGTGGCCGACGTCGTCAACGTCGCGGAGAAGGGCGGACGTCTCGATGGCGCGCTCGACAACGCCGCGAGCTACCTGGAGCGCGCCGCCGACCTGCGGCGCAAGGTCGCCAACGCGTCGATGTACCCGCTCGTCATGCTCTCGGTCAGCGGCATCATGATGGTCGTCATCGTGGTGTACGTGCTTCCCCAGTTCGGGGACCTGTTCACGAAGATGAAGGCCGACGTGCCGGTGACCACCCAGGCGATGCTGGCGCTGGGCAAGATCGTCCGCGCGAAGCCGCTCGTCTCGGGAGGCGCTTTCGCGGGAGGCATCGCCTTCTTGGTGGCGGCGCTGCGGCAGGCTTCGGTCAAGCGGGGCATCGCCCTTCTCGCGTTGCGGACGCCGGGCTTGGGCGACCTTCTCATCCGCCTGGGTCTCTCCCGCGCCTTGCGCGTGATCTCGACGCTGCTCGCGAGCAACGTACCCATCATCGTAGCCTTGGAGCACGGCGCCAAGGTCGCAGGGGTCGCCAGCATCGCTCGCGCCTTGGAGGACGCCTCGGAGACGGTCCGCACGGGCGGGGTCCTTTCCGACGCCTTGCGCCGGGCCAAGGACATCCCCGCGACGGTGACGCAGATGGTCGTCGTGGGCGAGCGCACGGGTCGCCTCGGCGCGCTTCTCGCCGCCTGCGCGGAGAAGATGGAGGCGGACTCCGACGCCCGTCTCAAGAGTCTCGTGTCAGTGATCGAGCCGATCATGATCCTCTTTATGGGGATCGTGGTCGGCGGTATCACCGTGTCGATCATCGCGCCGATCTACTCGGCGGTCGGGCACATCCGTTAGCCGTTCAACCGACAGTCGTAGGACACTCTACGCTTTGAGGTTTGGACGGTATCGGTAAAAAAGCCAAGCTTTAGAACTGTTGGCCGATGCCCAGGAAGAACTGCCTTCCCTCGGGCGAGAAGCCGAAGTCGGCGGAGATGATCGTGGACTGGTTCCATGCGAGCCGGAAGCCGGCGCCGTAGGACGTCTTGATTCGGCCGAGGTTGAAGTCGAACCAGTGGTCGCGCACGGTCCCCATATCGAGAAACGGCGAGACGTTGAGGGCGAATCGCTGACCGAGCAGCTTCGTCTCACCGACCCGATACCGCATCTCAAGGTTCGCGAAGAACACCGCGCGAGCCAGGTAGCGATTCGCCACGTAGCCGCGCAGAGAATCGGAGCCTCCAAGAGAATTGACGCTTCCGTCGGGGCTCCACTGGTCTTGGTACTCGAAGAAGGGAGCGTTCTTCCCGAAGATGTTGCCCGTGGCGAGCCGCCCCGCGAGGACGGTGCGCTGGCCGAACGGCAACTTCCGGTAGAAGCGGGCCTGCGCGAACAGCTTGTCGAACGAGAAGTCCGAGCCGATGCCCGGCCCCGAGTACTCGTTCGCCAACTCCAGGTAGATCCCCCGCGTGGGGTCGGGCTCGAAGTCGCGCGTGTCGAAGATCAGCGCCTGCTGGATGATCGAAACGGTCCCACCCTTCGTCCCCTTCGCGATGCCGAGCAGGGCGTCGCGTTCGAGGACCGACTGGCCGTTCGGGACCGTCGCCATCTGGCCCGTCGCCGGATCGGTGGCCGAAGTGAGCCGCCCCGAGAAGGTCGAGTAGTCCAGCCGCTGGATCTCGTAGCCTCCCAAGACCTTCAGCTTGCCGTCGCCAATCGCGTAATCGGCCTTGAGGTTCAGCATAATCTCCTTCTCGCGAAAGCGGTTGGAGAGGGAGTCGGTGACGCGGGTGGGCTCGCCGGGACCGCCGGAACGCACCTCGTCCCGTGCCTTGTCGAAGTCGGCGTACTTATCGAAGCGTCGCCCGTCGGGCAGGGTCAGCCGCCCGAGGGTCCGCTCGGTGATGCCGAAGTAGAGGTTGTTCGGGTTGTCGCCCACCTTAAGATCGCCCTTGAGGCGAAAGCGGGAATTCTTGAAGTACGGTATGTCGAGCGAGGCGGTGAACTCCTGCGCGTCTCGGTCGGTGACGAACGCGTTGAGGGTGAGCTTGGCGACGTAGGGGGTGTAGCGGAAGCGCGGGTCGTCGCGCCGCCCATTCCAGAAGAGGTTCGCTCGTAGGCCGACGCCGTTGCCGTAGACGGGATCAGAGGAAAAGTCGGGTAGGAAGGTGAAGAACCGCCCCTCTTTCTTCTTGGCGAAGTCGGCGTCGGAAATGCGGCGGGCTTTGAAGTACTCGGGGACGTTCTCCTCGCCTTGGACCGACTGGCCTTGAGGCGCCGCCTTGGGTGAGACCACGTAGGCCTCGCCCTCGCGACGGACGGTGAGCGCGGGCGACGCGGCCTTCGCGATCCGCTCGAGGAGGTCACCCAAGGCTAGGTCCCGCACGTCGAGGCTCACCGTTCCGGACACGCCGTCTTCAATGCGATACGGCGCCTTGGCGTTCTCGAAAAGTCCCTTGAGCACGTCGCGTGTCGGTTCGGCGCTCGCCCGGACCGAGAATCGAAGCGGAGCGGCGGGCGGCGCCTCCTGCGCGAGGGCGGGGACGCCGGAGACGAGAAGAAGGACGACGAAGGAGAAGGTCCGAAGGGGGACGCGCACAGGAATCTTGATCCCAACGCTAGGTCTGTTCACCCTTAGAGGATTTCAAGAAATCATTCGAATAATCCTGTGCATTCGCTAAGTTTATCCACCTAGCGTCTTTCTGAGTAAATTCTCAATAAAGAGAGAGCGCTTGCGTCTCGTCGGCCTCCAAGAGGGATCGCTTACGGCCAGTAGTACGGTAGGCGGAGCCGAGTCGCCTCGTCTCCGTCGTCGCGGGCGACGTTGTCGCGGACGATCGAGACGGAGCCCGACAGAGCCGCCGACTTCGCGACGACAAGCCCGCGCGAGACGGTGAGACTCGGCACGCTGCTCGTGAACGTACCGTTGGCGTAGAACGTGCCGTCCATCGTGGAGACTCCTGAGGCGACCGTGATCCGTCCGTTAACGACGATCGCCACCTCATCGGACGGGGTGGCGTAGCGCAGGTCGCCGCTGATGGTGAGATTGCCCTTCACGTAGACCGTCCCTCGCCCGCTCATCGTTCCCTTCAGGCTCAGGTTGCCGCCGTAGTACCAAATCGGGTACGCGCTCGTGAGTTCCGGGGTGGCGAACGCGATTCCGTTGTTCAGCGTCGCGGAGGTGAGAACGACGACCCCCGCGCCCAGAATCGTGAGGCTCGTCGCCTCGTTGAAGTAGTCCGCATCCGCGACGGTCACCCACGCGAGATCCGCGTAGTTCGGGACGGTCCGCCCGGTCACGACGCCAGCGGCGGCAGTGATGGCTTTTTTCGCGAGGGCGCTGCCGTTGACGCGGCTTGCCGGGCTCAGCTTGATTTGATCACCCGAGTAGACGTCGCCGTCGGCGCCGTTCGCGCCGGTGGTCAGGGTCGTTCCCGAGAGGTCGAGCACGGTATCGGAGAGAAGGGCGAAGTAGAACGGCGAGGGAAGGCGGTAGCCGATCACGCGGCTGAAGCGGTAGCTCCGACCGTTGCGGACGCCCGTTCCGTTGATGACGACGGACTTGGCGAGTTGTGCCGCATTGTCGCTCGGCGTGACGCTCGCGGTGGCGCCGGTGACGGTCACCGGGACCGCCGTGCCAAGGTCCGAGGTGAACGTCATCTCCTGCGAGCGCACGAGGGCCACGCCCGCATCGAACGCGAGGCGAGCGCGCAACTCATCCGTGCGCCGCGTCGAGCGTCCCCGAAAGGTCGTCGAGAGCGGGACCACCGCCGCGAACACGACGGCCAAGGCGAGAAGAAGCACCGCGACGTAGAGGCAGATGCTGCCACGCTGCCGCCTCACGTCCGCCAGTTCTCCCAAAAGATCCGGCGCACCAGACGGATGCCCCTCTGACGGGCGGTCGAATCGCTCGCCGTGGGTCGACGTTCCGCGTAGTCGGCGCAGGTGGCGGTGAGGTCGAGCGTCGCGAGCCGGTTCGTGGCGTCCACGGAGAAGTCGAGCGCGGCGACAAGAGGGAATCGGGGCGAGGCGGCGTTGGCGTAGAGGTAGGTCCAGGCCTTGTCCAGTTCGGCGGTCGTCGGAGCGGCATCGCCCGCCGTTTGCGCCCGCCATAGGATCGTTCCGGTCGTCCCGAACGTTCCGGTCGCGTTCGACAGGTAGTACCAGACGCGGGTTCCGAGGGCGAATCGCTCCAAGCCTTGTTTGTTCAAGGTGGCAGGACGGTAAGAATCGGGTTGACCGTCGCCGTTCAGGTCCACGCCAAGGCTCGGCATCTTACAACGCAGGGCCTTGATCCCGTTTTTTGTCACCACCTCGCAGAGCACGGCGTTGCGCACGTTCCATTCCATGTCTCGGGCGGCGGTCGTGGCTTGGTCCGTCGCCAACAGCTCGGCGAGGCCGTCGCCCGTCTGAGCCATCGCATAGGTATAGAGGGCGCCGAGGGCGCCAAGAACGATCGATCCGACTCCGATCACGATGAGGAGTTCGACGAGCGTGAAACCACGCCTAGTTGTCCGGGGAGAAGACATAGGTTTCGAGGGTGAGGCTACGGGCCCCTCCACCGGCCCTCGCGGTCCAGGCGCCGTCCACACGCACGTCGTAGAGCCTCGGTTTGCCCGCTATCGAAGCGACCGTTCGCGTGATCGCGAGGGTCACGCCGCCGCCGAGACTTTGACTCGTCTTGGTCGTTCCAGCCGAGAGGGCGGTCGCCCGTCCCAGGCTCTGAACGAGGCTGATCTGTTCCGCCAAGGCGTTCGTGACCAGCCCTTGCGTCGTGGTTTCGGCGGCGCGCAGCCTCATCCAGGAGACGGAGCCAAGAATCGGCGCGGCACACAGCGCGAGCGTCACGGCGCCCACGAGGACCTCGACGAGCGTCATGCCGCGCCGGATGGATGATCGGCCCATGCCTCTTTTTCGGGCGTCTGGGCCGAACCCGTAGGTTTACCGGTCGCAGTTCGCCGAAACAGACGGAAAAAGCGTTAAGGAAGGCGCGCAAGGTGCCGAGATTCCACTACAGGCAGATGCAGAACCTCAGATCGTCTCTCAAGCGTTGCCGGGCGTTTACGCTCGTCGAGCTCCTTATCGTGATCGTCGTCCTCGCGGTGCTGGCCGCCATCGTCATCCCCAAGTTCGGCGACTCCAGCATGCGGAGCC
>Ga0160428_1000818_pt1 | contig 29134 bp, 18 predicted proteins | sample SolpanmetagenomM_FD_108198 | JGI IMG/M metagenome (GOLD analysis project Ga0160428, IMG submission 108198) | Solar panel surface microbial communities from Lawrence Berkeley National Laboratory, California, USA - M | ecosystem: Engineered > Built environment > Solar panel > Unclassified ... | reverse complement strand
GTGGCGGTCCTTGTAATTCTTGCGGATGCGGGCGGCCACGTCCTTCTCCACGATGTTCATTTCCATCGGGGGCATGAAATCGCCGTCGGGCAGCTGCGGCAGGCCGTCGCGGTTGCCGCTGATTCCAGCAAATTTCTCGGCGTGGCTGTACCACGGCGCGAGGTCGGAGTAGCGGATGGGCCAGTCCACAGCGATGCCGTCCTTGGCGTTGGCCTCGAAGTCGTAGTCGCTCCAGCGGTAGCTCTGGCGGCCCCACATCAACGAGCGCCCGCCCACCTGGTAGCCCCGGAACCAGTCGAAGGGCTTCACCTCGGTGTAGGGGCTCTCTTTCTCGTTGACCCAGAAATTGAGGTTGCTCTCGTTCAGGGTGTAGTCGCGCTTGAGTACGGGGTGGTCCTCAATCATCTGCTGGGTTTTGCCGCCGCGGTGGGGCAGTTCCCAAGGCGCCTTGTTGGCGTTCACGTAGTCCTTGATGTGCTCTACGTTGCGCCCGCGCTCCAGCATGATGGTTTTCAAGCCTTTCTCGGTCAGCTCCTTAGCAGCCATGCCGCCCGAGATACCAGAGCCAATGACGATGGCGTCATAGGTGTTCTTTTCCATAAAAATTGGGTGGGGATAGAAAGTACGAGGAAGCAGCCAGCGGCCCTACACCAGCGTGCGCTTGAGGTAGGTAATGCTCTGCTGAATGCTGTCGAAGGGCGAGCCGGGCGTTTTGTCCTGCTCCACGAAGAAGTACTGCATGCCCGCCACTTTGGCTTGGGCGAAGATGCGCTTGAAGTCGATGCTGCCGTTGCCCACTTCGGTGAAGTTGCGCTCGGCCGTCTTGTCCATGTCCTTCACGTGCCAGAGCGGGAAGCGGCCGGGGTGCTTCTGGAACATGGCTACCGGGTCCTGGCCCGCCTTGGTAGCCCAGTAGAGGTCCAGCTCCATTTTCACCAGGTTCTTGTCGGTCAGGTTCAGCAGGGTATCATAGGGCATTTTGCCATCCTGGGCCTGAAACTCGAAGTCGTGGTTGTGGTAGCAGAGCTGGATGCCGGCCTTCTTGCAGCGCTCACCGGCCTTGTTGAGGTCGGCGGCTATCTTTTTATAGTGGTCGAGGCTGCCGCGCTCGCTGTCCATGAGGTAGGCACACACCATGTACTTCACCCCTACCTGGGCCGCGTCGTCTACGGCCTTGTCCCAGCCGTGTAGAATGGTGCCCTGGGTAGGCTGGCCGTTCATCATGGCCTCGCCCAGCACGTAGTGGCTGCTCGGCATAATAAGGCCGTTTTGCTTCAGCACTTTGGCAAACGCCGCGGGCTCCATGCCGTAAAATTTCTGGCTGCCCGTATAAGTAGCGCCCTCCACCGAGTTGTAGCCTAGCTTGGCGATTTTGGCCAGCGTACCGGCGGGGTCTTGCTGCATGGCATCGCGCACGGTGTAGAGCTGAAGCCCGATGTATTTTGGGCGAGCGGCGAGCAGGCTGGGGCTCACCAGGACCCCAGCTGAAAGCAGGGTGGCAGACTTAACGAAGTCGCGACGGGAAGTCATAGGTAGGGTGGGTGGGAAATGGAGAAGCAAGCAAAGCAACTATGCCAGCCACCAGCAGCGCCGGCTAGCCAGCAGGCAAGAAAACACTTGAGGCTGTTGGCCTTGGACAGCTACTTTGCGGCAGACAAGATACCTACCAGCAACTAAAAAGCCAGTGCTTACCTCTCGGGTTAGTAGCCGCTAATTTATCGTTTACTTATCCAAGAATGCGTGGTATCGCCGCAAGAAAAGCCTCTAAATGACGGCTTTTTTAGCGCTTGCTGTACACCTACTGCACAAGCAAAAACGCCTCAATTAGCTTGAATAGCTCCTTGGCGGGGGTTATGGCCACCCGCTGGCTCCTATAAAGAACAACCAACTGAGTGCCATCTTTTTCCCACTTTGCCCTACTACAGCATGACTTCTTTCTTCATCCTACTGGCCGTGGTAGCACTTGTCGGGCTCATCAGTTGGGCGAAGGTGAATGCGTTTCTGGCTTTTCTGGTGGTATCGCTGGGCGTGGGCCTAGCGTTGGGCTTGGCGCCCGCTACGCTGCTGGCGGCCGTGTACCAAGGCCTGGGCGACACGCTGGGCTCGGTCGTCATCATCATTGTGCTGGGGGCTATGCTGGGCAAGCTGGTGGCCGACAGCGGGGCCGCCCAACAGATTACTACTACCCTGGTCGAGGCGTTTGGCCAACAGCACATTCAATGGACGCTGATGGCGGCGGGGCTGCTCATCGGCATCCCGCTGTTCTACAACGTGGGCTTTGTGTTGGTGGTGCCGCTGGTGTTTTCGGTGGCTTATAAGTACCGGCTGCCGGCCGTGTACGTGGGGCTGCCGATGCTGGCATCGCTGTCGGTGCTGCACGGGTTTTTGCCGCCGCACCCGGCCCCTACGGCGCTGGTGGCGCAGTTTCATGCCAGCCTGGGACGCACATTTAGCTATGGGTTGCTACTGGCTATTCCGGCCATTATAGTGGCGGGACCACTCTACGCCCGCACGCTGCGCGGCCTGGTGGCGGTGCCGCTGGCGGGCTTCATTGCCGAGCCACTGCCGGCCCAGGAGCTGCCTAGCCGGCTCAACAGCTTTCTGTCGTCGCTGCTGCCGGTGCTGCTGCTGGGGGGCGCGCTGGGCTTGCAGGCGCTGCGGCCGCCGGCAGGGCCGCTCTCCCCCAGCCTCACGCTGCTGGCTGAGCCGGCGGTGGCGCTGCTGCTATCGGTGCTGGTGGCTACGGGCAGCCTGGGCCTGGCGCGAGGCCGCACCATGAGCCAGGTAATGGACGCCTACGGCCTGGCGGTAAAAGACGTGGCGGCCATTTTGCTCATCATTGCGGGAGCGGGGGTACTCAAGCAGGTGCTGGTGGCAAGCGGGGCCAGCCAGGAGCTAGCAGCCAGCCTACGCAGCACGGGCCTGCCACCCCTGGTATTAGGCTGGCTGCTGGCAGCCCTCATTCGGGTATGCCTGGGCTCGGCCACCATCGCTGGCCTCACGGCGGCGGGCGTGATGCTGCCCAGCCTGGCCCAGGGCCACGTTGACCCCAACCTTATGGTGCTGGCCATCGGGGCGGGCAGCCTGGCGCTGTCGCACGTCAACGATGCCGGGTTCTGGCTTTTTAAGGAATATTTTAACCTCTCCGTGAAAGACACGCTGCGCTCGTGGACGGCAATGGAAACTATCGTGGCGGTAATGGGGCTGGCGGGCGTACTGCTGTTAGACTGGGTCCTGCCGCTGCTCGGGCTGCGGATAGGTTAGCCGCCACGAAGGCCCTACCTTGCCGCTAGGCTAGCAGGCGGGCCTGGTGCGCGGCGTTGAGCAGGGCGGGCGCATTTTTGAGGGTGGCCAGGGCTACTTCCTTGGCGGCCTGCTTTAGCTCGTCGGGGCTGATGTCGCGGGTTTCTTCGCGCACCAGCTCGGCCAGGGTCTGAAAAACGTGCGTGAGCGCCTGGTAGCCGGGGCGCTCGGTTTGCAACTCGGCGTAGGCAATAGCTAAGTGGGCCTGGATTTTTTTGCGCCGGGTGCGAAATACTGACTCGCTGGCGGCCTGGGGCCGGATGGCATCCAGCAGCGCTACCAGGGGCAGCAGCTTGGTAGCGGTGGCCACTACCGCCCCCTCCACCCGATGGCGGCGGCTAGCTGGCTGAGTTGCTGGAGGAGACCCGGCGGGTAGCGCCGACGCGGGCAAATCAGAGGAAGCAGGTAGCATTTTGGCGCAAGGCAACATTTTAGAACTTACCTAAGGTAGCGCACCGCCCGCCACCAGCCAACTACCCAGCGCCCGCCACCTGGGCTAGCCCGCGCCGTATCTTGCGGGCCGCCGCACGGGCAGCGGGCAAAACCAGGCCTATCTGCCCTCCTGCTCTTGCTTGTGGGCTGTTTGCCGCTGCAGGATGGCGCTCTTTTATACTATGCCGGGAGAAACGATTCTACTGATTGACGACGAGGAAATGCTGCGCCTGGCCGTGGCCCGCACCTTGGAGCTGGATGGCTATGTGGTACTGCAAGCCGCTACGGCCTACGCCGGGCTGCACATCCTGCGCGAGCACGCCGCCGACATCAGCGTCATTCTCTCCGATGTGAAGCTGCCCGATGGGCGCGGCCTCGAGCTGCTGCCGCGCTACCAGGCGCTGGCCCCGCTGGCCGAAGTGGTGCTCATGACGGCCTACGGCACCATCGCCGACGGCGTGCAGGCCATGAAACAGGGCGCCTTCGATTACCTGACCAAGGGCGAGGCCGACGAGCGCATCGTGGTGGTGGTAGACGGCGCGGCGGAGAAGGCCCGGCTGCGGCGGCGCGTAGCCGAGCTAGAGCAAAAGGTAGGCAGCCAGCACAGCTTCGAGTCGATGATTGGCACCTCGCAGGCGCTGACGCTAGCCAAAAAAACCGCGCAGCAAGTAGCCCCCACCGACGCCGCCGTGTTGCTCGAAGGCCCTACCGGCGCGGGCAAAGAGTTGTTTGCCCAAGCCATTCACCAGGCTAGCCCGCGCTACCGGCAGCCGTTTGTGGCCGTCAATTGCAGCGCTTTCCCCAATGACCTAATAGAGTCGGAGCTATTCGGCTACAAGAAGGGCGCCTTCACAGGGGCCGCTACCGATAAGAAAGGGCTGTTTGAGGAAGCCAGCGGCGGCACGCTTTTCTTGGATGAGATTGGCGAGCTAGCCGCTGGGGCGCAGGCTAAGCTACTGCGCGCGCTCGAAAGCCAGGAATTTACCAAGCTCGGCGATAGCCGGCCCACCCGGGTAAACGTGCGCATCGTGGCCGCTACCAATCGCAACCTGCGCCAGGAAGCCGCCGCCGGCCACTTTCGGCTCGACCTTTACTACCGCCTCTCGGTGGTGGTGCTGGCCGTGCCGCCCCTCAGCGCCCGCCCCGATGATGTGCCCGCGCTGGCGCAGCACTTCTTGCGGCACTTTGCCACGCAGCTGCGCCAGCGCCCACTCACGCTCAGCCCCGAGGTGCTGCACGCGCTGCAAGCCTACGCCTGGCCCGGCAACGTGCGCGAGCTGCGCAACGTGCTGGAGCGCGCCGCTATCCTCACGCCCCCCGGCCAGCCGCTGGAGGTGGCCGGCCTGCCGCTCGAAGTACAGCTGGCCGCCCAGCCCGGCCCCACCGCCAGCCTGGCCGCCGAAGACGAGCGCAGCCTGCGCAACGCCGAGCGCCAGCACATTCGGCGCGTGTTGCTGGAAGTGGGCGGCAACAAGGCCGAGGCGGCGCGGGTGCTGGGCATCGCGCACACCACGCTCTACCGCAAAATTCAGGAGTACGGGCTGTAGTCCCTTCACAGCCCCTAGCGGCGCACGGCGCGCACCGGCAGGTCGCCGTTGAACTCGCCGTGGGCGGCCCACAGGGCGTAGGCCTCGGCCGACAGCTGCTCGGCCATGAAGGCGCGCATGGCGTAGCCGCGGCATTCGAGGCAGTAGCGCAGAAAATCGGGCTCCGACTGGCTGGTGGTGAAGCCGCGGGCTAGCACGTCGGCCCGGCGGGCGGCGGGCAGGGCACCCAGCCAGTCGTAGAAGTCGGTGGCCGTGAGGGGAAAATCGCTGGTCTGGGCGTAGTACGCCTGGGCGGCGCGGGTGATTTCATTAAGCAAATCGGACATGATAAAGTAGCCCTGGCTAGGGCCGGGCCGCGCCTGCCCTGCCAAAAGCGGGGCCACTTGGCGCAAAAGCCCGCTGGGAGCTTGCCAGGCCAGTTTGCAGCGAGGTGGAGGCATAGCACTTTGCACTACGCCCTAGCGAAATGCTAGTCCGCCAACCGGAACGGGAGGGTCGATAAAAAATAATTTTTGCTTGTAAAAACCTACTAAGCAATTACTTATCACTGGGCATAGCCACTGGCAGCCGCCTTGGCCCCCGCCTTGCCCTGGCTAGGGCAAGCCAGCTACTGGCTTTTACCCTACCCACTCCTCCATGACCGCCCCCGAAACGGCCGACCTACTCGCACTCGAATTTCCCGAACTGGATGCCGAGCTGCATGCCCCCAACATGCGGCACAGCGTGTACCGCCAGCTCGACTGCTTTGCCGCCTTCACCCGCCGCGCTCTGCGCGCCGACCACCTGGCCGTGCTGCGCCACTGCTTCGCCGTAGCCGACAGCCTGCTGCGCCACGCCGACCGCTACCTGGCCCGCGCCATCGAAAACGTGTACCTCCACGGCCTGCACCTCGATGGCAGCACCGCCCACCAGCTCATGCCCCAGGGCCTCTACCGCGCCTACTGCCACCCCCACGCCGCCATGCTGCCCTAAAACGACCCACGGGCCTAGCGTTTCGCACAAAGCCCTAGCGAAACGCTAGCCCCTGGCCCGGCCCGCCCTCTGCTGGCTCAGGGGTTGATAAATTTTAGTTGCTTGGCTTTAAATAATTTATGCAGGACATCCGGCTGTTGCCACCGCTTCGGGCCGTGGCTTGCCACCACTACTACCGCCGCTGCTCCTAGTGGCTTCAATACCCTTCTTCCCCCATGAACCCGCTGCTCATGATTCCGCTGCTTACGGCCGGTGGCCTGGCTGGCTTCTGGCTTTTCTATAAGTCGGTCGATTTTTTTGATAACATCTAACTGCCTCGCGCCATGATGCTTGCCCTCTTTGCCTTATCGCTGGCCGTGTTTGGCTACCTCGTGTACGTGCTCTTGAAGCCCGAGCGCTTCTAGCCGTCTTTTCTCTTTCGAATTACTGTCATGACTACTGGTTTACTGGGGATTGTTGTCACCTTCGGGCTCACGCTGCTGCTGGCCCTGCCGCTGGGCCGGTTTCTGGCCAACGTGTTCCAGGGCAACAAGAACGCCCTCGATTTTCTGGCCCCGCTTGAACGCGGCATCTTCCGCCTCTCGGGCATCGATGAGAAGCGCGAAATGACCTGGCAGCAGCACATGCTGGCGCTGCTCACCATCAACCTGGTGTGGTTTGTCTTCGCGATGGTCATCCTCTGCACCCAGGGCAGCCTGCCGCTCAACCCCGACGGCAACCCCTCGATGTCGCCCGACCTGGCCTTCAACACCAGCCTCTCCTTCCTCGTCAACTGCAATCTGCAACACTACTCCGGCGAGTCGGGCCTGAGCTATCTGTCGCAGATTTTGGTGATTACGTTTCTGCAATTCGTGACCGCCGCCACCGGCATCGCCGCCGCCGTGGTCGTCATCAACGCCCTGCAAACCCGCACCACCGACAAGCTGGGCAACTTCTACAACTACTTCGTCAAGAGTATCACGCGCCTGCTGGTACCCATCTCGCTGGTTATCGCCCTTATCCTGGCCTTCAACGGCGCACCTATGACCATGCACGGCAAGCAGTCGCTCATCACGGTGCAGGGCGATACCACCGCCGTATCGCGCGGCCCGGTGGCGGCTATGGTGGCCATCAAGGAGTTGGGCACCAACGGCGGCGGCTTCTACGGCGCCAACTCGGCCCACCCGCTCGAAAACCCCAACTTCGTCACCAACGTGACGGAGAACGTGGCCCTGGTGCTCATCCCGCTGGCCATGATTTTCGCGCTGGGCTTCTACCTCAAGCGCAACCGGCTGGCCTACATGATTTTCGGGGTGATGACGGTGGGCTTCCTGGCCCTGCTGGCGCCCACCGTTTACTACGAAATGCACGGCAACCCCGCCATCGCCCACCTGGGCGCCAACCAGGCGCTGGGCGCGCTGGAAGGCAAGGAAATCCGCTTTGGCGCGGCCGCCTCGGCCTACTGGAGCATCACGAACACGGTCATCAGCTGCGGCTCTATCAACTCGATGCACGACTCGTTTATGCCCCTCTCCAGCCTCTGCCAGATGCTGGGCATGATGACCAACGCCTTCTACGGCGGCTGCGGCGTGGGTCTGCTCAACTTCTTCGCCTATCTCATTATCGCCGTGTTTATTGCGGGCCTGATGGTGGGGCGCACGCCCGAGTTTTTGGGTAAGAAAATCGAGGCCCGCGAAATGAAAATCGCCGTCATCGTGACGCTGCTGCACCCGCTGCTCATCCTGGCCGGCACCGCCATGACGGCCCACCTCTACGCCGGTAACCCCACCGAGTACGCCGGCTGGCTGGCCAACCCCAGCTTCCACGGCTTTTCGGAGATGCTCTACGAGTTCACCTCCTCCTCGGCCAACAACGGCTCAGGCTTCGAGGGCCTCGGCGACAACACGCTCTGGTGGAACATCTCGACCGGCGTGGTGCTGCTGCTCTCGCGCTACCTGCCCATCATCGGCCCGGTGGCCATCGCCGGCCTGCTGGCCCGCAAAAAAGTGGTGCCCGCCAGCGCCGGCACCCTGCCCGCCGATACCGCCACCTTCGGCGTAATGGTGCTGGCCGTCATCGTCATTATCGCCGCGCTGGCCTTCTTCCCGGCCCTGGCGCTGGGCCCGCTGGCCGAGCATTTCTCGCTGTACTAGCCCGCCTCGCGTGGCACCTCACCCCCTAGCCCCCTCTACGAAAAGGAGAGGGGGGACTAGCGCTAGTTCTAGTCTTTAGTCTCACGTTTTTCAGCGCCTCACCCAGCTAGTTTCTAGAGCTAGAAGCTAGTTCCCCTCTCCTTTTCGGAGAGGGGCTAGGGGTGAGGCGCCACGCCTGCCCGGCTCCCCTTATCATGGCAACCCAATCCCAATCTCTTTTTCAACCCGCGCTGGTGGCCGAGGCTACCAAGCAAGCGTTTGTCAAGCTCGACCCGCGCATCATGTTTCGCAACCCGGTGATGTTCACCGTGGAGCTGGGCACGGTGGTGATGGGCTTCGTGACCGCCGCCCAGCTCCTGCGCCCCGATGCCAGCCAGGGTAGCTTCGGCTACAACTTCACGGTATTTATCGTACTGTTCCTCACGCTCTTGTTTGCCAACTTTGCCGAGGCCATCGCCGAGGCGCGGGGCAAGGCCCAGGCCGATTCGCTCCGCAAAACCCGCCAGGACACGCCTGCTAAAGTGCGGATGGAAAACGGCAAGTTTGAAACCGTAAGCTCGGCGCAGCTGCAAAAAGGCCAGGTGTTCGTGGTCGAAGCCGGCGAGATTATCCCCACCGATGGCGAGATTATCGAGGGCCTCGCCACCATCGACGAGTCGGCCATCACCGGCGAGTCGGCCCCGGTTATCCGCGAGGCGGGCGGTGACAAGTCGTCGGTCACGGGTGGCACCAAGGTGCTCTCCGACCGCATCGTGGTACTAGTGACCACCGCCCCCGGCGAGTCGTTTCTGGACAAGATGATTGCGCTGGTGGAAGGCGCGTCGCGTCAAAAAACGCCCAACGAAATCGCCCTCACCATCCTGCTGGCTGGCTTCACGCTGGTGTTCGTGATAGTGTGCGTGACGTTGCAGCCATTTGCCGAATACTCAAAGACACCGATTGCCATTTCGGCCTTTATCGCGCTGTTTGTCTGCCTGATACCGACCACCATCGGTGGGCTGCTCTCGGCCATCGGCATTGCGGGCATGGACCGCGCCCTGCGCGCCAACGTCATCACCAAGAGCGGCAAAGCCGTGGAAACGGCCGGCGACATCGACGTGCTGCTGCTCGACAAAACCGGCACCATCACCATCGGCAACCGCAAGGCTACGCACTTCTGGCCCGCCCCCGGCGTGAGCGAAGGCGAGCTGATTGAGGCCGCCGTGCTCACCTCGCTGCACGATGAAACCCCCGAGGGCAAGAGCATCGTGGAGCTGGCCCGCGCCAACCGCCGCCTCGACGAAAGCGGCCTGCAAGAGCGCCTGCTGGGCAGCGAACCCATCAAGTTCACGGCCGAAACCCGCAGCAGCGGCGTGACCCTGGCCAGTGGCCTGCGCATGCGCAAGGGCGCCTCCGACGCCATTCGCAACCTGGCCAACGCCGCCGGCCAGACCTTCCCCAATGAGACGACCCAGCAGGTGGCCCAGGTGTCGAGCAATGGCGGCACGCCGCTGGTAGTGAGCGAAAATAACCGCATCCTGGGCGTAGTCGAGCTGCAGGACATCATCAAGCCTGGCATCTCGGAGCGCTTCGAGCGGCTGCGCAAAATGGGTATCAAAACCGTGATGGTTACCGGCGACAATCCGCTCACCGCCAAGTTTATCGCTGCCAAAGCCGGCGTCGATGACTTCATCGCCGAGGCTAAGCCGGAGGACAAAATGAAGTACATCCGCGCCGAGCAGCAGAGCGGCAAGCTCGTGGCCATGATGGGCGACGGCACCAACGACGCCCCCGCCCTGGCCCAGGCCGACGTAGGAGTGGCCATGAACTCGGGCACCCAGGCCGCCAAGGAAGCCGGCAACATGGTGGACCTCGACAACGACCCCACCAAGCTTATCGAGGTGGTAGAGATTGGCAAGCAGCTACTTATGACCCGCGGCACGCTCACCACCTTCTCCATCGCCAACGATGTGGCCAAGTACTTCGCCATCGTGCCGGCGCTGTTCATGGTCGCCATCCCTACCCTGGGCGCGCTCAACATCATGGGCCTGAAATCGCCGCAGTCGGCCATCCTTTCGGCCGTCATTTTCAACGCCCTCATCATCCCGGCGCTGGTGCCGCTGGCCCTCAAGGGGGTGGCCTATACGCCGGTGGGCGCCTCGGCGCTGCTGCGTCGCAACCTGCTGATTTATGGGCTAGGTGGGGTGATTGTGCCGTTCATTGGCATCAAGATTATTGACCTGGTAGTTGGGGTTTTTCTGTAGAAAGCTCCACTACGCAGAAGTCTTTGGCAATTACATAGCCCTTGCCGATAAGAAGAAGCTGAAAAGCCGATGTCTGCCCTGGCTGTCTAAAAGGTGGGGTGCTCCACGTCGAAACGTTGTGCTCAGCGCAGGCTTCAATGACAGACTGGGCTATGGGCAACGGTGCTATCTGCAACAGTATACCATTGCCATCTAGTAAATTCTGTTTCGATGTCGGAGTGTACAATATATGCGAAGGGTTACGCCAGCCTTGCAACTGCGCCTCTATCCTCTGCCGAATTTCACCATCCAGTCTTTCAGGGTCTTGTGGCTTTGAATTAATGTAGACTGAAACTAATAGGCTGTTGTAGCTCAGCAGCAACGGATGCTCCGAGTAGCTTTTGAAGTTTCCCCGCATCCCCGGCTTGAGATACGCCTCTGCCTTGTCAATAAAGTCAATTCGAAAACGTGCTTTCGGCGTGGTTAGGACGGCAAAAGTGGTTTGCGCCACGGCCACCGTCACCGGTGCATTATCGGGAATTAAGCTCGTAAGCATACAGTCATTTTTTTAGACGAGAACTACCCATGAAATCCCAATTCCTGCCCGCCGTTCGCCTTACTCTGGCCATGCTGGTGCTGTGCTGCGTCATTTACCCGGCCATTGTGTGGGCCGCGGCCCAGCTGGCCCCCGGCCACGGCGAGGGCCAGCAAATCGTGAAAAACGGCCGCTTGGTGGGCTTCGCCAATGTAGGCCAGAAGTTTGATAAGCCGCAATATTTCAACTCGCGGCCCTCGGCGGCCGGCTACAAGGCCGATGCCTCGGCCGGCTCCAACAAAGGGCCTAGCAACCCCGACTACCTGAAAGAAGTGCAGGCCCGCCTCGACACTTTTTTGGTGCAAAACCCCGGCGTGCGCCGCGCCGACGTGCCCGCTGAGCTTATCACGGCCAGCGGCTCGGGCCTCGACCCCGACCTCTCGCCCCAGGGCGCGCTGGTGCAGGTGGCCCGCGTGGCGCGGGTGCGCGGCCTGTCGCCTGCCCTGGTGCAAGCCTTGGTGCAAAAGCAGTTAGAAACCAGCATGTTGGGTCCCGATAAAGTAAATGTGCTGAAGCTCAACCTGGCACTCGATGCGCTGAAATAACTGCCCCTTTCCAACCAACACGCCTTTTCCAACCAACACCCTTTCCAGCAAGCCTTTTTTCGCTTGCGGGCCAGTGCGTGCACTGGCCCGATTTTCCCCCTGTTTTTATGAAAAAGCTTTCCCTGACCTTGTGCGCCGCTCTCACCAGCCTGGCTGCCCTGGCTCAGACCACTGAAACTGCTACGGCCCAAAGCGCCGCCAAAGCCGATACGGCCGCTGCCCCGGCGGCCAAAATACCCTTCGACGGCATGGACCTAAGCTGGGTCAACGGCCAAAACCACCAGCAGAATTTCCCGCTTCAGTTCAAGGATAAGGACGGCGAAACGGTGCTCACGGCCACCACCTTGCTCGATGGCTACTACAACTACAACTTCGCTCGGCCGCTCGACCATACGCAGACGATTTCGGCCGTGACGGGCCGCGCCCAGGAGTTTTCGCTGGCGCTGGCCAGCATCGGTATCGAGTCGAACTACAAGAACATTATCGGCCGGCTGTGGCTGCAAACGGGCTCGATGTTGAACGTGGTGCAGGAAACCGATGGCTCGGTGCTGCGCGGGCGCAACACGGGCTCGACCATCGGAGCCAACGGCGTGAACGCTGGCTCGGGCATCACCGGCAACAACCTTAAGTACATCCGCGAGGCGGCGGCGGGCTACCACTTCAACGTGGCCTACGGCCTGAACCTGGAGCTGGGCATTTTCATGAGCTACATCGGCCTGGAAAGCTACGTGACCCAGGAAAACTGGAGCTACCAGCGCTCGCTGGTCTGCGATTTCACGCCCTTCTACTTCCAGGGCGCCCGGGCGCAGTTTTACCCCAGCAAGAAATTCAAAACCGAGCTCTGGGTGATGAACGGCTGGCAGACCTACCAGACCTATAACAAGCGCCCCGCCTTCGGCAACTCGAACTACTACCGGCCCAACGAAAACCTGCAGCTGGTGGCCAACTTCTACGTGGGTAACGACTCGCGGCCGGGCCTCGACTCGCTGGCCATCGGCCGGGCGGCCTACCCCAACATCACCCGCTTTCACCACGACAACTCCATTGTGGCGCGCTACTACCACAAGCCCAAAACCGCCCTGCACGGCATCACGCAGGCTGCGTTTAGCCTGAACACGCACTACGGCTTCCAGAGCGGCACCAACGCCGATGGCAGCGACGTGAAGGCCAAGGACAATTATATGGTGGGTACCTCGCTGGCCAACCGCCTGTGGTTTGCCAAAAACAAGCTGGCCCTGACCACCCGCGTGGGCTTCGTGAAGAACCCGAGCCGCTACCTCAGCTTCAACCCTTCGGTGGTGGGCTTCACCAATACTGATGCCAGTAAGCTGACGGCCAAGGAGGTAACCGCCACCTTCGACATGATGCCCAGCGACTACGTGACCTTCCGCGTGGAGTACCTGCACCGCTCGGCCAACGTGCCTTATTTCGCCGGGCCCGGCGGCACCACCTCGCCCAGCGGCTACGCCGACCAGCCCTTGCCCGCCAACTACGTGCCCGACCTGCGCGACTACGAGAACCGGCTCATCTTCGCGGTCAATTTCCGCCTGTAATTCCCGGCTACCTCCGCCGATAGAGGAAGCTGCCGCTGGCCAGGCGCCAGCAGCCGCTTCCTCACTCCGTTTTTCCTATGCAAACCTCCGCCATTTCGCCCCTTGCCGTTGCGGCCGGCTCCGAGCCTAGCGGTCACGCCGCGCTGCACACCCGCATTACGGCGGCGGGCTCGCTCATTGCGCTCGGCATTGTGTACGGCGACATCGGCACCTCGCCGCTCTACACCGTGCGCGGGGTGTTTGTGGCGAGGCCCGTGACGGAGGATGTGGTGCTGGGTACGGTGTCGGCCATTATCTGGACGCTCACCCTGCTCACCACCGTCAAGTACATGCTCATTGCCATGAAGGCCGACAACCACGGCGAGGGCGGCATTTTGTCGCTCTACGCTTTGCTGCGGCGCCTCAAGCTGCGGTGGCTGTATTTGCCGGCCATTATTGGGGCGGCGGCGCTGCTGGCCGATAGCATCATCACGCCGCCCATCTCGGTGGCCTCGGCCATCGAGGGACTCCAGATGGTGAAGCCCGACCTCAACCCGGTGCCCATTGTGCTGGTGATACTGGTGGGCTTGTTTGCGGTGCAGCAATTCGGCACGGCCATTATCGGCAAGCTATTTGGGCCGGTGATGGGCGTGTTCTTCACGATGCTGGCCGTGCTGGGCATCACGCACCTGAGCCAGGAGTGGAGCATTTTGCGGGCCCTCAACCCGTACTACGCCCTGCACATGCTCACGGCCAACCCCGGCGCGTTTTGGCTGCTAGGGTCCATTTTCTTGTGCAGCACCGGGGCCGAGGCCCTATATGCCGACATGGGCCACGTGGGTCGGCGCAACATCTACCTGTCGTGGACTTTCGTGAAAATCTGCCTGGTGCTCAACTACCTGGGCCAGGGCGCGTGGCTGCTTCAGCACCTGGGCGCGCCGCTCGGCGAGCGCAATCTGTTCTTCGAGATGATACCGCGCTGGGGGCTGCTGCCGGCCATTGGGCTGTGCACGCTGGCCACCATCATTGCGTCTCAGGCGCTCATTTCGGGCTCCTACACGCTCATTATCGAGGCATTGCGGCTCAATTTCTGGCCTAAGGTAAAGGTGCTGTACCCCACCGAATTGCGCGGCCAGGGCTACGTGCCGTCGCTCAACTGGCTGCTGTGCGCCGGCTGCGTGGGCGTGGTGCTGTACTTCCGCGAGAGCAGCAAGATGGAAGCCGCCTTCGGCCTGGCCGTGACCGTGACCATGCTCATGACCACCGTGCTGCTGGCCTACTACCTGCGGCTGCGCCGCGCGGGCGCCCTGTGGATTGGCCTGCTGCTGGCCGTGTATTTCACCGTCGAGGGCTCGTTTCTGATTGCCAACCTGCGCAAGTTTCCGCAGGGCGGCTGGCTGAGCGTGCTGCTGGGCGCCGTGCTGCTACTCGTGATGGTGAGCTGGATTCAGGGCCGCCGCCTGCGCCAGGACCTGGCCCGCTACGTGCCGCTGGCCGACTGGCTGCCGCTGCTCAAAAAGCTCAGCAACGATGCCTCGGTGGCCCGGTTTGCCACCCACCTCGTGTACCTCACCAACTCCAGCGACCCCAAGCTGGTCGAGAACGCCATCATCCACAGCATCTTCCGCAAGAGCCCCAAGCGGGCCGACATTTACTACCTGCTGCACGTGACGACCACCGACGAGCCCTACACCAAAACCTACCACGCCACCACGCTGCTCGCCGACGACCTCGTGCGCATCGATTTCCGGCTGGGCTTCCGGGTCGACCACGCCATCAATTACATGTTCCGCCAAGTGGTAACCGACCTGGTGCAGAACAAGGAAATCGACATCACCTCGCGCTACGAGTCCCTGCGGAGCGAGGACGTGACTGGTGATTTTCAGTTCGTTATCCTCAATCGCACCTTGCCCTACGCCCAGTCGCTGAGCGGCTGGCAGCGGCTGGTGGCCCGCCTGTCGGGCGCGCTGCGCTGGCTAGGGGCCAGCCAGCAGCAGAGCTTCGGGCTCGACAATTCTTCCCTCACCATCGAAAACGTGCCGCTGCTCACGCCCGAGCGCCCCGAGCTGCACCTCACCCGCGACTAAATGCCCCGGGCCCGTTGCGGCCCCTAGCTAACCTTTCCATGAAACGCCCCGTGTCTATGTACTTCTTTATGCGCCACTTACCGGTTGCCGTGCTGGCTGCCGGCCTGCTGCCGGGCCTAGCCCACGCCCAGGCCGTGCCGCCCGCGCCCACCTCTACCACCACCACGGCGCCGCCCGCCGCGCCTACTACCGTGGGAGCAGCGCCCACCGCCGCCGCTGCCGCCGACACGACCGACGAAAAAATCAAGCCCGAGTTTTTTGGCTACGTGGGCGTGTATTACGGCTACGATTTCAACAACCCCGCCAGCCTCACCCGGCCAAGCTTTATTTACTCCGAAAATCTGCACAACCAGATTGCCGTGAACCTGGCCCTGCTCGGGGCGCGCTACACGGGCAAGCGCATTCGGGGCACGTTTGCCATCCAAACCGGCACGTACCCCGATATCAACTACGCCGCCGAGCCGGGCATTTTTAAGAACATCTACGAGGCCTGGGCTGGGGTGAAAGTGGCCAATAACCTGTGGCTCGACGCGGGCATTTTCGTGTCGCACATCGGCCTGGAAAGCCCCAACTCGCGCGACAACCTCACGCTCACGCGCAGCATCATGGCCGACAACTCGCCTTACTACGAGGCGGGTGCCAAGCTTACTTATGATAAGGGCAAGAAGTGGCTGTTTTCGGCGCTCGTCATCAACGGCTGGCAGGTTATCCGCGACCGCAACCAGAACGAGGCCGTGGGCACCCAGGTACAGTTTCGGCCCAATGCCAAAGTGCTGCTCAACTCCAGCACCTTCATCGGCGAGGGCCGCAACGTGCCCGACTCGCTGGGCATCCGGCTGCGCTATTTCCACAACTTCTACGTGACTTACGACCCTAGCAAGAAGTGGAAAATCGCGGCTGCCTTCGACGCCGGCTGGCAGGAAAAGCTTGACGGCCACGGCGGCTACGACAACTGGCAGGGCGGCTCGCTCATCGTGCGCCGCCGCCTCTGGGAGCGGGCGGGGCTAGTGGGCCGCGCCGAGTTTTACCACGACCCCAGCGGCGTGCTGGCGCCCACGCGCTTCGGCGGGCTGCGCACCACCGGCTACTCGCTGGGCTTCGACTACCTACCGGTGCCGCGCATCATTCTGCGGGCCGAGGTGAAGGAGTTTGTTGACAAAAACCAGGTGTACCAGAAGGAAAAATCCTTCGTGCGCACCAACGGCGTAGCCACCGTGATGATGGGCCTGACATTGTAAAAATGTAGCGTGGACGCTGCGAGTCTGCGCGTAGTATCGACCGCTTTCATACTACCCACGCGCGGACTCGCAGCGTCCACGCTACACCACTGCCAATTCCCTATGCCTCCCGCCGAGCCCGACCTGCGCGACCAATCGGCCGAGCGCTTCCTGCGCCTGGTGCGCGAGAAGCGGCGCGGCACGCTCAAAATATACCTGGGGCTAGCCGCCGGCGTGGGCAAAACCTATCGCATGCTGCAAGAGGCTAGCGACTTGCACGCGCACGGCGTAGACGTGCTGCTAGGCTACGTGGAAACCCACGGCCGCGCCGGCACCGTGGCCCAGCTGCGCGACGTGCCCGCCATGCCCCGCAAGCAGGTGTACTACAAAGGCCACGCGGTGGAGGAAATGGACCTCGACGGCATCGAGCAGCGCCGCCCGCAGGTGGTGATAGTGGACGAGCTGGCCCACTCCAACGTGCCCGGTTCGCGCCACGAAAAGCGCTGGCAAGACGTGGAGGAACTGGTGAGCCGCGGCATTTCGGTGATAACCGCCGTGAACGTGCAGCACCTCGAAAGCCTGCACGACCAGGTGCTGAAAATAACCGGCACCGACGTGACCGAGCGCATCCCCGACCAGCTCCTCAAGCAGGCCGATGAGGTGGTAAACGTGGACCTGACCGTGGGCGAGCTGCGCGCCCGCCTCGAAGAAGGCAAAATCTACGACGCGGCCAAGGTGCCCACCGCGCTGGCCAATTTCTTTCAGCCCGAAAACCTGCTGCAATTACGCCGGCTGGCCGTGCGCGAGGTGGCCCAGCTGCTGAGCCACCAGGTAGAGACCGACGCGGGCGGCGCGCTGGCCGTGGCCCCGCAGCGCCGCAACGACGACCGCCTGCTGGCCTGCATCAACACCAATGCCGAGGCCGCCAAGGAGATAATCCGCAAAGCCTCGCGCCTGGCCGACCGTTTTTCAGCCGCTGCCTGGTACGTGCTCTACGTGCAAACCGGCCAGGAAAGCGCCGACCGCATCGGCCTGGCTAGCCAGCGCCATCTTATTAATAATCTGCAACTAGCCACCGAGCTGGGCGCCCAGATTATGCGCGTGAAAGATGACGACGTGGTGATGGCCATCCGCCGGGTGGCGCAGGAAAAAAGGGCCACGCTGCTCGTGTGCGGCATCACTCGCGAGAAGGGCCTCTGGCAGCGCCTGAGCCGCGGTGGCGTCACGCACGACTTGCTCACGGCCGTAGCCAGCGATGGCATCGATTTGGATGTGTATCTGGTAACGTATTGACATTATGTAGCCTGGCGTAGCGCCTCACCCCTAGCCCCTCTCCGAAAAGGAGAGGGGGACTAGCTCTGGTTTTTAGCCCTAAAACAGCTGCTATGACTAGGACTAGAACTAGTTACCCTCTCCTTTTTGGAGAGGGGCTAGGGGTGAGGCGCCACGTCAGAGCAGCCCCACCCCATGACCCTCAAAACCAAAATCACCCTCGGCTTCGTGGCCATGCTGGCGCTGCTGCTCGGCCTGGGCGGCTACGCCTTCTACACGGTGCAGCGCCTCGACCGCAGCTCGCGCAACGTACTCAAGGACAACTTCTACTCGGTAGAGCTGGGGCAGCAGATGCTGCGCGCCCTCGACCGCATGGAGGCCGACCCCAATGCCGCCCAGGGCCTACCCCAGTTTCGGCGCAGCCTCACCCGCGAGGCTGGCAACATCACGGAGGTGGGCGAGCGCGAGGTGGTGGATAGCCTCACGCAGAGCCAGGCCGATTTTCAGCGCCTGCTCGATGCCGGGGCCCCGGCCGCCGGCCGCGCGCCACTGCTCGAAAAGCTGCGCGGCCAAACCTACCGCATGGTGGCGCTGAACACGGCCGCCCTCACCCGCAAAAACGAGCAGGCCAACCGCGCCGCCGCCCACGCCGGCCAGTACCTGGCTCTGTTTGCGGCGGTGAGCCTGCTACTGGGGCTCATGTTTGTGCTGAGTGTGCCCGAGGCCGCCGTAGTCCCGCTGCGGAAGCTCACCAACAGCCTGGAGCACGCCACCGAGCAGGATTTTACGGCCACTATTCCCGTCGAAAGCAAGGACGAATACGGCCGCGTGGCCACGGCCTTCAACCGCATGCTGGTGCAGTTGCAGGAGTACCGCGCCTCCACGCTGGCCGAGCTACTTGCCGAGCGCAACCGCACCGCTAGCATCGTGAGTGGCCTCGACGAGGGCCTGCTGCTGCTCGATGAGCACCGCCGCATCATTCTGGCCAACCCCGCCGCCTGCGCCCTACTCAGCCTGACCACCGAGCAACTGCTGAGCCAGCCCGCCGCCGAGGTCGCCAAAACCAACGACCTGCTGCGCGAAATTCTGCGCCCGCTCGACGTGGAAGCTGCCCGCCGCGAGCAGGCCGTGGCCGATGCCCCGCTACTGCGCATCGCGCAACGCGGCGAGGAAGCTTTCTACCGGCTGGCCATGCAGGAGTTGGTTTCCTTCAACGAAGCACGCCAGAAAAATGAGTTCGTGGGCCAGATTATCACCCTGCGCAACGTATCTGACTACAAGAAGCTCGACCAGGTGAAGTCGAATTTCCTGGCCACCGTATCGCACGAATTAAAAACGCCGCTCAGCAGCATCGGCCTCAACACCAAGCTCTTGCAGGATGAGCGCCTGCCCGCCGATGAGCGCCTGCGCATCACAGGCCACATCCGGCAGGAAACCCAGCGCCTCCAGCGCATGGTGAGCGAGCTACTCGACGTGTCGCGCCTCGACGCGGGCGCGGGCATCCAGCTCGACCTGCACCCCACCAGCCTCGCCGATGTGGTGCGCTTTGCCACCACCACCGTCGAGCCCCAGTTGCGCGATAAGCAAATTGCCCTCGACCTTCAGCTACCCACCGAACTGCCGCTAGTGCGCGCCGATGTCGAGAAAACCACCTGGGTACTCATCAACCTGCTGGCCAATGCCATCCGCTACGCCCCAGCTGGCGAACCGCTTACTGTGCGCGCCGCCGTGGCCGGCGCCTTCGTGCAAGTGAGCGTGCAGGACCGGGGCCCCGGCATTGCGGCCGAAAACCACGACAAGATTTTCCAGCGCTTCGCCCAGATACCCGATAAAACCGGCTACCGCGGCGGCTCCGGCCTGGGCCTGAGCATCGCCCGCGAGTTCATCACCACCCAGGGCGGCCGGCTGTGGGTTGAGAGTGAGTTAGGCAGTGGTAGCACGTTCAGCTTCACGTTGCCCGTCGCGGGCTAGCTCGCTCCACCGCTAGCCCATTTCACCAAACCAAAAAGGGCCGCTCAGCTTTCGCTGGGCGGCCCTTTTTTACAAACCTACGTCGTTCGTTATTCCTGAGTGGTCGTTTCGCGCTTGGCGCGCGAAGGCCGCTTGGCCGGCGTGGCTACCTGCTCGGCGGCCTGCGTGGCTAGCTTGGTGGCCTGCTCCTCTTTCGAAGAAACCTCGATGCCCTGGTACTCGCGCAAGCCAGTACCGGCCGGGATGAGGTGGCCCACAATCACGTTCTCCTTCAGGCCGAGCAGTTCGTCAGCCTTGCCACGGATGGCGGCTTCGCTCAGCACCTTGGTCGTTTCCTGGAAGGAAGCGGCCGAGATGAACGAGGCCGTGCCCAGCGAGGCCTGCGTGATGCCTTGCAGCGTAGGCCGCGAAACGGCGGGCTGCGCGTCACGCACTTCGGCTAGCTTCAGGTCGCGGCGGCGGAGCGACGAGTTTTCGTCGCGCAGCTTGCGGGAAGAGATAATCTGACCCGGACGCAGCTCCGAAGAATCACCAGCGTCGGTCACGACTTTCATGTCGATTACCACGTCGTTCTCCTCCATCAGCGAGCCTTTGTCCACGAGTTGGTTCTCGAGGAAGCTCGTGTCGCCAGCGTCCATCACCAGCACTTTCTGCATCATCTGGCGGACGATAACTTCAATGTGCTTGTCGTTGATTTTCACACCCTGCAAGCGGTACACTTCCTGAATCTCGTTCACGAGGTATTCCTGCACCGCGCCCGGACCCTGAATGTTCAGGATGTCGTTCGGGGTGATGGCACCGTCCGAGAGCGGGGCACCGGCGCGTACGAAGTCGTTGTCCTGCACCAGGATAAACTTCGACAGCGGCACCATGTACTTCCGCTTCACGCCATCTTTCGACTCCACGAAGATTTCGCGGTTGCCACGCTTCACCGAGCCGTAGGTTACCACACCGTCGATTTCCGACACGACGGCCGGGTTCGACGGGTTGCGGGCCTCGAACAGCTCCACTACGCGGGGCAGACCACCCGTAATGTCGCGGGTTTTGCCCACGGCACGCGGAATCTTCGCCAGAATGTGGCCAGCCTTCACTTTCGTGCCGTTCTCAACGTTCAAGTGCGCGCCTACCGGCATGCTGTACGCCTTGTTGGCGTCGGCATCGGCACCCTTGGCGGGGTGCAGAATCACCGACGGGTTCTGCGCCTTGTCCTTCGATTCCACGATTACCTTCTCGCGGAAGCCCGTCTGTTCGTCGGTTTCCTCACGGTAGGTAATGCCTTCGGTCAGGGCATCGTACTGAATGGTACCATCAAACTCGGCCAGAATAACGGCGTTGTAGGGGTCCCAGTTAACCAGCTCCTGGCCTTTCTCTACCTCTTGGCCTTCCTTGACAAGCAAGAACGAGCCATAGGGTACGTGGTTCGAGATAAACACCTTACCAGTGCCTTTCTCCACGATGCGGATTTCGCCCGAGCGACCCATCACCACACTGGTCTCAGCGCCTTCGGCGTTGGTACCAGCTACGGCCCGGATGTCTTCGAACTCTACTACGCCGTTGAATTTGGCGCGGATGTTAGCTTCCACGGCAATGTTCGAGGCCGTACCACCTACGTGGAACGTACGCAGCGTGAGCTGCGTGCCGGGCTCGCCAATCGACTGGGCGGCGATAACGCCCACAGCTTCACCCTTCTGCACCATGCGGCCCGTGGCCAGGTTACGGCCGTAGCACTTGGCGCAGATACCGCGCTTGCTTTCGCAAGTCAGTACCGAGCGAATCTCAACCGACTCGATGCTGGTAGCATCGATGCGGCGGGTGGTTTCCTCCGTAATCTGCTCACCGGCAGCCAGAATCAGCTCCTCGGTCAACGGGTCGATGATGTCGTGCACGGCCGTGCGGCCGAGGATACGCTCGGAGAGCGGCTCCACGATGTCTTCATTGTCTTTCAGGGCGAAGGTTTCGGTACCGCGCAGCGTGCCGCAATCCGGCTCGTTCACGATAACGTCCTGCGATACGTCTACCAGACGACGGGTCAAGTAGCCGGCGTCAGCCGTCTTCATAGCCGTGTCAGCCAGACCCTTACGGGCACCGTGCGTCGAGATGAAGTACTCGATTACGTCGAGGCCTTCTTTGAAGTTCGACAGAATCGGGTTTTCGATAATCTCGCCAACCGAGCCTTGGAGCGACTTTTGGGGCTTAGCCATCAGACCACGCATACCGCCGAGCTGACGAATCTGCTCGCGCGAACCGCGGGCGCCCGAGTGCATCATCATGTAGATGGAGTTGAAGCCCTGGTTCTCCTTTTCGAGGCGACCCATCAGCGTCTCCGTAATCTGCGAGTTGATGCGCGTCCAGACGTCAATAACGGCGTTGTAACGCTCGTTATTCGTAATCAGACCCATCTGGTAGTTCTGCGTTACGGCAGCTACGTCGGCCTGCGCCTGCTTAATGAGTTCGTCCTTCTCCTTCGGAATCTGGATGTCACCCAGACCCATGCTCAGGCCACCTTTATAGGCCGACTGGAAGCCAAGCGTCTTGATATCGTCCAAGAACTGCGCGGTGCGAGCCATGCCCGTGCGCTTGAACACCATCGAGATAATCTGCTGAAGCTTTTTCTTCGTCAGCAATTCATCCACGAAACCTACTTCCTTAGGCACGAGCTGGTTGAAGAGCACGCGGCCGGCTACGGTTTCGATGGTTTTCTGAACGAGGTCGTCGTTCGAGTCACGAACCATCGTACGCACCTTAATAAAGGCGTGCTTCGACAGCTGCTTCTCGTTGATGGCAATAACTACCTCTTCGTCCGAGTAGAAAATGCGGTCTTCCCCCAAAATCTTCTCGTTCTCCGTCGAGCGCTTACCCTTGGTCACATAGTACAAGCCCAGAACCATGTCCTGCGACGGTACCGCGATGGGCGCGCCGTTGGCGGGGTTCAGGATGTTGTGCGACGCCAGCATGAGCATCGAAGCTTCCAGGATGGCAGCCGGCCCGAGGGGCACGTGCACAGCCATCTGGTCACCGTCAAAGTCAGCGTTGAAGGCCGTACAAACGAGCGGGTGCAGTTGAATAGCCTTGCCCTCGATGAGGCGCGGCTGGAACGCCTGGATGCCCAAGCGGTGCAGCGTAGGAGCACGGTTGAGGAGCACCGGATGGCCTTTCAGCACATTCTCCAGGATGTCCCACACCACGGCGTCCTTGCGGTCAACGATTTTCTTCGCCGACTTCACCGTCTTCACAATACCGCGCTCGATGAGCTTGCGGATGATGAACGGCTTGAACAGCTCGGCGGCCATGTTCTTGGGCAGACCGCACTCGTGCAGCTTCAACTCCGGACCCACGACAATTACCGAACGGCCCGAGTAGTCAACACGCTTACCGAGTAGGTTCTGACGGAAGCGGCCCTGCTTGCCTTTCAGCATGTCGGACAGCGACTTCAGGGCGCGGTTGCCTTCGGCGCGCACGGCGTTCACCTTGCGCGAGTTGTCGAAGAGCGAGTCAACGGCCTCCTGCAGCATGCGCTTCTCATTCCGCAGAATCACCTCAGGAGCCTTAATTTCAATCAGGCGCTTGAGGCGGTTGTTGCGGATGATAACGCGACGGTACAGGTCGTTCAAGTCGGAAGTCGCGAAGCGACCACCGTCGAGCGGCACCAGCGGGCGCAGTTCGGGCGGAATAACTGGCACCATTCGGATAACCATCCACTCGGGCTTGTTTTCTACGCGGGTGGCAGCGTCGCGGAAAGCTTCCACTACGCGTAGACGCTTCAGTGCCTCAGCTTTACGCTGCTGCGACGTTTCGTGCGCAGCCGAGTCGCGGAGCGAGTAGCTCAGCTCGTCGAGGTTGATGCGCTCAAGCAGCATTTGCAGCGCGTCGGCACCCATTTTGGCGATGAACTTCTGCGGGTCCTCGTTGGGCAGCATCTGGTTCTCGCGGGGCAGCTTGTCGATGATGTCCAAGTACTCGTCCTCCGTGAGGAAGTCGAGTTGCTGCACACCTTCTTCGGCTTGCACACCAGGCTGCACTACCACGTAGCGCTCGTAGTAGATAATCTGGTCAAGCTTCTTGGTGGGCAAGCCCAGCAGGTAGCCGATTTTGTTCGGCAGGCTCTTGAAGTACCAGATGTGCGCTACGGGCACCACCAGTTCGATGTGGCCCATGCGCTCGCGGCGTACCTTCTTCTCGGTTACCTCTACGCCGCAACGGTCGCAGATGATGCCCTTGTAGCGGATGCGCTTGTATTTGCCGCAATGGCACTCCCAGTCCTTCACCGGGCCGAAAATCCGCTCGCAGAATAAGCCACCCATCTCGGGCTTGTAGGTGCGGTAGTTAATCGTTTCCGGCTTTACTACTTCGCCCGTGCTGCGCTCCAGAATTCCTTCGGGAGAAGCCAGCGAGATAGTAACCTTCGAGAAGTCCTGTACTAACTTCTTGTTTTTTGCGAAAGCCATTAGGTTGATTTATTAGCTGTTAGCTGTTTGGCTTTTAGCTGTTAGAGTATATTCTAACAGTTCGACGCTACGAAAAGTGCTCTACAGGTCGGACAGGTACGCCGCATAGTAGATTTCCGTCAGGCCTTAAATTCTCACTATCTATTCAGCGGCTGATTCCTGTGGCTACCCTGACCTGTCTCGGGATAGCTGTTTCGTACCAGCCGCTTGTTAACTAAATTCTGTAACTATCAGGCGTCGAGAAAAATATTGTATACAATCCCGACAATACCAGAAATCCGCCTATCAGAATGGAAAGAGTTTGGTGCTTCACATAGAAGCTATCGGGGCTGGCTTTGCTTCCGAACAGCCCCAAGACTTTCACCAACGTGAGTGCTCCTATAACTAACCTAGCTCCTCCAAATAGGTAAGGCAGATATTCCATTTGCATTTAAGTTTTTAGTGGGAGTCAGCCATTTTCGACTAACTCCCACTGTAACAACTTAGTCGAGCGAAATCTCCAACGCCAGACCACGGAGTTCGTGAATCAGTACGTTGAACGACTCGGGGATATTCGGCTTAGGCAGGATGTCACCTTTCACGATGGCTTCGTATGCCTTAGCGCGACCTACCACATCATCCGACTTGATAGTCAGGATTTCCTGGAGCACGTTGGAAGCACCGAAGGCCTCCAGCGCCCACACTTCCATCTCGCCGAAGCGCTGGCCACCGAACTGCGCCTTACCACCCAGCGGCTGCTGCGTGATGAGCGAGTACGGCCCGATGGAACGAGCGTGCATCTTGTCATCAACCAAGTGACCCAGCTTGAGCATGTAAATCACGCCCACGGTTACCGGCTGGTCGAAGCGGTCGCCGCTCAGGCCATCGTAGAGGTAAGCGCGACCCCAATCCGGCAGGCCGGCTTCGGTCAGTTCCTTAGCAACTTCGTCCTCAGTAGCCCCGTCGAAAATCGGCGTTGCGTAGGTACGGCCCATTTTCAGGCCCGCCCAACCGAGTACGGTTTCGTAAATCTGACCGATGTTCATGCGGCTAGGCACACCCAGCGGGTTCAGCACGATGTCCATCGGGGTGCCATCGGGCAGGAATGGCATGTCCTCATCGCGCACGATGCGGGCTACTACACCTTTGTTACCGTGGCGGCCGGCCATTTTATCACCCACCTTCAGCTTGCGCTTCTTGGCGATGTAAACCTTGGCTAGCTGCACGATGCCAGCGGGCAGTTCGTCGCCAACTTCCAGCGTGAAGCGCTCGCGCTTGAAGCGGGCCGTGATGGTGTTGCGGCGCTTGGCGTAGTTTTTCACCAGTTGCAGCAACAGCTCATTCACGCGGGCATCGGCCGTCCAGTGGTCGAGTTGCAGGTCCTTGAAGAGGTTCACTTCTTCGGGCACGGCGTAGTTGCTCTCATCGCGGTAAGCGTTCTTATCGGGGAACAGCGCTTCGCTGATGTTCTTCCGGTTGAACTTCACGCCTTTCGCCAGTACGTCGTCGCCGAAGCGGTGCTTGATGCCCTGGCTCGTCTTGCCTTCCAGCAAGCCCACCAGCTTATCAATCATGATGGCTTTCACACCGCGGAGTTCGCGGGCGTAGCCTTCTTTCAGGTCTTCAACTTCCTTCTTCGACTTGGCGCGCAGGTTCTTGTCCTTCTTGGGACGCGAGAACAGCTTCGTGCCAATAACCACACCGTTCAGGGAGGGCGGCGCCTTAAGTGAGGCATCCTTCACGTCGCCGGCTTTGTCGCCGAAAATGGCGCGGAGCAGCTTTTCTTCCGGGGTCGGGTCGGTTTCGCCCTTGGGCGTAATCTTACCGATGAGGATGTCGCCTTCGCGAACCTCCGCACCCAGGCGGATAATGCCGTTGTCGTCGAGGTTGCGCACGGCTTCTTCGCTCACGTTCGGAATCTCCGAAGTCAGCTCTTCTTCGCCACGCTTGGTCTCACGCACTTCTAGCTCAAACTCCTCAATGTGAATCGAGGTGAAGATGTCGTCACGCACTACGCGCTCCGAGATAACGATGGCATCCTCGAAGTTGTAACCCTGCCAGGGCATGAACGCCACCTGCATGTTACGGCCGAGGGCCAACTCACCGCGGTTGGTGCCGTAGCCTTCACAAAGCACCTGACCCTTGGTCACGCGCTCGCCATTCTTAACGAGGGGCGTGAGGTTGAGGCAGGTGTCCTGGTTGGTACGACGGAACTTGATGAGGCTGTACGTCTTACGCTCCGCGTCGAAGCTTACCGAAATATCGTCGTCCGACAGGTCGTACTTCACGATGATGCGATTAGCATCTACCGAGTCAATTACGCCTTCGCCTTCGGCGATGATGAGCGCACGCGAGTCGATAGCCGTGCGGCCTTCCAGGCCCGTGCCCACAATCGGGGCCTCGGGGCGGAGCAGCGGCACTGCCTGGCGTTGCATGTTCGAGCCCATGAGCGCACGGTTGGCGTCGTCATGCTCCAAGAACGGAATCAGCGAAGCAGCTACCGATACAATCTGGTTCGGGGCTACGTCCATGTAGGTGTACTCTTCCGGCCCAACAACCGGGAAGTCACCTTCAAAACGACCCTTCACCAGCTCCTGCGTCATTTTGCCTTCGTTGCTGAGCAGCGAGTTGGCCTGCGCGATGTGGTGCGTATCCTCTTCCTCAGCGGTCAGGAATTTCACGTTCGAGCTCATATCCACCTCGCCGCTCGATACCGTGCGGTAGGGCGTTTCGATGAAGCCCATCGAGTTCACCCGGGCGTGCACGCAAAGCGACGAAATCAGACCGATGTTCGGGCCTTCCGGCGTTTCGATGGTGCAAAGGCGGCCGTAGTGCGTGTAGTGCACGTCACGTACCTCGAAGCCAGCGCGCTCGCGCGACAGACCTCCCGGCCCGAGCGCCGATACGCGACGCTTGTGCGTCACCTCAGCCAGCGGGTTGGTCTGGTCCATGAACTGCGACAGTTGGTTGGTGCCGAAGAACGAATTAATCACGCTCGACAGCGTGCGGGCGTTAATCAGGTCAACCGGCTTGAAGTCCTCGTTGTCGCGCACGTTCATGCGCTCTTTGATGGTACGCGCCATCCGGGCCAGGCCCACGCCGAACTGGGCATAGAGCTGCTCCCCTACCGTGCGCACGCGGCGATTGCTCAAGTGGTCAATGTCATCGACAATGGCCTTCGAGTTAATCAAGCCAATCAGGTACTTCACGATGAGCACGATGTCCTCATTGGTCAGCACGCGCGACTGCTGCTCCATACCAATCTGGAGCTTCTTATTAATCCGGTAGCGACCTACTTCCCCGAGGTCGTAGCGCTTGTCCGAGAAGAACAGCTTCTGGATGATGTCGCGGGCAGTCTCTTCGTCCGGAGCCTCCGTGTTACGGAGCTGACGGTAAATCTGCTCCACAGCTTCTTTCTCCGAGTTGGAGTTGTCCTTCTGCAAGGTGTTGTAAATGATTGCGAAATCAGCAATGTTCACGTTCTCCTTGTGCAGAATCACCGACTTAGCGCCGGCCTCCACGATGGTATCAATGTCAGCTTCCTCGATAGTCGAGTCGCGCTCCAGCAATACCTCGTTCCGGTCAATCGAAACTACCTCGCCGGTGTCCTCGTCCACGAAGTCTTCCGTCCAGGTGCGCAGCACACGGGCGGCCAGCTTGCGGCCAACGGCCTTTTTCAGGCTCTTCTTGTCAGCTTTGACTTCCTCGCTCAGGCCGAACAAGTCCAGAATGTCCTTGTCCGTGCCGTAGCCGATGGCGCGCAGCAGCGTCGTAACCGGGAATTTCTTCTTCCGGTCGATGTACGCGTACATCACGTTGTTCACGTCCGTGGCAAATTCAATCCACGAGCCTTTGAACGGGATAATGCGGGCCGAATAGAGCTTCGTACCGTTCGTGTGCTTGCTCTGGGCAAAGAACACGCCCGGCGAACGGTGCAGCTGCGATACGATAACGCGCTCGGCCCCGTTGATAACAAACGAACCCTTTTCCGTCATGTACGGAATGTTGCCCAAGAAAACTTCCTGCTCAATAGTCTGGAAGTCCTCGTTATCCTTGTCGTTGCAAATAAGCTGGAGCTTCGCCTTCAGCGGCACTGCGTAAGTCAGGCCGCGGTCGATGCACTCATCCACCGTGTACTTGGGCGGGTCAACGTGGTAATCGATAAAGTTCAGCACGAAGTTTTCGCGCGAGTCCGAAATCGGGAAGTTCTCGGCAAACACCTTGAACAGACCCTCATTGGTACGGCTAGAAGCGGCCGTTTCGAGCTGAAAGAATTCCTGGAACGACTGCACTTGCACGTCCAGAAAGTCCGGGTACTCGATAACTTTCTTAATCTTGGCGAAATTGATTCGCTCACTGGCCCCAGTCAGGTGTTTGACTTCGGCGGCCTCAGTTGCTTGCGGTGTAGCCAATTGGAAAAGTTTTAAAAATGTACACGTAAGCTATTCTAGTTACGCGAGTTAGCTCTGCTATCAACCTCATCTTGGAAGTTTGCTCTCACATCTGCACCTACAGCGAAAGCCTTCAGACAAACTCAGGCGCATTGAGCGCAGCAAAGGACCTTACCACGTTGAGTATCAGTTGAGTCCAAAACTCTTCTGATGGGTAACGTGATAAGGTCCTCGTATTTTGCTTCGCTCCATGCGGAATGACAGAAGAAGAAAACTGCTAGCGTAAGACAACCAAAGCCAACGGCTTTGAGTTGCAAAAGGTAACTTATTCTCCTAGAAACAGGAAAAGACCTGGCTAAGTGCCAGGCCTAATCCGTTGCGGGAGCAAGCCCGTAGGCGAACCTACTTAACTTCTACTTCAGCGCCAGCCTCTTCGAGCTGCTTCTTCAGGCCTTCGGCCTCATCTTTGGTTACGCCTTCTTTCAGGGGCTT